>Ga0214544_1002105_pt1 | contig 41946 bp, 24 predicted proteins | sample CNSS3metaG_FD_160074 | JGI IMG/M metagenome (GOLD analysis project Ga0214544, IMG submission 160074) | Root nodule microbial communities from cowpea collected in UCLA plant growth center, Los Angeles, California, USA - CNSS3 | ecosystem: Host-associated > Plants > Roots > Nodule | place: USA...
ACTTCTAGATTTTTCTACATAGTTGAATGTTCTTGATTTTTCTTTCTATCCTAGGCTTTTCTCCAATACTCTAGAAGTTTCTTTACATTTCAATAACTCTATCTTATATTTTTTTAGATTCTTCTAAAATTTGCATTATACTTTAATAGTTGATGATGTGCCTAACTATTTTGAAATTTTAGCACTACGAAATTGTAGTCGTTGGTTCAGTGGAGGATCTGTAATAATGTTTACAGTAAGAGATGAAAGCCTACTGAAGCATTATTTACTTGATTCTGTATATCGGATAGAGCTAATGAACGCAAACAAGTCCCTTGAGCTTCTTAGTTGGCATGCATTTAGAGAAGCAAAACCAAAAGAAGAATACAATGACCTTGCAAAAGCAGTAGTTGCTTATTGCGGAGGATTACCTCTGGCTCTTGAAGTCATTGGAAATAGTTTATTTGAAAGGACGAAAGAAAAATGGAATACTGTTATATTTGAATTAAAGAAAATTCCTCCGCACAATGTTATAGAGAAATTGAAAATAAGCTTCAACGGTTTACGCAATGAGATGGAAAAAGAATTTTTCCTTGATGTATGTTGTTTCTTTATTGGCAAGGGCATAGCCTATGCTACGAAGATCCTAAATGCTTGTGGAGTAGACGTTGATACTGGAATAAGAGTTCTCATAGAACGTGGCCTCATAAAAGTTAAGAACAACAAATTTGGAATGCATCCTTTGCTACGAGAAATGGGAAGAGAAATTATTTGCGAAATTTCAGGAAAGGAATCTGGGAAGAACAGTGAACTGTGGTTTGATAAGGATGTAGAATATGCACTACCGGATAATACCGTAAGAAACATTCTTTATCTATGGTTTTGAAACTTATTTTGGAAGTGTTTGTTTTCTCATGTGCAAATATTTGTTTTTCCTAGCTCTTTTCATCAAAACAAACAAAAGTCATTCAGAGATTGCCTGTGAAAATGGTTTTAACCACAAAAGATTTCTTTGAACCTTATCTAAGTGACCGACAGCTGAAACTCGCTGAAAATCCTGAATACCTTTCTCAGAAACTGAGATGGATCACTTGGCAAGGGTTTTCTTCAGAATACCTACCTAACGACTTTTATTTGCATGACGCAATTGCGGTTGATTTAAAACACAGTCTTCTTCGACTTGTCTGGAAAGAACCCCAGGTTTTATTTCGAGCCATCCTTCATTAAAACATAAAGCTTAATCAAAAAGCTATTATTTCATTTTTTATTCGTCTCTAGTATTTGTCAGAAAAACTATCTTGGTGCAGGTTTTGAGGTCTCTGAAATTCCTTAACCTTAGCCACTCCATGCACTTGACAGAAACACCTGACTTTTCAGGACTACCAACTCTTGAACACCTCATTCTAAAAGATTGTCCGAGATTGTGCAAAGTACACCAATCTATTGGATGTCTACGTAATCTTATACTGCTAAATTTGAAGGACTGTGAATGTTTAAACAATCTCCCCCGAGAGATATATAAGTTGAAATCTTTAAGAACTCTCATTCTCTCTGGTTGTTCCATAATTGACTAAAAAGATACAGTGCGAATGAAATCCTTGATAACTGCAGTTGTGAAAGAAGTGCCTTTTTCAATGGTAAGCTCAAAACGCAATGGATATATATCTCTACGTGGATTGGAGGGATTGTCACGTAATATCTTTCCTTCTATCATTTGGTCTTGGATGTCGCCAACAATGAATTCCATATCTTATGTTCATTCGTTTTGCATGGATATGGAGGATAATAGTTGGGATGATATTGTGCCATTGCTTAGCTCCCTTAAAAATCTTAGAAGTATTCTTGTGCAATGTGACACCGAGTTCCAACTATCTTTGCAATTGGAAACTATTTTGGCTGAATATGGTGTAAATATTATAGAATCAGGAATTTCAAAGCAGCACTTCAGGTCTTCTTTGATCGGTGTTGGAAGATACAATGATTTCTTCAGTACTGTCAGCGATAGCATATCTGAGGTTTTTCTCTAGCTTTCCCATTGTTTATTACATTCACTATCATTTCAGCTATTAATTAAGTGAACTTAAAAGAATCTCAATGAAGTATCTGACAGAAGCAATAATAAACTTTTAGCACCCTTGGCTTCTATTGTAACTCAACTTCATCTAAAAGTTTCTAATTTTAATAATCAACTAACCAAGCAATTATGCTTTTATTTCCTCTTTCTTACTTGCTTCATAATTGTTATATTACCAATAATCGTAGAAACATACTTGAAGAGATCAAAACAGAAATGCATTCTAAATCACTAACGACATGATGCTGATATGTACACAACAAAACTACTAATTAGATTTGATTAGTATGTTTTTGATTATGTATTACATTGTTGTTTGATTATAAATACCCGCTTTTATTGTTAAAATAATGATTTCAGAAAACAAATTGAATATCTAAGTTAGATATATGACTAATCATTTTATCTTATAGTACAGGTATTAGTAAGTAGTGAGTCTTGTGATGTTTCTCTCGCAGCTGTCAACAATTGTTTGGCGCATATGGGTGAGGGACACTCTGTTTCTTTCACTGTTCCTCGAGATCGTAACTTGAAGGGAATGGCTTTTTGTGTTGTTTATTTATCAACTCCTAAAATCATTGAACCTGAATTTACTACTGTCGTAATTGTTAATTACACAAAGTGTACATGCCACATACACAACCATGGCACAATAATTTCCTTTAGTGATGAAGACTGGCGTGGAATAATGTCAAATTTAGAATATGGAGACAAGGTGGAGATTTTTGTGACTTTTGGTCATGGATTGGTGCTCAAGAACACAGTTGTCTATCTGATATGTGGTAAATCACATAACTTGAAAAAAGAGCCTGAGTCAAAGAAAAATTGTCTCATTAGATTCATAAAGAAAGTTGTAATGTCCTTGATTGCTACTTATTTTCCCCTATCCATTGCTTGTTTCTCTTTAGAGTATAGCTTGTAGTTAAGTAATTGATGTATAGTTTACCCTGTTTCTCAATAATCGCAATGTGGTTCTTTGGATTTACTTAAGCTGTTAAGATATTTTGTGATGTGTTTTTGTTTTTCCATCTTCTATGTCTTAATTGTTAATCATCCGAAGTGTACAAGCACAGTACTTCCTTTAATGATGAAGATTGATATGGATTAATGTCAAATTTATGATATGGAGACAAGGTGGAGATTTTGTGAGTTTCGGCGATGGATTAGTGGTCAAGAACACAGTGGTATATCTAATATGTGATGAATCTCGTAACTTTGTAAAAGAGTCTGAGCCAATGTCCATAGATTCATAAACAAAATTGTAAGGTGACTTCTTGAAAATCATTTATCATCTTTGAGAAGAGCGTAATCACTTTCGGTATGGAATTAATCTTGATTGCTATTTGTTTTTTCCGATCCTTTCCTTGTTTTTCTTTGAAGTATAGCTTATAGATAAGAAATTCATGTTTAGTTTACCGTGTTTCTCACTTTTCACATTGTGCTTCTTTGGCTTTAGTTGTTGAGCTGTTTATTCTATTTGTTTTCTTGTGCTTACTTTTTGTCAATTATTTTCCCTTTTAGCATATAATATTGCATCAAGAAATCCTCTTATAAAAAGGCATGAATCACGAAATAAAGATAGTGTTTTGGTTGAAATTTTGATGTGTTTAATGGATAACATTTTCATCAATATTCCCGAATGTAAAATTGACATACGTTGTGATAATTTAAAATGTTCACTATGTTACATAAAATATTTATGTAGTTAGGTAAACTTAAATGGAATAAATTAAATGTATTATTCATTGTGGATAGTTAATATATTAGCTATTGTGGATAGTTAATGTATTACTCATTGTGGGTAGTTAATGTATTAATCGTTGTAGTCTTACGGGTATGTGTTAGTCGTTTTTAGTTGTTTTTGTCTATTTTAAGTATAATCTCAAAGATACGAGTCTATAAATTTTATTTTTTATTACATTAATGAAACAACAACACATAAACCTGAGTCAAGTTATTCACAAAAGCTTAATTTGTTAACAAAGTGGTATCAAGTAGGGCTGGGCAAAATATACCGACCTGCACTGCATTATCAATAACTGCACTGAACTAAAACAACATAGTTTGTCTAAACTGCACTGAACTGGAAAATAGTTCAAACGAACTGAACTGCACTTCTATTTTTTCTAATAAACTAAACTACACTATTTTTTAATTGCACTACACTACTTTTGAACTTAACTACACTGTTTTTGAACCGTTTTTGAATTGAATTGCACTGATTTTGAACCGAATTGCACTGTTTTTGAACCAATTACACTGATTTTAAATCAACTGCGCTATTTTTGAAATGAATTGCGCTAATTTTGAATTGAATTGCACTGTTTTATAATTTAAAAGTGCTTAGGAAATAATACTTGAAATATGCATCATATTTCAATACACTAAAATCAAAATATTAATACATCTTCAATCATCTAAATTAATTACACTTGAAGGTCTCACTTCGTCTTGAGAGATTATATCTACCAAAAAAAAAAATATTTCATCATTTTTGAAAACTCAAAATAAATTTAAAAATATCAACTAAAAAGTATATAAAGTTTTCATATAAAATCATATAAAGTATATAAAATAAAAAATAACTATTTTATTTAAATGAAAGTATTACATATCAATACTCTCGTATCATAGTTGTTGTTATTAAGAACCATTCCAGAATTAAAATCACTTGAAATATTAATGACATTATAAGACAAGTTTTATACGCAGTCATTTTATTTATTAAGAGTTATATATTATAATTACTTAATTAATAAGCTATTATAAATTATTTATAGTTAAAAAAATGAACAAACCAATGTATAACTTGATAATTTATATGATACATATGCCTTGCACAACGTCATGACATCATAAATTCAGAAATGGAGAAAGCAAAGCGAAAGATCAAAGGTGGATTTCAGTTCAGTTTTTAATTAACTTATCAAAGTACAGTTTCTTCAAACTAAATTGTTTTACGGTTTAGATCAATTATTAGTATAATTAGTTCAATTATTTTTAGTTTTTAATAGTTCAGTTAATTGTAATTTAGTATAGTTAAACTAACTTTGCCCAACCCTAGTATCAAGAGCTAGAGAGTTTGGGTGTTTAAGTGTTTAAAAAAAGAGAGTAAAATGACCAATGTTACAAACAGTGTGTCTCAACCCAAGTTGACAAAAGGTAATCAATATGACAATTAGAGCCATAAAATGAAGGTTCTTCTTAGCTCCTAAGAAATAAGAGGGTGGTGGAAAATGGTCATGTAGAACAAAAAACATCACGAATTAGTCGAATGCCCAGATATATGTGTTGAGGTCATATAAAGGACAGGGTAGCTATGTACATCCTATACCAAGTTGTGTTGAGTTCGGCTTTGAAAAGATTGCAAGTGAAAAATCTTCAAAAGAAGTATGAGATATATTGGAGAATGTGTATAAGGGATGACCGAGTGAAGCATGTTCACACTAGTGCAGGAATGGCTTTTGGCAGCGGTTATTTTTGTCATTTTGCCCCGGTTCTAGAACCGAGGTATATTAGCACGAGGCCAAAAATGTTAGCTTTTTGCCTCGAGTCTCAACCAAAGCAAAAGCTCCATATTCTGCCTCGATTTTGCTGAGAACCAAGGCCATATGTGCCTCTCTACATTTTCAACATCCCATCTTCTTCACTAGAAACCCTAGGCAGCCACCATGGTTCCACCACAATTTTGTCAGCCACCACCATGTTTGAAACTCACAACCAAAGATCCACAGCCACTACAATCTTCTCCTTCACCGTAAGAGCAATTCGTGAATCGTGTCACCACCATGAAACCTTCATGTTCTTCATACACGAAAATGTGAACACCACATTTGCATAAATGGAAACAAAAATCAACCATCTACAGCAAATCATAAAACCTAAATCGCGTCTCTTCCCCCAAATCACGAAACCACCTCTGTCGCAACGACAAGTTTCTTCACGTTGCCGCCACCTACACGTCTCACCACAACACCAGTCTACCATGCACTTGCAACATAACAAACTCACGACCACTTCGCGAGCCCCAAATCGCACTTCGCCAAGCCAGAACATGAATGAGCCAAATGTCAAGTAGTCGCGAATGGGTAGAGCGACACAGCAGCAGCGGAGATGGGTGCCTGAGAGAGAGAACGCGCACGCAAGGAAGAAGAAGAAGAAAAAAAGTGATTCGCGATTTTTGAACCGTAACAAACCTTTTTTGCCTCGGTTCAATTTTTAACCCTAGATACACACTCTTGAAAAACCCTTCAAGAAATGCATCCCGTTATACAGTTCCCAACACCTATCATAGTCATAGTCATAGAACAAAAAAGTTTCAATAACAAGAAACCATAAATTCAGTAACAAAAATCAATATTTCAATGGAAGACTAATTCTATGTAAGGCTTGATATCACAGTCACATAATCTTCTTGAATTCTTGATGAAAAACTTGAGGAACAATGAAGAACCAATGCAAATTTCCTCCAAGAACTCTCCAGTAATTTTTATCTTCTCTTTGGTATCTCAAAAACGTCACTCCAAACTGGTGCAATAATCTATTTTTAAAGCAGAGTTGTTTTTCTGGTTTATCTAGTTGATTAGTTTATCTAGCTAATCGACTAGGTTATGATAGTGCTCAAGTTCATGTTCGAGAATTAATCTAATCGACTAGATTAATATTCTAATCAAATAGTGTGATTACAAAACAACAAATTTAACCATCACACACATCAGACATGACATAATAGATTAGATTAACATTCTAATCAACTAAGTGTGAAGGATTTAACACATTTAGCTTGGCACACATCAAGTTCATACAAACATATAGGTCTTGTTTGAATTCCAGCTATTATAGGCTATCATTTCCTTATGGACATCATCAAAAACAACATAAGTTCTCTTTGAAAAATAAATATATATATATATATATATATATATATATATATATATATATATATATTAGAATGGGTTTTGTGGTGACAGTAGCAAGAGTTCCTGGTCTAAGGAATTTTCCTTGGCCTAAAACGTGAAGGGGATTAATCTTGTAAGTGGTAGGGTAAACCATTGATAATGGCTCTATAGAGTTGTTGAGGCCACTACAAGTGCATGTCTCTAATGACTCTGATATTAGTGCATGTATCTGGATAATTGAGTTAGAATAGTCTTTGATTATGTGATTTATAATGATGTGATTGTTTGGAGAGCATTGTATTGTGATACAACATGTTTTATTAATATATGTTGTTCCTTTTTCAAATTAGTTTACTCTCTTGTGTTTATTTGTCTTGTTTGTGCAATAATCACTTGCTTTGTGTGAGTAGATGAAAATGTATATATGGAGACACCTACGAATAAAGAGTCAGCAATTAAAGTTGTGGGATACTTTGAAAGCATGAGTAGTTAATTTTGATATAGAAATTTTATTGGTTTAGTTTGATTTTATAAATATCATATTTTTATAATTTTATCTCTTCAAAAATTATATTAATATATTTTATATTCTGAATTATCTATTTTAAATATTATTATGAAATGTCTTTTATTTTATTATTAGTTTTATGCTAGAATGTTAGAATACATAGACATAAAATCCATTAATTTATGAGCAACTAAAGATTAATTTCATTTGCCCAAGTCAAACTTTCATAAACCTCAATGCAGGGCACCAATCAAAGAAAAAGATTCTCGACAACCCCTTGATAAAATATGTCTCGCTCTTGAAATCACCAATTTTGAGTTTTTTTTTACATTATTTAATATTTAATTCTTCAAACGGTAGTTTCATACAAATTAAGAATAAAATTTAAATATATTAGCGTAACACAGGCGCGAGTGCATGTTTGTATGCATTTTTTAAATATGCGTGATATTTATTAGTAGGTGATAATATTATAATGTTATTAAGTTATATATATATATATATATATATATATATATATATATTAAAATTATATTTATTAAAAGTAAAGTGAAATATATCAGAACAGATAAAAGAATAACTATTGATAAATAAAGAAGAAGAGAAGAAGCAGAGACATCTGATTTTATAAAAAATTTGTAAAAATAACGGTTAATTTTTAAAAATTTAATAAATTATTATATTTAAAAGGTAAAATCGATATTTTAAAAAGTGTAAAAAAAAACAGGAATCTCCTTCGTATATTGTTATAGATTATAAAAATTAAACTTTTGATTGCACACTAAGCTAATCAGGCCGTTACTCAAGAATATCATAAAGCACTTGACAAGGTGACACTTTTAGTTTGCTATTAACTACTATTAAACACTGATTGGGTTTCCAATATCTAATTTGGTATTTTTTTTTTTTCAATACAAAAGTAATAGAAATCAAAAAAAGCATAATAAAATTATCATAATGTTTTGGATTATCATAACAGAGCGTGAAAATTGGAATGGAGACAACAATGTGAGTGACAGGATCCATCACTCCTCACCCAACTCCAACTCTCTGTCTCAGTCACCATCATCTATCTCCACACATTCATTTACAAACAGGATTGATGGAAGCCGCTGCAACAAACTTGTCTGGTTCCTGCAGCAAATGCAGAGTTCGTATGTTACAGCAAATTGATAATGCAACATGTGAGACAAGAACATGTATTAAGTGGAGTTATTGCACCTGGCCACTCAACTAGGTTGTCAGAAAACCACCATGTGAAATGCCCAAGTTGATGACATGATCTATGGCAGAGAGAACATCATTGAAAAACTAAAACTAAGGTCCCACTCAGAAAAGGTTGTGTATATATATATACCTAAACTAGCTTATAAGTTAAAGTTTTGTCACGTGCAGGAAGTGACAATAAATCCTAGATCCTAAACACTCATGTTATATTTTCCTTTTTTTATTTCCAACAGCACAGAGCAAACATGGGCGTGGAATTATTTTTTGTAGAGATGTACGCTTGAAAGATAGAATATTATATATGAGCATCTCAGTTTGAATGGTTTTGTGTCTGCATCTCTTTGACCGTGTTGCTTTCTCTTCCAACTCTTCATGGCCTCATCAATTCCTTCCATGGAATTCACCGCTTTATCGTCCTCACTCCCACGGAACTACGATGTACTCATCAACTTTACTGGAGAAGACATCCATAGAAAATTTGTTTCTCATCTGGATTCTGCTCTCTCTGCTGTTGGATTCACCACTTTCCTTCATCACCAGAATGCAGTGAAGCCAATGCACATCCAAGAACCTATTGTCAACCTCTGTCGGGTAGCAATTGTTGTTTTTACCAAAACCTATTCTGAGTCTGCTTGGTGTCTTCATCAACTTCAACAAATCGTGAAATGGCACGAAACTTGTTGCCAACACGTTCTGCCTGTATATTACGAAATTGCGCCATCTGATGTACGTCTTCAGCAAGGTGATTTTGGAAAAGCCTTTAAAGCAACTGCACACCAAACATTTTCAGAACAAGAACTGGAGCATGGCATGTCCAGGTGGAGCCACGCACTCACCAAAGTTGCAAATTGCTTTGGATGGGATGAGAGCAATTACAGGTAAAATCACTCACTCACTCACTCACTCACTCAACCAACCAACCATATTTTTAGTTTGTACTTTAATCTTGTTAATGCATGACTTCTTCCATAATTGCTATTATACTTGAAGGAGCGATGCTGAAGTAGTGAACAAAATTATTAAGAGCCTTCTTAATTTATCAGTCTTCTCTGCTACTAAATTTCCAGTTGGATTACAATCCCGCGTGGAAAATGTGATTCGAACTATCAAAAGTAAATCCACAAAAGTTTGTATAATAGGGATATGTGGAGAGGAAGGATCTGGTAAAACCACTCTTGCCAAAGCCATCTACAATCAAATTCAAGTTACATTCAGGGACAAAAGTTTCATTGAAGATATTACACGCGTTAGCGGAATAAGAGGGACTCTTCCTTTACAAGAACAACTTCTTTTAGATGTCCTCAAAACAAGGGTGGAGATACCTAGCCTTGATATGGGAAGTAGAATGATTCAGGAAAGACTTTCTGGGAAAAAGGTGCTCATTGTACTTGATGATGTGCCTGAATTTTGTAAACTTTTAGACCTACTGAAATGTCGTAATTGGTTTAGTGGAGGAACTGTAATAATCGTGACAGCAGAAGATTTAGAGCTACTGGAAAAACATCGAGTTGATTATGTTTTTCGGATGAAGCCAATGAATGACAATGAGTCCCTTGAGCTTCTTAGTTGGCACGCACTTAGAGAAGCAAAACCAAAACAAAAAGAACACGATTACCTTGCAAGAAGAATAGCTATTTATTGTCTACGACTACCTCTAATCCTTGAAGTCATTGGAAGTAATTTATTTGAAAGAACGAAAGAAGAATGGTATGGGGTATTACGTGATTTAGAAAAAATTGGCTCACCCTCTGTTGAAAAGAAATTGAACATATGCTTCAAAGGTTTACAGAATCAAATGGTAAAAGATTTATTCCTTTATGTATCTCGTTTCTTTGTTGGCAAGGGCAGAAACTATGCTACGAAGATCCTAAATGGTTGTCAAATAGACGTTGATATTGGAATAAGAGTTCTCTTGGAGCGTAACCTCTTAAAAGTCACGAAGAACAACAAATTTGGAATGCATCCTTTGCTACAAGAAATGGGATTAACAATTATTCGAGAAATTTCAGAAAAGGATCCTTCGAAGAACAGGCCACGGTTGTTTGATAAGGATACAAAATATGTAAGAACTTTTTTATATGTGGTTTGAAATTTCTTTGAAATAGTTTACTTTTTCCTGTGCAACATTTGTTTTTCTTTGCTCCTTTCATGACAGGGGACAAAAGCCACGCAATTGTTGCTTCAGAAACTGGATCAAGTCGAAATGTCGTTAAATCCAGAGTACCTGTTACAGAAACTGAGATGGATCAGTCCGTATGGGTTTTATTCAGAATACCTTGATAACAAATTTTGTGCAGATGATGCAATAGCATTTGATCAGTTCGCACCCCAGGTTTTCATTACGAGCCATTTTTCATTAAGACACAAAGCTTAATTAAAATAAATTACTATAACTTGTACTACTTTTTTTTTTTATTTCGTTTATAATATTTGTCCAAAAATCTATCTTGGTGTAGGTTTTGAGGTCGCTAAAAGTCCTTAACCTCAGTCACTCCAACTATCTAACAACAACCCCTGACTTTACCAGACTACCATGTCTTGAACAGCTTATTCTGAAATGTTGTCGAAGATTACGCAAAGTACACCAATCTATTGGATGTCTCTGCAATCTTTTACTGCTAGATTTGAAGGACTGTACAAGTCTAAGCAATCTCCCGAAAGAGATATATAAGTTGAAATCTTTAAGAACACTGAATCTTTCTGGTTGTTCGAAGATTGACCTAATGGATAAAGATATAGCACAGTTGGAATCCCTGACAATTCTAATCGCTGAAAATACAACTGTCAAACATGTTCCTTTTTCAGTTATAAGCTCAAAAAGCATTGGATATATATGCCTACGTCGATTTGAGGGATTGTCTCATAATCTTTTTCCTTCTATCATTCGGTCTTGGATGTCACAAAATATGAATCTCATATCTTACATGCATTTGTTTTGCATGGATAAGGAGGATAATAGTTGGGATGATATTGTGCCATCAGTTAGTAGTAGCCTTAGAAATCTTCGAAGTGTTTTGGTACAATGTAACACCGAGTTTCAACTATCTAAACAAGTAAAAAGTATTCTGGTTGAATATTTTGCAAATACTACAGAATCAGGAATTTCAAAGCATCGCGTAAGGTCTTCTTTGATTGGTGTTGGAAGATGCAATGAATTCTTCAACAGTGTCAGCTATAGCATATCTGAGGTTCTTTTCTAGCTTTCCCTTGTTTATTTATTACCTTCACTATCATTTTATCTGTTTAGAGAATATAAAATAATCCTAATGAAGTATCTAACTGAAACTACAATAATAAATTTTAACACTCTTCACTTCTATTGCCACACAACCTCGTCTAGAAGTTTCTGATTTTGGTAATCAACTAACCAACAAGTGATTTTGCTTTTATTTCAACACTTTCTTACTATATTTCCAATCGTGGTAGAAATATACTAAAAGAGAAAAAAAAAATAGAAATGCATTGTAAATCACTAATGACAGCGATGATACATACAGAAAAACTATTAATCAGATTTGTTTAGATTAATTAGCATTGGTATGTTTTGATTATGTACTAAATTGTTGTTTCTTTGATAATAAATCCCCACTTTGTAATTCTAAATTTAAAATAATGATTACAGAAGACGAAGCCTTTTATCTTATGATGCAGGTACTGAGAAGCAGTGAGTGGTGTGAAGTTTCTCTCCCAACTGTCAATGATCCTTGTTGTTTGGCCCATATGGGTGAGGGACACTCTGTTTCTTTCATTATGCCTCAAGATCGTGACATGAAGGGAATGGCTTTGTGTGTTGTTTATTTATCAACTCCTGAAGTCATTGAACCTGAATTTACTACTATCTTAATTGTTAATCACACAAAGTGTACATTCCATATACACAACCTTGACACAATAATTTGCTTTAATGATGAGGATTGGAATGGTATAAGGTCAAATTTAGGATGTGGAGACAGGGTGGAGATGTTTGTGAGTTTTGGTAATGGATTGGTGGTCAAGAACACTGCGGTGTATCTGATATGTGGTGAATCAAAGAACATGGAAAAAACGCTTGAGCCAAAGAAACATTCTCTCACCAGATTCATAAAGAAAGTTGTAATGTGACTTCTAGTAAGTCATTTATTTTCTGTCAGAACAGCAGGATCACTTTAGTTATGTTCTCGATTCCTAGTTATCTTTCCCATACTTTCCTTCTTTTTCTTTAGTGTATAGGTTACAGTTAAGTTGTTTATTATATGTTGTAAAAACTGATCTAAAACACCAAAAATTCTTGATTCCTAAGACGTGTATAATCATTACTTTAAGAACTTATACGTGATGTGTTATGCAAGCTTTTCAAATTACAACAGAACTTCTCAAAAAATTTTAGGATTCCAAGATTAACAAGAAACTCTGAAAAAGAGTACATAACTAAATCCAAGATCATAAAATAAAGAAAGAAGAAAAAGAGACAGAGATTACGCGAGACAGAACTCAAATGTGTGTTTTTGGAAGTGTAGAAGAGGATCTATTTATCTATTTATAGACGGGACAACTCCAACATTTTATTTATTTTCTTTTGATTATTTTTTTAAGAAAAATAATATTTTGATTACTAAATTTTAATAATATCTTCTAAAATGTTTTAGATTATTAAAAATAAAAAAATAAAAAATTATTTAAAAAAAATCATCTAAAATTAAAAAAAAATGTAAATAAAAATTATTAAAATTTAGTAATAAAAAATCATTTTCCTTGTGTCAATTCTTTTCCCTTTCGGCGTATAATATCTCATCAACAAGACACAAAGGCAGATGATGTTCGGTTTTTTTGTTATGTATTTTGCTTTGTTATCTTCTAGGCAGTCTCTGTTTTCGTTTCACTGTAGCCTCATCCCTTTATTTAAGACTAAATGTAACAAGGTTTAATTTCACTTATCGTTTTTACACTTATTATTTCTTTTTATATATCACTTAAATATATCGTTTTTTTCTTCAATTTACTTTTGTATATAAGTTCCATTATAATTTTTCAATTTTCAGTTTTTAACTAGCTATATTTTTTACATAATAATGAGAAACAAAATACAAGGATTTTCAATTTATTTTATAATAACATCATCTAATATTAATAAATATTAAAAAAATATAATAAAAAAAACTGATGAAAACTATTAAAGAATAGAAAATATAATATCATTTTATACTCTCTCCTGTTCGTTTTCATTTAAAGAGTAAAAGTTATAAGAGATGAACTTCCTTTTTATTTCTCACATCTTTTCTTTCATTACTAAAAAAAGAAAGAAAGTAAAAACACAAACATATTCTTGACATACTTAAAAGTAAAATATTAATTTCGTAGTATATTTTATTTTCTTTTCAATTTTAATTATGACTTATTTATTATATATTTTCTTTTTATGTATATTAAATTTTAGTTTTAATTTAATTATTAATGAGTTGAAAATTTTAAAGGAACAAATGACTATATTTCAAATATGTGTGATTTTTTTTTACACTTATTGCAAAAATCCTTTTTCTTCCATGTGATGGCTTCTATGGAATGGCAAATGTGGAATTCCATACGCATGATATGTCTTTCACCTCTCTTCTCATCAAAATAGTGAGGACCACTCCTTTGTATCCAACAAATCTGCACTCAAAATCAATATTTCTTTTATCAAAAAGTATCTTGCATAATTATGTGAAAAATCTCACTATACTGATCTACTTTAATATTTGTGCACTAGTGGCGAAGGATTTTTAAGCTGGTTAGAAAAGATTTTTATGCTGATTTCAAAATCGAAATAGATACTGGTAGTATATAAAGTTTCCATTTTTGAGCAGTGCTAGCATAGAAAGTCCACTCTTATTCCATTCCCAAATTTTTCACAAAATCCTAATTTCATTATAAGCAGCATAGCGAGAATGAGAGCTACCATAGAGGAGATACGATGAGGAGATGAGAGAAAAAACGTCACGATCAATAATGAGAGGGAAGAAGGGGAATGAAAAAATTAAAGATATTACGTCGGGTTATAGTATTTAACTCATATTATCTCTATTTTAAATTAAAAATAATTTAATAAACTTGTAAATTATAAAATCATCATTACTTCAACTTACTATGTTAGTTCTAAAGATAATTGATACAAAAAATCATCTACTTTGTTATAAAACTGTCATCATCTCACTTCTTATGTCGATTTTAGATGTAACTTGCATAAAAAGTCTTTTAATTTATTATGAAATTGTCATTATTCTTACTTTCTATGTCAATTTTTATGCTAGTTCTTGTAATAACTAATATAGACATGATTATATTTACAATTATTTCACTGTGCTTCACTTATGACAAATAGATTATAACTGTTATAATAAATCGTTATAAAATTCAATTTTTACACTAATAACAAATATACGTTAGTTGATTATGAGATAGTTCATAAACAAGATTTTATGCTATGATATTTTTTATGTTTGTTGAGTTCCTTTTTACATGAGTTTTGATATAATTCTCTCATGTTTGTAGTTTTCTTGTTCTTTTTTCTTTTAATTTTCTCTTTCACATGCAACCAATAATAGGTGATTCAGAGAGTGTAAATTTAGCTAGGTTGTGCTAGACAATGATACTTAGTGTTTATAACTTTTCCTTAAATAATTCTATAATTCATGTAAGCGTGAGGTGTCAAAACAAAGTATTCTAAATTTTACTCCATAAATTGTAGATATATCTTCTAAGCTAATTATGAGATATCATTATATGACCAAGAATGGGGCAATTGAAAGCCCGTTCAAGCTGTTACTTCAATCTTAAGTCCCCAATCAAACAATCCTTATACTCTGTAATAGTGGAAAACACGCCAAAGCACGTGTATCAGTGTGAGATGTAGAGTAAATATTGTTTATGAATTTATTATAAGTAGTTTTACAGTAAATAGTTTAATTAAAATTTAGAAGGTAAAATAATAAAATTATTTATATTGATAGTGATAAAATTACTACACCAAAATTGGTTATAAAACAAATAAAGAAATCAATCTTCTTTATTAATAGGTATAGATAATTCGATAACATATTTCATGGCTAAGGTTTTGGCTACACTTTTTAAAATAGTTACTTATAATGTATTATTGACGATATTTAACTTAACTTACTCAAGTCTTAATTATAAATTTACCTAGATCTTATTCAACAATAACTAAATATTAGATTGAATTTGTCATTTTAAATTTTAAATGTTGAATAAAATAGTACAAATATTCATTTGTTAAATTTTCATATTTTATTAATGAAAATAACAAAAATACAAATTATATCAAACAAAATTTTACATATAATTATCGTCTATGACCTTAACTTTTAGGTAGCAACATGACATGAACATGAACAATTTCTAAAAAAGATATAACAAAAAAGTGTGCATGAGAAAGATTCAAGAAAAGAAAGATTAAGAATATTGAAGTAAAATACACCACCCAACAGGTTGGATATTTATAGCTTAAAGACTTTATTCAAATTTTCAAGGTAATTTACCAAGAATGCTACTCCCTAATTGTGATGACCAGGAATAAGAAACTAGTCCATGCTGACTGTTGGTAGTAAGAAAAAATCAAATGAAGAAACTTTACAAATGGACAACTGCAGATACAAAATATATAAGTGTTTTGGTAAAAAACAACAAAAAAAAAAACAAGTCATGACCAGAGAACATGAAATTCTTACTTTTATGATGGTATTTCAAATTCTTCAAGTTATAAGAAAATACTTTTAAAATTCTACATATTTATGGAAATACTTAACACCTTTTTCCTCATAAACAACAAATAAGAACCAAACCACCTTTGCAGTTGTACCTAGATAAGCCCCGGTTGCTTAACTTTTAAGTTGGACCATGTGTGAGTTTCAGTCAAATTAAAGAAGCATAAAACTAAAGTGCTCTATTTATGTATTCATTCATAGGTTACCATTTTGGAAAATAAAGATGTAGTCAAGAAGCAAGCACTTATTCTAGGACAAAACAAGGTTCAAAAAAAGAAAAAGAATCTTTTTAGAATATTAAAGAAACACGGACTTTGATATGTCTTTCATGCTCTCTATTTAAGTTCCGGAATTACACGGTCTCAATTGTGATGTTACAGTTAAGGAATGGAATCAAGTATCATTATAGAATTTGCTCGGTAATTACATTATATTTCATGGCAAGGAGTGAAGAAACTATTTTGAGTGAAAACAGAACTGTACACAAAATATTAATTTTCAATAAATAAAAAGTATTATATGCATATGATAAAGATTCCATATCATACTGCTGGAGTTCAAAGTTGAGTGATTCAAAGGCAGTGGCCGCGCTGGAAGGGAGAAGACAGTGCCAAAAATGGTGTAGTTAAGATGTTAGGCTGCAAAGGCTGAAAAGAAAATCCCGTAGACTGTGGAACTCCAATCGGCGGATGTTGTTGCACTGAACTGGAAACAGTAAAACAATATCTCTATATTCAGGTTATAAAACAAATTATAATTATAATTATAATTCAAATTTTATTTTTATTTATATTTTTTCCTAAATTTAACTTGGTGCTAAAATAAGAGATAAGAAAAAAACAAAATATCAATGGACAATGAACAATATGAGAAAAGGAAAAAGGCATTTTTACCTGAATGACAGTGACAGTGAAGTCTCTGCGGAGTTAGCAACACCATTTCGATCAGGAGATAATAAGGTCCAGAATACTATATCACGAAATAAATATAACTCGTCATCATCATCGAGTTTTGAACAAGAAACTCATGTCATCAAAAGATTAATAAACTATATCATGTGGCACAGGATTGTTTTACTTAGGCGTCAAAACAATGCTCAGTTAATTTGGCCCTTGCTAAAGAGGTTTCAATTGGTTAAATGTATCATCATTGCGTTACACACCTACGCTTTGTTGTCCCATCATAAATCCTATGAGTTTGAGTTCTCATTATTGAGCCAAAGCATGGTTAGGAGTTATTCTCAACCCCATGTAACGAACACACTAAACTTGCTTGTGAAAATAGAATGATTTCTTCTTTATACTAGAAAATTATTCTTTCACCATTACCATAGTTCATATATTGGAACAAAACAGAGAAAGTAGAATGAATATTTCCTAAAATATAAATCAGGCCTGAATATCTTTGTAAAAATAACAAAACATATCAAAGATTACAACGCAAATAGAAGGTAAGAAACTGATTATCACCTGACTGGTCTGAATGATCATTAAAATCTGAGCAAAATAGCATGTTCTGCATGTTCATATGGTGGATTAAGTCAAAATAGAGGTAAACAACGGTTGTATTAGGATTGCAAAACATTAAATATAACATGCTGCAGGATTAACAGCACCCATATACCAACCTCTCTTACACCGTGCGATACATTTTGGACCACATCTGCAGCAAAAAGACAAATTAATGGTCAGCAAAGGGCATTTTATTGATAAAACAAGGAAAATAAAAAACCTTTGAAATGTAAAAGGCCAAAGGGTTGCACAATTTACTAAGTGAAGAATAATAACTGTAAAGATTTAAACAACTCAAATAACTACTCAACATATCAAATTGAAAACCATTTTCAACAAATTGTAACTGACAACAGATGCAGGCCAAGGGTTTCCAGGAAATCAGAATATTTCTCCGGAGAGAATACAGAACTTGTAAATTTCAAAACTCCCGTAAAAAAAAAAAAAAAAAAAAAAAAAAAAAAAAAAAAAAAAAAAAAAAAAACAAAAAAAAAAAAAAAAAAAAAAAAAAAAAATAAAAAAAAAAAAATAAAAAAAAAAAAAAAAAAAAAAAAAAAAAAAAAAACAAAAAAAAAAAAAAAAAAAAAAAAAAAAAAAAAAAAAAAAAAGAGTAATTAGGGCCATATCAATTCAAACAATCAAAGTAACAACTACTTTACTAATGAATATTGCCGCAAATGACACCTTCAATTGACATACATTTGGATAAATAAACAATCTAGCATATATTTGCATAAATAAACATTCGAATTAACGATGACCACTATTTTCTCATCATACAATTGAGCCATTAAACCTCTTTGTAAGAAAGCATTACCCTTTTTCAATTTTATCCACTAGAATATTTAGAAGACGACATAATTATATCTCATAATAATTTAGATTATGTTAAATGATACATTGGAAATAGTTTCATATTTATATTACAGTATTTCGTTTGCTATTTAATACTTTATCATTTGCATCACATGACTTTCAAAAAGAAAAAACAGATCAATGTAGACAATATCATATAATTCAAATCTGTTACTTTTACTATGGTTAAATAATTAGTTAAGGTTCTATTTACCTATGTTTGAAACACTGGGCTTTACAGCTAAAGTCAAGCCAAGAAAACAATCATCGGGATCAGGGCCAAAATCCTGCAGTTTCAGCTCGAGATTTGGCTTTGCCCCTGTAAGTAGTGAAAGAAGAAAACAATAAACAGTAGAGCCAAATACCTATAACAGTGCAATTAGCATTTTAAGATGAGACAAACTGAAATGTGTAAAGATAATACGAGGATAAAAAACACAAATAAAAGATAAAATTCCCTACTCTTGCTACTCAGCTTCAGCTCGAGTGGATCACTGAGTGGACAAGTAACCCATGCATTCACCTATATAGAATATATTAGCAAAATTGAAGAGATTAAGTGAAGAAGAATAGGCTTCAAGAGAAACTTACATGGAAAAATGGATGTTGTAATGACTGATCTGCATCTGGCCTTCTTGATGGGTCCCAATGTAGCAGTTGCTACAGATTTTGTAGTGAATATTAGAGGATAGCAGTATTTACAAGGTCAGTGTGTGTATACATGCACAGAGAAAAAAAGAGATTCAATTAACTAAAACATACTGTCATCAAGTCTATAGCTTCCGAACTAGCATTTGGAATGATGTTAGAAAGTTTCACAGGTGGAACCTGCACAAGAATCGGGGATTAAAAATAATAAAGAAAAAAAAAAGAATAATAATACAACTGGTACATGACTGAACTCCTGCTACGTGAACACATACAATTTCATGAGAAACCAAATCCAATAATTGAGAGTTGTTTGCCCCGATGGTGAAAGCAGAGGAATCAGGCATCCCAAGAATGCCATATATTTTGTACAATTGATCTATTTCACTGTCAATGAAGAAAAGTAATTTTATAAGATGCAATGAAACAGCATAATAATTCAATCTTATGAATAAACATATACCATCTGAATCAATAATACAATTTACATTGAACAAAAGTTCTATACATGTGTGATAAGTAAAGAAAAAGGAAAATAAACACACCAAGATGAAGTGTATTTAAGAGGTGTGAAAATTTTGCTTTTAACAAAAAAAAAAATTATTTCATATGAAGAAAAACATCAGTACACAAATGCCTTGATCCATAGAACAAAATTTCTGTACATTTCAAATATGACTTCGAAAGTTAGATATGTATAATTAAGCCTTAAAAACAATCTGGCCCACAAGTATATTAGTCATTGAAATCAAAATCATTAAACATTTCATCTAGGACCCGACAAAATGTTTCAAATTACAGAAAGTGAAAATATGCCAATGCACCTTGATCTAGTGGTTACTTTGAATTTCCTTTGAACATGATTGCCCTTTATTATAATATCACAGGTTTTACCTTTGGTAGCAAAATTTTTTAATGCCATCCACATGCAAATGCAGAGAGCATAGCAAATTGACATTTTGTTTATGGAAAATTGTTCAGTAAATGCACAAAGGGCTCAAAAAAATACATTCAACGGATCAAAGCTAAATGTATAACTAACAAAATACAATTATTAGTAACTTTACAGTTAGAGACCAAATGCATAAAATCCAGGATAAAAACATACCTTTCACCAGGAAATAAAGGGGTCAAAGTAAAAAGCTCAGCTAATATAGCACCAACTGCCCACATGTCTGCAAATAATTTAAGAAAGCAATCATACCATCATCTTAGAGTTACAGAATAAATAATGGTAAACAAGTTTGGCCACAGAGATTGTTCACATTCATGTAAAATCCCTTTCTCATTAATTTCTATTGTTGAAGTTCCATGTCAAGTGAGCATAGCTTAAACTTCATTAAACAGTAAAATAAGGCAAGGAAACAAGGTATTTTATCCACAAATAAGCCATATTTGAAAATACTCTAGATAGTACAGACAAACTAATCATCCCCAGCTAATGATGTCTGGATTTGCTTTTGGCAGATCCCATGGAAAAACAGATTGAGGCAGAAGAAACTACATATCTAAACTGTTTCCTCCAAAGCCATTCCATCATAGTTTCCGAATACAAGCACCAGCCCACTATCTATACAAGAAACAAATACAACCAGAAAAATTGAAGTTAAAAGGAGATTTATGCCTACCGACAGCAGGAGTATAAGAAGGGGCTCGCAACAAAACTTCTGGAGCTCGATACCTTAATTACAAAGATAAAAATACATTAAATTTAATAATGATGATAAGATTATGAGAATAAAAAAGAAACCTCAGGACAAAATGTACACACAACAGTGGATAAAGACTTTTAAGGTGACATCACAAATTGTACATTGAAAAATGTATACTGACATTATAAATGTGCGACAAAAGAATATGACTTACCACCGTGTGGAAACATATTGAGTATATGGAGGCATCGATGATACTTCTCTAGCCAGTCCAAAATCAGCAATTTTCAAAACATCATTTGTTACCAGCAAATTCTCTGCATAGCAGAAATCATTTTTCATCAGTTAAAGAGCCATATCACCTTTTAGAAAGATTGAACTGAAAACTTTAAACAAAATATTATGCTGTCCAAAATTTGTTAAATGAAATTATATGCCTTACCAGGTTTTAAATCCCGATGAAAGAATCCTTTCTTGTGCATATGACTAAGTCCTTCTAGCATTTGCCTCACAAAGCACCGTATCTCTTCTTCTGAAAAGGGTTTTTCTCTCTCCTTTATTAATTGATAAAGATTACAATCCTGAACAGATGAAATCTAGTGTCACTGTCAAGCAAGTGTCAATACAGAACATTCAACCTTAATTATAGAGATTAAAGAGTTTTGGATAAACTGCATAGTAGTGATAAAACATAAATGACCAAAAAAAAAAAAAGAGGATGACTTTATTTACCATGTATTCAAAAATGAAAAATAGTTCATTATTTTCTCTAACAACCTCTTTCAACTTTATGATATTTGGGTGATTCATTTTACGGAGGGCCTGCAGAAGGAGCACAATACACATTAATGAAGGAAAAGCCATCTATAATTTAAACAAAATCTGATTACAGTTCAAGGAAGGGAAAAGCCATCTATAACTCCATAAAAACAAATGCTACAGAACATACCTTAACTTCTCTTAAATTTGTGTATTCTTCCCAGAAACAAAACTTTCTTTTCAACTTTTTGACAGCAACCTGATAGACAAAATCACGAGCATAACATCAGAAGATACTAAAAAATGTAACATCAGAAAGTGCAGGTTTAAACAACAATGAAAGAAGCCACTGCCTAAATGAGTGCAGTAAGTGTACCTCTCAAAGGAGCATCCCAGAAAACAAAAGCAACGTTTATAAATTAAAGCAAAAAGAAGTGTATCCATTTCAATATACAATGTAAACATGATGAATGTTAACATTGTTATCACATTAGTCTAACAGAATAAGTTGTTATCCTTAAAAGAATGTCTTACAAAAAATAGAAATTGTAGATCAGCCTTTTTTTTAATTTTATCAGAGAATCAAACAGATAAAAGCATGAAAGCTTGGAGGGAAAAAAAATCACCAACAAAGTTAATACTCAAAAAGAATATTAAATGGACAAGGGAACTTGAAAAGGCCATTTACTATATAGGACGAATCTAACAACAACAAAAGATAACTGCACAAGAATATTAAAGAATATGAGTAGATAAATACGCTAAATTCGAAAAGAATTGTGCTAGCTAGCAAGATTTTCTTACAATCTCGTATGTTCGCATATCACGGGCTTTATATACATGACCGCAAGAACCATCCCCGAGCTCTCTCAAAATTTTATATCTGAAAAGAAGAAAAGAGCAGACAAGGAAAAATGTAATTTAATGAGAGAATTGAAGGACCAGAAACAATGTACAAGTCAATGGATAAGAAGAAACTAACCTTTCCATTGCTAGAATTACAGCACTATAAATAACACTTCAGAGAGACTGGAACAGATTCCATAAAGAGATGGCTAACTGTCAACACAGTGTCGGCACTTAGTTTGCAGACATGGGTTAGAGTTAAAATATAGCATGAAGCATTTAGTATCATCAACAATCCACTTTTCATTGTAGAAGTTATCTACAAAAAGGGAGAGGTCCGTCAACATGTTGCAACCTTCAGAAAACCCAGTGTCCGGGTGAAGTCTTTATCATTTTAGATGAATATCCATGTTCAGTTTGACTAAACCGACTTCAAACTGAGCCCATACATTGGAGAACAAGTGATAACCTGCAGTACAAAATATAAACGTCCGTGCTTTGAAAATTACACAAATTAGCGAACAATACTTGCACTTAAAAAGTGCATTAATAGGAAAATGCAGTATTATATTATTTCACTGTGCAAAATCAACAGTGAAAATATCGCTCAATTGTCAGACAAGTGAAAGGTTTGTCTTTCAAACCTCTAAAGGGGGGAGGGGGGCCTAAGCCCAAAGAATTCGTGGAATTTACTCCACTAATCTACCCAGCAATAAAATAAAACATTGATCAGAAAACAAAGCTTCCCACGCCCACTCGGATCCTAGCAACACAACAGTAATCATTGCTTGTTGCATAAGAATTCTAACGGATGCCTACCCTCTACGCCGGTACAATATTATAACCAACAATTAAACTCATATCACTCTATTTTATCTACCCACAAAAACCAAAATCTATTGGTCGACAATCCAGAGTCGCAACCAGCAAGTAAATCAGACCAAAGAATCCATATCAGACAAGACAACAAAGAAATTAAACAAAAAACGAAAGAAAGAAAAAAATGTAACTTTAACGTGCTTTGTTTAGCTTAAAGTATGGAAAACGATTTTTTTTTAAAGTTATATAAAGAAACCAAAGAAATATAATATAATATATATATATATATATATATATATATATATATATATATATATACACCAAATAAGTAAATCCAAACAAGGGCTATAAACATAAACACAAGATATGTATGCATATGTAAAAAAGACTAAGAAGAAGTTTTCTTCACAATCTAACCATAAAAAGTCTTTCCCTCAAAATTATAACAGTTTTGCACAAAGAATACGCGCGCTCAATACAACCTGGTCCGAAACAATTCAGAAAACACAATTTCGGGTATTTTCCATTGTGATGAATCCATAAAGTATTGTTTGAACTCAGAGCAAGTAAGAAAGAACTCGGCTTTCTTTTCCATTCCTCATTCTCCTATGAAATAAACCGATCGCAAAGGAAAAACAGACTACAATTCAAGCTGCATTTGAGTTTACGTGGCAGCTACAAACCAGAGGAGACGAAAGCAAGACAAAGAATCGAAATTTGACGTAACGCACGAAGAAAAATTTGGAAAAAAAAAATTGAAAAGACGAAGAACTCACCGCGTGTGAGAATTCGAAAGAATCAGAGAGGAATCAAGAGATACGCAAGCACAGATCGGCAATGTGAATGAACTTTCTCGGTAAAGAAACGAGAAAAATGAATTCGTAGGGAGAAAGAGAGAGAGGAGGAGAGAGAAAAGTTTTAGAGAGAGGAAATTTGGATTTGCGAAGAAGCCATATGAGAGAGAGGGGAAGGATTCCATAGATGAAAAAGGAAGGAGAAGAAACCAAAGAAATAAATAAATATAATATTTTTTACTTTTGTTAAAATTTAAAAATACAAATTTATTTGTAAGTTGAGAAATAACATTTTTAAAATATTGGATATAAATGTAAAGTAGGTCGCGCAAGTGTTTGAAAAATAAAAGACCTAAATCGAGTTTTTTAAATATAATTTGATTTAGTCTCCCAAAATAAATAGATATATAGTAATCGGACTTAGTCCACACATTTTATAATTTAATGTCGAATTAAACCTAAAAAATATATGTTAATTCAAATTTATTTTTTAAATTAAGTTTTAATAATAAAATAATACGATGAAACTTTTCAATCCACCTAATTATTTTACTTTTTACATACTCACAGATTAAATTAAGATTTTCATTCTTTTAGAATCGAATTTGACAAACCTATACAATCATATATCTTAATTAAAAAAAACTAATTAATTAATAAAATAATAAATTGAAAAAGGTTGATTGTCCCTTTTTCATTTTATTTCAATATTTAAAAAAATTATAACTTCATTTTACAGAGAGATTTTTCAACTTATTCAAATAAGTAATTGAAAGATAAAATCTCAATAAAAATACTCTGTCATACTTCATTGATTATTATAAAAATATTAATAACATAATTATGAAAAAAATATTAAATGTTAAATTTAAAGATAGAATAAAGTTAGACTATTATTATTATAATAATAATAATAATAAATATTTATATTAATAGAATGATTAAAAAATAGAGTAATATAAATTAAAATTGGTGAAAAATAGAAAGTTAAATTTACAAAAATAACCATGATAAATAAACGAAAAATATAATTCTGAAACAAAAATACAATAAAGCATAATTAAAATATGGGAGGGAAGAAATATTCTAAGCATTTATTTCATTATTTTATTCCTTTAAAAGATTTAAATAGAGATTGCTTGGCTGTTAGTGGGGTGGGGGCTGTGGTCCCCACATTGATATGAAAATGTTTCCTTGATATTACGCTTTTGCCCTCCAACGACTTCCATAATTACGGAAATACTTCATTGTCGATTTTGCCCCTCACTTTAGCCATTGAAAAGACGAGTATACCCTCAATATCCGATCGCGAGACAATTTTACCCCTTGTGTTGGATGGATAAGGATAAGGGATGTCAAAGTCATTAACAATAATTTTCTGGTTTTATCGTCTTTTCATACAATTATTCCTTAGCATATGCTGTTTCAGATCCGAGGGCTGGATTTGGTCGAAGAATAGTTTCTTTCTAGAATGTTGATGACATCTTATAAATTATTTTTTTATTAATTGAAAATATAAAGTATTTACATTTTTAATGAATGAAACTTTTTATTTAATATTTATTTATAGATACTAATATCTAGTCAGAATATTAGGAAATATAATAGAAATTTTAACTTTTCCCTTCGCGAAACAACATTATTTATAGTTTCTTCTGTTACAATTTTATTTTTTAAAATTTTAAAAATTATAAGCTGATTTCGTTCACTGTTGTTGGCTAAGCATATATGCAGTTTTTGTTAGAACTATTTTTAAAACCCTTTCGAAAGAATTTTTGAGTTTTTATTCTTTTCTCTAACGTCTAAACTGGTTGTTATTTAATTGGTTTTAAAACTGAAAAAATAAAAACAATTTATAGATTGTTCTTGTTTTCACCTTTGCTATTCTAATTTTGCAATTAAGTAAAACAGGTAACATATGGAAAGGAAAAAGAGAAACATATTTTCACAATAAATTTTGAATAATTTTGAAAGCTACATATATTATCAGTATAAATTTCATATTTTCAGTTAATCAATAATTAAATTAAGCGGGACTTTAAAGTAAATATTATGAAATTATTAAACTTGTCATATATGATTATTTATATTTAGATGATAGTAAAAATTATTTTCATAGTATTACAAATTTAATTAAAAACCTTTATAGATATTTTTAATTTTCAAATTGATTTTTAGAATAGTTTATAGGAATTAAAAGACAATCAAAAGCACAGAACCTTATTGTTCGAACATTTTCTTTTATACACTCAGATGGCACATTTACCTTTAAATGTGAAAAATAAATAAAACAAGGTATTTAAATTAATTTTCTTTTACAACTTTTACTTTTAATTTTTAATATTTTTAAAACATATTTTTCCTTTTACTTTCACTACTAAAAATTCTCATATTACATGAGAATTTCTTACAAATTTGTTAAAAAAATTGTAAAAAAAGACTTTTTTCTGTTATTTTTTCTAAGAATTTTAATTGACAGGTAATTCTTTCGTGGGTAATTATTTTCTATAAAATTCGCAAGTATTTTTTACAAAATTTGTTACGAAAAGTGTTCATACAAAATATTTTGCAAAAAATTTAGCAGCAATTTCCTGCAAAAAAAAATTTCATAACAAAATTTATAAATATTTCCTACAAAAATATTCAAAACAAAATTGACAGGAAATATGAGTTTTTTTAGTAATATTTTATAACTTATTCTTTGGTAACGTTCAATCGACTCTACGTTATCAAAGCGTGTTGTAAACATATCCTGTACCCACTGATTTTTGGCTATTTTTTTTTTCTAATTTGTGTTTAACGTATTCAATATGGTCTATTTATTTTTTTCTTTAATTAAGTTTCAAGTTTTATTAGCATGATTCAATTAACTTTATTTTAGTTAGTATCTAACACTCAAGTTAGTTACTTATGGTAAAATAGTAAGATTATAATAAATGATACTATTGGCATACCTCGTGAACGATATATATATATATATATATATATATATATATATATATATATATATATATATATATATAACCTGGATAGGCCCTATGTATTGGACCTAGAATTCGTATGATTATCTCATTTTAGAATTTCTTAATTAGTGCAGTTATCCTTAATCCAGTCTACATTCTTAAATGATTTGTCTTATTACTGATGTGGATCTGTAATACAGGGTCAGTCTTTGCCTCTTCGGCCTTTTTTTATCTTGGTTATAGGACCTTTTTAGGTTTGATTGGCATAGTAGCTCCCCAAGCTCGAAGCCTATAAAGGGGGTGAAGAGTTTTGAAAAGCGTGATGCATAAATGGGTCTAGCCCAAAGGTGATATGGCGTTTCATGGGGAAGTGAGATAATCGCTTGGATATGGACCGATCAGACGGTTGGGATGCAAAGAGGCATGACCTTCCTTATCATAAAAGATTTTCTATAAATAGGCTTGTGGGACTCATGGGCGAGCACCTTTACTTACTCTAGTAGTAAAAAATTTCTATGTTCATTTCGTGCTTGTGTCATGTATGCCCTCGTCCTCATCTTCTATGTTTGGTGGTTCTCTTGATAGGGCCTATTTAGAGTGTGTATAGAAGTCTTTGATCACTTCCTCTAGCAATACCACTAGTGTCAATACCTCCTCGTTAAAGGAGGTATTGAAAGATCTCCCCCTGTGTACTGGTATGAATGCGTTGATAGTGGTGTGTGTGAATACTTTTCAAAATACAAATGGTCGTCTTTCGTCCGTAGGTTTGTCGAGGCTTACCAGTTTTAGATAGGGATAGTCCAAATGATGTTGTGTCTTTAGACTAGGTTAGGCATGTAGTAATGCTTGTCATTGGCAGGAGGGATACTCTGGTGATTTCTTTTATATGTACTCCATCTTGTTAACCAGTTTACATGTTCAACTACCCTTTGATGACTTCACTGTTGGAGGGTTGCGTAATGCCTAGGTTGCCTTGCTGGCGTTTAGAATTTTTTGTAGAGTCTTAGGTCTAAAGTCTTCTTCTATAGTGTTACTACACCACTACAACACTCGGCCTAAAGAACCAACTAGTTGGTTGTCTTTGTTTGGGTTGCCTTCTTGCCCCGTATACACCCTCTTTTAAAAGTTTTAAAAATACCTTCATTATGGTAGTGATAAACCCTCTTGGTCACTCTTATTTCTTTGATGGCGATAAGCCTGAATTTTCTTTCTTTTGGACACGTTATATATTGCATTATGATGAGTGGCTAAGGACTATGAGGTTCTTAGTCTCTTGGACACCTTTCCTCAACGATCATTGTAACATCCCATTTTAATAGCATAATACTACTAAAATAAAATATTTCATTGTGAATATTCAGAAGACAGATAATCAGATGTGTATCATATATTAGTACAGTCTTACAAGATAAGACTATAGTAACATCACCAATATACATTCTTAAACTATTAGACAAAAATCCTATTACAAGATTGTACCTAATATGTTATAAAATCGTTGTACCGCCTATACAACTGACTCATCAACATCAAGAGGTGTCTCTACACCTGCTACTCCATCTACTCACACCAATAAGGTGATCATTGTAAAAGAAGAACACATCACATAACAGACAAACAAACATGAGAGAGTAATCTAATTAAAAGAATAATATCATATTTTAATAAAAACAAGTTGTATCATAATACTATGCATTCCAACTAATAATACAGATACAAAACTATTAATCGATGACTCTTCTCAACTCAATCGTCCAGACACACACACTGATATTGAATCTCGAGAGTTTTTATAACATATGATGGATAACCTCTACCCACAAGGTTAATCCTATACAGGCCACTAGAACTTCAAAATGTTCTTCAGACCATAACCTTCTATCACTCTCAACACCTCAACCATTCTTCTTTATATGAGTTGAATGATTAGTTGAGTATCAAGATAACCTCCAACCCTGGACTCCCATATCAATGCATACTATAAGATCCGAGAAATTTAAATAATTAAATAAATAATTATTTAATAAATATGGGTAGTGGGAGCCTTTATGGCATTTAATGTTGACATTTATGATGTGGAATAGTATTAGCTTAATTGGTTGAGAGTACTTGGTCATATTGAAAGGACTTGGGTTTGAGTCCTAATGATGCCAATTAATTGTTTATTGTTTTGCGTATGTGCTTGACCATAGTGCGTGATAATATAACCCTAGATGTGTAGGAATTATAACGAAACATGAATTAGTTGAATGGTTGTGCATTGTCTTGATAATTGTATGGTTGTGTGTTCGAACTTTGGCTAGAGTAAAAAAAATCATAATATTTTATATTTTTTTGGCCTAGGGACGAATATGAGAAGATGAAAAGTTGAGGGTAAGTACTATGAACCTGGACGTAGACAATGAGAGTAATTTCAATTGATTAGCTATTATGGACCAATTAAGGAGTTGATTGGAATTAATTTCGTTTTAGTTCAATTAAATTAGTTTTAGGGTTGGAAAAGAGAAAGAGAGAGAGAGAATAACAAAATTCGTGTGGTTGCTAACCAAGGAAGTTTAGGACCCTAAAAGAGTGAGTGAGGAGAGTGTTAGACGGTTGGAAAAAGGCCTCAAGAGGGAAGATCAACTTTGAAGCAAAGAGGAATGTTAGAAGATCAAAGTTTAGCGCAATTTCCAGGTTAGGGGAGTTCCACTCGTATTTTTTGTGTTTAATTATATGAGTATGTGATGTATGAAATGCATGAGAAATCATGATTCTGCCAAAAATGTAATAAATTGCTCATGTTTCTGGAATTTTCCAAAAATTGCCTGGCGGTGTTGAAGGCCCACTAGACGACTCATGCCTCCAAAGCCATTTTCTGGGTTTTCTATGCACCGCCTAGCGACTATGTGTTGGTCGTCAGGCGACACGAACTGGCTTGCCCAGTTTCTCCTGATTTTTGGTGTTCTAGTGGTGTTGTGATGTATAGATTGAATTTGTATACATATGTATATGATTGGCATGGTGGATTTTTATCTGTGTTTGTCTGTGGTGAAAATTACATGAATTTGGCATGATTTGGGGATTAGGGTTCATGTTGGGATTGGGAATGAATAAACTTGATTTATGATTATGATTGACGCGTTGTTTCCAATGAAAGTTATATGATATTTGGACAGAGTGTGTGGAAAGGGAGAATATGTATGAAAGATAATTAATAAAATGTGTAATTATGAGTATGCGATTATTGGGATTTTCAAGAGTGTCAAAGTGGTATGTTTACATTGACTATTGTGGTATAATGTATGTTTGAAGAATTGTCATGTTGTGCAAATTGAGATGATGGCTTTAAAATCAGTGTGGTATGTGCAAGTGGTAAAAGAATAATTGCATGATAATTTTCATCATTATTTGGTAAGTGTAGGATCTGGAATTGTGAATGTGTTGAGTGTGGTTCAGTCATAAGATTATGACTGGGCAACGAAGTTTGACTTATGTATTGTGTATTGCGTGCTTAAGGTTCCTTGGAACCAGTCCCAACTTATCAAAAACCAATAGTAGTGACACTACTGGTATACCGCCTAACGACACGGAATGAGCCGCCAGGTGACAAGGGAAAAGATAGGTATGCAATAGGCGTGTAGTGCCTGGCGGAAGGGGTCGTCCCGCCAAGCGGAAGCAAACTGACAAAGGTCCTGACGGTGTGAGGTGCCCGCCAAGCGGCCTAGAGCGCAAGTTCGCCTAGCGATGAAGTGAGTGGCGCCAGGCAGTTTTGGGTGCAGAGTTGGACTGCGTGGAGGGTTCTACATAGCTTTGGAGGGAGGTAATGATGCGATGTTTTGTTAGGGGGCCAATTACAAGTACAACTTGTATTGGGGTAACACGTGACCACTCGAGGTTGTAGCATAGTGATTTTAGAAGTCCAGTGGAGTGTGGGAGATCATGACTTGTACGGATGGGTTCCGGAAGATTGTCCTCCTCGGTGTTATCCGAAAAGTTTGGTAGTCTTGGGACAAATACGGATTGCAGTTCATATTGGGGAACTCCATTTGGTGTTGCGAATATTGGTCGTGACAAATTTATTCCCGTGTGTGGACTATTAGGTGGTGGCCTATAGTTCGAGGGGCGAGCAGACACTCGTGGCAGCAAAGATCGATTAGTGTAATCATCAAAGGGTGTAGAATCAAGAGGTGTCCAGAGGAAGATGTGAATGTTAGGTTGACGGTTGGGTTTTACGTTAGAGTAATGGGTTTAAAATCATTATTTTTTTGTATATTGCATTCCTTTTTATTATAGCCCACCCTATCTGTGTGTGTTTGGCGATGATCATGTAACTTGTTACATGAGAGCAGATGTTGATGCAGTGAGCCCATGGATACTTAGAGCCGGAGAGGGGGCCAACTTGGGGATTTTGCATGGATTTTATTTTCTACAGATTTTTTTATGAAGTTGTAATCTGGATGTTTCATTTGGTTTTGGATTTGGTGATGTATGAACGAATTAAATTGATGTTTTAAACATTTTGGCGCATATAATAAAGTTTATGTTTATTCATCTTAGGGAAATATGTTGAATAAATGTTATCTCATTAATTATTTATTAAATTATCTTAAATAAGTAATATCTGACTAGAATGTTACACATACACTACTCAACAAATGAAACTTCCCCATAGAAGTCATTTAACTAAAACAAATCACACTTTATTTCATCCTTTTTACCATTATCTCATATAAAAATCCATTCATCTAGATAAACCATAACTTAACAAATTTCATACACTCATAGCATTCATGCACAAACATCTATACAAACATATACATCAACAAAATATATACCTTATTTTATGTCAAGATCAAACTAAAACCCCAAAATAAGCATGGTTTTCATAAAAAGAGAAATATAAAATAGGTCAATCATAAGAGATTAACTTTCTACCTAAAGGCCTCAAATCAAAGATCTCACCTATCAAAATTTCTGCTTGATTTGACAATTAACGAATTAGAAATCCCCATTTTCCTAAGATGACGTAGACCAAAAAAATAGATTAGCATCTAGCACTGGAAAATTGGCATCCAGCGCTACGACCCTCTAGAACCCAATGATTTGAGTGTGCCCGACGATCTAAAAGTGGCATCCAACGCTACCAAGTTAGTGGCCACTATCTCAATGGTGCCTAACGATGTACCAATACACAAAACTCTCTTTTTAAGCTTTGATTGAGCAAATTGACTCCATTTGAGTTAATCCCCACTTAGCAAACTTTCAAACACATCAAATTTCATGTTTCTAATTCAAGTCGAGTTAGATTACTCAATTAAATAATCTCACAAAGGCATCCAAGTTCACAAACAAAACCATAAATTTGCACAAAAATTAACATACAACCCATGCTTAATCTCAATTTAGCAACTTTAACAAGCCATTCAAAATTTCAGATTACATAAACAAAAATTTGCACAATCCAACACAATACACGAGTTCAATATTGACTTATTAGTTAAAACATGTAGTTCAACACCACTGAACAAGTAAGTCACAAATTCATAACTTATCACATCAAAATTATGAGTTGACAATAACAAATTAACAATTTTGACATGCAAAAGTTAGAATTAGGTTCCTTCAACCGTAAAAGATAGTCCAAAGAACTCTAAAAACACTAAAACGTCTCTAACTTCATGGGATGCTCTATCTACACATAAAAACATCATAAGAACAATCAGGACATACCATCACGATCACTAATCAAAAGAGACTCATATTGATGACTCTAAGGTCACATGCAATCAAGTAAAGCCTACATACAAAGAGAAAGACTAATTGGACCAAGAAAAAGGTAGAAAAGCAACTTACTTTATTAGAGATTCTGATCACTTTTTTAAAATAATGAATCATATTTATAAAAATTCTTATTTATATAAATCCTTTTAATATTAAAATAATCGAGTCTCGCTATTTTTAAACCACTATCAATTCTAAAATGTCACTTTCTAGATCTTTACAACTACTTACTAAGCATATGGTAGCCCTACTAAATTCACCTCGTCCATAAGCAAATATGTTGGGTATGGGCTAATTTTTCTATATTGGATTATATGTTAACTCAACTTACTTTATGTTTGATTCTATCAGGATTAATGGCTTCCGATAAAGGTTTTGGACCTGGTCAGAAGAGTCGTTTTCACTTACTACGTGACCAGATCAATACATGCAAGAAGGGTGAAGAGACTTTTATCATTCAAGTTGACACTCCAGCCATGACATATGCGGCAACAGTTGGTGGGAGTCCTCAGCCTCTTCCTCCTCCTCGGGAAAAAGAAAAGGGAGAATGTCAACACTATATGTCGCAACCTGGATCACGGCAGGACGACGAAAAAAATATTTTAAAATACAGAGGAGTCGCCACCATAGTTTATTAAGGAAAACTATATAAAAACCTTAAATATTTTAGTCTTTCAAACCAAGTTTAGGTTCGGGAGTCGGTTACGTGTGGGGAGGTATTAGCACCCCACAACGTCCATCCAAAGACATTTCCTTTCAATTAAGTGTGCAAAATTAATGCAATTTTTAAAATATTTAGTTTCCCGCAAAAATCAAACAAACAAGCAAATACAATATATTAAAGAGAATATTATTAAAAATTTTAGTTGGGCCCGACAAGGATTGATCTTGCTCTTACGTATCTCCATTCGCAATGGACAATCAGGGTTACATAGTTCTTTAAAAACTATTTGGAAAAAAGATCTTAAAAACATTTTAAATTTTTGGGAGGTGAACCCGACAAGGACTTGGCCTTGCTCCTACGTATTTCCATTCAGAATGAAAAATCAGGGATCATGTAGTTCTAAATAAAAGACTATGAAAAATTATTTAAAAAGATTTTAAATGTTTTTGAAGGTGAACCCGACAAGGACTTGACCTTGCTCCTACGTATTTTCATTCAAAATGGAAAATCAGGGATCACGTAGTTCTAGATGAAAAAATTATTGTAAAAGATATGATTTTTGGAAGGTGAACCCAACAAGGATTGACCTTGCTCCTATGTATCTCCAATCGAAATGGAGAATCAGGGATCACGTAGTTCTAGATGAAAAAAGAAAAAAAATGAAAAATGATTTTGAAAAGATTTTAATTTTTTGGAAGGTGAACCCGACAAAGATTAGCCTTGCTCCTACGTATCTCCAATCGGAATGAAGAATCAGGGATCACATAGTACTAAATAAAAGAACTATTTAGAAAAGATGGAAGGGTTTGTAAGCATGCAGGGTTTGTAAATTTGCAAATTTTTAGAAAAATTCAGTATGTTGTAAAAAGCAATTATCAAGCAAGTCTAAGACCCAACATGATAATTAAAAAAAGTATAAAAAATATTATCAAGCGAGTCTGGGACCCGACATGATAATTAAAGTTATGATGAAAATAATGATTATCAAGCGAGTCCGATACTCGACATAATAATTAAAATGAAAATAATTATAAAAAGAATGATTATCAAATAAGTCCGGGACTCGACATGATAATTCATACAAAATTTGATTATCAAGCAAATTCGAGGCTCGACATGATAATCATGAAAATTTATGAAAATTATTTCTTATAAGTTGGTAGGAAAAAAAAGTATTTGCAAGTTAAAGTAGGCATTTAAAAAGATGTTTCACCGCTAGCGATCAACATTGTAATTTTAGGATCTTTACAAAAAGTGTGGTAGACATAGGATAATAATATAAAATATTATGTGAGCATGCATGCTAAGAAATCTAAGCTTAATTAATGATATACGGTGATAGCTTAAAAAAACACTAGAAATAGGGTTTCTCTTGAAATGGGAGTTTCTCGTTTTTCAAAGACAAAAATGTTTATCTTCATTAAACATTAGCAATAAAAATTTGTTATATATTTTTTCTAGATTGGTCTTTGATAATAAATTAAGTAAACCCCAAACTTTCTTTGCCTTTTTGTATTTACCATTGTACATCTTTATCGAGTGGAAGTGGGTATTTAAAATCTATTTTTTATAAGGTTGAGGAGGATAAAAAAAAAAGAACTCGAGGAAAAATGCTCGAGAAAGGCCACAAGAATGAGAGAAGTCAGTGATTATTAGACGTCCTCCATAAACATTCGTAGATGCTTTAGATTTTTTGTATCATTCTTCCCTCTTTCACCGAGGTTGCTCTTCTATTTTTCAATTGAGTACTCGCTTCTATTTTCTCAGAGTTCTCTGTTTGATGGCTTTTTTTTCCCTCTTATAAGTCTTTTTCAGGGTCTTTTTCTTTTGTGTTTGGTACCATGGTGTGCGATCCCTCCGTGTGAGTTGTTATAGAATGATCGTTAACAGAGGGTGATGAGAGTGAGATCCAAAAAGGATACTTTTGATCTTGGGAAGAAAATGACAATGGATAAAGGAGAAATGTATTGTTATGTATTGTGTGAAAAACCTCTCTCTAATGAAGCAGAAAAAAAAAAGAACGAGCCTTAGAGACTATCGTCTAAGATATTAACTATGTGTGGAGGTTGAGAGAAACGTGGAGAGAATCTAGATTGTGGGAGTATTAATAGGATGTAGTTGAGTAATGACAATATATGATAAATTATTTTAAAAACAAAACTTTTCTTACTTTTCATAATTTTAATTTTATTAAACTATATATATATTTTTATTTCTTATTTTTTTGTTTTATATACTTATTAGCCTAATATATTTGTTAAAAGCAATATTTTTATAGTTTTTTTTTACCGTCATCTTTTTTCCATTTTTTATAAATTCAAATTTATTGTATAAAACTATTTTGATTATTTAAAAACTGTTTTTCTATTTTCAATGTGTTATTATTATATTTTTATTATAAAACTCTCTTTTTATTTTAATTCTTATTCTTAATCATACAAATTATTTTTATGTTTTTTATTTTTATCTTTTAAAAATTTATTTTTATTATAAAAGTTATTTTCTTATTTTTTTCTATTTAGTTTATTTTCTATTTTAAAACTTTTGGTTAATTTATTGCATATTTAAATTAGTTGTCTATGAAATAAGAAAATTAAGATTATTATTATTAAAAAATATTTTTATTTTATTTTATTTATTATTTAGTCATCCGAACGAAATTGAGTGTTTAAAATTGATCAATTTTGTCCTTATAGAAGATGTGAAAAAATTTAATTTTTATATCAAAATTATAATGATATGAATTTTAATATATTATATATAAATATTTAATACAAAATGTGAATTTTAATATAAAAATTAAATTTTGTTTCAATTTGGAGAGGAACAAAATTTGTTCATGTTAACAAAAATTGGGACTAAATTGAACAAAAAAACAATTATAGGAACCAAATTGAATATAGAACATTGACTTTGACACGTGGCACGCTGCTGGTTGACACGTAAACATTTAAAATAATAAAAAAATAAATAAAAAATCACGAAGTGACATGTGGCTGTCACTATTCATGGTCATGAATGATGTAAATGGTGTTAGCAAAAAATGACTTAATTGAACAAAATTGACGAAAATTGGGACCTATTTGAACACAAAAACAAAATTATGACTTACTTGACAAAACTTGACGAAAATTAGAACCAAAAATATATTTTAACCTTATAGAAACTTTTAATATATAGAGTACAAAATCCTATGATATAAAGAAAAAACTGTTTATCAACCAAGAATATTTTTTATCCCTCGGACTATGTTATATATATTTTGCTTTTAAACTAATAAATGCTTACTAAATTAATATGTTCTGTGAGATCCAGAAAATTCATAAAAATTAATAATTAATAGAATATAAGAGATGAGGGGTTGAGACTACCTTAGGAGAGTTCTTTGATAAATCCTAGACAAAAAACAATGTGAACCTAAGTGGTTTAGAGCACTTAATTATGTTGAAGGGACTTGGGTTTAAGTCCTGAGCATGTCATTAATAGATTTATTTAATTTTGTTTTATTTTGCTACTATATTGTGAATGTGAAAGCATGATTTAAGTTCATACGAATGGGTAAATTAACATGAATAATGTGATTGGTTTGTTGGTTTGCATGTGGTTGAGGGCTTGGAAGCATGTGGGTTCAAACCTTGGGTTGAAGGAAATGGACCCTCTATATTTTTATGTTTTGTTAGGTGATCAGGTAAGGGGAGCTTATTGTGTTTCTTTCGTATGAATTTCTTTTATTATTAATGTATATTAGTAGCAAATTGTAATTGTGAGATTGGTGTTTTGTTATTTTTATGCTTTGATAAGGTTAAGAAATTAGTGGTTTATGATTTCGTGTACTGTATATGGGTAATATGTTATTTCCGATTGTAAGATTTTTCGTTGATTGTCAAATGCAAAGATAAAGTATCTTTGTTTAATCGCTTCACGGCAATGGCACTGCGATAGATACCATACGGAAGTGGTGTGTGTAGAAAATCTTGGGATTGGTTATATTAGATTATTGGTTTATCTTATATTATTATATATGGTTGGATATCATTTCAAAAGCATACAGATTATAATGTATACTATAGCGTAAAAGTGGGAAGTTTGTAAAATATTATATTATATAATATATGGTATACATTGAATAACATATGAACGATACAGTGTTTTCTATTAAGTGGCATAATACAAATACTTTTAAAGTACATGACAACTTTGGGTTTTGATAATTTAGAGCGAGAATATTTGTATCAAATATATATATATATATATATATATATATATATATATATATATATATATATGTATGTGTGTGTGTGTGTTACAGATGGCAATTGAGGTTTTGTTTTTATGTTATAACTTTTCAGAATAATAATAGTATATTGGGTAAATAGTATTGTTATTTTTAGTTAAAGTTAATACAGTGGAAAAAAATGTATGTGTTATTTTTATGAGAATATAATGTTTTAGTAAAGCGATTGTGCAGCTGCTTGTTTTACAGGGAGTAATCTATATATCATGTATCTTTGTGGTTAAAGTGCAGGTTGTCCTTTCTTTAATATAAAGCTATTAATGGTTGAAGGTATATGGTATTTAAATTTGTATGAGATATGTTTTTGGTAGTTTCTTTACATATAGGTATGAAAGTTAAGCCTTTTAGTCGTATAAAAATATTAATAGGATGCAGATGTATGGACCTTTGCATAGGAGAGTGGTATAATATATAAATATTATTAATTCTTTAATAAGAAAACAAAATTTTGGGTGGTTTTGATATTATATGCATATAAAAGGTAAAAGGTTTGATTTTATATTATTGTGATAAAAATTATATCATATTATATAACTTGTTGGAAGTTTGAATAACAGGTATTTATTTTACAATTCAGACGTTATACACATTAATTTTCTTTTACATTAGGATAATGTATAATTTAATTAAATAATATTATTTTATTGCTAACATATAATTATATTATGTTAATTATTTAATGTTAACACATGGATGTTATAATTGTGGTTTTGTGTATTAATCTCTTGTTTAAGTCAAGTTGTTGTGAATTTATGTATGGATGCAGGATGAGGTAGAATGCTAAATATTGGTTTTGTTGTGTGCCTGTGATGATTATTGTGTTAGGATCAATTCTACAGTGCCTGAACCAGTAGAATTCATTTTACTGGTGTGGCGCCTGGTAGCGGATATGCTTCCGCCAGGTGATAAGCCACAAATATAGGGGCCACTAGCGCGTGGCATTTGGCGGCTTAGGATTATTGTCAGGGGTCTGGAGCACCATTTCACTTAGGCAACGCCAAGCGATAGTGCTGGGGCATGGGTCCATTGCAGATGGATATGCATGGATGTGTTTGATGGCTTGGTCAGGGATATGCTGGATTAGTTACGAGCGGGGAGGTTCGTAATGGAGATTGAGATGCGTGATTGATGCGGGCGGGGAGGTCCGTATCTTTTGTACTCTTGTGTGGGGATACGAGCGGGGAGGTTCGTATGTTCCGCTCACACTTGAGGCTACTATGAGCGGGGAGGTTCATAGTAGGTGTTCACGCATGTTGGACTACGAGCGGGCAGGTTCGTAGAGTTGGACTACGGGCAGGTTCGTAGAGTTGGACTACGGACGGGGAGGTCCGTAGAGTTGGACCACGAGCGGGTAGGTTCGTGGGAGCATGATAATCCCTAAGGACCAAGGTTGTAAATGGATCTTTCTCATATAGGTTATGAGATTGGGGGTGTAATGTTATAAAAGATCACTAAACTAAAATTAACTAAGTTAGATTGGGTGAGGGTCAATTCTTATTATCTTATTGTTTATATTATGTTTCTTTTTCAGCTCACCCTTTCTTGTTTGTGTGTTTGTGTTTGGCGATGATCACGTGACTTGTTACGTGAGAGCAGATGTGACTTCAGGTGAGAATGTTGAAGCATAGCGACGGAGCGAGGGCTTACGATTGGGAGATTTTTCCTATATTTTTATTTCATGCATTTTGTAATAGATTTTATGACATTTTTCACTATTATGAACTTGTAATAAAGATGAAGTACTATGATTGGATTATCGCGATAAAAGATTTTTAATTTTTCCGCGCTTGAGAACTTTATATAATGTTTGGATTTCCAAAAGAAAATTCATGATTTATGCTGTATCTAGTAATATCCATCTGGGGTGTTACATGTTCATTATCAGAATTATAATAATTCATTAAATATCTCTTCAAAACTAATAACAAAAGTATGAAATTGATATACATATTAATTTACATTTTTGCATTATATTAGATAGTTACTTCTTTATTAATTACATTTACATCTGAAAAATTTATACAAACATTATTTGAAAACATTGCATTGACGACTACTTATGGCTAGAAAATTTAAATGGTGTACTTTAGATTTAGATTTAGGTAGTGATTAGATTGGGGAGAGAATTTGAGGAAAAATGAGTGGATAAATTTGAGGAATAATGTCTACATGCAACAACAAAATTCATCTGTTACTCGTCTCATTAGTTGTCGGATACCCGTTTAAAATATATTTACAAATGTTTTAAAATCTGCGGATACCCATGGATATCCACGGATATTTAAAAATATATAATTAATAAAATTTCAAAATAAAATTTAAATAAAGAAAGATATAAATTAAATTAATCATATATTGAATTTTATTTTTACTTAAATTTAAACTAATAAAATATAAATTAAATTTTAATTTTAATTAAATTTAACTTAAAAAACATAAAGTAAATTTTAATTTTAATTTTTTACAGGTAATAGCTACCCACTGATACGGATGGTATGATCCGTACCCAACCCGTTTATAAATGAGTATTAAAGTACCCACTATTCGTGGGTAATAAATAGTGCAGTTCAGTTCAAAAAAAATCAAGTTCAATTAAAAATAATGTAGTCCGAGAAAACAATTTAGTTTATAACAGCTCAATTCATATTATAATGCAATTCAGTTCAATGCAGTTCAATTTGTTAGAACAAAAAATAGTTTAGTTTGTTTGAACTATATTTTTAGTTCAGTGCAGCTTTTAAAATCCAATTTCATTTTCTAACCTTATTCTTCATGTTGTCTATTAAAAATCATATAATTTGCCAATCTCCAGCTTAGAGTTAACATTATCAGCCTTACAACTATTCTTTGACACAGTATAAAATTTTTGGCTTATAAATCATTTCAACAACATTTAAGACACCATTTGTATTAATAATAAACCTCTTGAATATAAACATGTAAGACACTCAATAGTTGAATGTCATGAAGGAAGAAATGAATTTACTTTATCTGAGTGTCTCTACTCCTTATGAAAGAAGAAATGTATGTTTCTAGGATATCCTACTCTCTCTATGGAAGTTCTATTAAACATCTTTACTAAGTCCTTCTATAAAAAAAGATTCTTATTGTATGTTTTACTATGTCATTTTATTTGCATAAACTAACAACTTTAAACAAAATTAACCCAATTTTTTTTTTATAACCTCTTCATAGTATGACCAATTTGATTCATTCATCATACATTACCCATTTTTTATGATTTCAAATTAAAGAGAATTTTATATTAAAATAATTGTAATTGAATAATACATTACAAGAAAATGTCTCATTAATAATCAATTTTAGTGATCGAAAGTTGTTAGTCACTATAGTGACCAAATTAGATACCAATTTACAAAATAAAAAATTATTCGTTACTAAAATAGTCATTATTATAAATAAAAATTATAATTGGTCGTTATTGGTCACTAACTAATTGGAGACTGATTTAGAAACCAAGTCCTTTGGTAGAAAAAATCTTAGTAGCTAATGTTTAGTAATCAATTTCATTTGGTAGCTAAAACCTTAGTAGCTAAATTTAAAAATCAATTTAGAGACCAATTATAATTTTTTATTCATAATAGTGACTATTTTGGTAATCAATTATAAATTGATATCTAAATTGGTCAATATAGTGACGAACAATTTTTTGTCACTAAAATTGGTTACTAATGAGACATTTTCTTGTAGTGATATATTTTTAAATTAAAATTATTGAACGTAAATAGTTAAGGTGTGAGTTTATATATATATATATATATATATATATATATATATATATATATATATATATATATAATGTGTGAGTATATATATATATATATATATATATATATATATATATATATATATATATATATATATATATATATATATATATATAAAATATATATCTTTCGAAAACTAGTATATCAGATTTTAGAAAAATAAGCTAT
>Ga0214544_1002106_pt1 | contig 41945 bp, 24 predicted proteins | sample CNSS3metaG_FD_160074 | JGI IMG/M metagenome (GOLD analysis project Ga0214544, IMG submission 160074) | Root nodule microbial communities from cowpea collected in UCLA plant growth center, Los Angeles, California, USA - CNSS3 | ecosystem: Host-associated > Plants > Roots > Nodule | place: USA...
AAAATAATATATTTAATATATTTATATATATATATATTTATATATATTTATATATATATATATATATATATATATATATATATATATATATTTATATATATAATATAGAATAATTTTTTATTTTTTAATTAAAATAAAATAATATTTTTTGTAAAAATTTGTTAAAAAACAAATTGTTAACTCATCATAGCTCTTAAACCAATCCAACTTTATTCAATGAAAGGCATATTTCATAATTTCAAGAAAGCTTAAATATCTCTCTTCATACAGTTATCAAGGCTGCATTGATTTGTTTATCTAGCTTTACTACAACATTATTACAATAAAACTCAAAAAAAAAAATCACAATTTCAGACTACTCAAATTATTTGTTTGCAAATTCAAGTGTGCTGCGTAAAATAGGCGATTTGACTGCCTCAAAATTAGCTCCGCAGCCTCAAATCAAAGGAAAACTATCTTTTTTTTTTATAATTTTTTGTTTACAAAGTTGACAAACTTTCTCTAAATAGAATTAAAATATATTTAATTTTTTTTTTTAAATAAAGTAATTATTTTTTATCTAAATCGGTAATTTATCAAAGTTTGTAAAAGAAAACTTTGTTAACATGTTATTTTCCAGTTATGCTAATGTTTCATCAACAACAAACAAGATAAAATATAATCAAACTCCGGATTTTTAAAAAAAATACTCGTTATTCTGTAGTAAAAGTTAAGAGTGTTGCATATTTATAATTTTATATTGACTTGCACTTTTTTCGGTTTGAGAAACTGATGAATTAATTTATTGAAAAAACTTAAGGCTTTGTTCACTTTGTATGATAGATTTAAGAGAGAATATGAAGATGAATTGGTGTTGATTTGAATGGATGAATATGTGTGTTTTTTTCAGTGAATTTAGAGAATAAAAAGAGTGGATTTGAAAATGAATTTTAAAAAAGTTAGTGAGTGATTTGATTGATGTAATAAATTAAAAAAAAGTTTTAATAAATAAAAATTTGAAAATTACTAAAATATCCTTGAAGATAAAAATAAAATAAAATGATTATTAAATAAATTAAAAATATTAAAATTTAACAATATAGTAATTATCATTAATTATTATAAATATTTATATATATTTTTATTATTATTAATTAATTATACATATTATTATACATATTATTTTATATATAATATAAAATGGACATAAAAGTAAAATGAGTTTATATTTTTTTAAATCCACTCATATATGAGTGAATGGATTTTATTAAGCATCGCGCAAATCCATCTCTGTTGTTCCGCTTGACTCATTTATCTCTACTGTTTTACTTGACTCATTTAATAAGAACAGGGAAATTTTTTTTCATCTATCTTTATAAATCTGTGCTTTGTTACTGTCTGTTCAAATAAAATAAAGAGAGCCTAAAACTCAAGATGACATACAAAACGAAAAGTATTATTAATTTGTGAACTGATGGATAAAAGGCATCTCATAAAGCCAAATGAATCCCCTATTCTTATCCGGTATGCCCCAGAATCTTGGAAGAAGGTATGAACAAAATTTAAAACATATGGAGACAATACTAAACCTAAAATGAAGCTACAATTTCACTCGAGATTAACATCTGAACCGAAAAAAATGTATTAAAAAAATGTTAAATATTAAAAATTAGAATTAATCTAACTTTGAAATTTTAAATTAATTTAACTTTTCGAAATTTTAAATTAATTTAATTTTTCATCGATGGATGAATTTAATTATTTTAATAAAAATTATTAAGTTGATTTAATGTTTTAAACCATTTTTTTCTATTAACATAAAAGTGAAAATGAGTTAGACGATACAAATAACTCAAATATTGTTATAAAATACATTTAAAATGTTAAATAAATTTGAAAAAAATTAATTAAAAAAAGCTAAATACTAAATTTTTAAAGTTGAGAAAACTTAATTAATTTAAGGTTTAATTGTGTCTTTGGTTCCTATTTTGAAGTCAAAATCTCAATTTGGTATTCAAATTTTTAAAAGTCTCAAAATGGTCTCATTTTTTGTTAAAACGTCTCAAGTTTGTCCTTTATGTTAAGTATGGGTTGACGCCGTTAGATAGGGTACCATGTGTTTGTTACTCGATTTTATATTTATATTTTTTTGATTTTTGATTTTGAATATTTTTAAAAAATAAAAATTTTGCCATGTGTCAAGTTGTCGTCATGTCACGTGGCAATGTGGTAGTGATAATGCCAGGTGTGTCAGTATCATACCAGGTGTTATCTTCTTAGTCTCAATTTGGTCCTTGTGTTCTAATTTTTGTCTCAATTTAGTCCTTATTTTTATAAAAATAATCCAATTTTGTCCCTCTCCAAATTAAAAGAAAAATTAATTTTTATATAAATGTTATACAAATATTTTTATTAAATTTGATATTTTTATTCAAATTAATATTTTTATTATATATTTTTAACATAACTAAGTTTATTTAAAATTGTATTTCACATTCAACTTTACTTCAAATTGTTTTTAAATTTTAAATTTATATGTTTTTTATTCTTACGTGAACTCGTTAATTTATGATTTTTTTTTTCTATTAATAACTTTAAAACAATTTTAAATAAAGTTCAATGTAAAATATTAATTAAATGAACTTAATCTGGTTAAAAATATTTACTTGAAATATCAATTTTGATAGAAATATTTGTGTACATTTATATAGAAATTAAATTTGATTTCAATTTGGAAAGAGACAAAATTACAATTTTTTACAAAAATTGTGACTAAATTAAAACAAAAATTAAAATAAAGGGACCAAATTGAGATTTTGGAAATGATATAAGTGACATGTGTCATTGTCACTGCTACATCACTTTGTCATATTACCATGTGGCATGACAACAGATTGACATGTAACAAAATTTTTATTTTTGTTAAAGTTCAAAAATAAAATAAAAATAAAAATAAAAAAAATCAAGAAACTGAGACATGACGTCGACCCAGACTTAAATAAAGAGTAAACTTGAAATGTTTTAACAAAAATAGAATTATTTTGAGACTTTTAAAATTTTTAATATCAAATTCGATTCTAAAATGTAGAACAAAGACATAATTAAACTTTAATTTAAAGTTTTGACGAAAAATTATCTAAGAAATAAAAATATATTTAATTCTAAAAAGATAAAACACATGTACACGTGATGCTTTAGTCCTTCTGACTTCTTCAAAAATAAATTATTTTCTTTAGAAAAAAAATATGATTTAAAGAAACAAATGAATTGATGGCGACAACCGTGAGTGGAGTTCACTCGGCCATCCGTCCCGTCGTGGACTTCGAAGACTCTGGTATCCTGGGTCCCACTACCATTAAAGTTTTAAGCTTCGCTTTCCTTCCCCGGCCCCACCACTCTCTCTCACCCTCTGTTTCCACCACTTCCTCCAGTTTTATGCAAAAGTATACAAGAACAAGAAAACACCATCGTCTAACCTGCACAATTACACTCCTAACACATTTCTCTATTTTATAAAACCACGCCCTCCATTTATGGATATTATAGATTACAATTATCACTATTCCACGTAATCTCTGTTCTTTCTAAGTGTAACAACAGTGCCTGCCTTCTTTTGGTTTATACTGCAAAAGCAAAGCCATTGTCCTTTTCTTTGGTCAAACTATTTTGTTTCCTTCTATCAAGAGCTCTGCACACGTTATTGTCTTTTTCTTGCCACATTCTCATTCTCCTTCTTCTTTCCTAAACTCTACTCTCTTCTCTCCTTTCCCATACCCAACCAAACTCCTCCCAATACCTTCCCCCGCACCTTATTATATAACAAACTAATATCTCGTTAAATTAAAATATCTCTATAATATCGCATTAGAAACGATACCTGTACCTAAACTACAACTATACATTGTTCTGTTTTCAGTCATCATGAACGTTTCTCCAAAGCACGAACGCCGCTGGGCGTCTGATACGGTGCCGGATATTGCATTCGTCAGCGCAGGGACGTCGCCAGGAACAGAGTCCTACTCCGTCGCCGACGAGTACGTCGAGGTCACTCTTGACGTTCAATACGATCACACCGTCGTTCTCCGCGGCGTTGAGCCGGTGGCTGTCGTTAACGTCGACGAAGGTTATGCCGCAAGCGGTACTGAAACTCCGGTGTCCTCCGCATGGTCGCCATCGATCAGGAGGAGCTCTCCCAGCCGGTGGCGGCAGTTCTCGCAGGAGCTTAAGACCGAGGCGGTTGCGAAGGCGAGGCAGTTCTCGCAGGAGCTCAAGGCGGAGCTGCGGCGGTTTTCGTGGGGCCAGGGAGGATCTGAAACGGCGTTCGTGCCGCGAGATCTTAGGAAGCAGCGCGCTCAGCTTGAGCGCAACCGCTCCGGTACGAAGAAAGCGCTCCGTGGACTGAAATTCATTAGCAGTAAATCTAACGGCGTTGATGCCTGGAACGAGGTGCAAAGCAATTTCGATAGTCTTGCTAGAGACGGTTTTCTCTACCGCACTGATTTTGCGCAATGCATAGGTTCGACTTATTTTCAAATTTCAATTCAGAGTATTCCGTTGCACGTGTTTGCATTTTCACTCCTTTGTTTACGCTTTTGGTTCAAGAGTTTTTTCTATTTGTTGAAGGAATGAAGGACTCTAAGGAGTTCGCACTGGAACTGTTCGATGCTCTGGGTCGCAGACGAAGACTCAGGGTTGAAAAGATCAGCAGAGACGAACTTAGCGAATTCTGGTCGCAAATTACCGATCAAAGCTTTGATTCACGGCTCCAGATTTTCTTTGATATGTAAGCTTTGATTGACTAAATAATATTTTTTGAAAAATAACAAAGTTAGTTAAAAGTAATTTCTCACTTAATTTTTTTCCTATCTTTTTATTTTAATAAACACCACTCTTCTTAAAAATCTTCGTTATTTGCTTTAGTAATTAAGGATTTCTCAATTTTATGAAAAGAACTGCGGCATGAAGAAGTAGCGTGTTAGTCCTTTTTTTTACGTTTTTAATCGCTCAGAATTTAAACGTAGAATTTTATACTAAAGCGAAAATAATTAATTAAATAAATTAAACTTCAAATGAACTGAGTTTATGAAACATTTAAATTGCGATAGAGTTAAATCTATATTTAAGTTTTTTACTTTACGTATTTGTATCCGATAGAAAAACTCCTGCAAATATTTATTTTTCCTCCCTGTCTAATTAAAATCCTAATCACCTTCATAGGGTGGACAAGAACGAAGATGGTAGAATCACCGAAGAAGAAGTGAAAGAGGTACATTTCTGTCCGAAATTTCATTCCATGTCTCATCAACAGATATACATCTGTGCACCTATGACATTTGAATTGTTTTCTCCTTTGTCTACTGAATTAATTTTTCAATATATTTAAGACTTTTTTATGCATAGCCATGTGAATACTATTTTTCTATAGGGTTTTAAATAGTTGAAGCTAGCGTAACTCATAACCAACAATTTTTGTAAGTGGAAGCGTGATCAACAACTTCAAAAGAAAGAGTAAGGAACTTGACATACTTAGTTAGAACATGGTTAATTAATTTCTTCCCACGTACACTTAATTAACACTATTAACTGCAGTCGTATATTTAATTGTATAAGTTTGACATGTGTTGTTTGTTTTTATTTTAAAAATTGAATTTTAGTTTTTTTTTTAATCTTAGGCTTCGTGTGTGCTCTTCTTTTGGTAATAATTTATGAGAGAGAAAAACACGTCCATTTTCTACTTTTATTATAATGAAAATATTTAATTAACTATTTTATTTTTATTCAAAAGGCACTTGTGCTATGTTGTTCTATAGCCTATACGTATGTTAGCAAATTTGGATTTTTTATTGATTTTTTAGTGTTGTTCCTATACTGTATTTTCATAATACACTAATTATTACTAATTCTACTGTTTTAAAATATATTAAAACAATATTTAAAATACTAACATAATGTATTTTTAATATTCACTTTTAATATTCACCAGAGGATAGTACCAAAAAAGTCAGTAAAAAATATAGACTCATATATTGTCAAGTTGAATTTTAATAATTAACCATAACAATAACTAGAATCAGTTGAAGCTGATTATTATTTACAAGTAGTAAAAACACATGTAATGTCGTGCATTGTAATGTCGCGCATTACGACACCAAATAAAAATATTCTTGTTATGGATGAAGACTATATTTATTAAATAAATAAAATAAAAATTTTATTTTATTAGTTAACGTTTAAATATGTGTTTTAATAAATTGATCTTCCGGACGTTTTCTATTGTTCCAAAGCAATAAGCGTACTGTTAGGTGCTATTCAATGAAAGTTAAGTCATATTATTCGTATAATAATTAATAATTATATATTTTATCATTTATCTCTCACACTTTTTCTTTTCTATTTTTTCTAATGGTTGTAAAAATATATCAAATTTAATTATACACAAATAATTTCCTTTCTAAGGCCAATGAATTTCTGGCTTTTGCTCACATAGATGCCACTCCCACTTTGTTGATTAAACAAATTTCTTGGAATTTATAAAGTTGACGCTTTCATTGCGGTTGGTGGGGGTAGGATGGACATTTACCTTCTTTTTTTTGTAGCTGGTCCAAACATGCACGCCATAGAAATACCAACATCGGTCAAACCATCAAATAGTTGTTTTCATCCCAATGATTCCGTGCTTTTTTTGTAAATTAAACCGATTGAGTCTATTTTTTTAATCTCACCAATTTACAGGCGTCAGTATATACCACTTACTAGTATTTAGTTAAATATTTTTACATTTTAATAACTTAAATTAACATTCTCAAATTTGTGGTACAAGTTGGTATTCTCAAATTGAGTATTAAGAATATAATTTTACGTTAAATGTTAAACAAAATTCTCAAATGAATGATTAATGAGTTCAAAAAATTTTAGTATATATTATTTTGACTCCCCCAATTCTTAACGATAATATATTTAAAATAATAATGATATATATTACTTTTTTTTCCAAGCAAAGAATCAAATCTTTGCTCCATTTTACTACTGAACCTGATGAATTTGTTGCTACTCACAAAAATTTATAATTTTTTGAAAAGTGTTTATATTGAATTTAAATGATGTCTATGTGTAAACTTAAAACTTGTATTAAACAGACGGTTATATTTCATTTCTCAGATCATTATGCTAAGCGCTTCAGCAAATAAGTTATCCAGATTAAAAGAGCAAGCCGAAGAATACGCAGCTCTGATCATGGAAGAGTTAGACCCTGAAAGACTTGGCTACATTGAGGTTTGAATTCTCTACAAACCATAACATCTGAATTTATCAAGAAAACATGCATATGTCTAATTCCACGATATATTGAGTATGTCAAAGAAGAAAATATGGGTGCGTGGTTGAGATTAACCTTAATTTAGTCCATGGTTAATTTGGTTTCATTGTTAATTTTTAATTTAATTTATTAGTTATATAAAAGTTATTATCTACTCTTTTAAGTATTTTAATGAAAACACTTCAGAATGTGTTCAATGTTGGTAATATTTTATGCCATGTGTTATAGAGAAAACGACAACTCAATTTGTTCCGTTTGTTAATTAGGTTTATTCATTCTTGTTAATCAAGTCAATGCATGACCAGCTCTGCTCCTTTATATAAAGTCCAAAGTTGGGTGAAATTAGTTAGCAAATTACACGCTATAATTAATTATAGGTGTCCTAGAGGACAAGATTACATAAGTAATTGAATTGAAGTAACGATTCAATCACAGTACGTGCATAGTGACGAACGCATTCTAGTTGACTCAATTACTTATTTATATATTGTGGTGACCATATTAATCTGTTTAACCAATATAAAACTTTTAGAATATATGCATTAGTCAGCTGAACTGTTTTTTCATGCGGTTAGAGCATAGGACACATTTTTAACTTATTTAATACGCTTTTCGGCTATTTTTCTATAAGCAGCTACCATTTATTTGTTATAAAATGAAATCGAAGATAGTATATAAAAACTATAAATTTATATTTATTTAGATTAGTCATCCAAAGTTATAGTGATGAAATAGAATATGTAATTTTTTAATAAATTGAATATTTTAAAATGTCATCATATAACTTAACGCTAGCGAGAGTTAAAATGAAAAAAAAGAAGTATATAGTCTAAAACAATTTTATGTGGACATCCAATCAAAAAGTTGGTTGAGTTTTATAATAACCATTTTAAAAGACACAGTAACAATACCTTTTATCAATTAATAATATAAAATTATTTTATTCATAAATCAATTTAATTGCAAAATTTCTTCTTACTCATAGGAAAATCATATTTGATGTCAAAAAGTAGAGCACAAATAAGAATTTAGAATGCAAATGCTTTTAAAACGTAGTTTTTAAGAGTTGTGTTGAGTGATGTTTATATATGTTCTAATGTTCATATATCCTCAGTCATAATCTGTTTTTGACATCAAATGCATTATTTCACAGTCCATTTTTAGGAGTAACTTATTAAAAAGGTAAATTTTTGTTTTTATACAAAAAAAAAATATTGCTACAATAAGATACTGAATATAACGTGGATGCAAAAATTTGTTGCCTGAAAAAGTGATAGAATCTCACTGATTTGGCAAGAGCAGCTATACCTTATACTCGTATGTGCATGTGCTGCTTTTTCGTTCTATGTGTAGGAAATAATGGAATCTTCAATAATGAAGGTCGAAAATTTGGAAAGTGTTTTAGTATAGGACTTCAAACTCTTTTGCGAGATTTTAATGGTGGTTGTGTTGGCGCAGCTATGGCAATTGGAGACGCTTCTGTTACAAAAGGATACGTATCTGAACTACAGCCAAGCACTAAGCTACACCAGTCAAGTTTTGAGTCAGAACCTACAAGGAATAAGGTCAAGAAGCCCGATACGTAGGATGAGCCGCAGGATGGTCTACTATTTGCAAGAAAATTGGAAGAGGCTTTGGGTTCTAGCATTGTGGGTTTCAGTGATGATTGGGCTGTTTACGTGGAAGTTCATCGAGTACAAGCGAAAAAATGCTTATCATGTCATGGGTTACTGTCTCCTCGCGGCCAAAGGTGCTGCTGAAACACTCAAGTTCAACATGGCACTTATACTCTTTCCCGTCTGCAGAAATACCATAACGTGGCTTAGGTCCACCAAGTTGTCTTACATTGCACCTTTCGATGATAACATCAACTTTCATAAGGTACGCCCCACACAGCACCACCAGAAAACAAGTTGAATATATTAAACTTAGTGGATGTAATGTTATGTTATGGATGTTTGCAGACAATTGCTGCAGCAGTAGTGATTGGAGTGATACTTCATGCCGGGAATCACCTTGCTTGTGATTTCCCGAAACTTGTAAATTCGTCTCATAAAACGTATGAGAAGTATTTGGACGGTGTATTTGGTGATCACAAACCCAGTTACGGAGACCTCATTAAGGGGGTTGAGGGCGTGACTGGAATTCTGATGGTGATTTTGATGGCAATAGCATTTACTCTTGCAACAAAATGGTTCAGAAGAAATCTTATTAAGCTTCCTAAACCGTTTAATAGGCTCACCGGTTTCAATGCATTCTGGTATTCACACCATCTATTTGTCATTGTCTATGTCCTGCTCATCATTCATGGTGTAAATCTTTACCTCGAGCGCAAATGGCACCTTCAAACGGTATGCACCTTTTAGTATCAAATTTCAATTGTTTAGAAGCATCATTAAAGCCTTTTTTTCCTAGCCTGCTTAGTTACTAAACGCATTGATTTCTCTTTTCAGACATGGATGTATCTTGCAGTTCCAATCGTCCTTTATGTGGGAGAAAGAACGCTAAGATACTTCCGTTCTGGCTTCTATACAGTCCGTCTTATAAAGGTGAACAGAAGAAAAGAAAATAGTTAGGCGCTTCTAAAAGAATAATCAAATTTGTTATGAGCTTGGCATTTTAGTTTTCTTTCATTGCTTACAATTGCTCTTGGCAAATCGAGCACAGCAATAATAAGCAATGTTAAAAAAACAAAACTTTAGCGACCTGAGCCATCACTGCTTTCAATAAGCCAAACAAAGAGATGCAACTCAAACTTACGGATCTTATTTTTGTGAAAAACATCATTGTAGGTTGCCATTTATACTGGAAATGTTCTGACATTGCAAATGTCGAAGCCGCCTCAATTTCGTTACAAGAGTGGACAATACATGTTTGTACAATGTCCTGCTGTTTCTCCATTTGAGTGGTAGGTTGCTATTTTCTTTTTTCTACATTACTTTGCAGTAGCTGAACTTCTCATGCTTCATGTAAATTCTAACCACAAAAATGGATAACCCCTCTAGGATGTCGAAAAAGAAAAGAATTGAAATGAGATCACCTTTCACATCTTACTGTTTCTATTTCACTTTTTTACGAATCTTTTTCATGTTAAGTTGGTTGATATCTAACAATACAATTACGCATGACAGACATCCTTTTTCTATTACCTCTTGCTGTTTCTATTTTACTTTTTAACGATTCCTTTTCATGTTAAGTTGGTTGATGTTTAACAATACACTTACGTATGATAGGCATCCATTTTCTATTACCTCTGCACCTGGCGATGACTACCTGAGTGTTCACATACGGCAACTGGGAGATTGGACACAGGAGCTCAGAAGGGTATTTTCTGCTGCCTGTGAGCCTCCCGTAGCTGGGAAGAGCGGCCTTCTCAGGGCTGATGAAACCACCAAGAAATGGTACGTGATGGACCTGCCACCTTTGTTTGCCTTGTAGCTTCGCCCTTAGAAAAAAATTCTTTATGCTCAGATTCCTGTCATCTTCTTGGTATCAATAATTGACACAGCTTACCGAAGCTAAGGATAGATGGACCTTACGGTGCGCCAGCACAAGACTACAGAAACTATGATGTACTACTACTTGTCGGTCTCGGGATTGGAGCAACACCTTTTATTAGCATTCTAAAAGATCTTCTCAACAATATTGTCAAAATGGAGGAGCTGGCGGTGAGTTTTAGTGCATTCATTAACAAAATATTTATTGATGCTTCTTCACATAAAACTGTGCAAATAAAAAAAAAATCTGACCAATTTCCGAAGGTTTTTATGTACTATGAAAGTAACGTCATGGTTGCTTACTATCCAGGACTCGGTCTCTGATTCAAGTAGAGGTTCAGACCTTAGCACTGGGAGTACAGATTCGCCGTCTTTCAATAAGATTTCTCCGAAACGGAAGAAGACACTTAAGACTACCAATTCTTATTTCTACTGGGTAACAAGAGAACAAGGTTCTTTCGATTGGTTTAAAGGGGTCATGAACGAAGTTGCTGAACTTGATCAAAGGGTATTAACTACTATAAATATTTATATTTTTAGACTTTCTCTTGAAGAGTTCTAAGTATTCATTTCCTCTGTTTCCAGCTCAGTAAGTTATATGTGTATTTAGCTTATGTTCAATGTGACTTCAGGGTGTTATTGAGATGCACAATTACTTAACTAGCGTATACGAGGAAGGCGATGCCAGATCCGCCCTCATCACTATGGTGCAAGCCCTCAACCATGCAAAAAATGGAGTTGATATTGTTTCTGGGACTAGGGTAAGCCTTTCATTTTTGCCGTTTACTGTAACTTCATAAGTTTTAGTTTAGGAAAATTAAAAGAGTCGTACAGATTTTGTTTTTGAGTCTTGACTAAGTTAATTTTAAACCTTGATTTGCTTCTCTAAATTTACTACCAGGTGAGAACTCATTTTGCTAGGCCTAACTGGAAGAAGGTTTTCTCCAAAATATGTTCCAAGCACTGCAATGGACGAATAGGTCAGGCAATCCTTATAAAGCATAAATTTATAGACATTGTTTTCATCTTGTACTGAGATCCTCAATTCGCAACAGGTGTATTCTATTGTGGCGCACCGGTTTTGGCGAAAGAATTAAGCAAGCTCTGCTTCGAGTTCAACGAAAAAGGTCAAACAAAATTTGAGTTCCATAAGGAGCATTTCTAAGGGGATTTGGACGTATCTTCGAAACTGTAACCAATCAACCCAAGTACATTTAAACACCTTCATTTTAGCAGCTTGTCGTGGCCAGATTGTAAGATTTATTCAATAAGCTAAAAACTTAAGCACAGAATATGATGAGGCATTGTATATACCGGCCAGCAAGATGGTTGGGCATTTCATCATACATGTGGTGGCTGCGCAAAGGAGATATTGCCCGTACAAGACCTCAGCAACACTTAAGTTGTCGCCACATAGAAAAACATACTACAGTTTTGAAAGTGACAAAAGGAATTAGGTAGTTCTCCGGTTAAGGAGCAAGACATAGATCGAACAGGGTGTGTGGATAATTTATTTTTGACAAAATAATAATCGTTTTGTAATATTTTAAAAATTATATTTGAAAACGATTATTTATCAAAAGTTAAATGACAACAAACATATACAGAATTTTCGTTTTCTTGGAGTGAATTCAATTACCTTTCTAGAATATGGAGGTTCAAATGATGTTTCATGCCAGCAGCTTCTGCCTTGGATTTCTTACTCAGAATAAATATTTATATACAGGAAACTGTTAATAGTGTCCTATTCTTTATCCAGTGGCCTTTTTTCTATCTTAGGTAAAATCAGTGAAAATAAAACTATAAATGAGCTTTTTTATATTGAGAGGGCAATCATATTTCCGTAACTAAATTTTTGATAAACTTTTTTTACAATTTAAAAAAAAAATGAAAGAATAGGAAATTATTTAAAATATGTCACTTCATATTATAAAAAAAATTATCAAAATTTAATTACTAAAGATTCAAATTTTTTATATAAATGATCAAAATAATGTTCATGCAGTTTTTTTTTTTTAACGTTTTTTGCAAACATGAGTTTAATGTGAATTAGACTTTTACATTGACATTAGTCTTCATGAGGTCACTTGTTTATAATTTCGATCTAACTTCTTATACCCGATATATTTTTAATTACCTACATTTATAAATATAACAAAATAGGTAGCATAAAAAACATCATTTACCACGTGTTACTCTAAAAAAAAAAATATATTGTCTCAGTTGGATAGAAATAGATGACAAAATTCTTTACAGAAGTATTTTTTTCAAAAAGTAAAAAATACATTATAACATTCAGAAATAAGTTAGGTACAATAAGAAACACTCACCATTTCCATAATATTTAATTTCTTTTATAACTGCACAACATTTTCAAAGTAAAATTGTTTTTAATAAATAGTTTATTTAATGTAAATAATTATACAGGAGTAATTTATCATTTTCAATTCTTTAATGGAGTTCAATATTGAGGAGTGATAAGATATGTGTCTGATTGAGAGGTTTATGGTTGAATCAGTCAGAGTTTAAGGTAAAATTAAATGCAAACAAATCATATTCTGATGGATTGATTTGACTTGAGTTTTGCAAATTCTCTTGAGTTTTGCAAATTCTCTTGAGTTGATTAATCGATCTAGGTTATTTGATTTGATTTGATGCGTTTCACCATATAATAAAAATAATATTATATTTATTTTTTTACTCGCAAATCAAGAAATTTTACCAAGATGATTTTTTTGTTACTTTTTCGTAAAAAAAAAATTAACCCAAAAAATTATTACTTATTATTTTAATTTTTTAAAACAAACACAACAACAAAATCTGTTATTTTAATTTAATCAATAAAATTTAGTTTTAACTAAATACAGAAGAAACATGTCATATGACTTCGGCCAGGGGTCAAAATAGTAATTCACGGTGCGAATAGTAGGGCCCGTATACATGGGGTGGCGTTACATCTAGGAAAAGTCATACACTTTTGTCCACGAAAAAAAAAACTTCTACCTAACATTGTTATGCTATACTGTTGTACATTAAATAGAAGGCTTCCTGGTAAAAAAACTAAAACAGAAAAAATATATTTGTTTTAAAAACTCATTTTTGTTCCAAAATTATAGTTATACTTCTATTTATATTAAATTTTACAACTAATCTAGACATACATAATTAATACTTTGTAACAGATATAATTAGATTAGTTGTAAAATTTAACTTTTAAGTAATATTAATAGAAGTATAATTATATATATTCTAATTCTTCTTTTTGTCTTGAAGGCTTTCTATTGCCGGCAAGGAACAGTAGGATTGGATAATCCTTACATTGCCATGATCACACATGGCGTTTTCAGATCTCAAATCAAACTCAGCAAGCACTCATTAATTAATAATTGACATTGCCTAATAACTTGTTCAACACAGATCAATCATTCAATACCAATAGAAAGGTAAAACATTTAGAAAATCAGATATTTGAAGCCTTCCAAGATTTTTCCTTAAGAGTTTGCTGTTCCCTGTTACTTCAAAAGCAATAAATTCTCAACACCTTCATTTCCACATAAAACTGAGAAGTAAAACACCAATTCTCTATACCTACCTATTCAGACAAACATTCTTATTCAAGACATCAAACATCGATAACCATGTACGATAAGAAGAAGGAACGAGGAAGAAGTGCTAAATGTTTCGTATGCGTTCTCGCTTCCTTCGTCATCTTATGTGCACTTCTACTGCTTTTGGCGTCTATAATGCGTGTGAGGGAGCCACGTGCCAAAATAAGATCAGCTACGTCCAACAAAATCACTCACAACGCTTCACCATCATCATCACCTTCCTTCAACGCCACCCTCATCATCTTTATGACCATCCAAAACCCTAATTTCGGTGTCTTCACTTACGACAATAGCAGCATGAGTGTGCTCTATGCGGGTGCGAAGATTGGTGATACACCCATCAACGGTGACAAAGTGAGTTTCAGAAAAACCAAACAAATCAATGTTACCGTTGATTTGAGGTCCGCTCAGGTACCCGTCACCGGAAATTTTTCCGGTGACATGAATTCAGGGACGTTGAATCTCACCAGCTACGCCAAATTTAGTGGCACGGTTCGTTTTCTGAAGATTATGAACGTCAAAAAGAGCATCGAAATGGCTTGTGCTATGAAGCTCAACTTCACCTCCCACCTACTTCAGGATATTCAATGCTAATAGTAACTTTTTTTTCCTGGTTTGTGACAGTTTTCATTTTTTTCTTTGCCTTCGTTTTCATTTCGTTGTCTTAATTAAGTGCATTTAATCTCTTGTTTTTAATTATCTTATTTGCAATGTTTTGTTATAGACTTTAATTTTATCATTGTAGTTTCTTTTTTTAGCAATGTAGAATTTTGGTCCTGTAAGTTTCAATTAAATTTCTAAATTTTGACATTATCATCGATTTAGTTATTTTTATTAAACTGTTTAATAAGGTTATTTATATTCATTGACAGAAGACATCAAATAGACATTAATTTTTTAAAGAAAAAAAATTATTCAAAATTTTAATAATATAGAGATCAAATTAAATAAATTATATAAACACAGATATTAGGGAAATAAATCAGCCTTCATCTTTATATATAGTAGTATTGTTTACATAAGCACGGTGTGAGTTTAGTTTAGTAAGTCCTCTACTCTACTGAGTTTGATAATTTTATAAATATATTTAACTTAAATTTTAGGTTAAAATACTCCGTTGGTCATCGTTTTTGTTGCAGAATCTTAATTTGGTCATCGTATTTTTATTAGTCTCAATTAGGTCCTCATTTTTGTAAATTAGTATCAATTAGGTACTTTCCGTTAGTAGAGAACTAACACCGTTAAGTAGGTGCCACGTGTCAACTCCTCGTTTGAATTTTTTATTTTTTTTTAATTTTTTTTAATTTTTAATTTTTTTTAAAATTTTTTAATTTTTTTTTAAAAAAATATTTATGCCACGTGTCACTTCTGTGATGTGCCATGTGTCAATCTAATATGGTGACACGTGTCAAATTAATGTATGAATCTCAATTTGGTCCTCATAGTTGTTAAATTGATTTGATTTGAGTCCCAACTTTTTTAAAAAAATTTCAATTTTGGGCAATCCAAATTTAGACCAAATTTTACTTTTATATAATGTTATGATTATTTTTATTAAATATTTTAATAATATTAATTATATTTAATATTAAAATTTTAAATATATTTATTTTAATTTTTTATAAAATTATTTTAAAATTTTAAATTTGAATTTATAAAATTTTTATTTTTAAGCCAACTCTAAAATATTGTTGATATTGAATATTATACAAATATTTCGAATATAAATTTATTAATTTATATATTTATAATTTTAAAATAAAATTTAAATAAAGTTTAATGTAAAATATAAATTTAAATAAATTAAATGTTGTTAAAAATATGTAATAGAAATATCACTTGTAATAAAAGTATCATCATTACATTTATAAAAAAATTAAATTTGTTCTAAATTTGGAGCATATAAAATTAAAATTATTTTAAAAAAATTTGGGACTGAAATCAAATCAAATTAACAAATATGAGGACCAAATTGAGATTCATACATTAATTTGACACATGTCACCATATTAGATTGACACGTGGCACATTACAGAAGTGACATGTGGCATAAATATTTTTAAAAAAAAAATTAAAAAAAAATTTAAAAAAAATTTAAAAAAAAATAAAAAAAATTCAAAAAAATGAGAAGCTGACACGTGGCACCTACTTAACGGTGTTAGTTCTCTACTAACGAAAATGACCTAATTGATACTAATTTACAAAAATGAGGACCTAATTGAGACCAATAAAAATACGAGGACCAAATTGAGATTTTGCTACAAAAACGAGGACCAACGGAGTATTTTAACCTAAATTTTACAATTAGATTTCACAACAAAATCCGAGTTAAAAACCATATATAAGAAAAGGTTGAAATATTATTAAAGATGCTAAGTAGCACGTACTAAAATAGCTTTACATTGTACAGAGTACGATGGAAAATCATTTACCACCTAAGGAAATAATAATAATAAAAAAATTGCTCATGGTTTGTCGTGAGGTGTATCCTCATTTATATAACATACATAATCTTAACATTGATTGATATAATATATATTAATCATTATTCGTATAAAGTATTTTAACATTTTTTTCCGCAAATCATCACTGTATATTAGAAATAGAGTAATTGTTTAAATTTATTTATTCTCTACAAGGCAAAACCAATTATAATGATATGTTGTGATATCTTAATTTAGTTTTCGTTATTTTTTTTATCTTTCTGAAACATTTTTTTACTCCTAATTTTATATAAACAAATGGTATAAGACTTGCACTGTAATTAATATTTTATTTTTTAAATTATATATATATATATATATATATATATATATATATATATATGTATGGCTATGGAGGTCGATAGTTAGTTAACAGTGGTGCTGTTAAAATTATTTAGATGGTTGTTTTGATGATGTAATAATCATTTAAAAGGAGTGAATGTATTACGATTTCATTACATTAAATTATATATACGATTCAGTTTACTAGGATTTTTTTTAGGATTTCATTTTTATCAGGTGTGAAATAATTTGATATATTGAATGAGACTATTATATGATTTAGTGTAAACAAATATAGTAAGAAATGGAAAGAAATTATCTTAGTGGTGTAACTTTAGAAGAAAATTATCTGAAAAAAAAATATTTGTAAAATATACGTTGAATTTGATTTTTATTATGTACTTTAGTTATTATTAGTAAAATTATTTTAAGAAATTAATTTTGTTGACCTTAAATTTAGATTTTGTTCTAAATTTTCTCAAGCAAATAAAATTGTCTTGTAAAAAAATATATTTTATTTTATTTAAATAATTTGTTGATCGTATTTCATTATTGGTGATGATGTGAATTATTGATAATATTAATACAAATTATTGTTAAGCTTAAAATATATTATATTGTTGTGCTTAAAATACATTAAATTTGTGTGCTTAAAATACATTAAATTGTTGTGGTTAATGTATTAAATTGTTGGTTGTTGTTCATATATAATAACTTGCATTTTTAATATATATTATTGATTGTTAGTGTGTATATTATTGTAGGGATTTTCATGATGAATGATTAGACCATGCAAACTATATTGTATAAGGAGAGGATTACCCAATCTATTTCTTTATTGGTCATGATATTTATTTAGTAAGAAACAATTAGTCTTATTGCATGTGTTCATTGCCATTTAGTTAATAAGCATGTGGATATTAAGGTTTCCCAAACATACTTCTTGATAATATATATATCTATATATATAAATCATAATGGTTAATATGTATTGCGAATGAAATTTTAGGAGGTAATATGTGAAACTTTTATTATTAAAGAGAGTTCATGACTTTTATTTAGTAAGAGCATATATTATGTGCAATTTTGATTTGAGAAGTACTATGTAGAAGATTTCTCAAACCTTTTTTAGTCATATAAAAAGTATAACTGAATTTTAATATCAAAACTTACTTAAAATCTTGATTTCATAAAAAATAAAGAATTAATTAAATAAATCTATTAAATAGTTTATGCTAATTGAAAATTTTATGTAAGATGTTATATATATATATATAGTTATATTCATCGTGATTGATTTTGGACTTATCTTTATTTTAATTGTTAGTAATGATTGTAATGATCCCGTGAATAGATTATGTGGATAGTGTACTGAGGAATGAAGTTTACAATTTAAAAATATTTTTAAAATTTTGAAGAATTTTATATTGCAATACACAGTGGAATTAGTTCATAAAAACTTTATTTTATATATAATTTAAATTTAAATTTGCAAACAATATATTTTAAATTATGTTTCATAAATGATAAGATTTTATTTAGACTTTCAAATTTATTTTGAGGCATATGTGTTTTATAAAAAAAAAACTACATTAAATCTATTACATTTGATAAAGAATATAATAATTAATAAAAAATAATAGTGGTGATATCTAACATTAATTTTATTAGAATAATTAATAAAAATAACAGTTGCAAATATATTATAAAAGGGCATCTTGTTTGATTTGAATCTTTTTGAACTTACTGTATTTTTCTACTTGTTTTTTCTGCTACATCTAATATGTACACTTAGTTGAAGAGTGTGGTTGTGAGTGACGTTAATTAAGTTTCGATATCATCAATAACCATCCTCAATTATATCAAGAATGTATTATTCTTTCTAAAGTTACCTCAAAATATAAATAGTTTTAAATTGGACAAATTTTAAGTTTTGAATTAATAAAGAAAACAAATTGTCTAAACATAGACAAAAGTAATTTATATGAGAATTAACAAGTAAAAATAAATCTTTAAACATAAATAAAAAAACTAAAAAATAAAAAGCAAGGCACTCAAAATTATTTAATACATTTTATGAGTGTGCAAATTATAAACAACTTTGGAGGCAAAAACAAATATTAAATATTGTGTCTATGTCACTCAGGAATTACCTATGAAAATACAGTAGCTGAGAAACAAAATAATATAATATAATATATAAAAGATGTGCACATTCAAAAGAAAATATTTTTCTTTTGAAAAGCAATTTCCCTAATTTTAATTTTCAATTACTATTTTTAAGTAAGGGATAAAAAGGGAAATGCAAATAATTTTTATTTTTTCAAATATATTCATTTAGAAATGAGTCCTGAACAGAATCACTTAAAAAGGGAAAAAAAAGTAAAAAAATACTATTCTAAAATAGAATATTGAAATTAAAGTTCTTAAACAGTCTACTCTAAGCTCACACGTCATAGAAACAATTTATATTATACAATCGAAACTTATGGTGACGAAAATTATATCGATAAATTGTGAAACTAGAATTTACAAATGGACATAATTTATTTTATTCGGTATTCCAACGAATAAGAAATGATGAGTGTGTAAAAAAAAGTAATTAAGAATTTAAATTTAAAAAGGAAAGAAGGCATGAGTGTGAAAAGTCTCTTCTTGGTTCTATATATAACTAGACATGTATTCATCAGAAAATAAAAGGAGTTTATGTTTCAGATTTTTCCACACAGTGGCGATAATAAAAATCTGGAGTCAGGAATTGTGAAAAAAGTGTGAAAGAAGAAAAGAAATGGCAGAAATGAAAGAAAGGTCTTTGCCAAATTCACCATGCAGCAGATGTGCGAGCGGAACAACAACAGAGGAATCCATATCTGTAAGCAACAACATCGCAACAGAGGAACGGATCGCAGAGTTAAAAAGAGAAGAAGAAAGAGAAGATAACATATGTTTCGTGTTTGGTGTGTTCGTTCTTGTGGCCATAATCATCATTATCATTGCTTCTTCATTTGTGAGGGCTAGAGCTGGAAAAATGTAACTTCATTTTATGAATTATGCATTTTGTTCAACATTTTCTACAAATCATTCATTATATCAACATCTTTTTTATAATTTACTTCCAGGTTGTAATTTTTTGGATTTTACAGGGGATTTGAAAATGATCCACGTGAATATTAGGATTAAATTTCATTTCTAATTACAACTTATTTGGATTTAATTTGCGACAAAGTTACCTGTGATTTTTTTTTATATTTTTTGTACATGTTTATGTTTTTTTGAAGATAAATTAATTTCTTAACAAATTTTTATGTTAAAGAAATTTTTTTCTTTGTTTATTGTTTTTTTTTTTAAAATAAGAGATGATTCGTATATTATTCTAAAATTCATTAATAGATCATTGGATACACACGCGCAAAGCGTTAACTGAAATATTAATTTATTGAGAACAAATTTAAATTGCAGACATTAACTTTAATGAATACAATGTATTACAGAAAAAATAAATCAAATTATGAGTAAACGGATTCTAAGATTGTTTTCTTGGATATATGTTTATATTCACTTGCATAAATATGATACAAGATACAATACATTGATAGAATATAACACGTTGTATACGTAGATATATTTATTCTAAAAATATTAAGATATAATATGTGATATATGAATATTGAAAAAAAATGTTATAATTCTTAAAAATATAATAAATATATAATTATTATTGTGTAAATCCAAATTAAAATCATATGTATTAAAGTCTTCAACATAAAAAATATAAATTACTGTCATTATTCAAGTATCATTGCAAAAAAAATGACTAATTTTAGTAACTAAAAATATCTTAAAGATCAATTTCTTACTTAGAAACTACTTATTTTGGTAATGAAAACATTGATAACAAATGTTAATGTCCAATTTAAAAATCAATTTATAATATAAATTATTTTAGTTATCAATTTATAGACATATTATAATTTTTTAAATTATTTTAATTGTCAATAATATTTAATTTATAAATTAGTTATTATAATGACTGATTATTTTTATCAATAAAATTTGTTATTATTTAAAAATTATCTTGTAATTTACTATAATTTTATAAATTAAATATATATTTTATTAATAAATATCAATAAAGTATATTAAAGTATCAATTAAACAAGGATAGGTGACGTAATTTAAAATATCATTGCACTATAAGTTTTCATTCTCAATTGTTAAATTTTCAATCGATTCATTTGAAATATAAACAAGTAATACTCCGATGCTAGTAAAGTGATTTACCATTGCTTAGCTTACAAGAATATTTTAGGTCTGTCCAATAAAGGACCATGAATAGATTCAATGAAGAAGCTTGCCATTTTTTAATGGAATATAAAAGTTGAAGAAAAGGAGAGTTTTTAAATCTTAAAAGTTATTTTTCAGCAAACCCCTTGTGAAAGGATTTTTTTTTTTTTTTTTTTTTTAAGTTTGCAGTATTATCTTTTCTTTATCTCTTATTGATGGTTTTAGTCTTTCTAAACTTTTGGATTTGAAATTAGCTTTTATTTTAAATTTTAATATATTTTTATCTTCAAGCTTTAAAATATATCTTTTAATATGAGGAAGTTAAATTTTTTTACCTAATAAGTGGTATTCTAATTTGAAATTTAAGTTTGAATTTGTCTAATAGTATAAACATCATTTAACAATTAAAAAAACGTTAAAATCGTTATATTAAAAATATTTTATTAATTTAAAAAAAAATTATGCAACAAAATATTAAAGTTTCATTCAAATAAGAATTCTAATTTCATATATTAATTTAAAGACTAAAACCATAGTTAGTCTATAATTTTAAATTGGACAATTTTTAAGTTTTGAATTAGTAAAAAAAAAACCGTGTCAAAATAGATAAACATAATTTGCATCTGAGAGTTATAGTCAAAATAAATCTTTTAAACATAAATAAAAAATAAAAAAATAAAAGGCAAGACATTTTAACCTCCACACTATTTAATACATTTTATGAGTGGGCAAGTTATAAACAACTTTGGAGGCAAAAATAATAAATTGGTAGAAAATGCTAAAATTAGTGGGGTCATAGATAAATATTCACTCTGTGTAAATGACAAGAAAGCAACCCATGTATTTGAAGGAGCAAACATGGATCTTACACTTTCTGTGTCACCATGCATATATAATATAAAAGATAAAGTTGCAAACTAATTAATTTATTAGTTACTTGTGAGAAGAAATTAGAATACCTAAAGCTTTATTATTAATTAAAAACATTAATATTAGTGCATGCATTATAGTAAACAATATGTCACTCGGGAATTGCTTTCACAAATGATCACTATTAATGATGATTGATTCGCTAAAAAATATATGAACGAATTTCTTAAACATTCGACACCTGTCTAAATAAAAACAAACACATTCTAATATTTTATTCTTTGCCCGAGCAATCTTTTGAAAATGTAACTTTCCCAATTTTAATTTTCAATCATTATTTTAAGTTGTGAAAGAAGTGCAAATAATGCGAACGATTTTATTTTTTTCAGATGTATTCATTCAGAAAAGACAGTCCCTAACAGAATCACTTAAAAAAGGAAAATAAAATAATAAAATATTATTCTAAAATAGAGTATTGAAGTTGAAGTTCTTAAACAGTCTACTCGAGACTCAACAATCGAAAAATTATGGTGAGCAAAAATTATAATAATACAACAGAAGTGAATATTGTGAAGAATAATAATTATAACAGAAAAAAAAAGGGAAAAGTAGAGTACAATGATTACAGAATTTATTCGATACTCTATCGAATAATATTACAGTTATTAGACCAAGAAAGACGAGAAAAAGAAAAGGAGTAAATAAATAAAAAATCATGAGTGTGTGAAAAAAGAAATTAAGGATTTAAATTTAAGAATGAAAAAAGGCATTAGTGTGAAAAGTCTCTCCCACTCTCTCCACAACACAAAAGGAGTTTATATTTGAAGTTTCTCTCCACACTGGCGAAAACGAAATCTGGCATAGAAATATAAAGTTTGAGATTGTGAAAGAAGAAAAGAAAATGTCAGAAATGACGGGAAGGTCGTCCTCAAATCCAGGAAGCAGATATGCAAGAAATATCTCAACAGAGGAACTGATTGCAGGGTTCTCGTCGCGGAAAAGAGAAAGAAAAATCAGCAAATGTTTCGTGTACAGTCTGGTAATCTTTGTGATGATGATGTTCATTTGCCTTATTCTTGCACTTTTGATGTCGCACATGGAAGATCCCAAAATTGAATTCAAATCAGCAAGGTTGATGAACAGTACTAATAATTATCATAACGTTTCTTCAACTTCTCCCTTCAATGTCACCATAGTCGCTCGTGTCATCCTCACCAGCCCTAAATTTGTCTCCTTCGATTACCAGAAGAGCACCGTGAGTGTGAGGTATGAGAATTCCGGTGAATGTGTTGGTGTTTCCAAAATCAAAGCTGCCACAGTGGAGGCCATGGAAACCAGAGATATGGACTTGAAGGTTCACATGAGTTTCGGGACGAAGGAATTGGTAAAGCCAGATCTAACTGATTCTACCAACTCACACATGCTCAAACTCAGAAGCTACGCAAAATTGAGTGGTACACTGCACACGTTCAAGCTGCTAAAGAAGAGAAAGACCATTCAAGTGTCTTGCACCATCAACCTCGACTTCACCTCTTTTTCCAACCAAAACTTCCGATGCTAAGGTTATTTTATCATTCTTTCTTTGTATCGCTTTTTCTACACAATTGTTAAATCATTCCAGACTAAATACATTTTTACTTTTTAATTTTTGAATTTTTCTCTATAACTTTATCTTAGTAGTTATTATTACTACAATTATGCTATTTTTTCTCATGCATTCCCTTCAAGATTTTCTACTAACTATTAATTGTATGAACATTTTCTTACACATGGTAAACTTACCTCCAAATTGTAATTTTTTGGATTTCATGGATTAGAAGATTTCATCAAAATTATTCACGTGAAGATTTCACAGGTGTTAAATTTCCCTTCAGATTACAATTCCTAAATATTTGCTAGGAAAATTACCTGTGATTTTTCTTATGATTTTTTTTACATGTTTATGTTTTTGCTGGTTTTTGAAGATAAAATTATTTCCTGATAAATTTTTCTTTGTTTATTTTTTTTATTATCATGAGAGATGATTCATATATTATTCCAAGATTTATAATAAAAAATTATTTATACCAGTACATTATTTTAATCAATAACATATATAGATAATTGGATACACAAGTAGACATTAATTTTTAATGAGTGCAATGAGTTATGGGAAAAAAAAGTTAAATGTTTATGAATAAACGGATTCTAATTGCTTTATTGAGTATATTTTTGTTTCCACCATCAATTATTAAACTTGCAATTAATTCAACCGAAATATAGCAACCAATACCCGCAATACTAAAAGTCATTTACGATTTCTTAGCTCACATGAAGTTTGTAGGGTCTGTCCAAATCATGAAAGAATTCAAGGAGCAAGGTTGTCATTTTTTAATGGAATACAAAAGTTGAAGATAAAGGAGAGTCTTTAAGTTTTAAAAGTTATCTTTCAGCAAACCGCGTATAAAAGGGAATTTCTCATTTTCTTTTAGATTTGCAGTATTATCTTTTCTTAATTTCTTAATTTCTTATTCATGATTTTAGTCTTTCCATTTTTGTTAGCTATATTTAATATATTTAAAATATTTACAACTTAAATTTATATTTTTGTGTACTTTTTTTTTCTTAATTTTGTTCCGATTGAATCTGATACGTGAAATATTCATTGAAAACATAATTACAAACATATATATCTCTCCAGTTTAATGTCTATTTCATTGTAACTAAATTAAAAAAGAGGAACATGTTTTTCCAAAGCTGTGTTGAATAAAATCATACTCATATCTTGATTGAAATAAAGTCTAATATTTGTTACTTTCACTGAAAATTAAAATTAGTCTCTTTTAAAATTTTAGATTAATTTAACCTCTCATATTTAAAAATATGTAAATTAGTTATTTTAATCAATTTTTTTAATTTTATTTGATATATCAGATGTGTTTCTCAGATAATATTGAAATGAAAATGTGTCAAATACGGTAAACAACTCAAAATGCTATCATGAAATACGTTTAAAATGTTAAATTAATTTAACTAAATTTGATTAAGATGAATAAATCCACCCATCTTTAAATTTGAGAAATTAAATTAAACTAAAATTTTAAAAATAAATTAATTATAATTTTTACTAAAAATTAAAAATAAATTAAATGAAACATTTTAAGCATGAAGATGCATGTAACTCGTGTAACAACTTCACGTTGATATAACGAAACAGGGTGTAAGTGTTATAACATACGAATTTCAAGAAGTTCTTTATAAGATTAATAAAAGAGTGAGAATGCAAAGCACAATAGGAAATACGTAGTAAGTAAAGGGAATAGTTGAGGAAGCCCAATAAGTCCAACAGGCCCAGTAGTACCTATTGTATAATAATTGGATACCACATTTCAGCTGTCCAAGGAAGAAATACCATTTTCGTTGTCTTTCAAAAAGATTCGAGAGATAAAACTAGATGGCTGATGTTATATGCAAAAGACAAAAATGAAATGCTATTCATAGTAAGGAAAAAAAAAATCTCGCCACATTTAAATTTATACTCCATTGAGATTTGAAAAACTTTTTTCCATAAGAAAAATATGTTAAAATGTAATTTTCTAAAAGATTTCTTAAAAACTTTTTATGATTAAGATTTTGTAATATATAACTTTGTAAAATTATAAAATATTAAATTATATTATTTGAAATAATTTTACAGATTTTGAGAAATTTAAAAAACCTGAACATTTGTTTTAAAAAAATATAAGTTCTTTATACTCTTGTCTTTATATAGTGAAATACATTTTAAACTACATTTTTTTATTCTGTAAAATAAATGTGATGTTAATTACTGCTGATATTACCGTAAAACATTCCAGATTTTTTATTAATCACCAATTATCATTAAAAAATAAATATTTTATTAAAAATAGAAAAAATGAATAAATAAATGATCATTGTTTTAATCATTAGTGAAATATTTAAAAAAATTTGTGCCAGTAAAAATATAATAAAAATTCATAGCAATGAACACGGTTTGAAAGTTAGCGCTTTTTGCATTATTATTATTATTTTAAAAAGTATGTTAATAAAGAAAATCTTCATCGGAGCAGATTGTTTTGAAATATTAATACAGGCAGTTTCTTTGAAATAAGCTGAAAGTAAGAAAGAAAAAACAAAACTTGCCAAATATAGAAAAAAATAATTATATTAAAATTCTATATATTAAATGTTTACCAGAAACGTGAAGTCGTGGAGTGTAAAAGGAGCTATTACGAATATTATAAACAAAATAAATCATGAGGAGTTTAGTTTATGGAAAAACAGGTTAATTTAATGCAGAAATAATGTATATGATTATTTGGGTATCCATTATTTGATTAAGAATTAATGGACGAATATGACGAATCCCATGATTGATCGAGTGTGTATGGAAGCGGAAAACGTTTTTGGTGACAATAAGGAAACATTTGATGGGAAGATAGAGGAAAATACAAGAGATGTTAAATCAGGAGAAGTTATGGATCCTAGAAACGGGAGACAGAAGCAATTTAACTGTCAAAGCCAAATTATACTTGCAATCCTCTCATTTTCAAACTCTACCAAGTACCCACTCATGGATTATATTATTAACTTGTCCCCTTCTAAAACCAAAATGACGACAAAGTTTAACATCATGACGTATGCAAGCGGTGGGAAAGATTTCAGGAACTGGGTTTTCGAGTGGGTCCAAATCACGGGCCCTAGAAAGCACCATCATGAAGCTAAGTAGGGCCCATTGGGCTCGGATGGTGGAGGGGGATGACGTGGCGGGAGCCCTTGCTAGGGGTATCTTATCTTGGGCTCCAAATGTGACACAAAGAGACAAATTGAATATACGACACCATATCCCGACACACACGAATCGGTGCACCAAATTTAATAAAACACACACAGCTTCACCAATTTCGATACCTGCTGGTTAAGCCTCAGACACGTGATTCATTGCAGAGCCAAAGACCCAAACCAGTTTTATTTATTTATTTTTATGCAAACAAACGCAGCACAGAACGTGCCTCTTTCTCGCATTCACGCCCTTATTATGCTGTGTTAAATTCCATATCCACCCTCCTCACTCTCTTTTCCTCCTTCAAACACTCTTTTCCTATCTTCCCCAAAAGAAAATCGAACTTTCACTGCTCATGTCGCTCTCTTTCCCACTTCTCTGACCGCATTTTCGCTCCTCTCGAGTAACTATGATGCTTCATATTATTAAAAGTTTCAAACTTTATGAAATCAACAGCAATAATTATTAGAGGAACCCGTTCTTTCTACCCGCACCTTGACCACTACACCGGGTTTAGAAATACCCAATTGTGTCCACACTCACGAATCACCTTTTAAAGTATCGATTATTCAGCCATCAGCGAAAACAAAGGAAAACAACGAACGAAGTCAATGGTACCCACAAAGTAAAGCAAAACAATTTGTACAGGAGGAGGAGGAGTAGATTTAGGGTGGTATTTGATGTGGCCTGGCTGAAGCTACATTACATAGATACATAGAGATACGTCCAAGAGAAACATACACGGAAAAGCTCTGTTTCTTCTTTCGCTTTATCGGAAAGAGCTTTACAGTTTACACTACCAAGGAAGAAAAAAGAGAGTCACTAAGCTAATGGGTGACGAGCTTCGTTCATCTGAACAAATCATGCAGCCCCACCACTCTCCTTTTACCTTTTCTTTTCTTTTCTTTTTTTCACTTCCTTGTGGTGTAAAATCTAATCTAATCTAAGTAATAACATTCTCCTTTTTACACTGACACCGCCGGTGGTGACACTCCAAAGGAACCAACATTTCTTTTATCATGTCGAAAGCCGCTTCTCACTGCCTTCATTCATGGATATCTCGTGCGATGGATGGCTCACCGAACGCGGAAGCTGAGAAGACTCGCACTCTGTTTCGACAAAGTACAAACAAACATTGCTTATAATTAATTCATTAAATGTCGCAAAAAAAAAAACATACAAAATGAATTACTATTACTGATATATTACCAGCTCTGGAGGCATTGAAGGATCTCTTGCAGTGTAAAATGGCACCCTGAATTCCATCCTGCTGCTGCAACAGCGAATCATCGCGCCGCTTCGAAGACACAAATGGCGGCGGAGCCGCCGCCACAGCCGAAGACGCCGAGCGGCTTTTCCCTAAATGTTTACACACGACGCTAAGCCCTGCAGATAGTTTTTGGGTTTGTGTTGTCTTGAGGTTACTTTCTGCGGCGGCGGTGACAACAGGTTCGGGTTCGGCCGGGGGCGTTGGAAGAGGTGATTTAGCGGCGGAGTTTAAGGTGAGCTTGTCGGCGTAGCGGCGGGAGACTCTGACGTAGAGAGGCTTAACCATTTTGAAATACTTTTGCACGACTTCTTTGGAGAAACGCTTCTCTTCGGACGGTGGTGGTTGTTCGTTGGAATTGGAAGTGTGTTTTTGGGTTTTGTTGTTTCCTTTGGAGGTGAAGAGAGAGACGATGGGGACCTCTTCCACTTTGAATTTGACGGTGAAGTGCTTCTTGTCTTTGTGGGCCTCTGGATTTGCGGAATCGGAAACGTTGTTGTTGTTGGTGGTGGTTGTGGTGTTGGTATTGGTGTTGGAGTCCTTGTCTTTGTCAGTGGGCTTGGGCTTTTTGAGGCCCAGCATGAAGACGCGGAATTTGGTGGCGGATTTTAGCAGGGAGGCGGTGAACTGAGGCTTGGAGTTAGGTTCGGAGGAGAAGGAGGAAGGGTCCACGTGGAGCAGCTTTCCCTTGAAGAACAGATCCTCCGACGGAGACAGCGAAAGGTTGGGATCACTACGATCGTTGCTCGAAGGCGACAGAGTGAACTTAAACTCTCTCTCGCCGTCTGATTCCTCGATGTTAATATCTTCTTCTTCGTCTTCCTCGTCTTCTCGGGTGTCGTTACCGTTTGGATTTTCGTTAGCGTCTTCATCAGGAACGGTAAACTCTAAGTCGAAGAAGGGGCCATCGTCGTTGTTGTCGTTGTCTTCGTCGCTGTCGGTTGCATTTTCGTTTTCGACGGCGGTGAGGATAGTGGTGGTGGAGGCGGCGCGTGAAGAGGGAGTGTCGGAGGAAGGTGGAAGTCCGAGAGCGCCACCGCCTCTCCAGTATTTGAGCAAGGTGAAAGCTTCCATGGTTGGGAGAGCCAGTATACCCAAGTGGGCACACAGAGAGACAGAGCGAGAAGGGTAGAGAAAAGAAAAAGAGTGTTTTCTTTTTTCTTAATGGAGTTTGCGATATTGGAATAGTGAGGGAGAGAGTTAACAGAGAGAGAAAGAGAGAGAGAGGGTTTGATTTATTTATTAAATATGTGAGATTCCTTTGGTTGGTGTATGATGCAGGATTGTCATGTGAGGAGTCAGATAAAAATAAGAGTAAATTTGTGAAGTAAAAACGGTGTCTGTGAATTTAGAATGTGAGTGGGGCTGCATTTTATAGCATTAAATTCATTATCCATTATTTAATTTTGTAGTGTAGTAGTACAAACTTAGTAAGTATCTTACCTAGCCTATGCTATCATCAAATCAAAATGCTTCTGCAGTAAAGTATCACTATTTACTACTAATTTTAACACTATTTTCAAATTCAATTCAAAGTAACCATTTATATATAATTACAGATTTAATTTCTTATGTGAAGAAGTTTCATTTTATTATTTTCATGAAAAATATTAATGACTTTTTTTTCTCTATTTGATTGATGAATAGGGTGGTGAACGGTGACCCATGAACATGCCTCACAATGAGGGTCCGGATTCGACTCGGATTGTACTGTACGATTCTGCCTTTTCCCTCAAAACATTGTCTTTCTGTGCTTTTCACCACTGCCATTTTTGTTTAACCTTTTCGACAAAAAAAAAATGTCAAATACTTAACTTCTGCCTTCCCAAAAATGAAAAAAACAGAATTTTCTCACATAGCTTATCAATGATAATAAAAAATTAACTAGTCCTGAGATAGCCAACAAAAGTCAATGCAAACGGTTGCATGTGGGAAACCTATTTTTCTTATCCAATTAATTTTAATCAAGCCAAAATTAAAAAAAAAACGTTGGAAACGAATATTACTTAAATATAACACATTCTTACTGTAATATTAATTTATTTAATTTGTTACTATTCACATATTATTATGATTATTAGTCGTAAGTAGTTAATGTCATATAGTAATATTTGAATTTGTAGGCTCCGGTGGGTTGAAGGTCCGTGTGAATATTATTTATGGCGATGGGTGTGAATGTTATTTATGAAAAATAAAAGTGGGTGTAGAATGAAGAAAGTGAATTTTAAAATTGGATTAAAGGTGGGCCTCCCATAATATGAAAAACAGATTCATAACTCACGTGCCTCGCTCACTCAAGGGTGTGGGGAACAAAGCCCAACTCCTAGATTTTTTTTCTATTTTTTTTTAATTATCAATTTATGAGACTAGGAATATAGTATTAAAGTTTATGTTCCTTCTTTATCCTTTTTGTTTTACATGAGCATAGTTTGACATCTAGCCATGTAAAATGTGACGTGGAGTTAGTCTTTTTCTAAAATTTGGTAACATGCTAATAAATATCTGCCATTTAACACGTATAGTATGTTTATTAATCTTATTTATCTAAAATATGTAGTATTCTTATTTTTGTGAACTTAATCTTATTTACTTAAGTGTTTTAAATTTAAAAATAATAGCCATGTATATTTTTAAAACGAGGTTGAGTGGTGTTCTACACCATCGCAACACAATAAAGAACTACTTAATAAAAGTGTTTTTTGTAAAATTCAATTGTACTTATAATACTTTTTTCTTAAAATATTTATTTGTTAGATATGGATTAACATAAGTTTTATGTTTATTTTAGCTTACATTTTAACTATATATAAATAATTTTAATATATTATATAGTTTATTTTATCTGATTTTATTGTATTCATTCGAAATGTTCCGATCAAAATTCTCCATAAAGTAAGAGTAATAAAAATCTGGACTCAATTGAGTGCATGCTTACCCTAAAATGAATGTTCAAAATGATTACTTTAATTATTTACTATAATAAGAATAATAGCCAATTTTCTTAGAAAATAAACCCGGAAAGAAACCATATTATATATAATTAGTTAATGTGTCCGCATTTTTATTATATTTTCTTAAATTATATATATATATATATATATATATATATATATATTTATATTTATTTATCATGTTTTATGGATCTTGAGTGTTTTTATGCGATAAATGAAACATGTTTTTTTCATTTATGAGGAGTTATTAAAAAGAATTGGGGCGAGAGGGAGATGATAATTAATGGATGCATTTGACATTTGATTCCTAATTCAACGCAAAAAAAGTGGAAAGAAGTTAAAAATGCATAGATGATGGCCCACAACAAGAAAAGGATTGATTGGATGGTTCTGGTTTTTGAACCAAACCCATCTAATCTTTAATTTAAACCACTTAATGCAAATCATCAAATGGGCTCACCCAACCAACTTTCATGTGATTTTAGCTTTCATTCCTGTATTATCTCATGTTTTATTTTAAAATTACGAGTTAAATATGTTTTTCATTATTTAGTTTTCAGTAAAAATTAGAATTAGTTTTTATTTAAAATTTTAATCTAATTTACTCTTTCACCTTAAAAAATGTTAAAATTTAATTATTTTAACTCAATTTATTAAATTTATTTAAGGAAGAAAATACAAAAAATGATTAATAGAAAACACATATAAATGATAGGATAAGTAGAAAAGAAACAAATATACTGAATGATTTAGTTTTAGAATTTTCATTATTACTCTGCTAGACCAATTCGCTACCACCTATAAATTACTTTTAGGGATTGCAAAAAGAAAAAAAATAACAGTACCTGCAAATATTTTTGTGAAATCTACAATGAATATTAAATAATACTTTTAATAAATATACGTGAGTTCTAAATATAAATATTTAATCCTTTTAAACCGAACAAATAGTAAATTAGTTTAAACAGGAATAAGCAAATTCTTTTAATGGAGACGAGGAGTAAACAAATTGTCATTCCTATTTATTACGTACATTATTTTGTTCTTTGTCTCTTGTTTGGCATGGCTATGATATTAATCCGAGAAAGTGGTATAATACCAAAAGTAAGAAAAAGTTGAATGCAAGTTGAGGCTGGCTGGAATAATTAGCAATTATTAATTAGAGTCATTGCATGGGGATCTGTTTCATTATCGGGATTGCATTAATCTTTTTGTATTAGTAAGTTGAATTGTGAGCATAGAAATTATGAATGTTAGGAAGATGTTGACGTTGAAATCGCTATTTAGGGACAAACCAGATTTTAAGAGCGTTTTTGTATTTAGGATCGAAGTCGCATTATAATTTGTTAAAAGTGTCTTTTCTTTCTTTTTTAATTATAGGTAAAAGAAAAATTATTAATTAATAAATTATATAATTTGATAGTATCAATTATATAATATATGAATATTAATTTTATGGATAATACGTAATTTTGAGTTTATGATTAACGGTGGGTTCGATCGTTTAGTGAACTGTTTGTGATGAACTTGAATATTTAATATGTTGAGATGTCATTAGTCTCTCTGGATAAGAATATAAAACTAATATTCATTAGTTGTTCGTTGTAGGAGACAACGTAAAACATATTTGCTAGATATGTTTTAAAATAATCTACCAAAAAAAGAGAACAATATTGTCTCTCATGCACTTGCTGACAGACGAATTCTTCATTGAGTCCGGGTGCTCTACATTTAGAAGATCAAGTACTAATCTTTCATCTACTTTTTCAATTACTAGGTACAATTCCCCATTTTGCTATTGCTATGTTAATTTAGGATTTATTACTCTTTAATAATTTCATTCTTTTTAAAAGTGGGTTAAATTGAACCCGACTCACTTAACTCATCTTAAACCGGTTAAACCGGTTTGAGTTGAGTTGAAAGTAGGTTGACCTTCAACCCACCAACAATAACACTTATTTTTTTTTAAATTTTAATTTTTTTATTATAATTATTTACTATTTCTAATTATATAGGTTCATAATATGATCATAATATGATATTTTTAAATACTAGAATATTACTCAATAATATTTAAATAGTTTGAATGTTTAATTTATTTATTTGTCAAATTATACATGTTGATACTTTAATCTTTAACTAATATCTTTATAGTAATATTTCGAGAAGTAGGTGAACACTTTGATTCTACCATTAAAAAAATAACTCGAATCAATTCAATTTCATTATAATGTAATAAATATATAAAATAAATTGCAAAAAAAATATTCATAACTGAGTCAATATACTAACCCACCAACTCGTGGTAGATCAGACCAGATTATAAAATTTTTTGTCCAACATTTTTAGCTCGATTTGTATGAACTTAATTGACTCACTTCGACACTCCTAATTGTAGATCAGACCAGATTATAAAATCTTTTGTCCAACATTTTTAGCTCGATTTGTATGAATTTGATTGACTCACTTCGACACTCTTAACATGATCTAACAAAAAAAATGAGTAAGTCTTTCTTATAAAATGACATATGAAGATTTGAGATTTTATTAACAGAAACATCTGAGGAGAGGTGAGTGTGTGTACTATTAAAAAATGGGTTAAATATGTTTTTGGTCCCTTAACTTTCATTGAATTTTGGAATTAGTCCATTTCGAAACTTTAGACTAATTTAGTCCTTCATCTTTCGAAATACATGGATTTAGTCCTTTTAATCAAATTTTATTAGGTTTATTTGATGTTTCGTACGCTTTTCAAGATTGTATTCATGTTGTTTATACTGTTTTACACATTGTTATTTTAATGTTAAGTCAAATACTATTATGAAACGTGCTTGAAATGTCAAATAAACTTAATAAAATATGATTAAAAGGACTAAATCCACATATTTCGAGAGATAAAGGACTAAATTGGTCCAAAATTTTGAAATGGACTAATTCCAAAATTCAATGAAAGATAAGGGACCAAAAACATATTTAACCCTTAAAAAATTAATATATAAAGTAACATGACGATAAAATTAGTTGTAGACTTATACGTATAGCTTTTCTTTCTATAACCCAACTCCTATTTCGTAGACTTTCATGCTCAACTCATAAGATAATGATGACGGTAATCACAATCTTTAATTTGGCATCTTTTTTGTCCACTAAGTTTATTTCGTATATAAAGTTTTCGGCCTCATCATACTTTTTTTCTTTTCTTTTCCTCAATCTTCGCTATTGTCTGGAGATGTACGCTAAATACTATTATATATTTATCGTTCAATATCACGAGTCCTCGTACTAATGTTATTCAAATGTCTGATAACAAAATTTCGATCTAAGTTCCCAAACATTTGTTTAAAATCAAAAGGTGAAGAATATCACAGCGAGACTTTGAATAGAAAACAATACAGTGTTCAAATTAATAGCAAATCTCATTGAAATTCACTATCAACGAACTATAATATTGAGTAACTGACCTGTTTTTTTATCTATTATACATAAAAGCAACTTCAACCATCGTTGTGATAATAATGACACTAAACAATGCCTCATTTCTTTCATTGACCCACAACAAAATGTGAGAGCACCATGCTATGGACCTAACATGAGCTTCCCTATCAACTACATCAATATTCACATCACGCGGGAAAATTACTAAAACATGGGCAATACTTTTGCAGTTATAAATGAAGAGACTAGATACTACTGAAAATTATACACAAGTGGAGTGTTATCATTATATATATCCCCTTCATAAAAGTTGTTCTCCCCATACTTGAGTTCATAGAACAAGAGACTTACGAGACCAACTAGAAGAAGGGATGCAACTACGATTTGTTTCTTCCCTCAAAACTTTCACAGGAAGTAAGATAATTGCTCTTTCTTCCTTGAACCTCCTTCCCCGTACATTTCATTCCACTGCTTTAACTCACTCATTCCTGCCCCCTCAGCTGCGTAGCTTGCGGAAACCTGTGTTCCAAGATGATGGTCAAATAAAGCAATCTTATCTTGTCGCTACATTCATTCAAATAAGCAACGAAGCCAGGCATATGTGACAACGAAATTCAAGGTATATGATGTTAAAATAGATTGAATAAGCAAAAGAATCCTATATGGTGAGAGTCTTACCTGACTCCTAGCCTCTTTGAAGTCTTGCATGTTCAAAGGTCTAAGGGAAATTACTCTTTCCTGTTTAACTTCCTCTTTTGCTTCCACACCATCTTGGGTATTTCCCGCATTGTTATTCTGTTCTTCAACACCTTTCTGCCTTTTCTCCTGCAGGAAACAAATGTGAAATCGGCATGATAATCATATAAGGGCAGGATTTTGCGTAGGCCTTTCAAAGATATTGCCTAGTTACCAGCATTTTTATTCTCTCTTGCTGAATTAACTCTCTAACAGGTCTGTAAGCAGCAGTTGTACACAAGTTCTACATTTAACAATTAGTGAGAGTGAAAAATGTGTTAGGCACCTTTGAGCATCAAAAGCTAAAAATAGTAAAAGCATTTTCAGGTTGTAGCACGATAGTCACATATATAGTGAAATAGTTAGAAAATTGCATAAACCTTGAGATCACTTCCGCTGTATCCTTCTGTCATAGTTGCGAGTTCCTTAAAATCAAATTTCTTGTCCACCTTTTCTTTTCGCAAAAGAGTCGTCAAAATTTTTTCCCTGTTCTCCGCGCTTGGCATCCCCACCATTATTCTGTTAACAAAAGATGAGCGTTACAGTAATTACAAATGATAAAGTATTACTGAATTTCAGAGTATTCAGATTGTCACCAACATATATATGCCATCCGTGCCCAGAACAAAAAGCAAGTCAAGAACTAGTAGACATACCTCCTTTCAAATCTCCTAATTATTGCTTCATCCAGGTCAAACGGCCTATTGGTCGCAGCAAGAACAAGGATACGCTCCGATGGATTTGTCATTAGTCCATCCCAAAGTGTCATAAACTCATTCTTTATTTTACGCATGGCTTCATGCTCTCCAACTCTGGTACGTTGCCCCAGCATACTATCAACCTCATCAACAAATATAATAGTTGGGGAGACCTTGGCTGCTAGAGTGAACAAAGCTCTAACATTCTTCTCGTCTTCACCAAACCATTTAGAGGTGACGGTAGACATGGATACATTAATGAAACTTGCTCCAGCTTCGTTTGCAATGGCCTTTGCCAGCATTGTCTTCCCTGTGCCAGGAGGTCCAAAAAGCAATATTCCTTTACAAGGCTTTAGAAGGCCTCCGCGGAAAAGGTCTGGCCTTCGAAGAGGAAGCATAACTAGTTCTTGAAGCGATTCTTTGGTCTCATCTAAGGCACCAACATCAGAGAATTTTACACCAATTTCGCTTGCTGGTATTACCTCAGGCCTTATTCGCTTCTCAAACTCATTGTCGGGGGGAACTTCCTGCATGTGAATATATCAATGGAGGTTTAAAATTGAAGGTGGGTGTCAAATGATAATTTTCCTTTAAAATTATATAATTTACAGAAACAATAAAAACGGAGAGTCAACGCAACAGAATAGAAAGGATTCATAACCTAACTGCAATTACTACCTACTCTAGCGCTCCATTTTAACATTTGGAATTATGTTATAGAGGGAGAGGTTGCTATGCTTGTATGAACTACTTTTTTGTGGACGTGATTTGTAACAACTGTATTTTTTATTAAAATAAAGGAGGAGGCTTACAACTTTTGATGCAGGAAATGCATTTTCACCGTCAGTTTTTCCCACTGAAATTGATGTATCTGCTTCAGCCTTTATTTCAGGAGCAGGTTTTTCTGACGCTGTTTCTGGCTTCACAGCAGCTTCTTCTCTCGGCTTTATGCAAATGACACAGAAAGAGAGAAAAAAATATGTCTATATTAGTACTTGTTAGGCATTATTCACAATTTAATGCACATTCATGCCATGCAGAGCAAACCTCAGTCGTAACTGCCTGGGCTTCTAATTTTAATGTATCTCTTGTACTGAATTTCCCCTCCTGGAATATACCCAATGCATGGGACAAACTGTTTCGCAAACAAGAAGTAAGCATATTAAAATTATATAGTATATGTAATTAAAGTTGCTACTCTGACCTGCTACAAGGAATAACTAGTTTGCCATTTCTGTATTCAGGATCTATGTTACTCATTAAATGATAAGAAATTGCTGAGACGACGATCTCTTCTATATGGTTACTGAAAGCTATTGTATCTGCCACACAGATGGAACCCAGGTCATCACAATAAAGATCATTGGCTGCAAGCACTTCCATAATATGGTTCTTATTATCCTGAGTCTGTATTGTCTTCATGTTCTCTTCAAATTGAGACTTCCAGCTGACATGATAAGATTCATCTTCTGGAGGACTGATTTCTATGTTGTATGGGAAGACGGAAGAAAGTCTTTCATCCACTTCTTTGGAGTCACTTCCAGAATCCAAAACTCGTGAACCAAGAATCAAAATTCGTCCATGTAGTTTATTCAACATTTTCTGGAATAGGTTATATGTCCGTTGTGATCTATACAACAACTTATCAACATCCCGCAAATATAGAACAATGGGATATGTTTTTGATACATACATTAGAACCTGCAGGTGAATTTTTACCTATCAAATCAATGATCGTATAAAGCCTCATTAAATCCATAGATTAACCTTAAAGGTAATATATATATATATATATATATATATATATATATATGTATGTATATATAAGAGAAAATAAATATTCTATTCTCACAACAATTTCCTACAATATTTTCTTACAACTCATTTTTTTTTATCTCTTCCTCTCCATCACGTCTCTCTTATTTCAGGCTTCGTTTCTTTTCTCTTCTTATCCCTCTTCTAACTGTAGAAAAAAGTAATAGAATACACGGGCTAGAATATAATCTGTCAATAAAAAATAACATTACCTTGTAAAGAGTTTGTACAAGAAGCTTTTCATCAAAAGGCCAGTTGGTTATGTTCTTCTGAGGGGCTGAAGCTAGATTGAGAGATAGAAGGAGTCAGTAGAGAACATGATCAAGTGAAAATGGCAATAGTATGATTAAGTATGACTTAAACTTTCATTGTATTATGGCTAAGTTTAAATAAGCTTCTTAGAAAGTACTTATAGGGAAAATAAATAATGAATATAAAAGGTAAAATGTGTCAAACTTTTTTTATAAATTAAAATCATCCCATATACTTTAATATGTTTAGAACCTTACATATTTAAATTTCCCAATTACGAAAAAAATTTACTTTGTTTTTACCTTCTTAATTCGTCCTCCTTTTGTCTACAAACATTTGCTGAAAAGTGTATCCAAACTGGCTCTAGTTTTCACTATAAAGATGGATCTAACTATTGTACTAAGCCAATCCTAAAAATAAATTTTAACACTACATTAGAAAGTATCACTTTGATGTATGACATCGTATCCTTTTTTTTTTTTTTTCCTCAAATTCATTCTGCTGCCATTCGTAAATCAGGTTCTCTGTACAAAATTAAACTCCAGCGGAAGGTACCAATTAATCATGTAAACCAATAGTTGTAACTAATGTATTTAAAGGTGTTCTTGAATCAACCTGAATTTGTAGGATTGCTTTGCAAAGCTAGGTTACTGATATTTGCAGAGGCAGACGCATTCCTACGCATCTTAGAAGGATTACAGAATCCTTCAGATTCCCTGCAAAGAAAGGGAGACAATTCAGATATAGGATAAATAAACTAACAGGGAAATATATATATCTTTCCATGGTCAATTGATAAACAAATTCTTCTTACATTGACCGAAGGTCCCCTCCGCTGGGTTGCCTGTGAATTTTCCCTTCAAATAAAAGCTCTTGGTTAGAAATATAGTTTTCCTTAGTTTTTTAAACAAGTGCATCAGATGGAATACTGATGTCTAGAAGTAACTGGTATCTCTTAAACTTGACAACACGTGAAAAAACCTCAACTAAAGCTACTTGTATCCTCTTCTAACTCATCTAAAAAAAGCTTGAAAAGTATCAAAGTTTACTTTTCTCCTCATAAAACGTTAAAAAACTTATTCTTGAAACCAGAAAGGCTGAAAAATAGTGCATCAAAGACTAATCAAACATTTGGCTACTATGTTGTGCGTAACCAAATTGCAACACACTTCTCTACTCTCTCTTCATCTACCAAAAGCAACAAGAAGTTAAATGTGTGTCCAAACACTCCAAAATTAAGTTCTCCACCCTAAATAAAAATATTTCCACCAGTTTATACCTTTAAGTTCTTCCTTTTGTGAAAACATTGAAAATGATTCAAATAGGTCGGATATCCGCTCCAAAGTTGTCTCTGAGGTAGACCTTTTGAAAGTCTAAAATCAGAAACAAAGGAAAATGAATTAAAGCCCAATTGCTTATTCAAAAAGAAAAAACATGGCATCTTCATCTATAATAGTTAGAAGTAAAAGCAATAAAAGATAAACCAAGATCTTACCGATCGTTTGTTGGCATAACCATATTTATTCTGAATCTGCACAGATGAGAAACCAACCAACCATTATGAGCATAATTATCTTGAGCAAGTATTAAACCACAGAAACACTTCTCATTTTAACCTTCAATGAAAAGTCAGTGAGATCTAACAGAAGCAACTTCGCCTCAAAGTAGTGGGCCAAAGCTTTGGCAAGCACTTGTTGATAAAGCTCTGTAATACATTAAGAGAGAAAGTTTTAATTGACTTGATGATGATAGTATAAACATCAAACTTATCAATCCATCATTAAGAAACAACATATTCCAACCAACCTGCTGGCCCCGAAAGCATGATAGTCCGGCTTGCAGGAGCAAGATTCCGTGTATATCTGGAAACCTCGGCATTCTTCAAATGGACATAAGCAGCACTTGTTAACATCACCCTTGTCTGTTCCCTGTCATCAAGTAAAGAAACGGAATGTAAATAAGAATACAAGAACACATACACAATTTCAAGAAGAAGGTTTGTAATGAGAAAGAATACCTAAGATAAAAAGGGAATTGATCAAATGTGACACTGCTTTCTCTGCCATCCACGACCATTCGGAGCATTTCCTGTTCGAGATTCTCCGGAGTAACGCGGTCTGAGGAAGAATTACCATTAACTCCCCATTTGGAAAGGTGTTGTCCAGAGGACAACCCAATCCCCACTCCTACACCCACCCCAACACTCAGCGCCGATAACAGAATGTTTCTATGTTCCATCTTCCTTTCTTCCTTCTACACAATTATCACCCTCAATTATTATTATTATTATCTTCTATTTCTATCGTACAATAGAATCAAGCAACCATGTTAAATGGTTTCATGCTTTTTTATTTTTTTCAATCTGTTTCGAAAAATGTAACTGCAAAACTCTGTACGCGAGTCCCCAACACGGGGAAAAAGTAGGATGAAGAAGAAACAGAAAGAGGGAAAGTTGCTTTTAAGGAAAAGAGTGTGCGTTTGTGAATGCGATGGTTTTTGTGTGGACTGCGAAATGAACGGATCGGGAAAGAGAGATGGAAAGTTTGGCTAATGGCAGATACAAGAGTTCCTGCTATTCATTCTGTTGCGTGTAACTGTTTTATCGCTTTCCCGCACTTTTCTTCCTATTTTCTTTGCCTCTCTTCTCCCTTCTATAATTCAAAATAAAGTTTTCTTTGCCGCTATTCATTCTGTTGCGTGTAACTGTTTTATCGCTTTCCCGCACTTTTCTTTCTATTTTCTTTGCCTTTCTTGTCACTTCTATATTTCGAAATAAAGTGCACTCTATTTCTGTCTTTTTACATTGCTATCGTTCAAATTAGGAATGTTAAATAATCTTTATTATTCTGCAATTTGATTTAAGTAATGAATTTTATTAGAATTTAAATAAATAAAACAAAATTTAAAACATATATAATTGTAATTTTTTAATATTTAATATTAAATAAATAAAAATACGTCCTTTTTGACATAAAATATTTCATAATTTTATATTTTCTTTAATTAATTTATATTAAAAAAATAAAAAATATAGTACCAAAGCATGTATATTGTTATCTCATAAAGATGAGGATAGACATGAGATAAAAATTTAATGTGAAAATATTTTTTTTGAAAAAATAAATGTGATATTAAAACTCGTCCGACCGTTCCACTAGTTTAAATTGATACACGGTTACAAAATGATCTTATTATATGTTGATTTTTATATTAATTTTAATTTAATATTTATCTTACAAATATCTATAACAATATATAAAAGGGATTCTCCTTTTTGTGTCCACTTTTCAAAATACCGATTTTACCCCTTTAAATATAATAATTTATCTATAACAATATATAAAAGGGATTCCTAAGGGATTCCTTTTGTGTCCACTTTTCAAAATACCGATTTTACCTCTTTAAATATAATAATTTATTAAATTTTAAAAAATTGACGCTTACTTTTACAAACTTTTTATAAAATCATATATTTCTATTTCTTCTCTTCTTCTTTATTTATTAATGGTTATTCTTTTATTTATTCTGATATATTTCACTTTATTTTGAATAAATATAATTTTAATATATATATCTATAACTATATATAAAGGGGATTCCCTCTTTTGTGTCCACATTTCATAATTCCAACTTTACCCTTTATAATTTAATTATTTATTAAATTTTTAAAAATTAATGGTTATTTGTATAA
>Ga0214544_1002107_pt1 | contig 41939 bp, 13 predicted proteins | sample CNSS3metaG_FD_160074 | JGI IMG/M metagenome (GOLD analysis project Ga0214544, IMG submission 160074) | Root nodule microbial communities from cowpea collected in UCLA plant growth center, Los Angeles, California, USA - CNSS3 | ecosystem: Host-associated > Plants > Roots > Nodule | place: USA...
TGCCCAAAACAAAACCCTTTAAAAAAAAAAAAATTTAAAAAAAAAAAAAAAAAAAAAAACATTATTAAAATAATCCAAAAGTTAAAAAAAAAAAACATCAACTAGTTTTTAGTTGTAACTAAACAACTATAAGGTAACTTTGTTAAATACAAATAAAAAACTGTTTTTGGAACTCGTGATTTTAACTTTTATTCTCTAAAAAAATTGGTAAAAAATATATATATTTAGTATTAGTAATCAACAACCGTTTTCAAAACTTTTTAATTCCAAATTTAATTTGTATTTAAAACGATTATTTTTCATTTATAAATTTAAAGTTCAAGATATAACTTAATCAGAGACGAAATCAAGTATTAATTTGGTGAAAACATCAAGTTGGTATTCAAATTGGTTTTAAAACACATCAAATTTAATTATTTCTAATATAATATTTTTCAGTAAAATTCAGATAGATCCTCTTGACAAACTGATTTTTCCAAGTTTAAGACTGCTTTTTGAAAAAACCAGCGTATAGTTAAAAGAATGTTTTTTAAAAACTGGATTTACAATTGGGTCACAACCTGAAGCCCATTATAGGTTTAAAATCAATACAGAAACCAAATTAATTTGGGGATTTCTTCGTACACCTCTGAGATTTCTTTTGTAATCCCAAATATTTTTCAAATTCCAAAAATGTCTTTTGATCATTTGACCAAGTAAAGTAAATTTCACCCTAAATTTGTTTTCGGATGTGGACTTTCCATAAAAAATACTTTCCTATGTCGACATATGATGAAGATTTTAAACTTTCGAATGTAAAAAAACATGTATATTTATATATAATCAGAAGTTAATTTTCAGTATATTAATATATACCAACAGTAGACATCTGATAATTTATATATATAAATATATATTACTTTAAAATATATATTAAAAATATTAAAAATTGTAAAATATATAAATTTTAAAATAAATTACTTAAAAAAATAAATAAAAAACAAATTTGGAAGTGAAATCTGCTTTACTCTAGTCAAATAGTCAAAAGACATTTTTGGAATTGAAAAAATGTTTGGGGTGCATAAGAAATCTTGAAGGTGGAGGAAGAAATCCCCATTCATTTTTGTAAGTGGTTTTGAGAAAATCCTTAGTATTATTTTTTTAAATATGGACAAGGATTGTTAATCCAATCCAATCATAAAAGTAGTGACACTTTATGGTTTAATATTTTTTAAAATTGGTGCTTTGGTTCACTTGATATTGGTACACTTTGGGTTATTCCATAGAAACCTCAGAATTCCTTTAAATTCAGAATTAAAAAAAATAGAAGAAAACTATTCTTAAATTAAATTATTACCAATTAAAAAAACATTTTCGTTGAGAGGATTTTTCAAATGTATTAAAAAAAATAAAAAAAAGGTATATAATAAGTATGAAGATGAGAAATTTCTGATGAAATAAAAGCATAACTGTGACAGTATTGTCCCATTCAATCGATGAGAAAGTGAGATATTTAGTTCTGAATCGATTATCACGATGGCTAGGTTATCAATATTTCAAAACAAACCATTGAAAAATGGTTAACAATAAAGCAACCAATTCATAGTCAACATCAACAACGTAGTATGGACCAGGTCCGAGGCCAATCAATTCAATTTGTTTGCTGGATCAAACAAATTTGGGGGTGTCCCTTTTTTTGTCCTAAGCACACAAAAATAGATTGTTTATTCCTTAAGCAACACTATTAACCAAAATAGTGTATGATTGATGATGTGCCTAATTTGATTATGGTTACTTACCTAAACCTCATTAACTATTTTTCACATCAATCTAGTTAGTTGCAGTTACGTTGACAATTGTGAACCATTTTGCGATTTTGATTGTGGCAATAAGCAATAACAAAACCAATATGGATGTGGATTATATTAGATTTCCTTGTCTCATCTCATGAAGTGTGTTTCTTGCACCGTTCTCACTATCACCTCCATATTGTGTTGACAAAATTGGTGAATCTACCCCACCGTGCACCAGAATTACAATAATTAACAAAATTTGGTTAAGATTTCTTAGACTTCATCATGACACTATTTTTCAATCAAAAACTTATATCACACTAGAATGGTGAAAGGAGCTTTTCACTTTGCTATATATAGTATGTATGTATACAATATATAATGGGTTAAATATGTTTTTGTCCCTCAGGTTTCAGTGAAATTTGAAATTAGTTTCTCTTCAAAAATTTTGACCAATTTAGTTTTTCATCTTCAGAAATGTATGAATTTAATCCTTCTAACCAAATTTTATTAAGTTTATTTCACATTTCAAACATGTTTTATGGTAATATTTGAGTTAACATTGAAGCGAAAATGTGTCAAACTGTATAAACAATTCAAATATTATCATGAAATGCGTTTAAAACTTCAGATAAACTTAACAAAATTTGGTTAGAAGAACTAAATTCACGCATTTCTAAAAATGAAAGACTAAATTGGTCAAAAATTCTGAAGAGGAGAAACTAATTCCAAATTTCACTGAAACTTGAGGGACCAAAAACATATTGAACCCATATATAATTCAACGTAAACTTTACCTAACAAATTAGTTTGTAAAGTCGAGTTAGGTTTAAAGTTCACTTTTTAAGATAGTATCAAAGACATCTGAAGTTTATCCTAGTAAGATTTGTTGTTTGTTGGACCTATCATGCTATCCGTTATCTGATCGGTCGTTAACACCTAGTCTCGTGCTAAAGATTTATATGATTCGGTGTAGGATATGTTAAAGACAAATTTACAATATATATATATATATATATATATATATATATATATATATATATATATATTTATATTTTTTGACAAAAGTTGTCTTGATTACGGTATGAAAACTTGCATACTGATGAAGGTGTTTTTGAGGTTACACAGGTATGAGTTAATCAATGAACAAGATATTTAAAACAGAAGATTATTGTGATCACCTAAAGTGGAGGTCAAACAAACCAGGACTAAAACTAAAATCTTTAACAAATATCACTGATCAAATTGAGGTAAGGTAGGTACCTGATGTTACGATAACTAATTTCTCACAATCTCATTCTTGCTACTTTCAGCACTAAGAGGTGATTAGAAGAATGCTCGACTACCATAAAACACACGAGATCCATCTTTTTTCTTCTTGTCAGTTTCTAACTTGCTGTTTTCATGATTCTGAATCACATCACCATCGCCATGATCAACTTTCTCAGGCTTGTCAAGGTCCATCGGGAGCTTCATTTTGGCCAAGGACTCAGTGAACTGCTGCGTGCTTCTCATATACATGTCCACTATCTGTTTCTGCATAGCAGCTTGCTCAGCCTCAAGATTGATGTTCCCTAAAGGAGCTGAAAAAACTTGACCAAACTTTGAAGCTTCTGTTGTGTTCTTGCTACTGATTTTGCTTTCCTTGTCTTTGCTTGTCGAAAAGGTTGCATCTTTTTCATCTGGGGCCTCACCTTCTTTCTTAGAAGTTGGTGTATCAGGACAAGCACCACCACAGTTTTGAGTAGCTTCCACGGTCACAGAATTCAAGTGGTTCTTTTTCTCAACTGAATCTGCTGAGTTTCTGTCATCACTCAAGGTTGTGATGGTGGAGCCTAGGAAGCATGAGTTCTGAATGCTCTCGTTTGGAGAAAGGGACCCTACATGATTCTCATCTGGTGGACTCATACTCATCTCGTGATCATCAAGTTGAGGAGATGCACCAAGGTGGAGAAATGGTAGTGATCTTCCATTGTTGGACCTTGAAGTAGCTGCAAGATTGAAGTACTCAGACACCATTTTCTGGTTCTCCTTCACAACACTGATGTCAGGAAATTCAATTCTTGCATACTCAACTGGGTCCAACATAACTTCTGAGATCTTTCTATCAAGAAAAATAACTTCTGATGATATGGATGAAGTCTTTGCTGATTCAGGTATCAAATTCACTGAGGAATTGAGCGCCAAAGAAGGGTCTAACGACAGTGTCAATTGAACAGTTCCAGCAGGAGAGTGGAAAAGATCAGTGGAGGAAAGACTGTAATCTTCAGTTACCTTTCCTTTGCCAAGAACTTGTGAAATTGGGACCAAAGCAAATCCCAGTAACTGGTCTTCCATGTGAATCCTTGCCCTGCTAAACATCCAAATTTCACATTTCAGAACAGCGTCTATTTGGGTGATGTTCATCCTCATGTTTTCATTGAATGTTGGGTTTTTGCCACCTCCATTGATGATTCTGGTGGAGAGGGTCTCATCAGGGTTGTATGTTAGAGAGAACTTAGCATACACATCTTGGTTGTCATAGATGCATATGTTATGAATATTTCTTGCATGATGGACAAAGATATCAAGAATCCCTGAGAATTCATCTTCTTCATCATCAGCATGTGTCCCAGTGTTCAAATTTGGACTGTATCTGAAGCTGCTATTCTGACAATTCTGATTGAATGAATCCATTCCAACCCTCTTATGCCTTGGAGCTTCTCTTCCAAAAAGTTTCCAAAATCAGGAAACACAAGAGAAAAAGAGTAGGTGCAGATATTTGGATCATCAATGATCACCTTTCAGATACATAAAAAACAAATAAGTGGAAGAAAGTAGGCAAAAAGATGAAGTTTTTAAAGGATTAAACAGCAGCAGCAGAAGAAGAGGGTTTTCTTTACTCACCTAGAAGAATGAATGGTAAGAGAAAGGTAGATAAGAATGTTGTTGTAGTTGAAGACATTTGTGAAATGAGTCCATGGATTAAGGAAGAAGCATGGATAAAGAGAGAAACTTGGAGGTGAATGAAGTGGGTTGCTTTATTGAATGGAAGTGGGGTTTAAAGAAATTGTGGTAGTAGGTGAAAAAATTGAAGGATGAAGGCATGGAAATGAACAGAGAAGAGTGTTATGATGTACATGTTTGTTTGGATGCCACTTTTCTTTTGGTGTTTGCTTTGCTTGACAATGCAGCTTCCATATATCTCTAGTGCACAACTTCCTCCACTCACACTAATGCTGTTGCAGGACCCACTTCCCACCATCTTCATTATCACTCACTTCATGCTACCCTCACCATTCAGACAACATAAATTACCCTGTCTCTCATAATCAAATAACACAACACAAATCTTGTCTGTGTTTTCTTCTCTCATTTTAGACAACTCATAGAGTTTAAATACATAAATAGTGTTGGTCAACTTGGTATTCATACAAATAAATAAAGAGTTGATTTTGGAATTATCACCATAATTTATTTTTCAACTTTGTGTGGATTCTGATATCTTTGACTTCAAGTCAAGAACTAAAGATGGAGGTTGAAGTAGTTGAAGATAAGAATGAAGTGTTTTAAATTGAGATTCTTGGTTAAAAAGTTTTTCATGTCCTAACTCTGATAAGGAAGCTTTCTCCACACCAAACTTTTTGTAACAGAGGGAGTTGTTGGAAAATCCATTTCACTTTGTTAATTTGAATGATGATTAAGCAAAAAAGTTAATGTTGGAAGTCCTGAAGATGTGGCATATATGTGCAATGGAGGTAACATCAGAAATCATAACCTTTCACTGTTTCTTTTTTCTTTACTACTCGTAGCCATTGGTAATGACCTTCACCATAGAAGAGAAAGAGAGAAACACTAGAATTAGTGGGAAAAAGAAAACTTCACATCACTGTCAAATTGTTCATACCCCATGCATGCATAGCATGATGAAACGTGATGACATAGACTTCCCCATAATTTATTAATTAATTGGGTTTTTTCATTCCCCAGTGGAACACAACTGTTATCATTTTATTCCTTCCTAACAACAACATCAATGTAAGACTTTTTGTCCTCTTAAGTAGCTGTATATAATGATTTATTTTAAAGGGTTATATGCGTTTTTTTTTCTTCGGTAAATATTCAAATTAGTCTATATTTTAAACTTTTGATCCAATTTAATCCCTCAATTTTATAAATATATGGATTTAGTTTTCTAACTATTAAATTTAATAGACACTTCAAATATATTTTATGATAGTTTCTTAGCTAATATTGAAGTATAAATGTATTAAATGGGGTAAACAACTCAAATACTATCATGAGATGTGTTTGAAATGTTAAATAAACTTAACAAAATTTGGTTAGAAGGACTAAATTCATATATTTCTAAAGTTTGGAGACTAAATTGAGTCAAAATTTCAGAGAGAAACTAATTTCAATTTTCACTAAGAGTTAAAGACAAAAAACATATTTAACCCTATTTTAAATTATGTGTAGTAAAATCTATTAAATATCATTATTTAAAAATAAATAAAAATTTAGATATATGTTTATATAAGGATCGATTGAAATTGAAATCATGAACACCATTGTCGTGCACTACTTGAGAGTTTTTCTCATAATGTCTGGTCAAAATTGCAATCAATTTGTTTTGCCAAAATATTGCAATAATTTATTAGGTTAAGTAGTGTCATGTGTGGCTAGCATTTCCATAAATTGTGAGCTAGAACCTAGAAGAACTTTCCACTAAGTTAAAAGTCATAAAAAGTCAAATATCTTTTGACTTTATTACTAATGTTAGATGAAATTAAATTAAAGGTGCCTTGTAGGATGAATGTGAACATTAGGTAAAGAATATTTGAAAAATGTAGTATACTATTATTATTGGGATAATTTTGCAGAGTTGCAATAAGAAGTTTTGTTGAGAATGGTAAAGTTCAAATAAATAACTTAGAAAAGTGTGATGTCATGTTGATTATTGTTAGGACCATTGCTACTGAGTCGTCAATTCTACTTAGTTGTATTGAAAGCATTCATTTTAAATAATATATCGTTTTGATGTATTATTCATTAATCACTTCAAATAATTAAAAAAAAAAAGATATCAATCTTTTACATGAATTTTGTGCAATTTTTATTAAGTAGAGAATAAATATAACTTATATTCTATGTAAAATACTTAAATTATTAAATAGTAGTTTTTTAGCATTTCTTTTTTCATAATTTAATCAGTGGAAAGTCTCTTCATCTATTTTCGAGGATAAAATTGGCTTCAATTATTTTCTTTTGGAAAACTAAGTTGATGAAATTGAGAGAAATATATCTACCGTGAACTCGACTTGAAAAAAAGAGAAACTAAAATCGATAATGAATATTCATTTAGTACTTAATTATAATATTACAAATATATAAATAAATATTTTTTTCATAGTACTTAATTTCTTTACAAATACATAAATAAATTCTTATATTTTTCCAAGGAAGTGGTTTGTGTTTATAAAAAAAATTATGTATGGTTAAATAAGTTTGTAGTAATTCTAAAATTGCCTGGTAATAAAATTAGTATTTAAAAAATTGGTATTTTTTATATTAATATTATATATGTTGTGTGTATATATAAGGAGAAAATTTAGTTCTGATAATTATTATGTTACTTTTGAATTAATCTTATTTATATGTTGATTTTGTTGATTTTGTGAATGCCATATAGTAATGTGTCTACACACATATTAACATTTGGTTGGTAATAAATTAGTATTTTTTGAAAAAAAAAAACTAGTGTTTTTAATATTGATTATATACATATATATATATATATATATATATATATATATATATATATATATATATATATATAAGGAGTTAATTTAGTTCTGATAATTATTATTATTATGTTACTTTTGAATCATTCGTATTGTTAAGTTAATTTTGTGAACGTCATATAACAATGTATCTACAAATATATTAATATGTTCCTATGTCAACATTACTAATTAATTAAGGAGTAATATAATTACTCTCGAAATCAAATTGACATGTTTATTAAATATAGGATTTAAAAATATTGAAAAAGAAATTAAAGGTGTTAATTTCAATTTGTACCAATTTTAAAGATTCCAGCAACTTATTTAACTTTTTTATATATGATATGATAGTATTTTCTTTATTAATTAATATTTTATAAAAAAATATTAACATGCTAAATTATAAAAAAAACAAAATTTATTGACGTCATATAATTATTGATAAATGAATATAAAAAACTACATTTTAGAAAGGTAATAACGCAATATTTATACAAATATATTGTGACATCTTTAGAAAACAAAAATTAAACATATAAGATAATCCATCTTTGTAAAATATATAATATTTTTTTTATATAACTTAAATATATGCAAATTATTCATAACTACAAATATTTAAAAGATAAAATAAGTTAAAATAAAACTTTTATTTTAGTTTAAATATTTTCTTTACAGTTGTACTTATATATGCCCGTGTATATAACTTAGTCATTACTGGTCACACGACAACAACAATATAAAGATAAGTAATTGAAAATAAAATTTCAATATAGAATAATTATATAAAAAATAATTATTTTAACAATTTGTAAACTTCAATCTAGTTAGTTGCAATTAAAGTGATTATATCTTTATGATGATGTACTAACAGGTTTATCTTGTCCATAATGAGACCACATGGGAACTCTCATTCTCATTCTGGCCAAACTTTTCAAAATTGACTCAAAAATAAAAAGACAAAGAAGAATTTATTTAAATAAAAGAAAAACTAATCAGACAAAAAAGACATATTATTCATAATATTAAAGAAAAATCAAAGTTTTAAATGAAGATATGATAGTTTTTACGAAATCAAATTTGAATATTTACTTTTCATATCCATAAGTTTTATGTTTTAATAAAAAAAAATATGCAGAATTAAGTTACCTATTATCTATTTTACTCTTTTGAGATTTTTTTTTTCAAAAAATAATTAGTTCATAATAAAAATTGAAATAAGGATATAATTAGGAAAAAACAGTTATATTACATTAAATTTTTTAAAATGAGAGATAAAAATGAATCAATTTTCATTACATTTAATTGTTATGTAAGAACAAAGTAATACATTTAATAAATTTTACATTAAATTATTTGACATGTTATCACATTTCATAATTTCAATTTTATTTTTTATAATATTGTTAATCAACTTCATAATAGTGATAAGTGTTATTGTAACAATGAGTTTTTACTATTTTGATTTCACTATTATAAAAAATAAATTAAGTCAATTCACTATAATTATAATGCAATAAATATATAAAATTGTAAAAAAAAAAAAACATTGGTAAGTAAGCTAACTCACTAATTCATCAATCCGTGGTGATCAGACCAGGTTGCAAAATTTATGGCTCACCATAAATTAAGTCGGGTTGAGCTGACCATTTTTTAACTCAACCCATGGTTAGCCAACCCGTGTAAATCGAATCTACTCATTTTGATACTCCTCTAAATACACGATTTATGCACCATTTAAGGTTATTTCTTAAATTTATCTACACAATATTAAATATGACATTTATTACATTTATGTATTATATATATATATATATATATATATATATATATATATATATATATATTTTATTGCTATTACTGTTACAATTCAATTAATTAACATACAAAATATTAAATATCATGTTTAGAGTGAAATGTAATCCAACTTTCGTGCCAAATAATTATAATATTTTTAACACATGAAAAAGATTAGTGTATTTTAATGTTTATTATATATATATATATATATATATATATATATATATATATATATATATATATATATAAATATTTATATAATAATCAAGTTTTTTTTAGTGTGTGTTCTGAGCTAGTTTTGTTGTGATGGTAATTTTAGTTGATTATGACATCCAGTTAGATTTGTCTGAGACATTGATAAAATTATAATTTGTTTGTTTTTATCTAAAAAATGAGTGGAATGCCTTGATAGATTGGTTAAGAGTGGTTTATCATAACTTACTCTATAAAATTATGTAGACTAGCTTGACGAGCATTTGGCTCGTTGAGCGAAAACGCAGAATCTGCATTAAAGGGAACTCCAACACCTTTACTCGTTCGGCTAACCATAACTCGTTAGACGAGCTTGCCAAAAGTAGTGCAAAGAGTTATGTTCGTTGGGCGAATAAAAGAGTGGCTGACCGAAAATGAATATATCAAAAACCTATGAGTGATGTATTTGCTTGACTCACTAAACAAGAGGATTTACACTTGGTGAATTTTCAAAGAATTTAGCCTAGCATTATCTCATTGTGGGTGAACATGCACTTCGGTGAGCAGGGAATTTAATGTGAAAACATAGAGCATCAGTGATATAATCTTGTTGGACGAGTGATATAGTCATCAAGTGAGTTTTATCTTACTGGAGCGAGAATATTAATTATGAATGTGTAATACGGTCTTTAGCTTGTGTTGTATACTGTGAGTATAGTGATTCCTAGGGTGGATACTACTATGTGGTGATGTGTGAAGTGTAATAACGATACAATCCGTAATGAGATTATATATTTAGTTGAACTCACATAGAGAAATATATTTAGTTGTGAGAGTCATACTCTTTGCTCAGGATGTGGTCCGACCATGATATAACTATAACTTTTAAGAGGCAAGAGTAAGTGGGTGATAACATGTGTATGATTTCAGATTTTACTCCACATATTTGTCCTTTAGAGGTGACGTCAAATGTCTAATTGTGTGTAAATTAGTCAGAGGGCTTTGTTTGTGTGATACACTTTAGACATTTGATTTATTTGAGTATAACATTTGAATCATGAAAGGTTGAATGATTCTTATGGATTGATGTTAACTTTATAAGTAGTATGAGTTAAATTTATTCTAGCTTAATGTTTGGTTGTTATAATATCCACATGCTATGATTGTGTATATAATTATGTTTTGTAATATATCCATCTTAAATTTCTTGAAAGACTATTTTAATTAATCTATAATATTAAGTATTGTATATGATATAATTGTACTATCTATGAACCGTGTGCTTAATACTATTTTTATGTTTTTAATTTACCATGGTACTTTTAGAAATATGACTTAGCACTATTCTACTCATCAAAGACATGATATTAGCGTTTCTATGGTAACACATGTCAGCTTTCACCAATTTACAAATTGACATATTATTACTTTTTTAGTATCATATATTATTATTTTAACACTTTTACCATCAGTTTAATATATCGAAATATTTATAATCATAAAAAAAAGAGTAATTTGAGAGCATTTGAAATAAAAAGATAAAATTAAAATATTAATCAAAATAGTAAAAACTAAATAGTTATTACACCAAAAACAGTAGGTTAAGAAAGCAGGTTGTATGTTACCCAACTACAAAACCCAGTGAAAGAAAATTAATACTAGACAGTGTCACTTCAAAAATTTCAATCTACATTTTCATAAATTTTTATATTTTAAATTATATAATTTAAAATATAAACCTTATATGTCAAAATGTATAATTTGAAATATATTTCATATTTTTATTTTATAATATACAATTTAAAATACAAAAAAAGTGTTATATTTTAAACTGCATACTGAAAAATACAAAATTGATGGGTGCATATAAAATTTACGGTGGTGCTGAAAGAAATTACTTCGAGACTAATAAAACAATGGCCCAGATAATCGACCTACAGCAAAAGTCCAGTAACTGTCAGGTATAGTTACGGCCCTTCTTTTATTTTGATATAAGGGCCATGTTAAAACTTGTGAGTGGCCCATTTATAGGTAAAGCCGAACTAAATTATATTCTTGTTATTCGATAAAAAAAATATTAAAATATTAAAAATTTCATAATTTATTTTTTCGAAAAATTTTAAAGACGATTAATAATTATTTCTAAAAAATCCCTAACGAAAAAACACGATCAAAATCTGTATCGAAAGAACTAAAATATAATAATCCTTGTAAATGTTTGGATATATATAACGAACATAAGCAGCTCCAAGACCACTAATTAATTGTGATTCTGTGATGATTAAATTTAATTCATTTATTTTTGAAATGTTAACTCTACGCTTCATAATCCTTAAATTTTTCAAAACTATTTTCTTTTTTATCTTTAATATAGCGTCCTAGTATAATTAACTTTTCGAAACGAAATCAGATAGCTAAGAATAGAAATATACATGTGAAAAGATAATTACAACAATATGTAATAAAGATTATATCTTTAACTATATAAGTAAAATTTAAATTTTATATTATAGAAAATGAGATATAACATACACGAGGGTTATGTGATATGAAAAAAAAAATTAAATAGGTTTACCTTCTTAAATTACTATAAAAAAATTATGTTTCGTCTGTAAATTGAATATAAAGTATTTTGTTTCATCTCTTTATGAATGAGAAACAATTAGTTATTGTTTCTACATTAGAGAATTGATTCAGCTAGAATCAATTATTTTTAACAAAACACATTCTTAGTACATGTAATTAGAATTAGTATAAATAACATTTTTTAAGATTTTTACTTATTTGTTGTGAATTAAAATGAGGATCAACGAGGAAAGAGAGTTATTTGAAAAATTGAAAAAGGTTAGACCTAAAAGGAAAGAATTTGGAATTTTGTAGAAGATGAGTAGGAGAGTGAAGCAACTTTAATGGTGTGCAATTAATTAGAAGGTGAATCACTAAACTAACATGACAAAAAGAAACTTTTAGAGTGATTCTAATGAAACCATGAAAATTGATTTAAAAGTGTGATTAGCACTTATTGGTGCACATTCCAACCAAAACTTTTATTTTGATTCTCAACGATTGATTTATAAAGCAATTCTCAAGATGCTCAAAGACTAAAAAAACTATTTGAAATATCTTCTTATTGTATTCTATAAACTAAAGTTTTCATCAACCCACAAAACCAACCACTTTAGAATAATGTTCCATAAACCAATAACAATAATGTGCATTTAGAATGTCTCTATATAAATAATTCTTACTAGTTTCATCCAACTAACATATTAACAATTCAGAGTTTTTCGCAATCCACTTTTTCCCAATTTTGACGGCAAAAAAGTTTATTCCTTTCCAAATTTTTCTTAGTCGTTTTCCATCCATAGAAGTCACACCGAAAATATAAATTAGTTCTTAATTATTCCTTTGGTACTGTGAGAGCTGTTTCTGGGAACAAGTAATTAATTGATATTATATAATCATAATAATAAAAATGAATTACAATAAAACAATAAATTAAAAAACTTGTTTTTAAGTATAAACATTCAAATTAAAAAAAATAAAATATGTTATGAAACTCAAATGTAAATTTAAATAAGGATATATAATTATACGAAATGAATATAAATATTTAAATTGTATATTTGATAATTTGTTTTTTTTTTTCCTTTTAGTTTTGAGATGTTTTATGGAGAGGGTGTAAAGAAGGAGGCATCCAATGAGTGGGTTGATTGGAATGTGTGGTTTAGAAACCAAAATGGAAACGACATCCCAAAAGAATGAACTCCACTCATTAACCTAAAAAAACAAAATTCCTTCAGCAATGTCGATACAACGTAGAATCACTTTTGGAGACACTTTATAATGAGCATAAAACGAGTTCAGGTGGACATTATTTTTGTCTCAAATTTTTCTTAGTTCAATTAAACGAATATAAAAATAATTTTGATTCTATATATAAAAGCTAATTAATTTGGAGGACAGAAAAAAAAAGGAGGATTGAAGGAAGAAGATGATCAAATTTTGATATGTAATATATTCAAACAATGTTAACATCAATTCAATAGATGACTAATTAACTATATTATTGACAACCAATAATCTTTGAGTAAATTCTAATTTATCGATGAATGTTTTTAACATATTTCATATTTAAATTTAATGACGATACTTTTGTTGATATGAAATGAGTATAAAATTTGTTGGAAAAATCCGTCGATAACTTACCATCACAGTTATCGACAATGGAATTTTTGTCAATAAAGGTGACATGGAGGCTTGTCGATAATGCGCCCTGGTGAGGTGCGCCAATGACGATGATCGACACTAATGGTGATGGTAGTGGCCTAACTTATAGTAAGAGGTGTGAAAAAAGGAAGCAGGAAGAGGAAGAGAAATAAGAGGATGATGATGAAACCCAAATGATGAAATAACCTGGACTAATGGTGTTGGCGCACTTGTCGGTCAATGGCGAGGAGGGAAAAAAAATAAGTGAAGAGGATGGACAAAAAGAAAATCTTATTATGTATTTTAGTAAATATTATCGACGGCTATTTACAACAAATTTGAGATTATCTATTCTTGTCGATAAATGTTTTAGTAAACTTTATCCAAAATCCACGGACAAATTTTTGTCCTATCATTATTTCGTGAATAAAAGTGATTTATATATATATATATATATATATATATATATATATATATATATATATATATATATATATATTATGTCTAAACTTCTTTATTTTCTCTTGGAAAAGACGAACCAATGTTTAACAAATATGAATTTAACTATCACGTCTAAGTACATGAAGTCAAAATTTTAATGCTCTTAGGTTAGATGCCGTGTCCAAAATGATTTCATGCTATGAGTTTTAGCTTAAGGTTGGGTATAGGTAGTTGTAATATTTCATTAACATGCATCTTTAATCTTTAAACAAAACCTTAATTATATCAAAAGTGAGGGTGGTGGGCACTTAACAATTGACTTCAACATCAACTACTTAAACTTTTGATTAAATCATATTCTTATAAAACACAATATGAAGTTAGTTATAGTCCCCACAACTTTTGTTTTTTTTTTTAACTTCACATTTGTGACGATTTTAACTCTCTTCAATATCTTATTCTGTTTTTTTTTTGTTATCACTTTGCAACAAATTTGTGTTCATTATTTTGTTTCATTCTCACATTTAATTAAAAGTATGAATCTGGTTTCACAAAATTCATTTTTAATATAAAGATAATATTTTTAAAATTTGATAGCAACAAGACATGTCAAGTTATATTTTAGAAATTAAATTTGTTTAAATCTTATAAAAATAATAAAGTACCAGGATAAACTTAATATATTAGTCCTCTTATCTTGTAAGTCCTTTCATCCACAAAGTTCATACGAGTCAAAGTTTCAATATTTATTATTAGCAGAAAGACTCGTAGATGTGTCTATCTATTAGTATTTTTATTTTTATTGTGTATGAGGTTGAATTTAATATTTTGTAGAAAGGTTTTTTACTTATATGATGATAGTGACTATTTATTTAACTCTATTGATTTAATTTATGGTTTACAAGGGTCAAAGAAGAAAAAGTGGATAAAATGAGAAAAAGTGGCTGGTTTCCTAAAATAATAATTAAAGTGAAATAGTTTAACAAAATGTGTGATGGTAGATTAATAATGCCAAAAGAAATAGAGGAAAAAAGAAGACAGTTTCGGATAAGATAAACAGGGAGAATCATGTAATTAATTGTGTTAATAATTTTGTTTAAGAAGAATAAAATTTAGTATAAGGTCATGTTACTTCATCCTAGAAAAGGTTTTTTATCAACAAATCATAAATATTTTATTTAAGAAAGTTAAAATATTACTTAATTTAAAATTGTAAGATAAAAGATATGTAGATCTTCCTTTTTTATATATTGTTTTTCCAATTCATTTCTATTTAACATGTAATTAAATTTTCATTTACATCTCTAATAAAAAAATTTAAATTTTAAATATTATTATAAAACTAAGAAAAATAAATAAAAAGAGTATTATCTGGTGTATGCTTAAAAAAGAATAAGATATTTTTGTTGCAGTAATATAATATACATTAAGATTCTGCTTTAACAAAAACAAATATTTTTTCGCATATTCTATAAATTGTTTTTGAAACCCTAATACTTTCAATCATGCGACAAAACACACTTACATAGTGACCTCTATCATTCTACTTTCCGCAACAAAATTAATTTACGTTTTTTTTTTCCGACCCTACCACTTTCATTAATAAATAATTATTTGATGTTCTCACACAGTACAATAACTTTTTTGGAATTTTTTATTTTTTATTTTTCAATACTATTTTTTTTTTTGGGCATGTTTATATAATTTCACGTGAAAGTTAGTTTGTCTCCCATTAACAGTGGTGAAGAACTTTAGTTATTTATATTATGATTATCATTGCTCTATATATTCTTTTGTTCTTTGTTCGTAGTTGTTTTGTTTTCGTACGAAATGGCATATGAACCTTGGAATTAGGATATGACAGTTTTTAGGTGAAAATTATGTTTTGTGCAGGTTTTGTTGTCCTTCACACCATTAATGGAGGTCATGCTCATGCACCCATGTGTGATAGAACTTGTCTATTTACAGAAAAAAATTGCATTGGAATTCATGCATTTTCCGATTTCATTTCAAACCATGTTTTCAATCATGAGGACACTCTGCAAACTTTTGCTTAGGAAATCAAAGAAATTTTGTTCATAATACAATGCATCAACAAAATCTTCTCAGCAAGTTGCAGACTTTTCTTTCAGTGGTCATGAAAACTACAACTTTCTTTTACTTTAACTGTTTAAAGCGTATTTGTTATCATGTGAATAATTTTGTATGAACATTATTCATGCAATAAAAAAAAGACTAATTTAATTCATTAATATTAACCTTTTAATTTTCTGTGTATAAATACGATAAACTAACCAATATTAATAGATAATTTTCTTTTAGGTATGAATTCAAAGTCGGCTAGTTCATGCTTTGGAAAAACCATCCATTAAAAGAAAGACCTGCATTTAAAAGTATTTCAAGCAAAATAATTGTTTATTTGAACAGTAGATAACACAAGTTAAAAATAAATAAATAAATCTTATTTTCAAATGTCTCCAATGAAAATTATTATAACTGAATCGCAGACTAAAAATGATTTAGAATGTTAGAGAATATAATCATTCTACATTAATCTATCACACTCAAATTATTAAAGAAAAACAAGTATACAATAACGACCATTAAATCAAAAATATGTGTACAATATAACAAAAATTCAAAAAACTATGTAAATACTTAAGAGAAGGAAGATGACATGACAAATAATATTTTTTTTGAAGTACTTGTGAAAATTAAATAAAGTAAAGATTCTCCATTACATTAAAATAACTTGAAAGTTTAACTACAAAACAAAATCCCATTTGTTTGTAATATATGACATAGTTCTAACCTCAACAATTATTGTACTAATAATCCGATTTCAACGAATAGCAATCAGAATTTAGTACATCCAAAGATTACAAAATAAAAAATAAAAACGATAAATTTTGTATAATAGGAATTTAAAATAAATCAAAGTTAAATTTTACGATATATTAAATTTTAAATTAAACTTAATCACGATTAAGTTAACCACAATGGTATGTTAAGATAAGGAACAACAAGAATTCAAGTTCAAAACAGAATCATATACAATGAAATCATCAGAAAAAAACTAATAATAAACAAGAGACTTTTAGCAAAATCCATAACATAGAAATGCAATAACCTAAAACAAACAGAATAACAATTATGGTGAATAATGAAATTTCCCCCCTAAAATGACCTAATTAATTCAAAAAGATAAAAGAAAAAAATGGTGTGTCCATGCAAGAATAAGATGAAACAAATGAGGCTCACTTTGGTATGTAGATGGTGTCAACAAAACACTGCAACATTAAAAAATGAGCACACATGATAAGTATACAATTCAATCATCCACCAAATAAGTTACTTAATTTATTCACCTAAAAAATTCCCAGTTTCTTACACAATAAAAATCATCTTGTACAGTGGCCACACTGATAAAAAAAAACCACTGAGACTGAAGAATATGATTGCAGCAATTTACACACTGCAAAACCCAAGAGAAGGTAAAAATAAGTGAAAAGAATATGCAACAGAAATCACCTTACACAAACAATCATTTTCCTAGAAATCACAAGACTGTGTCTTTGGAAAAAAAAAAAAAATATATTTATTTATATATATATATATATATATATATATATATATATATATATATATATACAATCGAAACTTTTAGACTCTCTGGCAGAACCATCATGTTTGGAGAAATAATTCATTGTCCAAAAACAAAACAAAACACAGAAGGGAGAAAGTTATGTCACTGCAAAGACCTTAATCATATCTCTACAAGTTTAATTAACAAAGCACAGATAGGACAAAACAAAACATAAACCAAAATGAAAATCCATATATCTATACGTGTGTAACAACAGAGAGTGTGTGAAGAAGGGTTCACAAACAAAAAATAACCATGTTTCAGAACATGACAAAATGCAGAAATCATAAGACACCAAGCAACCAAATTGTTCGCAGAACCACACCAAGGCAGACACAAAATTCAACTGTACTACTTAATGTGAGAAATTTAAGAATAGTGTACTCAGAAACTCAGACATGTACCTAAATGTACCAACATTTTTGCACCAACCATGTGTAAAAAATAGTAGCTTATAGCAGATAGTAGGAAGAGTGGTTACCCAATCATTTACAGTGGAGAAGAAAACAAATCATAGATAGTGTGCTTAAGATCACATATCTTCATTTACTCCAAAATCCCAGAAAGGAAAAAACAAAATAGCCAGCACCAAACAAGCTAGAACTAATATCAATATCAACACAAGAAATGCCTTCTCTAGGGCACAACACAAACAAATTGTTCAAAATTCCAACAGAACCCTTAAATGGACTAAACTAAAGACAGGGTAATTGATTCTACATCAGTGAAAAGTATAGCCGATGATCACTTTTTCATTGACATGATATGAATGGTGTATGATTCAAAACCTCACAACACTAAGAAAAAGGCCCAGTATAAAAACGTGATTGCATTCTTCATATTAGTTGATGAGCACTATCATACCATGCCACAAACAATCTTATGCTTCATGCACTTTTCAGATGTAGCAAACACAGGTAACAAATGAATAAATAAATATATGTATATATATAAAATGTATTGCAATCCACATGACATAATCGTCCAACATATAAAACACTTTCAGACAGCTAAAAGGGGGAAGCATGTGCAGGGAAAGATAATCTAAATATGCAATGAATAGAGACAATCATTCATTTGTTTATCATGGTCGGAATCGGCAACTAAGAATCTAGCCAAAAAAATAAGTGTCACATATTTTAACTGCAGTTTCCCCACAATAAAGTATATAAAAGCTGAGTATGCAACTCCGACATGAATTTATCTTGTTGAGAAGTAACATACCAGGCAACTTCTAGGATATCAACATCATTTACTATATAATATTGCAAATATTACTATTAAACACAAAGGAATGGTATTTTAAATCTTAAATGGAATTAAATTGCAAATGAAATAAATGTAGGATCAACTTAAAGGAAATCAATAAGGTGCAGTTATTGGTAATGGAAGTTTAGCAGTTTAGCAGACGAAAATGAAGCAACAGAAGAATTAAATAACCCTAATTTCAGTTGGAGCAATGCAAAACAAAGTGTTACAAGGGTTAGAAAATGAAAGATGCGGTAACAGGTGTTGCCTTAACTCCAAATTCTAATGGAAGAACAGAAGGAAATAAGAGTACATCAAGTCTTCATGAATGCAGAAACTTTGCAGGTTTCTTACGCATCAGAGATGACCAATAAACTTGGATGAAAAGGACAGACATACAATGATGGTGACATTACAACAACTAATATTGCTCGAGTCTAAAGCAGCATCTACTTGTGAAATCAACATTTATTTATTCTACTATTTCTGAACCAACTCAGCTATTACAAAATGGTAATTTAGTATTAGCATATATATAAATATATCACAGAAATTTAATATTATATTCAGAAAAATGGAGGCAGTCCAGAATAAAGATAAATCATGGTGAAAATACATCTGGCACGCAAAGGACTGGACGCACATCAATAACAATTATCACAAGACATTAACATATGTAAATTTTTATCTTTATGGTGTGCTTTATACTGTAGCTTTTGTGATTGTGGGTATAACATTACTGTAGATTTCACCTTGCACCAATCAAAAACTATATAATAATGAAAATAAAGGAAAACAGAAGTGATTTGGGTTGGAAACTTGGAATGAATAATGGTATATAACTAAAATTAAAATGGTGAACCGAGTAAAACAAGTTTTATCCACCTTTTGTTTCCATTTTGAGTTAATTTAGTACATAAAGAAACTATTTGTTTAACAGTTAGATAGAGTGAGGCAGGCTTGACATTCCATGATGATCTCATGCAATGACAGTGGCCAAATTGGGCGAGAAAGAATAGAGAACTAAAAACAAGTTGAAAAATAGCAGCAAGAAAGAGTAACATGCGCAATAGAGATACAAAATCCTAGAAGAAAATTAAAGATTTTGAACCACAACCTACGTCAGCCACTCCAAGCCCGTGTGTACTAATATCTTCTTGCACTTGGAAAGACCCTTTAAGTTCAGTTCATTGGATTACCATAAGCAGAAGAACCCCCAAGTAACCCTCCACCCGAACCTGCATAAACATCAGAAGGATCCATCATCGGAGAAGAAGAAGAAACCCCATTTCTCCCCACCCCACCACTCCCTCCGCTCCCACTTCCGCCGTTTCCACCACCCAAATGCAACTCCGATAGGTTTGGATACACATCCCTATTCTCCACCCCTTGATCATACAGAAACCCTTTGAACACGTGCCCACCGATCTTCACCACAGCCTGGTACGCGTACTCGTCTTGCCCGTCCTCCACCGCCGTCACTCTAACACACTTGAAAACCGCCGGTGCACGTACTTGCCCAGGTAAAGACTCCTTGAACCCCGCATCTGCACACAATTCAACCGATGAACTCCTAGTCAAAGCATGAACCCAAAAGAAACTACAATGCATGAGTTTATGGTTGTGTGTAATCATGCATACTTATCAAGAAACTCTGCAAAATTTAGCATCTAACACTGTGATTGACGGGGGAGGAGAACACATGGGAAACCAAAGGAAAAAAAAATGGTATTGGGAGAGGAAAGTACGAACCTTGATGGCTAGAGCTTGTGTCGAAGCTTCTGGGAGGGGTGGTGTTGGAGGTGGAAGTGTGAGATGTTGTAGTGGTTTGCGAAGCAATGAGCCTAGGTTTTTTAGTCCCGGAGGTGGAGCCACTGGAGCCAGCGACCGCCGCAGTGGCTGCAGTCATGAGCTGGCGCTCTCTCCGGCGTGCGGCGGGGACCCATGTGCTCTTAACATGGGTAGGGCAATCGAAACCTCGACTTTTGCAGCAAGTCCTACACCTTCTATTGGTACAATCTTTCTTGGCCTGGTTTCCGCAATCCTGGCACGTAGTTCCCCCACTACTGGTACCCGAAGCAGTTAAGCCGCCACTGGTTTGAACCAAATTTCCAGAACTCGTGTTACTTTGGTCGAGAAGCGCCTGCTGCTGCTGCTGCTTCTTCATGTAGTGGCTCTGATGGGGCCCTTGGTCTTGCCAAAACTGAATTCCCCCACCACGTGACCTGTTTCCGAGAAAGTTGTCGGATTCCAGACACGGCGTGGCGGCAAGAAGAGGGATGACGCCGACGCCGAGTGCAGTGGCGGGGTTGAGGGAATCTGCCATGACGGGGTCGTGCGGGGGCTGTTGCTGGTGGTGGTGATGGTGGTGGAAGGACGAGGCTGGCGCCACCACGAACATTCCCATTTCGGGGTAATTGATGGACCTGCTGGCGCCGGACCACATTCCGGTGGTTTGTCCGGTGGCGGCTGCTGGGGCGGCAGGACCAGCATTGAAACCAAGGGAGAGGTCGTCCACGGGGACAGCACGGCCAGCAGCAGCAGCGGCGGAGGAAGCAGTCGCTGCCCAGTCCGCAAAGGCACCAGAATCTGAAGGTAACCTCCTTGTAGTAGCCACAACTGAAAGTGCTTGATTTCTCAGATGAAAGACAATAAAATAAAAAAATTATACAGTGTTGATGAGGGTAGGATGTATGGTGCGTGGGAAGCACAGAACTATCGAAGAAGATGATGAAACATAGATCTTGTAACAGGTATGTTGTGTGTGAGTGTGAGAGTATGTATTTATATGTTGTGTATATATGAGGGTGTATCTAATGCGGGTGTTATTCTTCTCGGTGTGGGGTCTGTGTGGCAGGGAAAGAATTTGTTGGTGGAGGAAAAGAGAAGTTCTCTTTTGATGGAGTTTGTTGGTGAGAAAGAGATGAGAGATCTTGTTGTTTGTTGGGGGGATGAGAGTTGAGTAAACTTAGATTTTTCTCTCTCTATGAAAAGGAAGGGAAAACGAACAACTTCTCTGCTTCTTCTGTTTCTGCTTCTGCTGCTGCTATTGTGGCTACTACTACTACTGTCACTTTGGCTTTTTTCACAGGAAGAAAAAGTTTTGGTTTCTGAGTAAGAAAGAAAGAAAATCAGTTTCTGAAGGGTCCAGCAGAGTGCAGAGGGAGCAGTGAATGAGAAAATGCAATAACGACTTCTTACTTACTTACTGTGTCCCTCTTTCTATCTCTTTTATTTCTTCTCTCTCTTCATCATCTTCTTCTTCTTCTTCCTCCACAACACAACAACACAAACCTTATAATCTGTAAATTGATCTTCTTCCTATAAACACAACCACCTTTGTCTTCCTTGTTCCTTGTTCCTTGTTCCTCTGGTTATGGCTTTGGCTTGTTATGGAAAGTGAAACCGAAAATGGCTTCCTTTCTTCTTCTCTCTCCAATAATCAGGCTCTGATAATAAGTAGTAGAAAGAGAGAGAGAGGAATGGAAGAGAAAGAGAGCATAAAGACTTTTGTTGTGTTGTTTTTGTAATTTTATGGAGTCTCTAAGAACTCACATGACGCCACTCATTGCTTGTGGGCTCTGGCGCGTGGGAGTCACGTCGGCAGCACTGACGTCTCAATCGGAAGAAAGGCGCGTGCACGCAATTAGGGTGTGTGTGGCACGCATGTAATTTGGATGTTATTTATTTTTGAGAATAAAATTAAAGCATGTTGTTGAGTAGCACTGAGCTATATACTGTAGTCTATAATCTAAGGTGTCATCCATATCTTTTCCTTTTTTCCTAAGATAGTCCTTCCAACCCATATCTATGAATTCTTTTCTATAGATCGTCTTTGTCAGATTTCAATTTATTCACTCTCACAAAACTTTCTCTCTTTTCTCTCTGCATGCCCTCACATGTCACTTAATTTTTATTATACCCTCCTTCTTCTTCTTCAATCGTTACACTCCTCAGTTTATGCATGCTTAACAGAAAAAAAATATATTCATTCTTCTGTCTAATAACTTGACATTATGATTTCATGCAATAATTGAATGATTTTGGTGCTGGTTGTTGGGTGTTTCATATTATTGTTTCAAGACAATAACTTGTAGCCGAAATTTGGCACTTATTGTACTCAGATTTAGCTTTCTCTTTGCGTGTAGGTTATGTTGAAGTTCTTAACTAGAAATTAAGGTTTTCAGTTCAATAAAAGAATTCTGGTTTTTATTTCATCAATACATTAATGTCAAGAAACACTGTAATATGCTGAGATAGGATTGGAGTAGAATTATACAAAAGTGTGCACTTTAAAGGATTGTTTATTGTTGTAAAAAATCAAAGTTAACACTGATAATTGCTTTATCTTCACTAACATGTAATGTAATGTATGTATATTGTTATTAAATTTGTTATTAAATTTGAATACAGGGTTGTAGTAAAAAATAACTAGTTTGGTGACATAAAAAATTATATATGTCTGATATTAATCTTTTTACTCGTTGGTACTAAAAAAGTATATTGTTATCACAATAATTATTTAATGTAAATTTCATTTATTCTATTACATAATAATGTAGTTTTCTGTCTCGTGAGTTTAGTGGGGGAATATAGCTCAAATGTTGGACCTTTCTGGTTAAAGGTAAAGTGCATACAATCTAAATCAATAAAACACATACAATGTTGAAGAAAAATTCAAAAATATTAAATTAAGCCTCAACTTCAATTACTCTTCAATACAATTCGTTGTACATATCAATTCAAATAATTCAAACACATCTCTCATTAGTTACCAAACTATACTTAAATGAAATGAAGAAATATAACACTGAATTTTTTACCTTGACATGCTTGAAGTAACAACTTAGATCACAGATTAGAAAACTCATTTTTTTTTTAGTGTAATAGATAAAATTAAACTCCATGGGTAAATTTTTTTTGTACTATATTATATTTTTAATATTACTTTAAAATTATTTTATTTGATATGATATAAAAAAAATACTTTTTGAGTAACAATTAATGCATTTTTTTTTACATATTTTCAAGGTATCTGTATATTTGTTTATCATAGATTAATTTATTTATAATGATTTGTCTATAAAAGAAAAGCTAAAACATATTGGAATCTGAATTCATCTTCTTGCATGAGAGTAAATAGAGTCTTCGAGTTACTTTTTTAAGTAAAATCATCACATTTGTGGTGACAGTTTTTGTGACAAGATTTGAGAAGCTTTTACTAGTTTGGTTTTTTTTTTTTTTTTTTTTGAATTTAATATAAGTAGTTCCAAACTTAGTTGTCTTTTTATAGACATTGAATGAGATACATGAAATTAATATTTATATTTACTAAAATAGAAAGATAAGGTACAAATCTAGAGCAGTGAAAATTCCTCTGCTTGAAATAAAATGCATCCATCAAATTTGAAAAGGTTTTATTTTCACATGGACAAAAGGAATATATCATGAGTTTCGATACAATTCAGATGAGACTCTTTGAAGGGACAAAACAATATCACCATTTTTTTTTTTTCTGAACATGCTCAGATTCATGAAGAATATATAATACCAAACCCTCAAAATCATCATCATATGTGAATTCAGACCAAACCATACAAAAAACTTGGATAAATAAATAAAATCTAACCCAATTTTATTTAGCAAAAGGGATTATTTTATTCACAATATAAAACAACTTGTTTCAGGTATAGGGACCAAACACCTATGTCCAACACTTATATAATCTTTTAAGTCCTTTTGTACAACATTTTACTGTCCGCTGTCTCGTTCTTTTTCTGGTTCGATTGTCCAGAAGATCGGGATACTTGTCTAAAAGGCTCTAATGTTTAAGTCAATTCAAATTCGTTCGGATAAGTACAATTAATGCTGTAATAAATGTGAAGTAAAAAGTGTTGAAAATAGGTGTTTAGTCCCTATAACCGAAACACAACTTATATGCTTAATTAATCACATATTATGTTAAGATGATTTTTAAGTTAATAATTTATTTTTATTAATCAAACTCGGTATCTGCTTAATCAATAAACTTAAGAAAATCCAAAGGGATTAACAATGAACAAGTGAATTCAATTCATATAAACTAATAATAGGTGATGGTGTTTGTGATTAAAGTCACAAAAAAGGAGAATGAAAATGTGTGAACACAATATTGTGTTGTAAATGAAGCAAAGCATCAAACCTAAATTAATTTTAAAGTCCATTCTGAGAAACAATGTTTTGTTGGTATGGTTTACAGCACTGTGTGTACCACAACAAGACACTATATTATAAATTCTATTCACATGTACACATATTTGTGTACTTCTAGGAATCCTCCAACGTACTTATTGGTCGCAAAAGTTTATTCTTTTTCCCTTTACAAATGAGGTTGCAAGATGAAATGAATGTGCTTGCTGCTTTTCATTTCATATAGTGTTGTTTTCTGCAAGTTTCTTATGCAACAAGGACAATACATAAAACAAACAAAAAAATGGGGAAAAGACCCTTCAAATCTTCCGTGACTGTGCATGCATATCATCGAATGTTATTGGCCTTCACTGTCAAATTCTTCCTTTCACATGTTTATGTGTGCCTTGAAAGATTAAAAAGGATAAATCAAAACTTATTTAAATGAGTATAATTTATCAAATTTAAATATATAATATATAAACATTTTTCTTGTCTGGCAAAGTTAAATAATATATATGAATAAAGAGTTAAGAAAATAAATATTGATTAAATTAACTTGAAACACAATTATCACATGTAACTAGTTAATATAGTTTGTTATACACACTCACTTATGTATTGTACAAAACTTCCCTTACCTACATATGCAATCTATTTGACTTATTATACATACCCAATAAAATATTTTACCAAAATTTTTGTAAAACTTTGATATCTTATTCTCACTATGGTTTCACAACTCAATATGAATGAAGGTCTTAATTACCTTTCACACAATCATATGAAATAAATAAGTCCATAACCCATTTTTATTAAATCATTTAAGGGTTAAATATGTTTTTGGCCCTCTTAACTTAGTTGAATTTTGGAATTAGTTCATTTTAAAACTTTTAACCAATTTAGTCATTTATTTTTCGAAATACGTGAATTTAGTTTATTTAATCAAATTTTGTTAAATTTATTTGACATTTCAAGTGTGTTTCATAATAGTATTTGACTTAACATTAAAACAAAAATGTGTCAAACAGTATAAACAACTCAAATACAATCTTGAAATGCAAACGAAACATCGAATAAACTTAACAAAATTGATTAAAAGAACTAAATTCACGTATTTCGAAAGATGAATGACTAAATTGATCTAAAGTTTTGAAATGGACTAATTCCAAAATTTACTGAAATTAAGAGACTAAAACTATATTTAACCCATCATTTAATACAATAACCAATGTTAGTTTTATAGTATAAGGTTAGAATAAAATCATGTAACCGTTAATAATTAAGTAATATATCTGTGCTTGTTAATTACAATAGCTTTTAGATTTCTAATGTTGATAAAAAATTTCTTCAACTCAATATAAGATCAAGCATTCATTAAAATGTAGTCCAACTACATTTCACAACTCTAATTAGCACCAACTAAACTTTATTTTCTAATACTCGTACTAACATATATATATATATATATATATATATATATATATATATATATATATCCAATGTGTGTCAACATTATTTGTGTTGTTACCATTTTGTATTAAAAGAAAAAAAAACTGTACATAATTTAAGTTTTGTTATTACTATAATGTCGCCATGAATTCAAGAGAGAAACATTAAAAATATTTTCATCAATGTTTGATGATCAAAACACACGAATTTGAGAAGTGTTTAATATAAAATATTTTTATTGATTTGTTTTTTCTAGTATCGTATTTCAATAACTTGTCTCTAACTCACTTGGTGAATGTAAATTTCCTAATACTAACATGTTGTAGTATTCATGCCAATTAGAAAAAAAGAAACACTTGTGTTTTTCAATGTAATTATGAAATTTTAAAATCATAAATATATTAAACTTAAAAATCTTATTATTTATTTATAAAATGAAAAGTAACAAAATCTGTCACCCTTGTCTAACTAGGGACACTCTCACAAAGAACATCATAATTGTATTTTGTACAAAACCCATATAGACTCATGAAAGTAAGAAAGTGAAAGATCAAAGACAAGCAGACAAAATTCTCTACTACCATTAGTGAATCCACTGCAAAATGAAGTGATAAAAGTAATACATTACAGGAAATCGATAATGTTAAAACCATAAACAAATTAAACTTTTTGTAAGCGTAATTAAGTATGACTCAAATTTTCTAAAATATTTATCATTAAAAACCATTATATATTTTTCTATACTTCATAAAATCTTACATTGTACTTTATTATAATACAATTTTACAATTGAAAAGCGTATACAAGCAAGGTGTAAATCCATCGTTCATCTTTCTAAAATTATTTCGATCGATACAGAAAAATTATACTGATCTTGATAATTAAAATGCAAATGTATACTTTATAAAAGCATGGTGATTTAAACTTTATACGTAAAACGTGTCTGTGAATAGTAAAAATGACACTTTTTTTTTTTTTTAAATTTAAAAACTTGCGAGTTAATTAGAAGCCCCAAAGAAAAAGTTTGATGAGTGGTGTGGCGCGTGTAAGATGATGCATGGTGGCTGTAAGTAACTAGCCACAAACTTTTACGTGAGAAAAACAAGAAAGAACGAAAGAAACAGGAAAACGAAAAATAAAAGAGAATGGGAAAAAGGTTTCACTTCTTTGCCTTTTTGTCTAAGCTCGTGTCTTAAGGGCCATTAATTAGCTGTGAAACTTTTGGCCAAGATGATTAATCAAGAATGGCCTCAACAAGTGTTAGATAAAACACGTGAGAAACAAAGAAAAACAACATGGTATGGTACGATATAACTGTGAGTTAACATAATTTTTTTTCTAAATTCTACGGTATATAATGGGATAACATGGTTTTACTTGATCGACACGGTTTAGTATGGAATTAGATGATCTTAAAAATTTTTCTGTGTTGATATTTCTTCTGCTCCTTGTCGGACTCTCCCTGGATCTGTTTCTTACGTGAATTCTGAGGGTGGGAATACCTGCAGGCAATCCGACGCAAGTCGTCTGTTTCTTGTCAAGGATCAACTATTTCCTTCTTTAATAAGATTACGCACTGCTCCTTTCTGCAAAACAGTCCCATTCTTCATCCATAACAATTTTAAAAGACCAGGTTAAAGTTTATCTCGATAAAATTTGTTATTTGTTGAGTCTTTTGTTTTACATGTTATCAGACTATTCATTAATATCTAATCTTATACACAAAATATATACATATATTTTGATATAAAAGAAAAATGCGTTAAAAATTTTATATTGACTAAAAATAATATCAATTTATAATATATAAATCGTGCAAACATCATTTTACACAAAATTTTTTATAAAATTAAGTTAGATTTAAAATTCGGTTATTTATATTTTTTTAAGTGATAAGAATAGGTGAAAAATATAACGAAATGGGTGTAGTGGGGCATGAGTTAAATTTGGAGTTTCAGTGTTCACATCACTAGTTGTCTCAAGGTTCATTGTTGATCTCTTTATCTCTTTGTATGGTCTTAAAGACACATGTTATAAGTTGTAAGCGTGTGTGTGAAAGTACCCTCTTTTCTCAAAGCATTATTCTCTTCTCTCTCATACAAAGTGTGTGTTAATGATGCACTTCAAAAGCAATCACTCTTCTCCTCGTCTTTTCTTTTCCACTCTCTAAACTCTCCTTAAAGCCACCTTAAAACTCTTTAATTAGTAATATTTATGTTGCCCTTTTTTTGCAAATATTATTATTATTAATTATAATAATAATAATTATTATTATTATTCCACTCAACTCACCACAAAACCCTTCATTTTTTCTCTCACTTTCTCATTGTTTGCATTACTCATCACATTGCTTTTCACATCAAAATAATTAAAACCATTTTTACCTTCAATTAGTGCCATACCATGCAAATCAAAATATGATTTTACTATGGTTATATAGATGGGTTATACTAGTTAGTAAAAAAAAGTCATTTTTATCTTTCAAGCTTAAAACCAATAATTTATCGTAATAATTATTTTGAATCTAATAAATTATCTTTTATTAGACAATTGTTAAACTATACAAAATTAATTTAACATCAATGAGTTGCGAAGGAATTGATATAAAATTTAAACACTATTATTTAAACTAAAATTTTTAAATAATAAATTTACCAGTTCTTCTACTTATATACTAGTCATTTTTAATATAAAACTTCTAACTTACATCGAAATGTATACAAAAGATTTCATCTCTAATTAATATATTTTTTAAAGTTTTAGTATATATATATATATATATATATATATATATATATATATATATATATATTTGTTTGTTCTCTTTTGATTTTCACCATACAAATTATAAGAGATTAAAATGAAATGCCAGATATAGAAACTAAAATGGATATTTCTAGAAATAGAGGAAAAAAAAGGTTTTACAATTTTGAAAGCACCGCATTAATTAATAAAATAATAAAATGTAATTAGTTGTGAGTTTATTAACTATGTGTTGTTTAAATTATGTGTATATATTTAATTTTAAGGGCATGATTCCTGAGCATTTAAATGGGCATAAGGCTTTTCTGTTTGTGATTGTGGGGTGGGTGTTAAATCCATTATAATTATAATTAGATGCTTGAAAAAGGTTTATTAAATTTGGAGAAGTTAAAGTATTGGATTTGATGAAGATAAGAAGGGTTATTTTTGAAAGAGAAAGAGAAAGAGAAAGAGAAAGAGAAAGGGGAAAAGTGCATGATATTATAATCGTAAATGTGTTACTTGAGTAGCATAGCTTTAATTTGCACCGACCAAAATAGTTTAGGGTACATACATGCACTTAAAAATAAAAAGCCAAAAGCATCAAACCTCTTTTCTGCTCCATGCATGCTCACAATTCACTCTATGCCCTTCTTTATGCTTTCTACAAACACGTACGTTTCTTCTACAACTATTTTTGCTTTCATTTCACGCCACCATCTAAATTAAACATGTGCAAATGGAATATATCACATCTCATAACTTATGGACATCATACATCATACATCATATATATATATATATATATATATATATATATATATATATATACTATTGAACTTTCTTAAACATTATGTTTTATTTTATATCGGACTGTTAACGGACCACTCACTAATTTTTTGTTCCACGCACGAGAGGCCAATTCACAATTTATAAGTGAGTGTAATTATCACCTTACAAGCCGATTTTGTGGGCCCAATAACTATGTTCTCGGTGTTAGGTCTACAGAGGGGGGTTTTACCAGTGAGATACAATCTCAATGAGACCTGAATCCAACCACATAAGGCATTGACATCACTATCAACCCAACACCTTAAGACGATGAGTTTATGGACCTTGATCCTTATATATACTCAACTTTCTCATTTTTACTCAATATGAAACTTAGACTCACGTTTGAATTCCTACCACTCGGTACATCATACGTCATATAACAATTTGAATATCATACACTTATTTATATACATTTTGTGCAATTATCATTTATCATAATTAGTATCTTGAACATTATAAGGAAAACGCACAAATAACAACATAAAAGAAGAAAAGAAAATAACAATGAAAATTTTCTTGCCAAAGTGAGAATAGGGCAAAGATAAGGTTCGGTTGTGATTATTTTCACTTGATCAAAAATTTATTCATTTGAGTGAAAATAATGCAAATGTTAGACTTGGATTTCTGTTAGTATTTTCATTTGACATAAAAATTTTCCACTTGAGAAAAATAGTATAGTGGCTTATGCTTGAATTTTTATTTAACGAAAATCTTTTTCTTGAATGAAACTATTAAAAAAATCAGTCTCCATTAGCATACCTATCAAATTTAAAAAAAAAAAAAAAAAACTTTCAAAGTCTTTATTCACATCAAGATAACATTTTGCAAGTTTTGTACAACTCAAAAGATTACCATAGTTTTAAATTGCTAAGAAATATAACGTACATTCACATAAATAAATAATAAAAAAAACACACACACAAAACTTTAAAACTCAAATATAAATTCAAAACAAACAAGTTGATCAGCAACTTTCTCATCTATCTAAACTTTAAACAATTCATAACAACAGCTTCATTCAATAACTTTTATAGCATCAAAATTAAAATCTAATTAACAAACTATCCAAATCTCATATCTTCACATTTCTAAAGGATATAATTTTCAAAAACTCTTATCAAATAACATTTCTAAATAAAATATATACTATTGTGACAAAATCATATCCAGTTAAGATTTTCTACCCTAAGGATTATAAAAACCATAAGAACTTCCCGTATTTTTAAGATTATTCTACTCAAACTTAAGTTAAGCTCCCAATTCTACTACCTTCAAAGAAAAGCTAAACTTTTACACATAAACTACAATACTTTAGATTAATATAAATTCATTTTTGTCATAAAAGGATCACATGCAAAACTTGTAACTCCTTATTCGTAAAAATCTCCAAAACTAACTCAATAATATAAGCATAAATGAAATTTTGATTTAATAAATTTATTCTATTGTTGACTAAAATCTCCAATCTAATAAAAAAAATACAGTAGATTTTTAAAAGTTTGGAGAAAATTGGAAAACTTAAAACACAAATTGTTTTAGAATAATGAAGTTTCCAACATAAACTAGTTTATTCCCCACATAGGACATAGTATATAGTAATATACATGATTAAAGTAAGTTTTCTGCTATCCCAAGCTAAATCGCACCATTCCCATGATTCCTGATACGATTTCAACAATTAATGATTGTCATTTTCATCATAACTGCCATCATTCAACTGTGCAATATCGATTTGTCAATTGCACAATTACAATCATAGAGTTTAATTTGAATCTGTCACAAAGTATTTATTGGGATAATTCATAAACTAAAACATAAAAACATATTAATTTTTTTGTAAAGAAATAAAAATAGATTTGTCCCTAAAGAGAAGAAAAGGGAGAATGGAAGACAGATAGGTGAGTCACATCAAAAGTAAAGTCCAAAAATGTCAACAAAAGTCGCATCACCGTCCAATCCCATACGCACCGTTGACCCCTAAACAGTGTGCCACAAATTACGAATGAATCAGAAAAAGTAGCAGTACAATCCCAACGATAATAAATCCCACAAATTTCAATTAACAAAATTATGGAAGGAAGGACAAATTCACCTAAATTCCTGGAACTGCTACGACACATTTTCATGAATCAAATAAAAAAACAAATTATTGTGTTTCTCGACATTCTTTGAAATGTGTTTTTTATTTAAATGAAGAAATAAATTACCCAAAAGGATAAAAACCCTGTATTTCTGTTATGGTAATCACCATGATTGTTATAATAAAGCAATACTGTGATGGTTATGTAGAAGGCATAATAGGGGTTATTGGAAGAAAGTTGCAGAATCTAGGTTTTTGTCCTAACGTTGTAAATGAAATTTTTTGAAGATTTTGGTGTCTGAGAAGGTGAGAGGAAGGTCAGAATGTGGGCTCAATGTTCAACATAATTCTCCATCATTCAACTTCTTCAATACAAGAACCATGAAATCCTCAACATTTTCTTCTATGTATATATATTTATTTTTTAGTATAATTATTGATTTGATTTTTCAATTTTTTGAGTTGATTTAATTTAATTTTTGAGTTTTTAGAAAGTTTAATTTGATCTTTGAATTTTTGGAAGGTTTAATTTGGTACCTTTATTTTTTATAATAGGTAGTTCAGTTTAGTATTTCCCATAATATTTCAGTTAAATTATTTGTACACTGGTGAACTATCATTATGCAATAGAAACGTAGATGAAGTTGTTAATTGGGTTGGTTTATTTGTTAGGTGTGGTTAATATCATTTTGGTCTCTTTGTTGATTTTTCCTTCATCAAGTGTATTCAGTATGATATTATAAGATTAGTTGTTTGATTTGTTGCACAGTGACAACTTACCACTATACAAATGACATTAACTACAATATAACAGAGAAGATACTAAACTGATCCACCTTAATAAAAAAGAAGGGTATCAAATTAAACATTCCAAAAACTTGGAATTAAATTGAACAAATTCAAAAAATTGGGAGACCAAATCAATAATTATACCTTATTTTTTTTAACATATGAAGTTTTGTTATATTCAAATAGATTAAAAATAAATATATAACAATTCAATTTTTTATTTTAGGACAAGTGAGTAAGATATTTGTTTTATATTCTCTCTAAAATTTCTCTATAATTCTAAAATTAGCAGTTAAATGTTTCCACAACACATTATATTAATAAGAAAATAGTACTTAATGGAGGTTAATCAAGTTAAAATCTGTTCAGTTAATATTAAATAAACTGCTCTATAGGTTAGATTTAGGTAGAATTTTGTTATAATTGGATAAAGATCTTAGGTGGAATTTGAAGTTTGAGATAAATATTCATGCCCTTCTATGATATACTTGTTCATATATATTGTATGCGAATATTTAAGTTGATTACTGGTGTGTGCTATAATGTGATTCTTTTATGGTGTATATTGAAATAAAAATATAAATTATGAAAAATCAAATGGAAGATAAAAACGTTAAAAGACATAAAGAAATAAATAATAAAAATGAGGTAAACAAAGTTGGAGGATTAAATATTGAGTTTAAAATTACTAACATGTGGCAATCTTTACAGCTTACCCATATTAGTGAATGTTTATCCGGCATTAACTTAATGGTATTCGTAATTCTTTAATTAAAGTATATTTATCTCATAAACATAAATTTTGTGAAATAATTTTTTTTGTAAATAGACAATGTGAACTTTTTAACAAAGCCTTGATACTATATATACTTGTAAAAAATTATAAAATTATCATATAATTTTACAAAAATCAATATTTTGATTTGATCATAATATTTTAAATCAATGTTAAAACAAATAGATTTTGAAATATTGTTGTTACATATCTTTTCTATTCACTTTTACCAATTATAAAATTTTCAACTCATTAAATTAATTTTTCAACTCAAACACATACATTACATTATTTGGTATGGTAACCATAATTTTTACGAGGACTAGAATTTATAGTGTTTTCCGTGTAATTTCACTAGTGGCGTGACGTCGAGCGCGCAGAGAACAGACGTTAAGGGATGTTGGAACTTACGTGGACAGACGTCAACATTGACGTTTTATTTGTGAAAATGTCACCGGTCATTTTTGATGTCTGTGTTCTCTTTAGTTGACATTAACTGGATGACGTTATAGACATTTTTTTGTGTTAGTGACTCGAAATAATATTTCAAAATATATATATATATAAAGAAGGAAGTTTCAACCTCTAATTCTATATGGTTGAATCAATCACCGAAAACAAACTCATAAACCGATGTTGTTGAAGATTAAAAAAATCTAGTTGTTTCATATCGTTTATTTACCTGCAAAATAAAAATGGTACAATATAATAATAAGAAAAAAGAAAGTTTGTTCACACCATGTATATTAAACATAAAAATTACTTTTTCTTTAAATATAATATTCTAAAACTTGCTGATAAAAATGTGGCTTAATATTCAAGTACACATTCACAACACTTGAAGAAAAACAAATTAAATGCTTAAAGCTAATAACATGAAGGACAATCACTTATTATGCGTAAAGAAGCTCACATGTGCATCACATTAATAACTTCTGCAACACAATAGAATTTCCAAAATTTTAAGTGATGCTGAAAATTCTCATTCTTCTTTGATTTCTGAGTTCTCTCATTCACCGAATACCATTTTTGTCATCTTAAAACTGTACTTTCAAGCACACGATCTTTTAAAAGTGAATCCATTTCCATAAGTTTTGTTTTTTTCACCATTTTCATGCAGATTTAGTATAAAGTTTTTCGTTTAATATTAAAATGTTAATTTGCATGATGAATAATATTTGTCGATTTAGGGTTTGTAGGTCTGTCTCCACCTAACGAGCATGTCATGGTGTGTTTGGATGATGGTGGTGAAGGAATCCAGCTACATGTAATTGTTCTTCTGAACACATGTATTTTTGTGGATTTCGAGAAAACATCATATTCACATAACTTTTTTGATTAGTTTAAAAATAGTTTTGCTTAAAGATAAACATGAACATGTGGCTGGGACTTTATGGGAATCCATGCATGCATGCATGCTATATATGCTATGGTGTGTGTAGTATACATCTGAAAAAAAGGAAAGTTCCACCTCTTTTATCAGTGCTTAATTATGAAATCTTGCTATGTTGTTCATTATTCTTCTCCTGCAAAGTACAAACTCATATCTCTGTTCAAAACTTGTTGACTGCTATAAACACAGATCCTCCCTATGCTTTCACTCTACATGCCTACACATGTAGTTTTCCAAACTTCTCAACTAACCCTAAATTTTGCATGCACTTGTCATTTTCCCTCCCCAAACTCATAAATATTACTTTTTAAATTAACAACAATTAATTAATATATACAAAAACTTCTCTGTTTCCTTCTCTTTTGTTTTATCAAATAACGAATTAGACTACCTAATCATAATATCTGTCTTTTTTGAAAAATCTAGATTTTTGTACTCATAAGATAGTGCTTCAATTTTTTATCTTTATGATACAATTAAAACATATATTATAATTAACGGTTCAGTTCAGAAGTCCAATTCACTGTATAATTCTAGATGAGTTAGATTGAATTTTGACTTGTTTAATTCGCTATTAGTTAATGGTGTCAAAATATATACTCTAATTTATATATATATATATATATATATATATATATATATATATATATATATATATATATATATATATATATAAACAAAGGATGTTTTAGATGTTTGGATGGGGAAAAAATGAGAAACAAAAGCAAAAAAAGTTCTCTCTGCTAAATACGTAAAACAATTAATGAAAATAAATTAGTTATGTTGAAAAGATATTCAATTTAATTTTTTTGCTATCTTGTTTTTTTTTCTAACGTAACATTATTCATTATTTCTATACTTTTACATTAAAATATTTAAAATCCAAAAAAGAAAAATCGCCGAACATCCTCCTATTGATCATCGAGAAAGGAAAATTTTCTTGTTTGACTCTTGCGAGGAAAAATGTCTTCTCTATGTTTCTCTATCTTATATATAAAGAAGAAAGTTTAATTTTCATATATTTTTTTTGGTTTAACAAATTTCTAATCCTCTTTTGAATAATTGTAGTTAGGGTTTTGTGATTTTCTTTTTTAATGATACCTCGTGAGATTTAACAAGCTTTTAGATGCGAAGAGACTAATATTTAATTTCAAATTTATGTACTCTTAAAAATCCTTTTTTTTTCTCTTCAAAATTGAACATGATATATGAAGAGTTAAAGAAAATTTATCTTTTTGCAATAAATTGAGTGTGTATTGTCAACTCAATCACATGGGATTGAATTAACCCTAGATTAAAGAATTGTGTCCACGCATTCTCACTTTAAAATCATTATTTTTTTTTTTTTTGCCCTTTATAATTCCCTAGCGTGCATGCCCTAACTTTCTTGTCTATTCCTCTCATCCACGTTTGCGTTGTGCATTAATATGACTTTTTGTCTTCACTACCAAACCATAGACATTAACAACTTGATGTCAATGTTTTGATCAAAACTTTTCGTCTTCGTATCAAAAGTCAAGGTCACGACAAACTTTAAATTTAAACCTTACTTCATATGATTTGATTTTCGTCACAAAAATAATGTTTTTCCTTTGCCTTTGCCTATGTTGTGTGGGTGGCTTTGAATCGAGAGAATCATAGCAATACCAAATACTAAAATTATACTTTATTTGATAAAATCACTTTCGTAAACTCTCATATTTTTAACCTAATAGCTTTTTCTATAGTTTTTTTTTAAATGTAAAATTGTTACAACTTTAGTAAATTGCGAATTTTTACTCATGATATGTGGGAAAAATAGTTTAAAAATTGTTATTATAGTACATACGAGACAACATCGTTAAGAATAACTAATGTGTTCCTGAGGTATTGTCTGTTTTGGATGTCTCAAAAGGTGAAGGAGGAAAGAAATATTTAAATTACGTTTGACCTTGATTCTTAAGTGATAAGAGACTTATCGAGTATATCAAAACATTTATAATTACTGTTTATAGTTTGTTTTGGATAGACTTGAACAAATACGAGGTTAAGCTGTAATGCTATAGTGGTGATAGAAATAGTAATGATAATAATACTATACTTTTTTGGCAAATGTTAATTATGAGATTTTTAAGTGACAATGTTATGATAGAATAATATTAGGGGTGTATTAATTAAGTGGGAAAATGGAATTAAAAAGAATATTTGAACGGCGGAGTGTGTTTTTTTGTGTTCGAAAATGGAACATGATTTGGACATGGTTATGAGCTCAAGAAGATTCTTAAAGAACGTAGTAATAATGAAAATGTATGACTCTGATGCATGTGAGGATTTAGAAAATGGATTATATTATTGATGCCAAATCTCAAAGTAAAGAAAAAGATGAAGCTTTATGCAACTTGCACTTGTTAAGGCACAATGTCAATTATTATTCATGATTTGTACACATTCATATCATATAATATAATATCATATGCCACTTCAAAACAAAACTACTCTACTTTTATATGTATAATATATATACGGGTGGACCTTCTAACTAATACTTTAACCCATCCATGAAAAAAATTCTGAATGTTTCTTCACTAAAAATTACAGAGAAGTTACAGTGAGGTATCTCTGCATATTAATAGAATTTTATAAAATGTTTCCTTTTCAAATTCCTTGAGTAGATTTAATATTTATGTTTGAAGTCTCACATCGATTAAAAATAAAAAAAATTTATAATATATAGGTAAATCTTCACCTTATAATTTAAGATAAAACAATTTTATAATATATAATATATAAGTGAGTTCAAATCTCATATTATTAACCAATTTTGTAGACCTAAGTTAAATTTAAAGTTTCCTTTGTATTAATATATTTATTTTTAAAATTTAGTTATCAGTCCAATTCATGATTAATTGAAAGTTTAATTGCAACTTTTTGTTTCTTAACTCTTGAAATTTAACAATTTTAAAAATATTGAAAATAACATTTGTTTAATTAAAAATAGTACAACTAATAATTTATAGTATAATTTGTCTCACTTTTACAATTTTAAAACTAAACTTTTAGAGGTCATTTTATTTATTTTAGAAAAGTTCAATTTTTAACTTTTTTTTTTAACAAAAATCACAAATAATAAGGTATAATAGCAATAAAATAAACAAATTTGTAATCTACAATATAATTAATATATATATTTTATGATATAACTCATGCACATCCATTGTGAACTAAACGGCACCAAACATTATATAAATATTTTGAGCATTTCAAAAAACAATACTGAGTGTAAATATATAACATTAATATTTACTACATTTTTCTTATTACATATAACCATCAAAATGTTTATATGAAAATAAAGTAATTATTTTGCAAATTGACTTATTCGATACTAATGTGTGACACTAATCTCTTGAATATTTATTGAGTTGTGAAGATTCTTAATTCTCAATAAATGACATGAATTTTCTCCGACTCTTTATTATTTGGTACTTTCATTTATATATTGAGTTATCATTGATTTTTTTTTTTTTTTTTTTCTTTTCCATATATTGTATCACTTAATGCTTCTATACTTTTAATTAGGTTAATTACACTCTAATAATCACCTTTCATCCTATCATATTCATGATTAGTTAACATGCCACTTTCCCACATTAATTCATCAACATCTGACAAAACCCTTTTTCATTCATAATCATATAATATTAAATAAGAAATTAAATTTGTATGAGATATTGTTTTAGCTTTATAATCTCATCTCGCGTAATAGCTATTATTTTATATCCCTTAAGAAAGAATTGTTCCTTTGAGTGTATTTCAAAATTTTAAAAAAATTAAGTTTTTTACTCCTATTTCTATGAAGTTAGTACTTTTCAATTTAAGTGAACACCCAATTTTGTTTTTTTTTTTTTCATATGTTTGTAAATTAATTTTTTAGACAGATATTAATGTTTGTAAAAAAATTGTTTTTTAACTGATATTGATGCATAATAAATGTCATACAAAAATATTTTCCCTATCTAAATATAAATACCGTTCGTTTTTTATTGTTTTTTCTCATCCAAGTTATAAAGTATTCTCTCATTAAGTGTTACATTCCACCAAATTAAGACAATTTCATGATACTAAATCAAAGTTAGAGTATGTCTAGTAAATTCAATAGTAGGAGTTTTAAGCATAAATTGGAAATAAATATTGTTGATGCTAATATTTTTCATAAACAAAATAGTCTAAACTTGAACTAGAAATTTGAATGATTGAACTGTTTGAATTTAAACATGTGTTAGTGAATTATATAAGTTGCACTTATAGAATTAAAATGTTATTTTATAGAAATAAATTTGATGTTTGTGATGATGATGATGAATGTGTAGATGTTGAATTGTTCTTATGTTTATGGCTTTGCAGTAAGAAAAGTTACTTTTTATTTGATTTTCATCTTTTAGATGATTTTTAGGCACACATGTATGAAGAATGATACAGAAAAAAAAAATATTGCATTACTAAGATTTTCTAAGTTCGAGCCGAATGGGCTTCGGCCCGTTTACTCATTAGAAAATTTGGGCCCTGTTTCTTAATAACCCGTCAGAAAATAGTTGAAACATATAGTGCACAATTTTTTTCAATATTATCATGCTCCTAATATTTTTCTACACCATTTTACGATTTTGCTTTACCTTGCTCTAATATTTTTTTTCTTCTTAATATATTTTTAAGATATGTATAAAGGAAACACGGATATTAAACAAAACTTATAAAACTTATAAGTATTTAAAAATTCAAAAATCTAAAAAATATATAATTTTATCAATATAACACATGTTTTTTTTTTTTAACTTATATCATGAAAATACTTATTACTATTCCATCATCGTTTTTTAAGAGGACATGTAAAAGGATAAAATAACTTATTTAAAAGAATTATGTTTATTTATTTTTAAACTTTAGGACTAACCTATATTAAAATTTAGGACATTAATGAATTTTAATTTTATGCAAAAGTTTTAAATTAAAAATATATTTAACTGATTAAAATTATAATTACTTTTTATATTTGAATTTAGAAGGAATAATATTAAGAATGGTTAAATATGTTTTTATTCTCTCAAATTTGATGTGAAATTGAAATTCGTCTCTATCTAAATTTTTGATGCATTTTGGTATCAAAATTTAAAAAATGAATTGATATAGTCCATTTCATCCAATTACGGTTTTTTTTTTCTACCTGTCGAACGTGTTTTCTAGCTGATGTGGAAGTGTAAATGTGTTAAACGGTATAAACAACTCAATTTCTAGAATGAAACGTGTTTGACGCATAAAAAACTTTAATTTAATAGGATTAAAAAGTCTATATTCATTCATTTTTTAAAGTTTAAAGTTTAAGACAAAAATGTATCAAAATTTTAGAAAAAAAAAAATTTTATTTCACGTCGATGTTTACTGTGTAAATATATTTAACCCTATTAAATATTTAATAAAGAAGGTAAATGAAGCCGTGAAAATAAAGAAGTGAAAAAGACATGAAAAAATTTATGGATGTGATGACCTAACTTTGAAACAATGTTTTATGAATAGTAAAACAATGTATTGTCTTTCATTTCCTCGATTAATTAGTGTTATGCTAAATACATCTTTTTTAGTTTTTCTTCGTCATATTTTTCATTTAATTGATTTTTTTTTTCTGACTAAAACATTTTTACAATCAAATAAGTCAATTTATAATATTAGTGAAAATAAACTAGATTCTCTTGGTTAAACTAAGATTTGACTTAACTAACCTTCAAGAACTTTAGTTCTAATATAATAACGCAGTTGTACCTAGAAAACTCTAATAAACAATCTGAACGTATTATATACAGATTTTAAATAAGTAGAGATTTCTTTTGATTATTTTTTGTTCCTTTTGATCTATGGCCATATTGTACAGATATAAAAACATACAAAACTTCTAAAATTTAAAGTATGAAGTTACTAAAAAAAAATTCTAATCGATTAGAATTCTTTTACTCTATTCCAAAATATTTATAAGATCTTTGATAAAGAAAAATAAACATGAAAATGAAAAAGTTAGAAAAAAAAAATAAAAAATTTTAGGGAGCTTATAAAATGAAAATCAACTAAACAAATCTTCTATTAATAAACTTTATATTTTTATAATAAAATATTTAACTTTTAATATAAAATAATAATTGTTCTTTTAATTTTCCAAGTATTTAACATATGGCATAATAAAAAACTTTTATTCATTTTTTATTATAAAAAATTTCCCCATTACTAATAAGTTAAAAGTGTAAAATAAAAAAGATATATCATCTTTACAATTCAAAAAAATAACAAATGAAAAGATCATTAAACAATTTTACAATTCAAAAAATAACAAATGAAAAAATCATTAAACAATTAACAAGTATAAAACTAGGGATGGCAACGGGGGCGGGGCGGGGACGGATTTCGCTATCCCATACACATCCCCGCATAAAAAATTCATCCCCATCCCCATACCCAAACCCAACGGGTATCAAACTTTTTTTCCATCCCCATCCCCACCGGGTAACGGGTATAATCTCGTACCCATACCCGTACCCGTGTTCTAACTACTTCAATATTAATTTTTATAAAAGAAAAAAATTACGGTAAAGAAAACATAATATTATGAAA
>Ga0214544_1002108_pt1 | contig 41919 bp, 19 predicted proteins | sample CNSS3metaG_FD_160074 | JGI IMG/M metagenome (GOLD analysis project Ga0214544, IMG submission 160074) | Root nodule microbial communities from cowpea collected in UCLA plant growth center, Los Angeles, California, USA - CNSS3 | ecosystem: Host-associated > Plants > Roots > Nodule | place: USA...
AAAAAAATATATATATATATATATATATATATATATATATATATATATATATATATATATATATATATATATATATATTTTGTACAAATTATTTTAAATCTATTCTCAAACAAGATCTATATTAAAGCTAGCTTAGTGGTTGGCGTCACTCACGGGACATAATTAAATAATTTTTGCTATTTAATAACTATGTTACATTAAAAAAATTAATTTACATACTTTGTAAAAAATCAAAATATTGAAATTAAAATAAAATGAAAAATGCTTACGTTATTACTAACATGTTATGAAATTAAACCATTCACAAGTTTATAAATATATATATATATATATGTAAAGTAATATATAAATAAAAATATCTTTTAATTTTAATATATTTTACATCATCAAAATTGTTGTACATCCTTTCGAATACTTTCAAAATCTATAACAATATATAAAAAGGATTCCCTATTTTGTGTCCACATCTCACAATATCAATTTTATCCTTTAGAATATAATTATTTATTAAATCTTTTAGAATTAATGGTTATTTTTACTTATTTTCTATAAAATTGTTTATCTTTTTTTCTTTTTTTATTCATCAACAATTAATTTATCTATTCATTTCACTTTATTTTTAATAAATACAAATTTATTTTATATATTAACTTAATAACATTACACTGTTATCACCTATTAACATACAATCATTTAGAGCTGTCAAAATGGGTTGGAACTCGCGAGTCAACCTAGTTCACCATGGGTTCGGGTTGAGTTGAAATTTTTTTACAAATTTCAATACGGGTTGATTTTTGACCCGGCTTATCTGGGTTGAACCCGTGGTGAGCCGATTTGGCTCACAAATGCGCAGATAAAAGAGTTACACGAGTGTTTTTATTAAGTTGGGCTTTACATTTGGGTCATGTTAGGTTTTTTTTAACCAACACATAAATAATTTGTATTTTTTTTATTTTGGTTTTTATTTGGATTGTATTAAAGTTTATTTAGATTTTAATTAGATTTTATTGCCTAACATAAGTCTACAATGGATTTTTGACCCGGCTCATTTAGAACCCGACTTATCTGGGTTGAACCCGTGGTGAGCCGGGTTGGCTCACCAACCCTCAGATAAAAGAGTTACACAAGTGTTTTTATTAAGTTGGGCTTTACATTTGGGTCATGTTAGGTATTTTTTAACCAACACAAATAATTTGTATTTTTTTTTTTGGTTTTTATTTGGATTGTATTAAAGTTTATTTAGATTTTAATTAGAATTATAATTTAATTTTGAATTAAAATAAAATAAAATAAATTGTATTTTTTTTAATTAAGTGAACCCGTGAGCCAACCCGTTTAACCCGCTAACCCGTGGTGGGTCGGGTCGGGTTCGATTTTTTTTGGAAATCGGACCAGACCGAACCAAACAGAACCACACTAAATCGAAACGAACTGGACCAGACTGAACCGAACCGAACCGCACTAAACCGAATCAAACCGAACCACAATGAACCAAACCAGATCGAACCGAACCGGGACCGAACCAAATCGAACCGAATCGAACTGAATTGAAACTAACCAAATCGAACTGAACTGAACTGAACTGAACTGAACTTAAATACTTTTTACTTTTGCTGAATTTTAAAATTCCTTCAAAAAAAGAAGAGAAAAATTAAGGAAAAAATTTACACTTTCATAATTAGGCAAAACGAGAGTCGCTTTGTAATGTGCGTAAAAAATGTCATACCCAAAAGATTTTTCAGCACCAACACCACAATCGTGATGTCCCTCTTAAACAATTGAAACATAATGTTTTCCCCCAAATTAAATATAGCAAGTGTATAAACAATAACATAAACAAATACATTCAAAGGACAATCTTAAATTTGTTTGTATTCACCTTTCATGGAAATAACTATTTTGTCAAAGTGGAGAACATAGAGTTCTGAAATTGGTAAAAGCCTAAATATTTAAGAAAAATATTATAAGACGATGAAAAAAAAAGTTGAAATGGGAGTAGTGAAGCATTGAATATAAAAAAATGAGAAAAATGCAAAAGACATATAAGAGAAGGATAAAATGTTAGTTAGAGTTAAGGTTCAAAAAAAGAGATACCAATTGGGTGGGGTGTGAGGTGTTAGAATTGCACTGATGGTGGTAAGGTGGGATGACAAGAGAAAGGCGGCATGACCTTATATAGTAGTGACGGGGATGAGAAGCTTACGATCATTGTCTAAGTGGTGGTGATTGAATTAAAAAATGGAGTGTGTGTGGTGTTTAGGAGAAGAGGTCATCGAAGAAAAAGAAAAATGAGAAAATAAAATACATAATTCAATTAGTGAGCAGTTAACCGATAGAAGTTCATTTTTTTTAAATAAGCGATAAAAGAATACTGTTTAATTATAATTGATTTTTTTTACTTTAATATTTAATTTTATTATAAATAGTTTATTTTTTTATTACTTTAATATAATACAGATAATCATAGTTAAGTTTAGGTAGACTAATTGTTTTCATCTATAACAATATATAAAAAAGATACCCTCTTTTGTGTCCATATTTCTTTATTCCAATTTTACTCTTAATTATTATTTTAAAAACTAATTATTTTATAAATAGTTTACTTTTAACCATTATAAATAGATACCCTCTTTTGTCTTCAACAGTTCTTTTAAAAACTTCTCTTATGTACATATTTTATTTTTCCAATCTTACATTTAACAACTATTTTAAAAATTCATTATATATTCTTTATTAAACTGAACGGAACAACACTGAATCAAATTGAACTGAATCGAACCAGACCAGACCAAACCAAACCGAACCGAACAACACTGAACCGAATTGAACCAGACCGGATCGGATTAAACCGAATCGGACCGAATCGAACCGCATTGAATTGAACCAAACTGAATCGAACCTAATTACACTGAACCGAACTGAATCGAACCGAACTAAATCGAACCGAATTGAACCGAACTGAACCTAAATGAGCCGAATTGAACTGAATTGAATGGAACTGAACTGAAATACTCTTTAGTTTTGCTTAATTTTAAAACACCTTCAAAAAAGGAGGAGGAAATTTAAGGGAAAATTTTACACTTTCATAATTAATTAATATAAAGCAAAGGAGAGTCGCTTTTGTAATGTGCGTAAAAAATGTCACACCCAAAAACTTTTTGAACACCAACACCACAATCGTGAGGTCCCCTCTTAAACAATTGAAAAATAATGATTTTTCTCAGATTAGATATAACAAGTGTATAAACAATAACATAAACAAATTGTATACTTTTAATAAAAAAACATTTAAAGGACAAGCTTAAATTGGTGTGTATTCACCTTTCACACAAATAACTATTTTGTCAAAGTGGAAAACTTAGAGTTTCGAAATCGGTAAAAGCCTAGATATTTAAGAAAAGTATTATAAGACGATGAAAAAAAATGGTAAAATGGGAGTAATGAAGCAACGAGTATAAAAAAAATGAGAAAAATGTAAAAGACATATAAGAGAATGATAAAATGTTAGTTAGAGTTAAGGTCAAACAAAAACATATTAGTTGAGTAGGGTGTGAGGTGTTTAAATTACACTGAAGGTGGTAAGGTGAGATGACGAGAGCAAGGCGGCATGACCTTACATAATAGTGACGGAAATGAGAAGCTCACGATCATTGTCTCAATGGTGGTGATTGAATTAAAAAATGGACTGTGCGTGGTATTTAGGATAAGAGGTCATCGAAGAAAAATGAGAAAATAAAATACATAATTAAATTAGTGAGCAGTTAATAGATAGAAGTAAATTTTTTTTAAATAAACGATAAAACAATACTGTTTAATTTTATTATTATTTTTACTTTAATATTTAATTTTTTTATAACTTATATATTTTTATTTCAAATATTTTCACGGTTCAAATTGATGTTGATTTAAAAGTATAAAAAAAAAATTCAAACATATGCATCAATTTTTTTTCTATCAAATTATGATTTTTTAAAATTAAAGTATGATTTGTGCCATATATATTTAAGTCTGCCAAGAAAATAATTTATATACATTGATAAAAAATCTAAATGTTACATTATTTTAAGGGAACATTGTGTATACATTAGTTTTGACCGACTTTTGTGTCCATTCAATATATAAAGAGGATTCTCTCTTTTATATCCACTTTTCATTTTTCAATTTTATCCTTAATTATTATTTTAAAAATTAATTATTTTATAATTAATTTATCTTTAACTATTTTTTTTAAATCTCTTTTATTTTGACCATTATTCAAAAAAAACTCTTTTTTAACAATTATTCTATTTAATAACTATTTTAAAATTTATTATATATATTTTGAAAGTAAATATTATTAATCTTAACTCAAATTCTTATAAAAATTAAAAAAATGCGAACATACGGTGCATGTGTTTTCGCTAGAATTTTATAAAGTTTATAAGAGTCATATTTATTAATATTTTATTTAATTGTACAAATTTTTAAAATTGATAAATCTCTTTATATATAAATATAAATTATATAAAGTGAAGCTTTTTCTATTGGTCAAATACTTATTATAATCGATAATAAGTATTTTGTGTGTGTGTTTTGTTATACTAAATCTTTCGTTTAAACCACCGTGCTATTGGGAATATTTATTTTATTACCTTAAAATTAACTTCAAAATATTTAATTTATTCTTTTATAGAAAACATTTTCAAACCTTTATATTAATTAACATAGTAAAAGGATCATTTTACTTGAAACTAACCTTCTTTTAGAATTCTTTTTAATTAAATTTTTTCCTTAAAAATTAAATTTTAGTTACTAAGTCGACTAATTTAATAATATTCGAAATTAAACTGATTACTGCAAATTTCTCGAATCGAATAGCAATTATCAAAATCACGAACTAAATTTGATTTTCTACAAGGTCATGGATTAAATTAATAAGGAAAGCCAATTTCGGGACGATTAAAATGTTTACCGAACCGCACTCGGGGTTTTTTTAAAAGAAACAACTATATTACGTTCTAGTTAGGTACCATTCCCAAGAAACAATCTGCAAGCGTAGGGCAAAAAAAATCACTATTCACCAAGGTTGCAAACTCGAAGGTATGGATTATCCAAGGTAACATATTTGGACCAGTAAGATTTATATTTGGAAACAGCAAGATTTAACCATGGCTTGTAATTTCCATTGTAGTGAATGACAGCGCCATTCTCTATCTCTGTCAGGTTCAGAGCTGGGTCATAGCCAAGTCCCAAAACATGCCATCCTCGATCTAACGGATAGGTCAGATTATAAAAGGTGATTAGTCCGGGAGGTAAGGTTCCAAGCTTCCAGAGGGTTCTATCCTCATTCTGCAAACGATTAATTCTACATCAGAAAACAAGAAACAACTATAAATCTACATTTACAAAACAATAAACTTTATGGCTTTCCGGTATTTGAAATTGAGACCTGAACAACAAAATAAACATTGGCATGATGCACACATGAATCTTCAGGCAACTAACTTCATAAAACAATTTTCTGATTAATATATATAATGAACCTTAAAACAAGGAACAATATTAGTGAAATTTACCATGTCTTGCCACCGATGATAGATACCAGTAATGTTTCGTTTCTTCCACTCCTTCAAGTCAAAAATATTCATGCCAAATGCCCAGCCACACGCCTCAGGACTGAAGTTATTGGAAATCAGTGGATTACTGAAGTTTAGGTATTTATCAAACCTATGGAAGCTCTCCTTGCACGTTTCCACAGCACCATTCACCATACCTTTCAAATCAACTGACCAAAGAGGTGTCAAATCCCTCTGCACTACAATGTCATCATCCAAGAATAGAATTCTGTCTAATTTTGGATAAACTTCAGGAAGGTAGAACCTTAAGTGATTTAACATTGACAAGTATTTAGGATTTCTATATTTTAGATTGTCAGAACCAACAGATAAGGAGGAAGGATGATTAGCTTTAAAGTAATATTCCTTTATTCTTGCCGATTCAAGTTGACGTAGAACAGAACAATACGAGGAATTCAACCACTTGAAATCATCAATATTCTGAACTTCAATGGTTGCTCTAGAAGGAGGGTTGGTGAGAAACCACATTCTCATTGCTGCAAAATTCAATTTATCCGTGACTATATGGAACACATGTTTCTCTGGTTCCTTCGCATTTTGCACAGTAGAATTAACAACCACAGATGTAGCCAGCACATTATCAGAAAATATAGCATAATGGTAGAGAGATGGATCTTCAATCTTTTCTTTGTCAAGATTTCCTTTCTTATGATAGCCCTGCAGGTAATAATCCGCTGCAAGTTGCAGGGGAAGACAATGTAATGGTCTAGGCACAGTTTTTGCAGCCAGCTGAATCAAGAATGCACTCCTTTTCTTCTGTACATTGACTCTATCTTCGGTTGATTGAAGCATCACCCTTAATTTCCTTTCCACCAAAAGGCAGTCGTAAAGTTGGTCCTTTGCTATGGATAGAACATGACCCATAGCTTTTGCTCGATCAAGTGCTCTAGCAAATGTAATAAATTGTAACCTTGCATGAAAATTGGAAAAACCTAATAAGCTAGAGAAACAAGACCAAGGAAATACATAAATACCCAAGGTGAAGCTCTGTATCAGAACTGGCTTCTCCTATAGCACGTTGACTATCACTGGAATGCTTGAGAAGAGCTTCGTATAGAACAGTATTGTTCTTAGACTTTGCAATATTAGCATAGGCTTTGGCCATTATTATTTGATCACGCATGAGTTTCAGAGTTGAATCAGAGTTTGGGTTTTCATATTCTCTCCTCCATATACTATACTTTCCCTTGACAGTGGTATCAAATTCTTCAGTGTGTTTAATTGCTGCTGATACAATGTGATTGTTAGTTTCTCGGTTTTCTTGTGTAAGTTCAGCGGTACGAGCTTTCTTTCTTTCTTGCCGCATTACCTAGGGAATAGAAAAATATTAAAAAAACAACATGGAAACAAAAACTGAACAAGCATTCTTCCACTTGTCTCTATTCAGGGCAAGATTAGCCATTATCTGAGGGGACCAATCACAAAAACAAAATATTTGAGGGCACAAAACAATTAAATTTTAAGAGACGACACATAAAATTATACTACTGGACCAAAAGTTATAAAAATTTATATATAACATTTGTATGAGAAGTGCCATGCCTGTCCCTATTAATTTTTGTTTGCTTGAGTAGTGAAAGAGAAAACTAGATAATTACTTGACGTTTGATCTTCATTGGTGTCATTGACGAGGAATGGGGAACTTCAACTTTGTTTTCTTCAGGTTTACGTTCATCTATGGAGTGCTTGGGATTGTCTTCAATACTTGAATCGGTTGGAAACGATTCCACCGATTCCTGGATAATGAAAATTGCCAGTGTGTTAAAGGTTGTAGTTTGTCGGGGAAAAACCATTTTCAACAAGGATGAAAAATGGGAACACCAAACCATAGAGAAAAATAATACACACAAAGTTAACATGGTTAAAACCTCTTACCTATGTCCATGGAAACACTTTGATGAGGATTTACTATCTTAAATAAATATTGCAAGTTGTCAAGACAAACTTGAAAATGCATTTACCATACAATCCTATGCCTAGCACTCAAGATTTACAAGGAATGACGATACTTTCACTCACAAGATACCCTCTCACATCTCTTCCATCGGGGATTTTTCTCCCTTTAACTAGGGGCGGCTTTCGCCTCACAATAGCCTCCTTTTACAATAGTGTGGTGAATGGCTTTCCCGTCTTCTAAAGTGAATTATTGTTTGGAAATTTCATAACTGACATTCGCCACATAGTTTATGCAATCTGGCTAGTCCTTCCAAATTACAGATCGGCTTGAACAGAAAAAAAGAGGATGAATCAAACTAAAGTACCTGGGAGCTCTTTTGATACTCGCTGTTCCCATTAGTAGGGTTTTCCCAGATCCAGGAATCAGATAAATCCCTCATTTTCAACCTAGCAAGTCGAACATGGCCAGAAGTATCGCTGTATGTTGCAATTATATCAATGTCCTGCATAAAATCATTACTGACAATATAAGTTTATTTATGGATCCAGTCCCGTGGGTTTAAATAATGGGTTCGGGTAAAAAACCTTTTCATCGGGATTGAGGCGATTTCTAGTCGTGGAAATCTCGCGTTCCTGCGTACACAGCAGTAGATATAGATATTGAGGAAGACATGAAAATGGAGTAAATATAGATAAAGTAGATATTGATAAGATGAAGATCTGATATGAAAAGACCTTAGCACGATGACATTGGTCGCAATCATAGAGGGACGTGGAAGCTCTGTAGAAAAGAAGAAATGAGGATTGGGAGAAGAAAGGCAAAGACAAAAAAAAAAAAAAGGACAGTGGAGTTGTTACTTGGTTGTTGAAACGTCTGAAGAGTGCAGAACATGAAAGAGAAGCTGCGGAGAAGATTAATTGAAAGAGTTAGGTAGGAGGGGTTAGAAATTAGAGAGAGGGATAAAGATCGATACCATAAAGACGAAGAAAAGTAGCAGCGGACGCGGAGACATTCCGGGATTCAATCTTGAATAAGAAGTCTGTGTGTTACTCACTTCATTGCATCTTTTTATTTATTCCTCTCCTCTGCTGCCAAATTGCAATCACATCCTCCTTCCATTCACATTCGATCCACACCTCCTCTGCGCTCCTCGCTTCACCACTTATTCATCTTCCTGGTCCCCAAACAAGCCATAATTACAAAACAAAAAAGGGTAAACAATCTTAACTTGTTTTAATTCTTTATTAATTTCATTAATAATTAATATAATCTTTTATTTTTTATTTTTTTAAATTAATTACACAATAACATTAATCTTTTTAATATATACACATAATAACATATTAAACAGATTTTGAATTATTTTAACTAAATTCAAGTAAAATTAAAATATTAGTATTTATTTTACTAAACAAAACATAAAGATAAAAAATAATTTATTATGAGACCATAGAAAGGTGGAGGTGTGCAACTTACCGATATACGTGATTTATTTATAAGGACAAATAATATATGTAAATAATAATGACAAAAATAATTTAATATTATTAATTATTTATAATATATGTAAATAATAATTATATATATATATATATATAATATAATAAATAATAATAATAATATCATCATAATGAAAATAATAATAATATTTTTTAATTTTAAATAATATTTTCATTTTCATTTTAACATCATTTCAATTATTTATATATAAATTTACATCATATTTATTCCAAAAATAAAATAATTATCATTTATTTTTATCTATTAAAATATTTATTTTAATTTAATCTCACTTATCACATTATACACAAATTTTTATCTCAAATTCACTCAAATCATACTCTATTTTTCTTAATTCAAGTACCATAATTTCCTTTTCTTTCCCTAAATCCATCCAATTACATCATATCCTCTGTCCAATCCAAATATACCATGAATTTAAAATAATTTCATTTTACTTTTATTAGATTGAAATGATAAAAAGAAATGAATAAAACTTCTCATTACGGTGGTCTTCATTAGATTCTGATGTAAAGTTTTTCTTAGACGATAACCAAAATCAAGGTATGTAACTTGTTTAAAGAATAATTTTGAAGAGCTTCAAACAATAACGTAAATATAATTTTAATCGATGAAGAGAGCAAGATGTAAGCCTTTTCTTTTGTGTTATGAAGCTGTGGGCCTGGCCCCTTCGTAGGCCCAAGGCCAGCCCACTAAGGAACCCCAATACCCCCCTCTCAGCTCACAGTTGCCCCTTGTCTCCCTTTTCAGAAACAGAGCTTCCTCTTGTCTCCCTCTACGAAGCAAAGTTCTGCTAGGGCACGTACCATCTTCCATCTCCAAGCTAGCCTAACCCATCAGGTACTCTAGGTAAGTTAAAACTCGGGATCTTTAGTCCGTTTCTCTCCTTCCCATTGTCTTGTACGTTGGTCTGGGTAGGGTTTAACTTTGTACTTGTGTTTCTGCCCTGGTTCCACGATTCTAGCTCACTTCCTTGGTTCTGGAGCTGCTATTTTCGTAGATTGCGGGTCTGTTGTCTTTTGGTACTTAAAACAAGGTAAGGGAAGCTAGTTTTCTTCGTTTTTCGTTGTGAGTGCTTGTTTTCCTTTCTGTTGTTGCATAAAATGAGTTGGTAAATGTTTGTGCGTGTGTGGAAATCAAAAGTATGATGTTTGGTTGCTCGTTTCTGGGTTGCATGCGTAGAACAGTGGTGAGATCTGTTATTCTCGTCCAAGCGAGCTCGTCTCGCCTAGGCGAGAGTATCAGAGTGCTCACTGCCACGAGAACTCGCCTAGGCGACCAGTCCACGTTCTGAGCGACGCCCTGTCTCGCTCAGGCGAGGAGGTCTCGCCTGAGCGAGAATTCGTGAAGACCCCCTATTGCTTATCTCGCCTGGGCGAGAATCCGCTGCGTCAGTAAGGCCAGCGTCTCGCCTGAACGAGTTTGCGAATGTGTGACGTGTTTTCCTGACTGTTTGGGTGATTCATTGTATTTATTGGTTAGACTTTTTCCTCCTAAAAATGATGTACGTGATTATACTTGGGTGTTTGGATTTTTATGAACGAAATTGGCATGCTTGGTATGAGATTGATCATGAGTTTGTGGCTTCGTGATGTTTTAACATGAAAATTGGATGAATGACCAAAAAGAGGTGGGAATTGTATGAGAAACATGATTATGATGGTGAGATAGGCGTAATTCCATGAGTCCCATGGGGAGACTCCATGGTGGCGTGTAGTGTATATATTAAGATAAGGATTCAAGTAAGGATCGCATCCCGAAACTCTAAAGGGTCAGTGAGTCTCAGGTAGAGAAATCTGACCCAAGTGGTGAGAGTGGCGGGAGGCCCTAGTCTTTGGCAGGATAATGGCCTTAGACGCTTAAAGGCTAACCTTGTGAGTGGTAGGGTGAAACCCATTGGCAATGGCTCTGCAGAGCAGTAGAGGCCACCACAAGTGCAAGCGTCCAGTGAATCCGATCTTAGTATATGTATCCGGATAATTGAGTCATAGTGTCTTGCTTGTTTGCCATAACATGACTTATGTGTCTCTGTGTTGTAGGCCTGGGAATGTTTATGCACTTATTCTTTTACACTATGACAAGTTTCATGTTACACTAGCTTACCCTTGCATTTCTGTTTGTGTTCTGTTATGTTTTCTCTCTTGCGATGATCACCTTCTGGTGGGAGCAGATGAGAGGGAGGTTCGAGATGGATCCGGGAGACGCAGCAGTGCAACTTAGATCTTCTTGACTGGATGTCTTAGGAGTAGTTTCATGGCCATGAGGCCTTTTGTATTAGTTACCTTGAGGGCAACCCTTTTGCAAGACCGTTGAACTTTTAAATTTCCTTTTGCTTAGGACTATGTGGTATGCCTAAGTTTCCTTTGGAGTATTTCCGGATGACTATAATAGTTATCTTCCCTACGTTTTATGTTCATCTGAATGCTTCCTGTTATTATAACTGTGTGATATTTTATTTAGTAGTTTAATCTTATTAAAATGGGATGTCACACAAGAGAAAATAAAATATAATTTTAATTTTTTTAATCTATTTGATGGTCCATATCTAATTTCATATCCTTTTAAATCACAATTATTTGATTAAGAAACTGTGTAAAATTAAATTGCAAGGTGTACACGATAACTCATTATTTAAAACATGACACCTGTTAAAAACTCGTCCCTCGATGGTTTAGAAACTATCACAACATAAATATATACACACCTTGATTTAAGTACAGTTGCAATAAAAAAGTTTGCTGTTGTTTAAATCTCCTTGATTTCGGTCTCCAATTCTATTCCATTAGTCAATTTTTGAATTTTTTAATATTTTAAGCATTAAAATGATAGACTAAAATTATATTTTTGTGTTTTAATTTTTATAAAAATTCAATTAGATTTTAATTTTTATTTGATTCAATTTAATTATTTAATTTTAAAAATAATTCAATTAAGTTATTTTTGTTAAATTGACGTTAAATATTTTTAAAATTTATATATTAAATTGCTTTACCTAAAAAATAATATTAATTTGACCTAGTTGGATATTTTAAAAAACTATAAAACTAAATTGAACTAAATAAATACTAAAAATTTAATTAATCTTTTTTATAATAATCAAAGAATCAAAATAAGATTTTAGTCAAAACTATATTAGTTAAGAATAGTGGCGTATAATTGAGATGCAACATAAATATTTATTGTTTAAATATTAAACTTGAAAATAGAAAAAATAATAACTGTCAAATTTCATTTTACAAAATTCATTATTTTCCCCAAAACACTTTATACATTTTTATTAAGAATTTACTTATCCTTTCGTATATCATAATTCACCTTATTCCTACTATGAAGAGAACAAACATATTCGATCATAATTTCTTTTAGAAAATCTTTTTGTTTACTCTTTTTCTTATTAAAATGGTTAAATATTTATTGTTAATATAACTTAAAAAAAAATTACATCATAAATGATAGAGCTAATTTCAATTGGATAAGAATAAATGAATAAAACACAGGAAATATAGAACTGAATCAAAATAGTAGATTTTTTAAGTATTAACACCAAAATTCTAGAAAATAAAAATAAATATGACAGAGTATTAAAAATTAAAGAGACTCAAATTATAATCAAAAGGTAAAGTAATATAAAATATCCATTTATTCCAAGAATAAAAAGTTATTCACATCACCTAATTTTAGTTTAGGTTTAAATATATTTTTTGTCCTTATTTTCGTAGTGTTCGATGTGGATGGTCCTCATTTTATCAAATCTTTAAAATGATCATTATTTTCGTAGTGTTTATTGCGGATGATCCTCATTTTTTACCAAATGTTTAAAATGATTCTCATTTTCGCAATTCGTGATTAATTTAGTCATTTTCTATAATGCCGTTTAAATAGTAACGGAGCATTGTACAAATGACACGGTTTGTATTGCATTCTAGAGTTTTGAAAATGAATTATTAGACAGTTAGTCAGATTTTTTTCCTCCATTCCCAATTTGTGTTGTTGCAATTTTCTTTTTCCTACAATCCTATGTCACGGTTCATTCTTCTTTCTTTACCTCTAGGTTGTAACTTTTAGAGACAACAATGTTGTAACAATTTGCACAATGTTGGTGGTTCAACGAGAAATGGAGGATTAATCCTAATTTATAACCGTGGAGAAAACGTTACAACATTCCAACCACAAACAAACCCTAAAACATAATTATGAAAACCTTAATCCCAAGTGACGAAAAAATCACCTGTACTCGTCAATTCCTAATTGCAGCGCGACCTAATTAGAAATTTTTTGCCCCAAATTGAAGAGTTAACATTCATAATCCACTTGTACACTTAATATACCTCAATACAATATAATACAAACCGTGACACTTGTACAAATGAACAACTTCCGCAACATAAAAGGAAAAAAAAGTATTTAAACCTTTATTTTAAAACCTAAAACTAAAACTACCCGAGTTCGAAAAGTTAGGCAATTAGGTAATCGTTTATCGTCTGGGGATTGAGTTGACTGAAGGAGTTACAGGTACCTGAGCGCTATCCATAGAAATTGTTCTTACGTAATGTATCTGAAAAACCTGCTATATTGTAGCGTAGTAATTCAGTGTTTGTGCTATAGCAAATGGCGAAAATTTTCTGTGATTTTCGGTTCCTCCTCTTGGTTGCAGCTGGGATCTTCATCTATATCCAGGTGCTGCCCGTGTCTCTAACCCTAACTATGTTTTTCCGACGGTTCTGTTAATTTAACATGTTGTTTATGCTTGTTCAGATGAGGCTTTTCGCAACACAATCAGGATATGCTGATCGCCTAGCTGCAGCTGTAACTGAACTCCTCCGTTTCTCATATAAATCTATATTCGATATTTCCACGTCTAATATTTGGTGAGTCATTATTATCGTGGCTAATCCTTGTTTAACAGATTGAAGCTGAAAACCATTGTACAAGTCAAATGCGATCACTGATTGACCAGATTAGCTTGCAACAGGGACGAATTGTGGCCTTAGAAGGTTTGCTTTTTGTTAATTGTGGAATATCGTCCTGAATGGTTGCATGATTATTACTAAAATTTTCTCCTTCGGTCTACTCGTTGATGCTGGAGGGAAATATTGCAGTGATTAGGATATAGAAACCCTGTTAATTGATCGGGGTTCATGAATTTTCTCTGATGGCGTTTGCAATCCAGAATATTCAAGCTCATGAGTTGATTTGTGGCCTATGGCTCATCTATGAACATTATCTGACCGTTCTTGAATGTACACCCAATATCTGGTGACATTTTCTAGCTAGTAGTTTGGTTGCAATTCCTGCACTCGTTGGTAGAGTAGTATTACCCAACAATTACTCTGCTTTACGGGGAATAGGGTGGGGGGAGGACGATGAGGATTGAAAATAGTCAACAACACAGTGGACCAAATCATAGGTTGATTTACGGGGCTTTGAGTTGATGTTAATCCATTTAAACCTCTGCTAGTCTTGTTCAAAGTCAGAGGGAGGAGGTTCAGGACGGAGTCCAAGGGCATCATGACTCAATCTAGTGTCTTCCTTGCAGAAAATATGGACACTAACTCAAAAGGGTGACAAGATAGGCCACTGCCAAGAGATGGAGAAGTATCAAATTTTTTAGAGCAGGATGGAGATTTGGTGGAAGCTTTCACTTGATAGGAGCATTCCGTGCACGATGGTCCTTCTGTGGGGAGGTTGAACCAAAGAATGTACCGTCTACTTGCTTTCCAATGTTGATGATATTATTGTTATAGCGAGCTCTTGTGAGCTATTTCAGTCTCTTATTAATCAACTAAGTAACAAATTTTCGCTATAATTTCTTGGTTCATTAGACTAGTTTTGGGGCATAGATCAAGTTACCTAAGAAATATTATGGATTCAAATTCTTCTCAGTGAACTTGGGATCATTTTTCTCCCACGGTATTATGTGATAACTGTAGGTCTTGCTTATAATCCTGTTGTACATGCTAGAACCAAATATATGGAGATTGACCAGTAATTTGTCCGAGAAAAAGTATTAGCCAAGCAGCAACTATCTGTTCAACATATTCCAGCTTAGGATCAATGGCAGATGCTTTGACAAAGCCACTTTCCCCAACTGGCTTTCTGTTCTTGAGTGACAAACTCAAAAGTGCTTGAGTCTCTTCTCAAAGAACAACCTACCACCTTGAGTTTGTGGGAGGTGTGTGAATATTGTATATAGGAGCAGTTATTCAACTGCCTCGTCTTGAACTATTTTTCAGTTAGCATTTTGTTAAAGTTAGTTAGTTTTGCCAACTATTGCCAGATGGATGCTAACTGTCACCGTTATTATTGTGTATCTTTGAGTATAAATTGTTCGTTGTATCTTTCTCTTATTCTCAAGAATAATAAGAATTATAGAGAGCTCTTTTCTCTCCTTCTCAATGTTTTCTGTTTCTTCTCTAATATTCAACATAACTTGAAGAGTAGTAGAAACAAGAAAGTAACAGATATAGTATGGACTTTTACATGGTCACAACAAGCACTGACTTGGATGAACAGAGATTTTCTTATGATCATCTTGTCAGGCATGTAGACGCTAGGATTACTAATCTTATGAATCATCATGGAGAGATTGCTCCCTGAAACACATTAAATGGATCCAATCTATACAGAACTTAATTAGGTTAATATGTAGGGACCATCTTAAAATTCAGTAGGTAGTAGGTTGTAATGGATAGTTTGGGTTAATGGATCAATGATTTCGTTGAAATCCTTAAAATGTGGTTCATTAGGCTACTTTGGAGTTAGATTCTACCTGGAAAAAATCATAAGGGGTGGGTATTATAGACAGATTTTGAGAGGCATAAACAATATGACTACTAGAAATAGAAAATGTGGATCATCAATTATTTACATTAGGAAATTGTTGTACAGATTCATCTGCCTAGTCTTAGTATTTGGGAGTGAATCCTTGGAAACATTCAGGAGATGTTTTTGGGGGATGTTATGGGAGTTACCACTGTTTTGGTTTTTCATTAATATTTTTGTTTCTTATTTTAGGCCTTTGGACCCTTTCTGTGACAAAAGAATGGTTCTCCTTAAGTAACAAAGTTTAATCGTTAAATATATGAGCCTATACTTATTAGTAGTTGTTTTGGATTACATGTTTATTTGATCTTTTGTCTCCTTTGCATATAATATTTTTATCAAATTATGGTTTTTTGTATTGGATTCTTTCAGAAGAGAGGAAACGTCGAGACCAAGAATGTGGACAAATGAAGTCTCTTGTACAAGATCTGGAAAGTATGTTATAATAAGTAATAAGATCTTTCTCTTTTTGGATGGTGGTAGTGGTAGTGTATATCTTTCTCAATCTCTTGTACTTAACATGTGATTGATGGGGTGTTTGAGCTTATATGTGCTTATGATGATGTCTTATTATCCTTCTTTAAACTCTTCTAGCTTATTACAATAAGCTGTAGAGTAGGGATGAAAATACGTGTATGTTTGATTATACCTGTTCCTTGTCTCCAAAGTAAAATTTCATACTTTATTGGTAAGAGATTAAGAGGACAACTTCAGTTGAGAGAAGTGATTGTGAATCTGGAGAATATTGAATGAATAAAGTCCATCAAAACCAACAACTTCTTGAAGAACTTTATTCATCCCTTGGGATTTGATAAGACACTTATCAAAATGAAATCCAAAAAAACTGAATTATCTTTGGCAAATTGACTAATACTTGAACGGTGTTTAGTAATGGAAGGGACACGTAACAAATTGTTTAGTTGAAGAGTAATATGTGAATCATAACCAGCACCATAAATACTTAAACCTGCACCATTGTTGATGAAAACTTGATATGGACCATCAAAATGTTGAAGCTGTTACTAACATGAAAGCTTGCACAGAGTATGATACCAAAGATGTATTGACATTTCCTTTAGATTAGACTTGATTAGCATTGCACTATGTGAGTATTGTTGTTAGTTAGGCTTGTTATAGGATTTACCCAAGTATTTGATATTTTATATAAATACAAACATATCTAGTTGTTCACCATGTCTGAAATTTTATAACAATCTAATGAGGTTTTTTTCTATATTAGATATCCAAGATACTTACTGTTTATGAATAAATATTTCAGGAAAAGACCTACAGAGGCTGACTGATAAAATGCAGGTTGAGCTGAATGTTTGACAATTTGCTGCTTCTTCTATTCTTTCTAGAGTTTATTCTATGATTCTTTGTGCTGCATGTTTTAGGTTCCGGTGGCTGCTGTTGTGATCATTGCATGTAATCGTGCTGATTACCTGGAGAGGACTATTAAGTCTGTGTTAAAGTATGCATCATAGTATAACATATTTGATTTATTAATCTTTTATACTTGATAATACAATTGAGAAGTATTGTGCTGAAACCTTGTGTTTCTGTGACAACACGAGTGGTTTATTTATATTGAGAAGATGAAGTCAATACAGTAACAAGTGGATTTGATTTCCTCCAATAATAAATGTATGATGCTAGAATAAATGACAAACGTTGCTAATAATACAAATATGATCTTGACATAAATAGGTATAAAGATACGATCTTTATTTTATAATTATACATGACCCCTTAAGCTGGAACATATATGTGCTGAGCTTGCTATAAGTGATTGGATCTCTGGTCCTTTTAGAGACTTGGCAAATATGTCTGCCAGTTGTTCACTAGAGTTGATAAATCTAGTGGTGATATCTAAGGTTATCAGACTCATGGGAGATCTGTAGACTGGACTTGTGGATGTGACTTGTAAGAGTCTACGTCATATGAGAAAATAAATGTAATACCATATACCTATTCAACATTCCAACACTATAATTAATTAAAATAGGAAACAATACTTCCATAATTATAAAATAACTAAGTTTAGTAGTGCATGACTATTATATAAGTTCAAACTACACCAAATGTAAAAGTTCATACAATTACAAAACATGAGTTATTAAGCTGATCACAATCAGATAACTAAAAATGGCAAACTGTCTTCAACTTTTTGTCTTCAATCCTCTAATGACATCATCTCCAAGATCATCATTTTCTTCTTCATAACCATCAAGCTCTTCCTCAACTAAAAAGTGCTCATCATCATTTGCATCAAAAACTGTATTATCAAGATCAAGTGTATCTGAAGTTGGATCAGTTGAACTTGCTCCAACTAAGTCAATATTCACTGTTACCTTGGCTGTGAGCTTGCTCAACCTCATCATTATCTCCCTCTTTAGTTATTCATTCATCACAAAACTCAATATCATCAAGGAAGTACAACACTGATTAAGGTCTTTTGTTTGGAACTGTTGGGCAAAATATTGGTTTAGGTGGACAACATCCTCCTTGTCACTACCTATGATAACAATGTCATCCACATATACAATAAGGTCCTTGAGGATTTTGTGGTAAAATAATGAATGATTAGTTTCAATTTGTATCATTCCAAAGTGCTGGACAACAGTACAAAAACGTTTGAACCATGCACAAGGTGATTTGCTTAAGGCCATAAAGGGATTAGCAAAGAGGAAATACCTTATTAGACAATTTCCCTAAGCAACAAAAACTCAAGAAATTGCTCCATGTATATTTCTTCATGAAGATCTTCATGGAGAAGTGCATTCTTGATATCAAGGTGTAGGAGAGTTCATTGACTAATCGTTATCATGGAGAAGAGAAGACAAATAGATGTCATTTTAATGACAAGAGATGAAGTATTGGCGTAATCTTCTCTGTAAATTTGTATATATTCCTTGGCAGTCCAACAAGATTTATAATGATCAATGTTACCTTCGAGGCCAATTTAAGTGTACAACTACTAACACCCAACAATTGTTTTTCCACCTGGAAGAGGACTCAACTCCCAAGTACCACTACTTTGGAGGGAATGCATCTCATCAATCATATCTTGTTGCCTATCAATAGTATGTCCATTGTGGTGACAATGTTCACATTTAAAATGATTTTTAGAATTTCTTGTGGTTAACACCCATATCTAGTGAGGCAAATGTAGAAGTGTCCTCAGCAGAAGATATATGTCTTTATTTATTTTGGAGTAGTGCAAAAGAGTTAGAAGTCATAGTAGGGATTATTGAGGATCCCATAATCTTATCATGTGTATCAACATGCTTGTGAGGCAAACCATACAAGGCTAACATCATAAAAGATATAATGTGGTCTTCAAGTTCCTTCTTTACATTTGTAGAAGGTGGTGGAATAGTTCAAGTGGAATAGTTCGACTTGTCTGTCTTCTCAATAGTAAGAGGATGGTTAGACAAGATGACAAAACATGTTCCGGATGTAGGGTTGGTGCTGGAATCCATTTTCAAAAACTGAAAAAAATACAAAAATAAATTTTGTTAGAGAAAAAGAAGATTGAGCCACTGAATTAGCTTCATTGTAGCTGGAACTACAAGGGTATAAGAACAAGGATAAGGCAACTTGGGTAAGAGGTTGTTGATCCTCAGTCCTTGGTGCATGTGCCGGTAAGAGAGACACAACTACACGGAGAACATGCTTGAGTGATGGCACATAGGCATGTTTCTTGTGCAGCTATTTGTATTGTTGCATAGATAGGTACAACATGATCCCAACAATGTGGTCGCCAAAGAAAGAAAATGTCATTGGAGAAGTCGTCAAAGATATAAAAAACAACCATTAGGAATAGTGAGTGAACCTGGAGAGAAACAAAAGGATTCACTAAGAATTTCCACCCAAAGACAGGGTCCATGGGAAAACACGGTTTTCCAGAGACTCTATGTGTGGTTGAACTATAAGGAAAAGGGTAGTATTGAGTTGAAATTGTTTGTTTCTATGACAACATGAGTCATTTATAAAAAGTGTGAAAACAAAATCAATACAATAGATATAGGAGATTTGCTTTTCTGTGTTACTAAGTATATGATACTAGAATAAATAATAAACATTACTGATAATACAAATATGATCTTGATATCTGTAATTATAAATATATGATCTTTATTTTATTATAACAACATTTTTGTTTTGTCCGTCTGAGCCACAATCTACTTATTTTTACAGATACCAAAGGCCTATTTCTTCAAGATTTCCTTTATTTGTATCTCAGGTATTTTATTTGTTTAGTGATATGGTTTCCACTTTGAAGGAGTTTCTTTTATCTCCATGAAATTATTCAAAAGTTGTCATTGTTATGCAAATGCAAAAACAACATTAACTGCTGATTGTGAACCAAAAGAAAATTAATACAACATAAATTGCTGATTGTTGTCCTTTTTATCTATTCAGGATGGATCAAATCCAGATGTTAAAAGTACGACTTTGAGCTATGATCAGTTATCTTATATGCAGGTATATGCATTTATGTAAATTAGCTGAACTTTGAAAATCAGATCAGTATTCCAAAGCCCAATTACATGTTGTGTTGTGCATATTAATGTGTGTAAACTGACAGTTAGCTATAGTTATGTTTATTTCCGCAAATTTGTTAATGGTCAATGATTAACTTGATTTTTATAATCATACTAAATTAAATTGGTATGGTTATTAAAATCCAGGAGCTAATAATATATTTCTTCAGTATTACTAATAAGATATTTGTGTGCGAGCCAGATGCCCTATTTCCTAAGCACTCTGTTTCTTTAGCCTAAATTGGATAATAGAAATACAGATGGGTTTCAATTCTTAGCATAGTGACGTTATAGAGATATAGAACAATCACTAAAATTATTCTGATCTCAATAATTTTAGATTTGTGGTTATTGACAGAGCTAATAGTTTGATAATGAAAAAACAGGTTCTCTGTACTAATAATATTAGTTTGATGCAGCACTTGGATTTTGAACCAGTTCAAACTGAACGACCAGGAGAGTTAATTGCTTACTACAAAATTGCACGTAAGAGTATTTTTCTGTTTTCCTGTGATGTGTTCTCTATTTGGAAGGAATATTCAATTGATACATTTATCAGGTCATTACAAGTGGGCTTTAGATCAGCTGTTCTACAAGCATAACTTCAGCCGAGTAATCATCCTTGAAGGTGAAATGTGCTATTATCTTTTCTACATTATGTATTTTTTTAATTCTTTTTATCATTAGTAAAAACGTGGAAGCTAATGCAACAACTATACAATGTCAGATGACATGGATATAGCTGCTGATTTCTTTGATTATTTTGAAGCTGCAGCAATGCTCCTTGACAAGGATAAGTATGTGCTCAATAAGGACAGAATGCTTAATTTAATTTTTTCTGATTTGTTATGCTAGTTTTATAAGACTTTGGGATTTCTGTTCATAATTAATCTATTCTAGGTCCATTATGGCTGTTTCCTCGTGGAATGATAATGGACAAAAGCAGTTTGTACATGATCCGTGTAAGTTTATTCATCTGTAGGTTTCATTAATTTTCTATCAATTATTTTCTAATTCATGTCTTGATTTGATATTGTAATAAATGTGTTCAGAATCGGATTTGAATACATTCTGAATTATGATCACAGGCTATTTTTTTACTTTCTAATATTTCTCCTTGATTGCAGCAGATTTGCTTTCCTTTTTAAAACTGGTTCTGTCTATAAATCAGCGGCCATATTATTCAAAGGGAACAAGAGAAATAATTTTTTTTTTTGTTTTTATAAATGGTTTAGAGCTTTGGCTTTGAGCCTCGCTATCTCCCAAGGTGAAAATTTCAATGACAGGTGCCAATTCATTTTTTTTGACACCCGCACGTGAAACTGTAACTCCACCTCTAGTGAATGATCGAGTGGACCCTTTAACTAGAGGTTTTGACACAGTGATGGAAACCCAGGGGAAATCTAGTATAGAAGCAAATGATTAATGCTTTGTGTACGGAAATTTTTAATTTCGTTTTTCATACAATAAATAATGCTGAGGTATTTCTGGGATTAAGCTTTTGAATTGGCAATGGTATTTCTGGGACCTCCTTGTCCACGGTTTGCCTATGGCTTCCAAGCCTTTGCCTTCTACGGTCACAATTTTCTTCTAAATTCACTTGAACTCTAAAAAATACTGGAATTCAATTCATATTTATTTGGTTTTTTCAACACATTAATAATTTTGCATGCATAGAAACGAGTTTGTAAACACGAGATCATCTACATGCACTGTTAACTTTTATCAACTATACACATTTCCCTGATTAACAAGATAAATCATATTCTTACATAAGATATCTCAGAAGATTACTGCTACCATTCTGATGAAATTTGTTTGATCTAATTTGCAGATGAACTTTATCGATCAGATTTCTTTCCTGGGTTAGGATGGATGCTGGCCAGATCTATATGGGATGAGTTATCACCAAAATGGCCTAGGGCATATCCTTGACATTTCAGTAATTATTCTTGTTTGTGTGTGCCATATTTGTCTTTTTTGGAGGATTCCAATGAAGAAATCTTGGTAGAAGTATTTATCACATAGGAATTATAATTCTTAGAATTTGGATTTAAAGCCTAATTTAATCCCTCAAAATCAGCTTGTATTATGACAACTATTCAAGCCTTATAAGGATTACATGTATTGTATATCTAATCAATATGGGATTTTACACGCTCCCTCATACCTAGAAGTTGTCATTTGGAGCATAGACAAATGCAATGACTTAATAACAGCACCCTGTTTGGCCTAGGAATAAACTCTTAGATTGGAAATCTTTACCATAATAAAACTAGGATAATTTTATACACTTTCTTAAAATTTGGGCATACAACATTATTCTAGAAAATTGACTTGTAAAATGAGGACTACCTAAAACTTTGAGAGGATTACATTGGTCTTATTTTTAGTTGAAATGAGATCTCAATACACACCTTCCCTAGGACTGGACATTTAGAGCATGAGCAAATGAGGATGATCCAATAATAGCATCCTATTACACCTAGACAGACTTTTGGAGGGCAGATAATATGAGTGGTCTGATAACAAGTCTAAGATAGGCTTTGATTTTATCCTAGAATTTGGATTTAAAGCTTAATTCAATCTCATTAACACCGCTTTAATAGGTGAGACTTGCCAGGCTAGCACAGACTACATAGCCTATTTCCAATGATTAGGCAACCTTGTTATTTGTAAATAGCCTACTAAGTGATTAGGCAACTTGAAAAAATAAACATTAAAGGAGTTCTTATCTTCTAAAATTAACCTTCCGGTTTCCAATGATTGTTTGCTAACCATACCATAGGAGTAAATGGACTGAACAATATCTGATTGTGCACCACTTCAAGGTTAAGTCAAAGTCCAGCTAGGGCAAGGGCCATGAATATCTGGTTGTGTTACTTGTAACACGTGTCTTGTAAAGGGCATTCGATTACCATCATATCTCTCAATTATAAGTGAGCAAGAGGGTGGTGACACCAACATTGCAGTGCTTTCTTGGTGACACCATCATATCTCTCAATTGTAAGTGAGCAAAAGGGCTAGCGCACAACCATCCTCTGTGAGTGTTAGGTATACGAAGCATGATGGGATATTATGATCATGAAGTTTTATTGAAATGTGTGTCTAACTTGACACATCGTTCTTTATTTTTATTGAAGTTATGCTGTAAATAAGGATACAATGAATGAATAAACTCCCAGATCTCTAGCTGCACATCTTTCTATATTTCTGTATTTACGTTGAATTAAATTACATATCTACAGGATCTAATTACTTTTTTCCTGTTTAATTTACAAGGCTTTGGGCTTTCCAAACACAATAGCTAGCTTTTGTAGTTTAGCTCTCCCAAGCCTAAGCTTTGTATTAGATTTCCTTATTTCGAAATCACACTTATTTAATTTCAGTAAATCTGTAGTTGTACATAAACTTTTCTTGACAAAATTTCACTTACTGGGATGACTGGTTGAGACTAAAAGAAAATCACAAAGGACGACAGTTTATCCGACCTGAAGTGTGCAGAACATATAATTTTGGTGAGCATGTAAGTTTGCTAATTGTACATAGAAGATTGATCTTTTATACCGGTTATTTATTTTCTGTAGAACCTTTGCAGGTATGCATCCTATATGAACCTCAGTTTAAAAAATATTTATTGATCTGGTGAAAACTAAAATAAATTTGTTCCATGGGATACACTGTGATTTTACTTGAAAGGTGCCTATTCTTTGTTAATAGGAATCTTGTCTTAAAAATTTTTCTTTACAGATGGTATGCATCCAGTAGTAATCTAGAGTAGGATGAATTTTTTATCTGTTGCATATTCATTGACTAAAGTTCATGATGATTCTTGATTATAATTTTCTTATGTTGGATATTTGCTTCTATATGATGTATTTCTAGAATTTTTGATGACAAAATTTACAGACATCTCTCCGCTATAAAAGGAGAATTGCATTTTCCTTAGTGTAGCTTATCCTTCCATTCACTAAAATGATTTATTTCCCATTTACTCTGAAATCCTTGTGATTGCGTTTTGTTCGTGCAAATTTAGAAGTCCTGTAATTATTACAGGGTTCTAGTTTGGGACAGTATTTTAAGCAATATCTGGAGCCAATCAAGCTGAATGATGTCAAGGTACTCACGCTTTATGAACAGTCTGAAATATGTTTCTTACTATTAGAATGATGCTAGTTTCCTTTGGGTTATTCGAAGGTTAACTGGAGATCAATGGATTTGAGCTATTTACTGGAGGTGAGATGCAGCATTGTGTTTTTGTCTGAGCATATACGCAAAGGAATGCTGTAATGCTATGTGGAAATTGTTTTGCCATTTTCAGGATAAGTATTCTATGCATTTTGCCAATACTGTTAAGAAAGCTACACCTGTCTATGGAGCTGGCGTGGTTCTAAAGGCATATAATATAGATGGTGATGTGCGTATCAAATATAGAGATCAGTCAGACTTTGAAAACATTGCTCGCCAATTTGGTATATTTCAAGAGTGGAAGGTAATTCAACTATGTTTGTTTTTAAGTTCACAAGGGCAATGCATCATAATATGCAATTGGAGCCCTGAATTTTAATGTCTGATTTCAATCTGCCTTGGCAGATTATACACTGGACTAGTTATAAAACTAAATCTCTCTAGTCTGAGTCCTGAATGACATTTGAAACAAAAATCCAGGTTAAAATTGTGTCCATACGTTTTAGAAGTCTGAGTTCTACGTCAGAAGTCAGGAATATTTATGGTAGTTATTTTCCCAATTGGATTAAATAAGGTATAAGGATTCCCTAGAAATTTCCATTCGTTTGGTATGTTTGTTGGTTGGGTAGGAAGGTGAATAGTAAATGTAGTGATTTGAATCAAAGCTTAAACTCATTTGGGTATACTTCTGTAGTTGAATATATTATTGGTTTCATAAGATCATTCACGTAGATAATATGTAGTGTATCCGGGCGTAACACAAACATATATATGTTTCCGTGTTTTTTCATGCCTTATTGATCTAATTTTGTCCTACATTTTCTCGTCGCATTCGTCCTGCATTCGTCCATTGCCAGGATGGAGTACCGAGGACAGCCTATAAAGGAGTAGTCGTTTTCAGACATCAAACTTCGCGACGTATATTCCTCATTGGTCCAGAGTCTTTGAAGCTACTTCAGATTGAAGAGTCTTAATGCTGGATGAGGAAGGAAAATACTGACAATGTAAGAGAGTAGTTGTTTTCAGATATCAACGGAAGTGTTGCGGAGTTATTGGTATTGAGCTTAAAGTGGCATAGGAAGAAGCTACGTTCTGTTTGCCGATGCATTCTTGAACAAAATTAGCGGCCATAGCGGGTATCTTGTAGAGACAGATTTTGTCTTATGATGGCTTGAGGTCCTCATGTATCCCTACTCTCCATTCATGTGACAGAAAAACGGAATGGTGAATGTTTATGTCAAAGCGACGTTGAAGAAGATCAATTTATTTTTATTTTTCATATATGTAGTTTGCTTTATTTGTAGAAGTTAAAAGAATGTGAGAACACTTTTGTGAGACAAAAACGCCTTTCCTTACTTTGTCATTTTTCATTGTGTGAGAGTTTGAACTTACGGCAACTCAGCCGTGGCACGAGATCAACGCTCTGCAGAGCAAAACCACAAATGAACTACGCAAGTCACATAGAGCGCCTAGAGGCGACCAGGAGCTTGAATTTGGCAGAAATTAAAATTTTTATGAATTATAATTTTTTTTATACTCTATTTTCTTGCATTTATGATGTTTTTACTTTTTCTCTACTAAAAAAATATATCAGTTTATATTTATAATTATTTAATAATATTTTGTATTATTTATAATATCTCATTTAATAATTTAAAATTATTAAACAAAATATTTTATAATTGATAATCATAAAGCATAGCATAGAATACTGGAATATAACTAATGATATAATAGCCTAAAATTATTAAATAAAACATTTCATAGCCTAAAATTATTAAACAACATTTTATAATTGATAATCATAAAACATAGAATAATGACATATAACTAATGATTTAATAGCCTAAAACTAATAAATATAATAAAGCATAGAATACTGATGTAACTAGTGTACTACACTTATCCATACAAGAGATACTAAAATACATATTTACACATAACAAAGTTGATGAACTAGAGTTTTTCAAAAGATATATGTACACAAGAATTTCCAAACATTAACTATATAGTTGCATCTTCTTCCTCTTTGACGAGTCCAGCTATTACTTCCTCTTCTGCTCACACCAATTAGGTGATAATTACAAATCAGAATACACAACAAACAAAACATAAAGAAAAAAAGGTAAGCTAATATACAAAAAAGCTTTAACCATATAAAGAATACAATCGTTTAAATCATACATAGTCAATCATAGCAATCATGAATGAACCCCATCCTATTTCATACAAAGACTTATAAATAACTCAATTATTCGGATACATGTATTGATATTGGATTTTGGCAAGTTGTGTACTTGTAGTGGCCTCTGCTGTTGTGTACTTGTAGTGGCCTCTACTGTTGTGCATTGCCAATGGGTTACAACCTACCACACATAAAGTTAGTCCGTTAACGTATTTAGCCAAGGTAAAGCCCTTAGACTAGGATCTCCTGCTCCTCTCACCACATACCCCATCCTTCTTTACTTGAGAATTGAATGGTTATTATAGCATCAAGATAACATCCAAATGAATCCATATACCAATGCATACACTACTATAAACCACTAATAATGCTCCTTGAATTAGTATCAACAAATCTCACATTAACCTCATATAACCAATCTCAATTTAATCTATACACCAACCATTTCCTAAGTAATACTTCGCATTTGCCACAACACACCAAAATTGAGCATAATAATGACTACTAAACTCTAATGCATTCACTCAACGAAATCATCCATTCGCTCAACGGGTGATGCCTACAATCCCACTCGTCTAGCAACTAGATAGCTACCTTGCGAATGTCACTGAAACTCACATAGGTAAATTTCTCCAAAATTCGTCCAACGAGTGTATTCTCGACCAACGACTATCTCTTACTTTGAATTCACTTAGTCAGCATATACTCGACCTGGGACTACCAAGTCAGTATGTCCTTGACTTTGGATTCGCTTAGTGAGTATATTATTTCTTAGCGACTACCAAGTCAGAAACTCCCTAACTTTGGATTTGCTCAACAAGCACACACATTCAACTAATGAGTTTGCAAAATTCTATAAAACCTGATTCTGCATAATTATGTCATTCCAGTCTAGTCTAAGTAGTCTAATAGCTATTATAGATGCCAAAAACATACCAAATTTAGTTTAACCACAATCATCAAATACCAATTTATCTCATACTCAATACCAAAAACATCCAATATTTATAAGCAAGCAAATTAGACCCAAATCTCAGTTTCACACATCACATATCATTTCACAATTCAAATACACAAGCAAAGCACAACACAATGATAAAGGTTACTAATTCAATGTTTTTACAATTTAAAAATGGAATAATTAGCTTTCCTTACCTAACTTATATAGTTCAAGAAGTACTAATCCCCCTTCAAGCTAATAGAGTGAACAACTTAACCTAGGACCAATACAAACATGATTAGGGTATACCATTAGAACCATTGATCAACAGAGACCTATAAAGATGACTTAGATACCGCATGAAAGTTAGAATCACTTACATGCACACATAATAACATTTGATCAAAAGAAAAAGGACAGAAAACCAACTTACTCAATTGGAGAAGAGAAATTGATCGGACAAAAGTGAAGAGCTCACAACAAGGATCACCCTAGTGGTCTCCAATCTTCAAAGAAATGAACGCAAGGTAAGAAAACCTAAAGAAAAGTAAAATGGCTCTAGAAAATGATTTTTAGAGGCATGATGAATTTATAAATAAAGAATTTCGTTTATAAAGTTTTTATTTATATTTTACTTTTTAATATTTAAATAATTAAGTATTATTGTTTTAAACATTTAATCAATCCTAACACACGATATTATATTTTCAAATTAAGCAACATTTATTTCCATTAAAAAATGTGTTAAATTATAATTTTTAAATATATTTTATTTTTTTAAAGTACAAGTAAAGTTAACATATCCAAACTATGAAATAAACAACGAAAAACATTTAAATAAAATAAATTTAGATAATAAAATAAACAACGAAAAATATTTTATAATTTTATAATTTTATAACTTTATAATCTTATAAAAATTTATATTAATGCTTTGTATTATAATTTTATTTGAATTATATTTTAAAGTTAATTTTATTTATTTATGTTAATATTTAAAAAAAAAATAAAGATTAAATATATTTTTAGTTATTGAAATTGAATACAAGATTGAAATTAATTTTGTTCCAAAATTTTATAGTTTGATTTTTAAACTTCGAAATCCAACATCGTGAGTTTTTTTGTTACGTTAAATGATATTTTAAATTTGCACAAAATCTCTAAACAACCTCAAATATCATTTACCACCTCAAAAAACAAATTTACATATTTATATCTATTAATTTTAAAAGGTTATGATTTAACTATATAAAAATTTGGAACATTCCAATTTTTGTTTCTAAATTTGAAGACTAAAAATATATTTAATTCAAAAATTAATTTAGAATATTTAAAAATTTCTACAAAATATCCCTGAATATCAACAAATATATAAAATATTTCACAAATATTTTCCATATAAAAACCTAATAGCTAATAGGATAAATTTTCCTACCCTTACCCATCCCATTGCCTTAAGGAAATTGTGACAACTATAATCATCCATAAAATGTGAAAACAATTTTCTTTATAATCTTTTGAAAATAATATAAATTTCTATGAAATACAAATAATTTCTAAACAAGTTTAAGTAACTTCAATAAAAGAACATTTACCAATTAATTTACTTTTATATTAATTTTAACTTACGAAGAACTTATTTATCTTTTTATATATTAAAACTTTTAATGTAGTTTGTGAAGCTACAATTGTTGAAACCATCCCAAAATATTCTGGTCATCATACACCAGCCATCTTTGTCATATATTAGAGAAATCAAGTGATCATTAAAAAATTTCGACTACGGATAGCAGGGCAACTATGAAGTATAAACTTCCATAACTGAACCAGAAAACGAACGCTTTTCTTTACAGAAACAGAGTTTCTTGTTTCTCAATCTCAACCCACGGAAAAGAGAAAATAATAGAAAAAGAAAACTTTTAAACAGGGAAAATTTTCAAACAAAGCCGTAGATTAAAATAATTAGCGGTACCGTCAAAACTTTCAATTTATCTTTATCCTTAGGTCAGTTGTACTTTGGCATCCTCAACTTGTTTTGCTCCGACAGAGAAGAACTCAATGATGACTTCCAGTGGCATGCCCTTGGTTTCTGGAACTTTCAAAAAGACAAACACCCATGCTATGAAGCACACGACAGCATAAATACCAAATACACCAGAGAGGCCTACGGAATTGAGCATAACTGGCAGTGTGTAGGTGACAATGATATCACAGATCCAAAAGGTAAGAGCACAAATGGCAATGCAGAGACCACGAACTCGAGTGGGGAAGATCTCTGCACAAAGTATATTAGGAATTGGCCCAAATCCCATGACAAAGAAACAGAAATATACAATAACACTAATGGTTGAGATTGATGCATTTGCAGTTGTGCCCAAATCCACAAAACTCCCCAGGACTAGTATGATAAGAGATGCTATTAGAACGGGAATTGTACTAAGCAGCAAAGTCCTGCAGAAAGGAAAAAGCAGAGAGTATCACTAAGATGCATTGCAACTGAAAGAATACAAACAAGTACTGGGAGAGATATAAGTAATCACATTGCCAGGGCACTAAATGCACAAAGAGCGGATATTTCAGCACACACTAACTACTCACAGCTTACAAAGCAGTTACCTAAGTTACCTATTTCTCTATCTTCGGACACCTCTCAAATTATGAAGAAAACAACCAACTTTTTTGTATCTCTGATGGTCAGTTAAAATCCCCAAATTATTCTTGGCAACTGCAGTAATTACTAAATTTAAAGTACCCAACACCAGCATAACTTCAGCAATGAAAGAAACATTTATTCGTAGAGATAGCAATAACAAAGATATTTCATCAAACAACTTCATGAGAAAAGTATAAGTAAAATAACTAAAAGATGTTTCGTATTGGAACATGGAAATAGAATAAGTGAAAATTGCACCTTATACAGGAGGATGAAAAACAAAAAAATAAAAGAGGTATTGGGACCAGCAAAAATCTCATGAACATATTCAAGCTAGATACAATACAACAAAGAGCGAAGAAGTCAAAGCCACCTGTTATAGACATCTACACTACACTGAATGATTTTAGAAAAGCGCATGAAGTGGGGGGGGGGCATGCAATAGAAATAATATTTTCATATGAAAAACACCCAACAGCGACATCCACCCCTTTAAGCCTATTTCATATTATTTGATGAAGAAGCCAACAGAAAATGGTAACGGGGAGATGAATACCTTCTGCCAGATATATCCATGAGCCTCATGGCAACGGCTATACATGGAAGCATCAGCAAGGTTGTCACTGCACTAATAAGAAAGGATGAAGAAGTAGAACCAAGGCCTAGGTTTGAAAGAAGATAACCAACTCCTGCCTGCTCAAGAATTTGAGGTGTATAGTAGAGAACCCCATTTATGCCAGAGAACTGCATTGAAAGAGGATTTAAACAAGTCAAGCATAAGTTTTCACCAGTAGCAGAGCAAAGCATTATTGGTTGTTGACATTAAGATGTTAAAGATAAGTTAATGAATACTAGTTTATGAAGTAAATTAGACAATAGAGAGTGAATTTTTTGTTCCCATACTGAAAATATGTTTATCAATAATTATAATTTTGCAATTTTCCTTTTTTTCAAAATAGAACACGACAAGCATATGTATGGTATCAGACAACTTCCAAACCAAAACACATATTTTAGGAAAAGTTTTAGCTTGATTTAACAGATTACCTTAGCTTTGAAGTCAACAGAATCTTTTCTGCACTTAGGTAAAATCAGTAACATTTCAACCCATAAAGTAAAAGTTATTCAAGGACATTGAAGCAAATGATTCTTGTAAAGTTTTTACAAAGTTCTACTGGATTACATAGAATAATAAGAAATTTTTTGTATAATGTAGAAAGAACTTCAATCACTTTGTAATTTTCTTTTCCAGGCCATTGAAGATAGGAGTTCAATCAAGAGTTGAATAATAATCCAGCATGGCCAAATAAGTTTGGACACAATTTCATCCAAGTTGGATATATTATCATTATACCATTAACCCATATATGATGTATTTTTTTTTTTACATTATTAAAACGTACTCTTTTTAGCCTCAAATTCCAAAAATGTATGTTATCAACTAAAGATAATACGAATAATCTAGTTGTAGTGAACAAAAAAAGTGTTCCAACCTTGGCATTCACAATTTCATTTATCAAATAAATTTGTTTATTTATTTTTTTATCAAAACAGAACTGAAAAAGTATTTTTCAGATCCAGAAAAATTTTGCTCAAATCACTTTGATACTATTTCCTAACTTTACATTTGAAAAAGACTGATTTCATATTTAACATCTACTAAAACAATTTCATCCACAGAAGTCAAATAACATCTCAAATTTAAACTTTTCTTTTAAAAAAAGGCACTCTTCTAGTTGCTAAAGTAATTATGCTTAAAAAAATTAAAGATCTCAGTCACGGCAAAGCCCAATCAAACTCTTTAGCAGAAGCGCAAATAAACTGTATGGACACTGTTGAAAATGGAAAAGATAATTGCATGAGTTAGATACAAACGACTAACAGCTATTTATACTAATAATCTAGGTAAAGTACAAAGTAGCACGACTAGGACAAGACTACTAACCTCAGAAAATTCCTAAATCCTTAATACTCCTTATATCCTAACAAACACAATCGAGAGAGCATCTTACAAAATATATTCTTAAGCTGTGTGAAAAATTGCACAGGTGGAACAGAGTTATAGGTTGGCAATTAACCTGTCCTTGCATGTTCAGCATTTTTTAAGAAGGTAAACAAGATGAAAAAAGGCAACAGTAACCCCACTTGGATAGAACACAATGAATGTTTCATCAAAAGGCAACGAAAACAAAGTACTAAAATGCAACATTACAATAGATGGTTACAGCAAAAATGCAGATATTGAAAATATGGCATTACCTGCTGAAGAATTTGAAGTCCCACCCCCACCATCAAGGCATGCTTCACTCCAGGTTCAGAAAGGTCACTCCAGTTTGGCCCTTTTGCAGTTGTTTCAGATGGATGAATCATAGCTGGTCCAACTGGTCGCTGACGCATAACGTCCTTGTTATAAAGGGCTGGCTGACTCACCAAAGCAGCAGCCTGTACAGTCTCACCATCATTCGGTAAATCACCACCAGGGAGAGAAACCACAGAACCACGTAATCCAGGACCACCTTCTTGGTGTAAATATATTCTCTTGAAGCCACCCTCCTTGTTTCCATTTGGGTCTTCTCTTTCAGTCCATTTCCATGCTAGCTGCCAACCACTACCAATCCTGGTACTACCAGTGGGTTCTCCTGCATTTCCATGCAAAAGACTACCTTGCCTCGTGCTTGAAAGGTTGCTGTGAGCAGTTGGAGGTATGTCCTTATCCAGACTCGTTGTTTGACGTGAGATCAATGGACTCTGCAAATTGTCATCAGAATCACCGACAGCAGCATCAGAGACATAATCATCACCCTCTCTAGCAAAACTTTCTTCATCCCAATCTTCATTCCTAGGTTGATTTCCCCCAACACTAAACATACTCCCAAAGTGCGGAAAAAGTGTGCTTCGCATGCTTCCTGTTTCCGTGTGCTTCTCATGAACACTACCAAAGAGGGTCACTAGAGGGTCCACTAGACCACTTTGATTTGCCACGCTTCCCTTCCGAGATACAAGGCCGATGGAACTTTGTCCAGGTGCAGCAGGTCTAGCAACCCAGGACTGACCTTGTTCCGGTCCATACAACTTAATCTGATCTTTTTCTCTGTATGGGTCCTCTTCATCACCAAGTTCATCGACTGGCGTAATTATATACTCTTCTATGGCTGTATCACCTCCAACTCCAAGCCCCTCAACCAGTAAAGCCATTTCACCTGTCCATGCCCGATGACAATAATTAACGTAAAAATTATTAGACATACATCCAAAAGAAATTCACTCTTTCAAACACCATCATATTCATTAACATGATATAGTGATGGGGTGAATTTGTATTGGATGTTTGTGCAGAAACGTTCTATACTAATAGAGCATAAATTGAACTCGTACACACATTTGAATGTCTATACAAACCCCCCGTTCCCCCCCAACTCGCCTAATTTAAGAATGCACTAAATATTTATGATCATATTTACATGAAAAATAATCACTGACATAACTAACCATCGTTCAATATCAATTCCTGTTACCCATCACAAATGAACAGTGAAAAGATTATGGCAACTGGAACAGATCAGGCTAATAGAATATACATATCTAACCCAAAAGTGAACAGCTGAATGTCCAGCACACAACCAGCTAAGATCTGATTTGAACATCAAAGTAGTAGAACATGAAAAATTAAGGAAAAGCAAGTTAGTCATGAAGACTAAACAAGAAACTAACCGGAAACATCTTCCCTTCCACGAAGGCGCTGCAAAACCTTCTTGGCCTCAAGCATTCGGCCTTTACTAACAAGCCATCTCGGAGACTCAGGCAAGAAGAATAGTGCGAGTGCGAAGTAAACAAGAGAAGGGATTGAAAGAACACCCAACATGAGTCTCCAGCTTGGCGCCTTGGTCAGTGACATCCCAAACACCATACAATAGGATAAAAACATTCCCGCTGAACCAGTAAACTGTGGAAGTGTATTGAGTAATCCCCTAATCTCAGGAGGAGCTGTCTCAGATATGTAAAGAGGTACCAGGGTAACTGCCAGACCAATTCCCAAACCATCTAAAAGCCTTGCAAAGAGAAGGATATAAACATTTGGAGACCATAGCATCACAAGAGAACTAACAAAATAAAGGAGAGAGGAAATAATCAACATAGGACGTCGGCCTAGCAAGTCTGAAAGGGCTCCAGAGCATGTAGTAACCACGGTGGCACCAATAAGTGACATGGCCACAATTAGACCTTCAACTGTGGGTTGACTTTCTAATAGAAACTCCCTTTTTATATACAAGATAGATCCTGCATACGAACACAAATAAACCCAGTTGAATGATCATATGATGGGTAGATCAGCCAATTTTAATTCATCACACAGGAAAAAGAACAAAATCAATAAACCAAAAATTTAAAGAAAAAAGTTGAAAGTAACAGAAACAGACCTGCAATAGTCGCATTATCCCATCCTTGCAGTAAGTTACCGATGGCAGCAGCAACAGCAACAAGAACGGCCCCACTCATCGTTTCAATTCGTTTCGTAATCAATCAGGCTGAAAAGGCAAATAAGGAAGCCGCATGAATGACAGATCCAGAACGCAAACCCAATTTTACATTTCATACCTATGTAAGCTTGGCTTGAAGGGTGGGCGTTTGGAGTATCTGAGATGCAGAAAAGGACATGGGTCACTCACTCACTGCAACATGAATCGGATTTCTAACCTTTATTTTTTGTTTTTTATTCTTAAAACATAGAAAACCAATACTAGAGTGCAGTACTTGGAAAAAGGAAAGGGGCGTGTAGAAAACAGCACAAGTAGCGATTCTATTCGTGAGTCCCCTGTTTTTTTTGCAACAGAGGCTCGGCAGCGGACACCTGGCCTTCGACCTCTCTCACTACTCTCCACGTCATCGCCCTCCCCGATCGGAATCAGTTATGCTTCAAACAATCATCATCATTTACAAAATACAAAATACAGTTTGCACTTCAACGTCCTTTTCATAAAAATAATAAACCAAATTATCATTTTTTTTCCCATCGGGAGTAGCAATTATTATAGCCCACTGGCCTCCACACATATACATATCAATGCCTCAATAATAATATCAAAGGGGAAACCAATCACAAATTTTTAGAATTCAATCATAAATTTTTACATCGATTAATTATGGTACAACATAACATCAATATCAATTTTAAGGAGAGGTAAGAAGATAGATGGAGAAATTGATACTCGTATGATATGGAGACGTAGATAATCTTATAACTGAAGAAGATGATATTTATTATTATAAAGTGTTTTGATCAGTAAACCTCTTAAATACTGTACTTGAAAAAAAAAATTGGAGGCAGTTTAAGAATTAAGGGTGAACGAATATAATTTTTCTTTTCTATTTATGATCTTTTAACTACTTTATTTCAGATTTTGTTACATGTGAAAAGAGTCTATACGCTTATATGTATGATGTAATTTTATCGAGGTTAGGTGTAGTTCTCCATATTTTTTTTTTCTCAATAAAATCTTCATGTGATAGTTTAGACTCTATTCAAGTTTCCTATTTACACGATTTATATATAGCATTTGTGTCTTTCGTGATCAACTTGTCATCCTTTTTTATGGTTGTTGAAATGATAATCGTTGAGAAATTTGAATTTACTTAGCTTTGATCAGCATCTTTTAATTGTTCTTTATAATGAATAATGAATGTTTTGATAATTTTTTCAATTTCATTCTCCAAGTCTTCGAATTGTTTTTGTTGAGTTGAGACTCATTCTTTAAGAGAACTTGATTATTAGTCCTTTGATTTTGTTATTCTTTTCAACATTTAGAATTTACCTATCAAAGGAAACTTGTGTAGTATATTTATTTTAAAATATCTTGTTAGTATTTTAATATATGTTAATATCAATGAAGATCAATTTAATTGTTAGTTACATCAAATATTTTCATATATGCATGTAAAGTGACTATTTGATAAAAATATTTTGATTATCAATAATCAAATGAATCATTTCAAGTAATTTAATATCGCTTTCAAATAATATTAAATTGAGTTAATATTAAAAAAGCAATAACAAGCTAAAGGCAACTTATCCATAATGTGAGATTATGAAAAATTAAAATAAATAAAAATAAATAAATATAATTAAATAAATATTTTAAGTAAAATATAAAAAGGTTTAGTAATTATTTAATTAAAAAAATATTAGATATTATTAGATATCGTGACATATTCTTAAATATTGGTACATACTAATAAGTGATAATAAATTATTTTAAAAGTTATTATATGAGATATAATAGTTTATTAATTTAAGAGATTTATTTTATTTAAAAAATCTAAGAAATAAAATATTTAGTGAATAATTATTGAAGAGATATTAAATATATTTTCTGACTGCTGTAAAGTGGTAATTATAATATTAGTGGGTTATATATGATGGTTATTTTTTAAATAGATTTATTAAAAAGATATAATATTTATTATGTATGTGATTTTGGTTATATACAAGAAATTTAAAAATATTTTATAAGAAATAAAAATAGAAAAGTAAGGGGAAGATATATTTTATATTTTTATGGTTATTAGAAATATCATGTAAAATTTCTTAATAATATGTTGGATTTTAAGGGTGAGAGTGAAGTATGTATACATACATAATGAGTGAGAGTGATTGTTAAGCTTGGATGAAAAAGAATGCAATTGAGTATATTTGAAGGAAAGTAAGACTAAAATTCAAACATAGGGAGAAACTTTGAAGGTTTAATTACTAGAATTGTGACATCCCATTTAATAGAAAAAAAAATCTAATAAATAAAACATCATATAATATAAAATAGTAGAGTAATTGGGCAGAAAGTATATTAGAATCAACTATTACAGTCATCTAAAATATATTAAAATAGAAGTATTTTGGACGCAAAACAATGTCAAACACATCTTACAATATAAAACAGTTTCGCAAAAGATAGCTCAATAGAGCAAAGAAACACATATGGCGTTTTCAAAAGATGCTCGAAAGAGCAATAACTAATATGTGTAATCTAAATAGTAACATCTCCACCATCTTGATGATCACCAGGGACAGTGGCGGAACTTGGACAAAAAATTTAGGGGCGCCAAATTAAATTTGTTACATATAATTTTTTTTAGTTAGATTTTTTTTTCATTTTTTCTCTTCATTTCTTCGGCTTAAAACAAGTATACATAATAGTAGAATTCAAAAAAATATGACTATCATTCGTTATTATATCATGATATAAACCATGAATATCGTTTTGATAAGCCCTTCGTACCTCATCAATTTGATTTGGTGGGTATTGTCAAATTTGAGGACGTTTTTCCCAGATTGTATTCTAATGAATTTTTAAATTCATTATATGTAACCCTAGGAAATTTAGAGATTTTTTTTTCATTGGCTTGAATACTTGGTTCTCATGAAATTTCTTAAGTTTAGTTAATGTAGATTTTTTTTTTTCATCTTATCACAAGCCTTCCTCTTTCAAACAAAAAAAAATCAATTATTTTACTCTTTATCATAATCTTTCTAATATAAATTTATCACCTCTCACCTATTTAGAAAAAGAAAATTTGTATTCAGAAATCACAACTATCATAGTGCAAAACATAACAAAATTCATATAACTTTAATTAAATAAGCAACACTATATAAATTCAAAACTTTAAAAAATTTACCATAGGCAACAAAAAACATAAAATCCCTAAATTTCATAATTAAGGGTTATAATAATTTGGGAAAATTTATAATTAAGGTTCATATAAATTTCATAAAACAATCCCTAAAATCAAAATTAGGATTTATACTCATTTGGAATAAACTTAATTTGGGAGAAACATCCTAAAAGGAATCATAAATTTAACATATATAAATTATAATAAGATACTAACCTTGATATGTGAGAGATCATCCGAGAATATATATACTTCAATTTCAATCTATGTGTTCCACAATCTCTGTTTTCTAATCTATCTCTTTGTATTTATGTCTTCTCACACATTTTCATGATAATTTACATTATGGAAAGTTCTTATAGATAGAAAAAAAACTCTAATCTCTTTTATAAATCAATGTCTCCATTAAACTTTTTATTTTATCTTTTATTATAATTTTTTATAATATAAACTTAATATAAATAATATATAAATATAATTTTAGAAAATAAATTTAAAAAATTTTAGGGGAGTCGTGGCTCCCCCTGTCATTGAGTAGGTCCGCCATTGACCAGGGGCTCTCTCATCTACTCATACCCAAAATTGGTGATCATTACAAAAAAAAAAAATGCCACTAGAAAACAAATCACAAAGAGGAAAAGGGTAGGCTAGTGTTAATAATTTTAACAGATAAATAAGCAAATTATTAAGTACAAGCAACATGTGATAGCAAACAATAGAAGAACTTGATTATTTGGATACATGTAATGAAATTCGATTCACTAAAAACTTGCACTTGTGTGGCCTTTACTGCTTAATAGAGTTATTGCCAATTGGTTTCATCCTACCACACAAAAGGTTAGTCCATGATTATCTAAGGCCATTATCCTTCCAAAGACTAGGACATCTTGCTCCTCTCACTACATGAATCAATCTACTCTATGTGAGTTTGACTGATTCATTACAGTGTTAGGATGTAACCTTACTTTAATCCATAAGTCATTACATACACTACTTTATCACCAAGGTAATTTCTTCATGAAATTCTCACATACATCACATGATATCTTATATTAATTACCATCTCAAGTTTCCATCATTCTCGCTTAGGCTAGAAGGTCTCGCTCAAGCGACATGGTCCTCTCACTCAAACTAGAATCCTCTCACTTGAGCGAGAACTCAAACAGAAAGCATAGTGCACGCCTGGGAGTTCTTGCTTAAGCTAGACTTTCTCGCTTAAGCGACAACTCGTGCAGAAGAAAAATGTGAGTTCCTTCTATTCTCGCTTAGGCTAAAGGTTCTTTGCCTGAGTGAGAATAGTAGTTTCTCACTTGCTTACACATACAACACAAAAAATCCAAGGGCAACACAAACCACTTCACAATCCAAATAATGCATTCATCAATCCAGCAAATAAAACACCATCAAGAACTAAGACAAGCGATACATTTAAAAATCTAAAGAAAAACCTAGTTTCCCTTATAAGACTCGGGAAAATTAAATAAATAAATAAATATTTATTTCTTAAATGCGAGGGAAGGAATCCTTAAATTAATTAATGAGGAGAGTCATGACAAGGAGAAATGGTAGCTCAAGTGGTCGAGCATGTTGAGTGGTCTTAGGAGGACTTGAGTTTGATTCAATATGCATGAACGTATGATGTGTACTTTGTATCTATTTATGTGCATGCAATAGCAAGAAACATGTAATGGCTTGTTGGTTTTTGCTTGTTCTTGGTAAATAGGTGGGTATGAGTTTGAACCTTGGTTAGCACAAAATAGTGCTTTTTTACGTAGAAGTTATGGGAATATTGGAGGAGAAACTCCTAATTAATGGACAATGAATGACACTTAAATTATAAAATTCGTTTTTCATTAATTTGGTAAAATTCTTAAGTTAAAAATTTAATTCAAAAATGGAGAGAAGAGTATTGGTCAGGGTATTTTCGTGTGCCCAGGTTAGGAGAGTGTTTTAGACCACAAAACTAAATAAAAGAGAGCTAGTGAGTGTTCTAGTATTAGAGGCAAGGGTTGAACTCATTCCGGATCACGAAGGAAATTCTAGAAGGGCTTTTGGAGCAAGAAAATCTAGGTAAGGGGAGCTGCATTATGTGCTACGTTGATTATGTGGTTTTATCATATGATGCATGCATGTGGTGCATGTTCTCTTTCAATTCGAGCTGAAAATTGCGTCTTTGGGTTTCTGTCCAAGAATCGTCTAACGATGTTTATGGACCGCCAGACGACTCATATTGTGAATGTCTGGTTTCTAAGTTTTTCCAGAGATCGCTTGGCGTCAATCAAGGACCGCCAGACGACACGTCTGGTTATCTTCATCTCTGAATATGTCCTCTTACATTTTGGTTGAGTGATTGATGCCATAAATTGGTGAATAAATATTATGTGCTGATGTATGAGAGTAATCGTTGTATGAATAATCATGAAGGTCATAAGGGTTCGAGGAAAAAATGGAATTGTGATACTTGGCATTTAATTGACGTAAAATTGCAATTGTATGAAAAACAAGATAGGTATGATTACTAGAAACATGAATAAATGTGGTTTACGGGCAATTGGGTGACTTAACGAGTGGTTTCGGGGATTTAGAGTTCTCGCAGGTGCAAAACCTGGATTTTGTCCTGAATCTTGTCTTGAATCCTGATGCACCATCTAGCAGAGGGTAGGAACTGCTAGGCGACGCGCTGAGAACAATAGTATTTTGTGTGGCGTATTGGTTGTGATCACTACAGCATTTAGTAGCTACTGCAACATTTGCCTAACTACATTTATTAAAAATGTTACTATTGATATAATATAGTTACATTTTCTTAAAATTGTTACTATAAAGAATATTAATATTAATATTGTAACACTTTTTAAAAATGTTACTGTACATATTACACTTTTTTCTATTTTTATTAACATTTGCATAATCACATCTACTAAAAATGTTACTATATATATCCTAATATTGCAACATGTTTCAAAAATGTTACTGTAAATAAATAAATATACTAAATAAATAAATATATTGTATAATATCAGTATTATCAGAAATTAATTAAAAATAAAATAATAATATCGCATCGTTAAGAAGTAATTAAAAATTATTTTCTAGTCATTTTAAATTTATTTTAGAAACTAAATTTTAATCAATAAAAATAATCAAAATAGAAACTAACTTTTAGTTTTTAATTATTGTATTATTAAAAAAATGATTTTTTAATCTTTATTGTATAAATATTTTGTTGACATATCATTTGATGAATGATTTTTAAGATTTATATTTACAAGAAATAAATTTATTTAAAATGTATTATAATTATAATGTAATCGTTCGGTATACGACCATGTATAATTAACTAGTGTATTAAAGAGTATATAAAATAGAATATCATTTCATATTTTTATTATAAAGGTTCGCTGTGAGAAGAACAAAACAAGTAGAGCAAAATTTACTTCTATACATACCACAGGAACAAAAACCTTTGTTGAAATACGATATGAAGAGGTTAAACTAATTACATAACTAATGTATTAATGGTTGTACCTTTTTTACACTAATATTTTTTTCTTTTGTATGGTGTAGATGATGAAAAATATTGATGGAAGAGAGCCATCTCGTGCAGAAATGTTCATCATGACACATAAGCCTAAAAATGAGGAAACCAAAGAGATTATTGTATGATGATCTCATTCATTATATATATTTTTATAATTAATAGTTTTGTTTAATAACAAGTTTAACTTTGTTTTTTTCTTTCCTTTTTTAGTCAAAGCTTGAGGATGCAATTTCTTCGCATTCAATAGAACCAGAGAAAAACTCAACCCGAGATGATGTATTTTCCCAAGTCTTTGGAAAAGATCGACATGGTTATGTGCGCACATATGGAAAAGGGGTT
>Ga0214544_1002109_pt1 | contig 41910 bp, 29 predicted proteins | sample CNSS3metaG_FD_160074 | JGI IMG/M metagenome (GOLD analysis project Ga0214544, IMG submission 160074) | Root nodule microbial communities from cowpea collected in UCLA plant growth center, Los Angeles, California, USA - CNSS3 | ecosystem: Host-associated > Plants > Roots > Nodule | place: USA...
TAATATATTAAAATATTTATAATATATATATATATATATATATATATATATATATATATATATATATATATATATATATATATATATATATATATATAAAAATTAGTAACGTATTATTTGGTATGATTTGATGTGAACGTTGTATTGTAATTGATTTCCGGTTTATTATCTTTTAAGGATTATGTTAGTAGTTTATAATCAAGTCATAAAGTCATAATTTTTTACATGTTTGTTAAGGATAATTCTAAACCTCTTACTTCTTTCTCTTCTCGTATAAACATGGGTCAAGTGACCAAACGCACTAACACGATGGAAATTCTTAAAAAACTTTCAAGCAATACATTATATTTTTTATATTTTATTTCGACTTGTCATAAAATTCATTCATATTTTCAGGATATTTTTTCTCTTATCACAACTTTTGTGCAATTATGTTTCAATGACGTATTTCAATTAAATATATTTTATTTTCTCACATTTAAATATTTCAACTCTTTTTTAATATTTTTATTTATTGTATATTTTCTTTTCACATGAGAATCTTTAACACTATCAATTTAAGTGTTTAGTAGCATAAAAAACTTATCATCTTTACTCTATTATTATTAATTTGTGTTCCATTTGAAATTTATCTTCTTTAAGACTATCAAATTTTATTATCTCTCAACCATTCAACTAGCTTGATATTTGAAAAATTTTCTTAAATCTCTTTTTCATCTTATCATACCCTTAAGTATGCATTTGTTTTTCTTTATGCGATTTCATTCAACAGTCTATTAAATTGTTTCCATTTGATCGTTTTTTTTTTCAATATTTTTATTTGTTGTTTATTTGTATCGTGTAGAATATGGTTTTGATATTTTTTTATGTAATTATTTTTATTTTCTAACTTATTATCATACCTGTAATTTTATCACTATAATTACATAAATAAATTTTATTTACTACAATATAACTATTTAATGTAATTGCCATGAATATTTTTTATCACCACGATATTGAAGTTCAGAAGATAAAATATCTATGTTAAATTTTAATTATTATTAGTTTAATCTTTGTTCTTTGTCTGATTTTGATCAAGTGATGTATTATAATCTTTAAGATTAAATATGTTTTTGGTCCCTTACTTTTGAATGAAAATTAGAATTAGTCCATCTTCGAAACTGTAGAGTAGTTTAGTCCCCTAACTTTAAAAATACATTAATTTAGTCATTTTAACCCAAATTTGTAAGTTTTTTTGACGTTTCAGACACGTTTCATGATATCATTTGAGTTGTTTATACTGTTCGACATATTTTCGCTTCAATGTTAGCTGAAAAACACGTTTGAAACGTCAAATAAACTTAACAAAGTATGGTTAAAATGATTAAATCCATCAATTTCTAAAGTTAGGGGACTAAATTGGGGCAAAGTTTCAAAGAGTGACTAATTTCAATTTTCACTGAAAGTTAAGGGATCAAAACATATTTAACCCTAATTTTTATTAATGCACAAAAAATAGATTTCATTAGAATTTAAAAAAATTGAAGTAAATATTTTTTTCCTTTTATATATTTTTTAAAATATTTTTAAATTTTGTCAATTATGTAACATTAACGTTTACAAATTTAATAAATATTTTGCCTCTTGTGAAATTTTATTTGATATTTTAATTTGAAATGTATACAATTATAATTTCTTTCTAAATATTTGATATTGAAGAAACAAGAATACCCTCTTTTTAATATTGAATATTTGATAATATTATGTTTCTTATACCGTAATTTTTTTATTATTGTATAAAATTAATTAATTAATATTGAAATAGTAAGAAAGTGGATATGGGTACTCGTACGAGTATATACTCGTTATCTGGTGGAGATGGAGATGACAAAAATTTGATACACATTATGTTTGGGTATAAAGATGGGGATGAAGTTTTTCTCTAGGAATGGGTATGAAATAGTGAAACTCGTCCCCATCCCACCTCTTTCATTATCACCCCTATTCAACTTCATTATCCTCTTCCTCTCTACGCTTCCACTCTCTCTCTCTCTTCTCAATCATCCATTTTTGTCAATCACTCATCCACTTTCATCCTCTCAAACACCTTTCCACCCAACAATTCATCATCTTCTTCATTTTTTCTCCATTTTCAATTAGTGCACAAAGATTGATTAAAAGATTTTGATGATGATAAAGATGCTGAAGAAAACACTTGAAGATATTGAAGACAATATAGTTTATGTTTAAAGATTCTTATTATAATAGACTTAAACTTTTTCTAGTTAGGTGCAAAATTGTTAGAACAATAGCCAGCTCGCAACTCCTTTGAGAGAAACTCTTTTTTTCGCAAAAATCAGTATGGTAATCGATTAACAACTTATAATAATCGATTACCAACTCAAAAAATTCTATTTTTCAAAACCCACTTAAGATAATTGATTACCACGAATGGTAATCGATTATCACTGACAGTTATAACTTGGTTCTTGAAAAAACGACTTGAAATAATCGATTACCATTTCTGGTAATCGATTACCACTGGCAGTTATAAAAATATTTGTTCAAATTTGTTCATGAGATAATCGATTACCATTTTGGGTAATCGATTAACACTATAAGACTTTGTTTTCGAAAATCACTGGAATAATCGATTATCTTAAATGGTAATTGATTATCCTTGGCAGTTTCAGCTAAACTCTTCATTTCTAACTCAGCTTGCGAAAATCTCTTTAAATAGAACTCAGTTTCCAAACTTCAAACTACCTTTTTAAGATTCAGAGTTCTTGTGTTGTGACTGCAAAGTGTTACTCTGTGAGTTTCTTAAAAATAGCTTTGAAAAGCCTAGTGTGAGTGAGTGATAACTTTTTCTAAGTAAAGTTCTTAAAAGATTGAGTGTTGTGCTGTTGCTAGGAAAGCTGGTCATCCTTTGTGTGATTCAGGGGGAGCTTTTGTTCATCTCTTGTGGTTGTTCAAGAGAGGTGTTTTCTAATCCTTACTCTTTTATAATCTATTGTAATCTGATTATTATAGTGATTGAGTTAATCTCTTTGTTTAAGATATTAACAACTGGACGTGGAGTCTTTTGATTTGAACCAGTATAAATATCAGTGTGCATCTTCTTCCCTTAACCTCTTTATTTATCTACACTTGGTTTTAAAGTAACTGTTATTTTAAGTTAATCAATTAAATTTTGAGGAAAATTTTTAAAACCTGTCAAGACTTATAAAAATCCAATTCACCTCCCTCTTGGTTTTTTACCCTTGTTTAGTCATTCCATTGCGCGATACCAACAATTATCACCCTCATTCACCTTCATTATCCTCTTCCTCTCTACCCTTCCACACACTCTCTCTCTTTCTCTCTCTTCTCAATCATCCATTTTTGTCAATCATTCATCCACTTTCATCCTCTCAAACACCTTTCCACCCAACAATTCATCATCTTCTTCATTTTTTCTCCACTTTCAATTAACACCAAGGGCACACCTTCCACTTCCTCTTCTAATCACTTCCAATCAGGGTTACACCTTCCACTTCTAATCATTGTGATTGAATAGAATGTTATGATTGTCGGTGATTTAGAGAAGCATAATTTCGTGTTAATGTTGCTTCCTCCTAAGCAGACTATTCACGTTTCTTAAGCTTTTGGGCATTCCTACATTTTCTCCATTTTCTTCTCCTCCGCCCTAAATGCACAGTCCCTAAATTTTTAAAACTTAGGAGCAAAACAAAATTTAAAATTTGTGTATGAAGATTATGGTGGTGATAACTCAATTTCTATACCTTCATATTGAAGCTTATTGCACTCCCTTAGCACCTTTGTTTCTTTTATCTTTTAATCTTAGCTTAGATATGTGTGTTTTAGGTAGTTTTCAGCAGCTACACACCACCCAGCGCATCCAAACTGCCACCATGTGTTTACTCCCTGTTTTGGTATCGCCCAGCGGCATTTATTGTTGCCAAACAAAAATTAAAATTTGTGTATGAAAATTGTGGTGGTGATAACTCAATTTCTATACCTTCATGTTGAAGCTTATTGCACTCCCTAAGCATCTTTATTCCTTTTATCTTTCAATCTTAGCTTAGAAATGTGTGTTTTAGGTAGTTTTCAGCAGTTGCACACCACCCAGCGCATCCAAACTACCACTAGGCACCTACTCCCAGTTTTGGTATCACCCGATGACATTTATTATTGCCTGATGCATCTTAAAGAAGAATTTTTTGTTATCGTTGCCGCCTAGTGATGAAGGATCGTCTCGGATTTGGAGGTGAAAATTCGTCTCGAACAAAAATGGGAGAAAATGGAAGACGTCGATTGGGGGTTTTGCGGAACGATAGGAAATCATGTCACTTGGAGGACGTTCTAAGATAAGTGAGGAAGATTCGCCATTTTGAATCGGAGATTCAAGATAAGGATTGATGGTTCTAAGGAGAACCTCGAGACTTGAGAGAAAAACTCTCTGTTTCATAATACTCAAATTTGAATACAAATGTATCTCATAAGAGCTTATATACTATGGACCAAAACACCAAAAAGCCCAACACAACTAAAGGTCCAATAAAAGCCCAAACAAAAACATTACAAAAATTAAAAAAAAAAATCTTATTCCACTATCTGAAGCTAATTTAAGATCTCTTTAAAGATCATGGGCGGGCATGATTCCATCATCTATTTTCTAATCCCTTGACAGTCCCGAACCACGCCTCGATCACCCGGCATTGCCTTGATGCCGCAAGGCACTAGCGAAAAAATGTTGATTTTTCAACACATTTGGTGATTGTTTAGATCATAACTTTTTTTACAAGTGTCCAAATGAGCTAGTTCTAGTTGCGTTGCATGTCTTTCAAGATATCATTGATGTATACACAAGCTTTACAAGATCTTTCTAGTAGTGAGATGAAAACATCTCCTCAATACAATTATGTTTTCAATTGTACTGTTCTTTTATCTTTTCTTAAGAAGACTTCGTCTGTCAAGCCAAATAAAGATCACAAGATAGTGTATATATTGGACAATGTACTTACAACTTACATCATGAGGAGAATCTTCAATAATTTTTATCTTATTAAACTTTTGGATTTAATAAATTGATTTGATATATATATATTAGGATAATTTTGTACTTGAACCCATCATATTAACATTATTTTGTTAGGTAAACTATTGGTAAAACATATGGAATGATTTATAATAGATTTAATTATTTACTTTGTCAAATTAGATTGTATTAATAAGTTATTGATTTAATCACTTTTAATAATAAAAATATTATATATTTTATAATACTTTTTAATTTTCAAAATATGATAAGTCAGAAAATAAAAGTAAATTTTCTGTTACGTTTCAACAACAGGAACTTTTGTTTTCTTTAGCAAAAGTACCAACTCAGAATTTTTTTAACATATATAACATCGATAATTATTTTAATTGTAAGAAATTTAATTTGTCACTGTTTTTAATAATTAATATTTGAAATTTTAACCTTCATAAATATAATTATAATTTTTTTTAGTGTTATACAATGTCAACATGCAATACTTCATACATATTTTTTATTTATTTACTTTAAAATGAACTTTAGGGACAAAAATAATAATTTCAAATTTTAGAGGACTGAAATAAAAAAATATATTTTACAATAAACAAGACCAATTTTGCTCACTTTACGAGAACTAAAACTATTAATTTGAAAATTTTAAGGGATAAAATGGAAAGGAAAAATATCAAAACATGCTCATTTTACATCAACTTGAAACATATACAAGTCATTTAACAAATGGAAAACAATAATCTTTATTTATAACTGGTTGCAATGAAGTTTCCATGTACAAAAAATGAAACTTCAAGAACAAATATTACCATTCTGAGCAACTGCAAAGGATCACTACTTCATCTGGGAGAGTCAAATTACCCTTTGGAGTATCAGAGTGCTTCTCAAAGTGCAGCAGATTAAAAATAATGGTAGCAAAACTGTGCCAAAGCTAGAGCAAATACTTTATTGAATTATTGAGTTTCATCCCTAACAAGGATTGATAAGGCTAGTTAAAACATACATTTCTCCAAATAAACTTCAGAATTAAAACAGCTGCAATGTTGGTGCTCCCAGATTCTAAAGGATAATCTAGTCTCATAAATAGTTCAAAGTGTAATATTATCATCAAGTAAATGACAATAGTTGTCTTACATGTATATACTATACAATCACTTAATTGCACCAACCAACTAAAAAACTTACACAATATGAGAAGCAAGGTTTAACTTGGTACACTCTCAATTTTAGCAGCATATGCAAATTGGAGACCCTCACATTTGCTACAAATAAACTGATTCCATTTGTCAGATAACAAGCCAACAACCGATAAAGATTGTTATTGTGTAGATTACTATGTTGAGAAGCTAAAATCCAGTTAGTACATTGGGCTATTGTCAACACAAGTTAACAAAGAAAGGAAATTTTCAACTAATAAAGTTGTATGTCAAACTTGAAGATCATTAACATTAGTTTTTAGTCCCTGAACTTTGACGCGAAATTAGCTTTTAGTCCCTGAACTTTGATACAAAATTAGACTTCGTCCCAGTGTAAAACTTTGATAAATCTTAGTTCCCAAACTTAAAAAATGAATGACTATAGTCATTTATAGTCATTTTCACTCAATTACGGTAAAAAAATTTTGACATGTCAAACGTGTTTCATGCTAGCATTTAAGTTGTTTACACCGATTGACATATTCCCGCTTCAATGTCAGCTAGAAAATGTATTTGACATGTAAAAAATATATAAAGAAATTGAGTTAAAATGACTGTATCTATTCATTTTTAAAGTTTTGAGACTAAAATATATCAAAATTTCGAGTGGAGACAAATTCTAATTTTGCGTCAAAGTTCAGATACTAAAAACATATTTAGTCCTTAATATTATATCATAAATTGTGAGATGGAGAATGGTATAAGGATTAGAGACATAATACTCACAAGGAAATGCACACATGGTCCTTTGCATCCTTTGCATCCTTTGCAGGCCTTAATAAAAAATTAGCTACCATCTGCCGATGACATTTACAAGTTAACTGCACAACAATTCATCAATCTTATGAATCTTCATTTAAAGTTCTCTGCCTATTCAAATAAAACAGAACAACCACAATCTGTAGCATAACATATAATGAAAGTCACAAAAAATTAAAAGGCAATTTCTAGCCAACAAAAATGTTCCAATCCTAAAGTATAATCAGATGATCAATTTGACTTCTGACCTTTGTATGCAGCCAAAACTAATGGCTCATGACTCTGAAATCGAGTCACATATTTCTTCAAAAACAATTTCTCACTGATCTTAATAAAGGTACTTATTTGCAAATCACTCTTTACCAAACCCCTTCTCTTCAAAATTTTAACCACTGCAAATCTAGGGATAACTGTCTTCTCCAAGTTGCATTTAAGAAGCGCAGGGCATCTAGCAATTTCTTTGGGTGCCAAACCCATATCCTTCATCAAAAAGCTCATTATTTTCAGAATCTTGTGTTCTGATGAGACCATAAACTGGGGATGCTTCTTGAAAGCTAAAAGAAAGACATCACTTGACCAGCCACACTTCTCCAAAACCTCGAACTTCGATTTCCATGATGCTTCACTCATATCTGCAAAAACTTTTAGTGCCATAACAAAATTTGTTTTCGAAGGATCAAACCCCAGTTCCCTCACTTTCTCCACAGCTTCAACAAACTTTGCATGCTTCATAAATGTGACACTAGGAAAATTGGCTACCAGGAGAGAAATGGAGCTTTGAGGCAGACCAAGCTGTCTCAAAGCCTCTATGTTTGGAAGTGAATTATTCACCACATTGCTGCTACAGTGCCACAGCCCATGCTTTAAAGTGGAAACTGCTTCATTATCATTGCGAACTAGACTTCTGATTACCCCATAACAAGGGATAATGGTTTTCTCCAAGCTTGATTTCAGAAATGTAGGTTTCATAACGAGGAATTTGGGAAGGTCAGTGGCTGAAAACCCAATAGAACGAAAGAACTTGAGTTTTGGCAAAAGGATCTTGTCTGAATTTGACAAAAGCACGGAAGGGAATTTCTTTACAAGGCTACATAGCTGGCTCTCTGAGAACCCATGGTTCCTGAGAAGATCAATTGCAGCATTTGCCCCATCTGGGTTTTTCAATTTCAACCTTTTGGAGATTTCCAGTGCCTTTTCAGGGGACAACCCACATGAATTGATGATGCTAAATGCATTAAAGGTGCCACCTTTGTGATGATTTGTGTTTGACACAGATAAAGTGCGTGAATTGAAGAAAAGAATGACATTGTGACAAAGAACACCAAAGTGAGGAGTCCTAGTTGTTAATCTAGCAAGCAGAAAATGGTGCATCTGTAACCAATAATGATATTTGATCAATGACTCACCTAGTTGTTACCAGTTTGCAGTATTCTGCTTCGCGGCTTCGCTGTTTCAAAGTGATTCAATTCAACAACCTAGGCTGACAACATGAGCTTGAGAATCAAAGAACCTACGAGCGGTTCAGAACGAGCAAAACGATGTCGTTTAGTGAACCTTCTTGCCTCATTTTTCTGTCTCCGACCCTTGGAAAAAATATTTAAATTGTGAAATCCAATTCATAAGATCTAAATTTAGTTGGATTTGAATTAGATTTAGATTTGAATAATTTTGAAAATTTAAAATTAAGGTGCATATAAGTTGAGTCGATGCAGTTAAGAATTAGGTTGAGTTAAGACAATCGATGACTAAATCAAGTCAAGTTAGTTGGGTCAAAGGTTGAGCCGAGTCAGTTCACGCTATAGGTTGAGTTAAGTCGGTCCAAGATGAAAGTTTAGTCAAATGGGTCAAGGTTGAGGCAAGTCAACTCGGGTTGAAGCATCATGATGAATCAGTTCATGTGAAGGTCAAGCTTAAACTCCTCGAACCAAAGGGTCGACCTAGGCTTACTTAAACTGAAGGTCGAGTAAATCAACCCAGATTATAGGTCGAGTAAATCAACCCAGATTATAGGTCGAGTAAATCAACCTAGATTATAGGTCGAGACGAGTCAGTTCAAACCAAAGGTCAATTTGAGTCGTTCAAGGGCGAAGGTTGATGGGACTAGGCCTAAGTTCGAGCCTAGTTGGTGCATGCCTAGGTTGAGCTTATGTCGAGTTGAGTATACCCAAGCCTATGTCGAGTTGAGTCATACGAACCTAGATCAAGTTGAGTCTGCACAGACCCAAGTCGAGTCGAGTTAATTTAGACCCAGGTTGACTCAAGTCAACTCTTGGCGAGGTTGAAGTGATGTGGCCTAAACCCAAGCTAAGCCAAGTGAACTGAACTTAAGTTTACATGAGTTGTAGGTTAAAGTTGAGCCAAGTTAACCCAAGCCTAAGTCGAACCAAATCGACCCGAGCCTACAGCACACAGATCATGCCTATGTCTAGTCATGCTTGCTCAACCCATGTTTGTATAAGCTATATTTTTAAGCTAATTCAATTCATTATTGTTGCAAATAATTCTAAACTTAAATTTACATTTAAAAAATAATTTGAATTTTATATATTAAATCCAAGTAGGTAGATTAGAATTCACACTAACACAAAAGTGCTTATAATGTCACCCAGTTAAAGTTTGTTAGAGAGAAAACAGACGTAAAAAATGATCAGTGACATTTTTGTAAATAAAGTGTCAAATTTGATGTTTGTCTAGATAATCCCTGAGGTCACATAACGTCGGTCTGTATCAGTTCCGACGTCACCCGACATCGGTTTTTTCACTTATTCGACGTCACTTAACGTCGGCTGGTCTTAGAACCGACGTCCCGCCGCATTGTATTGCAGATTTGCAACGCGAATAGCCATTGTTCCTCTACTCCATGAGCTCTCCTCCGTGTTTTGTCGGCCAATGCGACCTCCGCGGGTCTGTTTCCACCATGAAACTTGTTGAATTTTGATTTGTGCACTAATTTAAGCATTTTGAACCGATTGGATTTTGTTTTGGTCTTCATTTCACATAAATGCATGATTTCTTCCCCTTTGCACCGTGAACCTTTGTTTGCCGGTAGACCACCCTCCTCCATCTACATCCTTGTTTTTGCTACAAGAGGTTAGTTTTTCATTTTCCTCTAGTTCATGTATGTGTTTTTTTTTATATATATTTTTATTTGAAAATTATGATTTTTGATAAATTTGGAATAAAATTTAGATTTGTTATTAGATGGGTTACATGTTAAAATAATTTTAATGTATTTTGTTGATTTTTTTTGGCTTGTTTGTTTTTATTTGAAATTTTATGAAAGTTGATAAGTTTGGAATAAAATTTATATTTATTATTAGATGTTCTGCATGTTAAAATAATTGTAAATTTTTTTAATTTTTTAATATTACTATTGCATTGTTATTTTATATATGAAGATTTATTATAATTTTAGTTCACAATATTGAGCGAACCTTAGTTCCCATTTGAGATCTAATACAAATGATTAAATTTTCAATTGTTTGTATTAAATCTTGAATTGTTCGATCAGACAGTTTGAAACAAATATTTTTCATAATTGGTTATAATGAGTATATTGAGGTTTATGCATATATTGGTAACATTTCGCTTGAGGCAATTTGTGTTGTTCTCTGGATGCATACTTGATTGTGATCATGACTGATCTCTTTCATTTCGTATACTTTAGAGACCAATGCAAAATACTATTGAAATGTTGTCAAATTTATAATGTTTGACTTCTTCGTATACGTGTTAGGAAATTATGAGAAATAATTTTTTCGAATGGGTAGGGCCTTACCTAGTGAGAATTAAAAGTTTGAGATTGTGGAGATCTTTACGAAAATAGTATGGATCGAAGTTGGATGAATGAGTGTCACATCAGTGAAGATTATGAAAAAGGGGTTTCTGAGTTTTTGCAATTGCTCAAGAACACACAATCTCTGTTAATAGGACATATTTTTGTCCTTGTGTTCATTGTCTTAATTAAATACGTCACGACTTGGGCACAATGTGTGATCATCTATTCATCTTAAGAATAATGAGGAGTTATACACTTTGAACTTGGCATGGAGAAGTATTAAACAAGCCTACGTTATCACGAGGAACATATTATATAGACCAATGGATGAATGATCATTTAGAAGACATGGTACGTGATGTTGGGGAAGAAAATTTTGGAAAAGCTCATTTATTTGATTATCTTAAGTCTGATTTAGAGGAAGAGTTGTACCCATGATGTGCTAACTTTACATGACTGTCCGCAACTTTAAAATTGTTCAGTTTAAAAGCAAGGAATGAATGGACCAACAAAAGTTTCACAGAATTGTTGGAGTTGCTAAAGGAGATGCTTCCAAAAAATAACATGTTACATATTCGTAATTACGAGGCAAAGAAAATTTTATGTCCAATGGGTTTGGAATATCAAAAGATACATGCATGCCCTAATGATATTGCTTTATACAAAGACGACTTTGCTTCGCTGAAGGTGTGTTCAACATGTGGTTTATTGCAGTTTAAAAAGAAAATTGATGGAAGGCGTGAGGAAGACAAAGATGGTCCACCTTCTAAAGCGAGGTGGTACTTGCCTATAATACCTAGATTCAAACGATTGTTTTTTGTTCTAGTACACCCAATAAGTCCCACATCGCTTAGGAGTCGAGGTCAAGCATAGTTTAAATACACCTACCTCCTTCCTCCCTCCTAGACGCCTTTTAAGGACAAAATCGTGACGGAGTTCCACGCTGCTCCAAAGCAAACAATACCTCGAGAACGCGGTGGTCATTCCTAACGATGGCTGCTAGACGAACTTGGATCAAAATCGGAACAATAAGTCCTTTGCCCTCAACTAGAGGGCTTGTTCCAGTACACCCAATAAGTCCCACATCGCTTAGGAGTCAAGGTCAAGCGCAGTTTAAATACTCCTACCTCCCTCTACCCTCCTAGACGCTCGAATTAGAACATTGGCACCCACTATGGGGACCGACAACTCCCCTTCAACTCCCCTTGCCCTCGATTGAGGGTCTTGTTCCGGTACACCCAATAAGTCCCACATCACTTAGGAGTTGAGGTCAAGCGCATTTTAAATACTCCTACCTCCCTCCACCCTTCGATACGTCTTTTAAGGAAAAAACTGTGACGGAGCTCCACGATACTCCAAAGCGGACAATACCTCGGAAACGCGGTGGTTGTTCCTAATGATGGTTGCTGAATGAACTTGGGTCGGATCGAAACACGAAACATTTTCCATTAAAGAAGATGCAAAGAACCTGAAATGGCATGTTGATGGAAGAAAGTGTGATAATCTTCTTCGACACCCAGCTGATTCTCCACAATGGAAGAAGATTGATGAAACATTTCCAAACTTTGGTGTAGAGCCAAGAAACTTAAGACTAGGACTTGCTATAGATGGTATGAATCCTTGTGGGAACTTAAGTAGCAAACATAGTGTGAACACAAAAGGCTCATGCTCTACTGTAGATCATACTCCCCCAATACACACACATGACAATTGATGAAATTCGAGATCCCCATGCTCAAGTGCCTTTGCCAACTTCAGAAATCCAATTCTTTGGGGAGGCCTTAGGCACATTTATAGCTTGGCCTAAAGCATTGATGATGTCATACTTTGGCCCACAAAAGGTATCATGACATCATATTCTTAGTATTTCAATCTTACAATTTATAAACTTTTTGATCTTATACATTTCAAAAATCTTTATTTCAGTCCACCCATCCTGAAAAGTAGCAGGTCATGCGTCAACGTGTTATATGTGAAGATGATGACATGGCAAAAGTAGAAGATGAACCTTTGGGGAAGTTGCTCACAATATTACACAAATTGAAAAGAGGACTGGTAGTGCTGGAGTGGGAGTTAGAGTATTTGGCCTCCATTGTCATGTCTCATTGTACATCAATCTGAATGATGCACTAGAGACCGTTGCGGGAGACAAGATGTTAAATATTTCAATTTTACAACTATGGTGCATGTAAGATTTTTTTTATTGTATTCCATATTTAAAACTTGTAATTTATACTTTTTAATTTATACCTAACTGTCTTATTGTAGGTACATGGACAAAGTAATTGTGGAACAAGGTCGAGCTTCCATGTATGGATTCGTTGAACCTCAGACCATTCAAGCTTCTAGAAGCACACCTACATGAAAAGTTATTTGCAAACATTGATGGTTGAGTCAAACAAAGAGATTTACATTGTGTCGTACATTGATGGGTAGGTGTCATTGCTTGTAATATTTTATGAATTATTGTTAATTATTGGACTAAGTACTTGTGATTAATGATAAGTCCCATTGGCATTCTCATAATTTAGGGTAGAATTGTTCAATGTATTATTCTGAGAATACAATTCCTATATACAATGCTAGAATCCTATTTTAGGAAATATAATAATAGCACCTAGACAATCAAATCCCTATGATTCAGGGATACCATCATACACTGCAATTATAATCTGCTAAATAAGGAAATAACAAAACACAAATCCTGACAGATTTAATACAAATAATAAAACAGATTCTAACACTCCCCCTCAAGCTGGTGAATAAGTATTTTCCATTCCCAGCTTGGAAACAATACTCTCAAAGTTGTTGTTGTTCAGCCCCTTCTTTAGAATATCTGCAAGGTTTTCTTGTGAGGAGACATATGGAGTGCAGATCAGACCACTGTCTAATTTTTCTTTGATAAAATGTCTATCAACCTCAATATGTTTGGTTTTATCATGCTCCACTGGATTATGAGCTATGCTAATAGCAGATTTGTTATCACAATAAAGTTTCATTGGTTCATCCAATTTTATCCTTAAGTCTTCCAAGATGATCTTCAGCCAGAGTAGTTCCCATATCCCTTGTGCCATTGCTCTGAACTCTACTTCAGCATTGGATCTGGCTACCACGTTCTATTTTTTACTCCTCCAATTCACAAGATTCCTTCCAAGGAAAGTGCAATATCCCGTAGTTGACCTCCTATCCACAATTGACCCTGCATAGTCTGCATCTGTATATGCTTCTAGACTTACATTCCTATTTCGTTTAAACAAAATTCCCCTGCCTAGGGTTCCCTTCAAATATTGCACAATTCGTAGTGCAGCTTGTAAGTGAACCTCCTTCAGTTGGTGCATGAATTGGCTAACTAGACTCACAACGAATGCAACATCAGGTCTCGTGTGAGATAAATATATCAGTCTACCAACTAGCCTTTGATACATTTCCTTGCCCATTGCAATATCTTCTTCGGTGCTTCCTAATTTCAGGTTTGGGTCAATTGGTGTACTTGTAGGCTTTCATGCTGTCTTACTAGTTTCTTTTAACAAATCAGTGATATATTTTTGTTGAGATATGAATATTCCCTTTTTAGAATGGGCCACTTCAATTCCCAAAAAATACTTCAATTTTCAAAGTTCTTGGCCAGATGTTGGCTTAACTATTGTTGCTCCTCCTTATCATCACTTGTCACTATAATATCATCCATGTAAACCAATAACATTGTTACTCCCCTTGACTTAGAGTGTTTAATGAACTGAGTGTGGTCTCCTTGACTTTTTTTAAAGCCTAGACCTATCATAACTTTAGTAAACCTTCCAAACCATGCTCGTGGTGATTGTTTTAGCCCATACAATGCCTTTTTTAGCTTGCAAACAGTGTTGGCATTTGTTTTTCCACCATGTCCAGGGGGCAATTCCATGTAAATCTCCTCTTCAATTTCTCCATGAAGGAAGGCATATTTAACATCAAATTTTTGCAAGTTCCAATCATAATTAGCTGCTAGGGATAATATCATCCTAACTATATTCATTTTTGCAACTGGAGCAAATGTTTCCATGTAATCCACTCCATAGGTTTGAGTGAATCCTTTAGCTACTAACCTTGCTTTGTACCTCTCAATGGATCCATCAGCCTTGTATTTTATAGTATATACCCACTTGCACCCTAGTGGTTTTTTCCCATTTGGGAGAGCAACCAAATCCCAGGTACTATTTTTCTCTAATGCTTCCATTTCGGCATCCATGGCTTGTTTCCATTTTCTATCACTCAATGCCTAAGATAAAGAGGTAGGTGTGGTTGTAATGTTTAGGCTTGTGAGGAAGGCTTTATGGGTAGGTGAGAAGTTTTTAAAGGATAGGTAATTGGCTAGAGGGTATAGTGGCTTGGTGGTACATTTCCTAGTCTCTTTCCTAAGGGCAATTGGAATATCTAGGTTCTCATAAAGTGGTGTTGAACTGGATTCAGGTTCTTGTACATTTGGAAAATCAGAAGTGGATTCAGTGTATATTAAAGGATTAGGGGTAGTTACCTCAAGTAATGTTGGGTTGGATTGTTGGACATGGACAAATTCTAGAATGGCCTTTGTCTTCCTTGTATAAACCATTTTTCCCAAATCATACATCAGCCCCATCTTGAGTGGATTTAGTGGGTTCCTTTTCTGTTGTTACACTTTTAGTCTTTATTTCTGGTTTGAAACTTAAGTCAAGGAGCATAAGGAGTTCATCTTCATTTCTTGCAGTCTCCCCCTGAAGATGAGCTTGGTGGAAGTAACTTTTGTGTTCAAAGAAAGTGACATCTCTTGACACAAAGAATTTTTGAGATGGGGGGTGATATCATTTATGATGAGCGATCCTCAGCGTAGTTAATCGGTGGAAATGCAGCGAAAGCTCGGCTGGGGTTCAGATCACTCTTGTCTCTCACTGAAACACACACACTCGTGGTGTTTGGAACCCTAGGAGGAGATATCCTCATCTAAGGTGAAAGTGAGCTCTGAAATTGGGGATAAACCTCTCAAATTAATCAAAGCTACCGATACAAAGCATGGTTTGCCTTTATATAGGGAAGGCAACCGTGAAAGAAAGTGGAAGAGAAGAAGGAACTAACGGCACTACCGTGTACAAAAGCCCTAACAGAAAATGGGTGAATGGAAGGATGTTAACCCTAACGGCTAGGGGTCGTGTTCCTCGTTTGGTAAAATTTGGCTAGTGAACGCGACTCCAATGGCAGGAGCGTGAAAGAGGCAATGAACCCTAACAAGGCGCTGTGGAAAACACATGAACCCTTAGCAGAGAAGAGAAATAGGGTTGGCACTTTGTTGAGTGTTGGTGGCAATGTTTGGAAGAATTGGGCTCGGACCCAATTAAATTGATGCGGAAGAAATGCTAGTTGATCCGCGTAACGCTTCACGTGATAGTAAATGGCTGCTGATAGAGGCCGAAACAAAATGCTTCTCTATGCGTGCAGAGATATTGGCCTGTTTGGAGAGATGGAAATCTCGACCCATCAAGAAGGAAAAGCTCGTGGTAATCCAGCTAAGGAAATGGATGGACACATAGTCACGTGAATTTTGGAGAAGAATTGGGCCGCAGGCCCAATACCAATTGGGCAGTTTGAAAATAAAAGGCTGCAATAAGCAAAACAAACTCCATTAAAACAATATTTATTTAATTGAAAATAAAGCAATTAAAAGAATTTAAAAAGAAATGGGCCAGGCCATTGGCCCAAGCTGAAAAGCCCTGTAGGGTGATATTCATCAATTTATATCCCTTTTGTGTTGATGAGTATCCTATGAAAACACATTTTGAGGCTCTAGGATCAAGTGTACCTCTATCACCACTATGGATGTGGACAAAAGAGACACACCCAAATATTCTTGGAACAAGGTGGTTGGAAGTGGACACATTAGGTTAAAAGGAGGACAAAATCTCCATAGGGCTTTTGGAAGCTAGAATACTATAAGGTAGTCTATTAATTAGATAACATGCATTGAGAACAACCTCCCCCCAAAACCTTTTAGGAACTTTACGTTGAAAAAGAACAGCTTGTGTTTGGTCTAGAAGGTGCCCATTTTCCCTCTCAGCAATCCCATTTTGTTGAGGTGTTTTAACACAGGATGACTCATGAATGACACCTTCTCTTTGAAAAAAGGAAATAAGCCCATGATTAAAGTAATCCTTGGAATTATTGGATCTAATCCTCTTAATGTTAATACCAAATTGATTTTTTATCATGGAGAAAAAACGTTGAACCACATGGCTGGCTTCAGATTTTTGTTTTAGTAAGAAAACCCATGTGACACAAGTATAATCATCTATAAAGGTAAGAAACCAACGGGCACCAGAAATATTTGGAACAGTTGAGGGACCCCACACATCAATATGAATTAAATAAAAGGGGAAAATGCTCATATTATTACTAACTAGAAAAGGAACACGTTTGTGCTTAGCAATTTCACACACTTCACAATTGAGACTTGCCACATCTAATTTGCTAAAAAGGGAAGGGAATAACATTTTTATGACCCTAAAGGAAGGATGTCCAAGGCGACAGTGATGTAGGAAGACCTTCTCCATGTTGGTCTTTATTGAATCAGAGAAAAAAAAAGGTGTTATTTTTCAGGTCTAAGGGTAGATTTGGATGGTCCAAGAATACAAGCCATTACATTCTCTAGCATGTCCAATCGTCCTCCCCGAGTACTTGTTCTGTAGAATACAAACATTGTCATAAAAGATAACATTACATGAGAGATCTTATATGAGCTTTTTTATGGAAATCAAACTAACAGGCAGTTTAGGAATATGAAGGACATTTTTTTGGGTTATGGATGGGCTTATTTGGAATTCTCCTTGACCTGCTGCAATCATCAGAGAGCCATCAGCTGTGGATATTTTCTTGTTGCTAGGGCAAGGGGTGTAAGAAGAGAAATGTTTAGGTTGGGGTGTCATGTGGTCGATAGCCCCAGAATCTAGTATCCAATATGGGTTATAGTTTTTATTTGAGGCATTAAGTCCAAAAGAAGGAAACTTACCAAACGTACCTGAATATGCCAGAGAACAACTACCTGGAGACTTATCTAACTTGTTGAGGAATGATCTCATATGCTCTACTTCATCCTGGTTAAGGTCAATCACTCTTCCTCTGTTTTCTTCATTTGTTGCAGCTCCTATGTGTGCTTATCCTTCCTTTCTAATGTTGTCTCCTTTTTTACCCCACTCCTTGTCACGATTTTGGGATCCCCAATCTCTACTAGGTGGCCTTCCATGCAGCTTCCAACATTTATCACGAGTGTGGCGAGGCTTGTTACAAAAGGTACACCATACTCCTTCACCTTTCTTCTCCATATTGGTTATTCCCCCTTTTGTTTGGTCGGCCATCATGACTGATTCGGAAGCTACTATGGCTGAATTTTACATGGTTGGGGTTTCTAACATTATTCCCCTTCTACTTTCACAATTTCTGACCATAGCTACTATTTCATTAATTCATATGATTTTTTCTTTTCCAAGTATTTGGGCTCTCACTTGATCAAAATTAGAATTAAGCCCCACTAGGAAATCATAGGCTCGATCTTGCTTAATATACTCTTTGAGCATTGCTGAATCATCTGGGCACTTTGCTTTTATGACCCTGTAATGGTCTAATTTCATCTATAGTGATTTGAGTTGATTGGCATACTCTGTAACAGCCTTGTTTCCCTGTTTGGCAGCGATAGTCTTCACCTTCACATCATATATTTGAGCAGCATCTTTAGCTTTTGAGTATGTCTGCTCCATGGCATTCCAGATCTCCTTTGCAGAATTAAGAAACATACAAGTATCAGTGATTTCTAGGACCATGGAGTTCGACAGCCATGCCATGATCATAGAGTCCTATTCATTCCATTTTGTATATCTGGGATCTTCTTCTTTAGGAGTATCGTCAGTCAAGTGGTTAGCTTTCCCTTTACCTTTCAAAGTTCTGTGAATAAGCTGGGCCCATTTCAAATCATTCTTCCCAGTCAATCGGTAGGCAGTGTTGAGGTTCTGCAGTTGTTCTTGAGTGTTTTGTGACACAGTGTTCACAACTTCAGCAGTTTGTTCTGCCATGTCCACGTATTGCAGCCAATAGCAATTTGATTGTTGCGAGAAAAAAAACACAACAGTAGCAATGAAGAACACGACAACAAAAAAGAAGGTTGTGTTGCGAAAAACATACGACAGCAACAATGAAGAACACAACAGTAGCGACAATGAAGGCTGACTACCTTAAAAAAATGATTGACAGCATTGAAGGCTGTTCTGAAACCTGAAGGGGATGGTGGTAGCAATGAAGGCTGTTGTCTAGGGTTTTGGTGTGCGTAGTCAGAGGCGGCTCCCAGAATGTGAGAGCTTTGATACCATCTAATAATTTAGGGTAGAATTGTTCAATGTATTATTATGAGAATACAATTCCTATATACAAGGCTAGAATCCTATTTTAGGAAATATAATAATAGCACCTAGACAATCAAATCCCTATGATTCAAGGATACCATCATACACTACAACTATAATCTGCTAAATAAGGAAATAATAAAACACAAATCCTGACAGATTTAATACAAATAATAAAACAGATTCTAACAGGCAACTATTGGTCATCATTCCAAATCAATGCACGGTTGTATGGTTTTGTTCATTGCATTGGAAGATTAAACATACTTTGAAAAACATGTTACAAGAGTAAGTGTTACTTTTTTTTTTTCATATCATGTACTTAGTTATATTAAAACTAACCTATATTTTATGTTTCCAAAATTTCATTAGAGTTGTGGGTAAGCCCAAAGCACAATAGATTAAAGTATTATACCCAAAGGTTGTAACTCATTCATTTAGCTAGTTATTAATTTTCATATGTCAACTTATGAACTTGATATGTGATTATTTTTTGTCATCTTTAGTGTAACAAGCAAGAAGATTCATGGGAATGTGGGTATTATGTAATGTCTTAGATAAGAACAATCATTTGAGCTGTAATTAAAGATGATTGGATAAAGGTAATAATATATGTATATATCTTTAAGATATTATAAATCATATCAAACTTTAAACAATAATATTCATGTATAATGAATTTGTATTATTTTTTCAGCGCTTCAAGAATCCATCACCTATCGGATGACACTATCCAGACATTAAGATAGAAGTGGACAACATATTTATTGGAACAATGGAGTTATGACCCACAATAACATTCAAATTTTATTTTAAACATTTTGTAGGACAACAATTTGTTGATGAAACTTTTAGTTTTGTGGTAATGTAAAAGTTTAGACAACTTTTTACAATTATTAGTTAAAATTGTAAATTGACCACGTTATTAGAATATAATGTGAACTGTTCTGGAATTTTTCTGTTTGTCAGGTTTGGAAAATTGTAATTACAGCAAAACTTAAAAAAAAATAGCTGAGATTGGCGTCTGTCTTTGCACTAACAGACTTCAAAGGACGTCAGCTATAGCACTGCCCCATGTCTTTTGACGTCTGTCAGTGCGAGGACAGATGTCAATTTTAGCTATTTTTCCCCTCTAGATGGTGCGTCAATATAAGGGACGTCGGTCACTCCTATTTCTGACGTTAAGTAACGTCAATTTCAGACATTTTTAACGTCACCCAATATGACGTCACTATTTTCACATACGTCAAAAATTGAAAATAACATACGTTATAAAGACTTTTTTGTGTTAGTGTCAAATCCATATTTTCTACAAAAAATAATTTCAATATTAATAAATCTATTTACCATTAACTATAAAATTGATTATAATTTCAAAATTATTCAAAATCAAGGTTACCAATCATTTAAATTTAGATTAAGCTGTAGAATGTCAAAAATGAGTTAAAATCTTCAATTAGTTCAACTTAAACGTTTAAGTTAGAGTATTCATCTATTTTTTTATAGCCGAGTTAAAGCAAATTTGTTTAATTTTTGTAAAAAAACTCGTACAGATTTAATTTCCTTCATATTAGCTTTACTTTTATAATTGTACTTATAAATCTAATCTGAGTGCTTATTCACTTTTCATATTAGCTTAACTTTTATAATTGTACTTATAAATCTAATTAGAGTCCTTGTTTACTTCATATTCTTCTACGCATATAGTCTAAATGTGTTCTAAATAAAGAAATAAATAATTTATTTAGTTTTCCAATTTCAATAATCGCCTCTTTCTTTTATTTTCTCTAAATTTGAAATTGTATCCTCCTCTTTTCTTCTCCTTTGGGTTTTTATATGGAGAACTGATTCTTAAAAATCAATTCATAAAATCAAGATGAAACAATACGGATTGAGTTTAAAGTTGATCACATACTTCAAATTTGTTCTTCTTCTCTCTAGTTTTGAATTTGCATTTTATTATAACAATTTGCATATTTTATTTTTTAGAGATCAAATTAGAATTAATTGAATTAATATTAATTTGATAATTAAATACATATCAAATTGTAAAGTCCTCTTTATTTTCTACCCTTATTTTAAAGGCCCACCCTAAATTAGTTGGGCCTAAAGGCTGACCCTTAAGGTGCCAAAGACCATAAAGCAGCCAAAACACTCTCATTCAGCTCTCACTTTGCCAACAACCACCTTACACTCTTCAAAAGCTTTGCTAGGGTTTGAGTGAGCTCCCCTATTTTTCCTCTCCGTTGAACGATTCCCTCCAAGTAAGTTGAGCTCTCTACGTTCCCTTCTTTTCTTCAAGCTTTAGTATGTCATAGCTCATTTTCGTTCATCCCTTACTGTTTTCAGTTTCGTTGTTTGCTTTCGCTTTAGGTGTTAGTCCGCTAAGGATCTCATTCGCTTGAGTTAGCTTTTTCCAGGTAAGGGAAGCTAGAACTCCTTTTTCTTTGAAATACAATATACTTATTTTTGTTCTGGAATGAGTATGTTTGATTACTATGGTGCTACTTTTTTTTTACACTGCATATTTTTCATAAAATGAAGGTTCCTACTTCGTTAACACATAATTCTTGACTTTGACCGGTTGGATCTTGAATCGGAGCTCTATAGTGAGAGTAGTTTTTATCGCAAGGTCACTGTAGTTTGGTTATTGACAACACTGCACACTTTTCGTAAAATGAAGGTTCCTGCTTCATTAACCGTTGGATCGAGTTGATATTTTAACAGCGGATCCTTAACACGTAGTTTTTGACTTTGACCGGTCTGATCTTGAATCAGTGCTCTGTAGTGAGAGCAATGTTTATCGCAAGATCATTGTAGTTTGGTTGTTGACAACATTGACCTTTGTTGATTGTTTGACACATAACTTTCTTTATAGTTATTCAATTAAGTTGGTTCTTGTTTCATCTAGTTCTTGATTAAATCATATTTAATTTGAATATAAATACAAACTTTTTGGAGCTTTACACAAGCTGTAGGTTTATTTCTAAAATCCCAAAATCATTTGCATAATGTGTTGTTAAGTTGGATTGCTATGTTAAAGCATGAGATGAGTGAATATGCATGAGTAAAATGGTTTATGGGTTGTGAATGATGAGTTTCATGATCTTGGCGTGTAATGAATATGAGATGGTTAGTTATAAAAATGACATGGAATTGGTATGAGCAATAATGTTATATTGATTGATGGAACATGATATTGGTGTGGTCAGGACGTAATTCCACGATAGTTTCGTTGTGGTGCCTCATTGTTTAGGGCGTAATTCCATGAATCTCTATATGAGATCTCATGGTGGTGCCTCATTTGGTCAGGACGTAATTCCATGACCCCTGTTAGTGGGAGTTCATGGTGGTGCCTCATTTATATAATTTAGTATGGATTCAAGGTAAGGATTGCATCCTAACACTCTAAAGAGTCAGTTAGTCTCATATAGAGTGTACTGACTCCAGTGGTGAAAGTAGCATGAGGCTTGGAACACTTTAAGGGCTAACCTTCTGTGGGGGGGATGAAACACTATAACAATTAGCTTAGTAGAGCAGCTCGGTAGAGCAGTAAAGGCCACCACAAGTGCAAACATTCGCTGAATCCGACTAATTATATGTATCCAGATGAGTCGTGTCTTGAGTCTTAGTGTATTGTTTGCGAGTCATCACATGATTGGTTAATGTATGTATCTTTAACTATGAAAATGTATGAATTGTATGATAAAACATTTTTCTACGGTAGCTTACCCTTTCTGCTTGTTTGTATGTTCTATGTATGGTTTTCTCTTTTTGCGATGATCATCAATTTATTGATGTGAGCAAATACGAGAACTCCTTGTGGTCAACAGGGTAATGGAGATTTCGCTGCCTATCGCAAGTTGTCGCCCGAGCGAAGGCCTTCTACCTGAGCGAGAGTGATCTCGCCTAAGCGAGATGGTTTAGCTTAAGCGAGGACTCGTGGATACTCCAATGCTCTATGTTTCCAATCTCGCCCAGGTGAGAGGTTTTAGCTTGAGCGAAAGGCTCCTGTCGCCTGAGCAAGAGCTCTGCAGCTTGAGCAAGATTGACAACAGATTGATTTTAAATTACTTGTTGCTTCAATGATTGATTGATTTACTCCTTAAAGCATGAAGTATGATACCATGCATGATTTATTTGATGTAATGAGACTAAAATCGATGAGTTTGGTATGAAATGTTGTGTGAGTATGTGAAGTTGTGATGTTTAAGGAATTTCAAGGAGAAGTTCTATGTGGTGGTGTTTTAGTGTATGTAATGACATAAGGACTTGGTATTGGTTGGTATTGTAACGTCCTAGCCGGAAATTACTTATTTAAAATAAAAAGAAAGAAAATAATAAAACTGCATTTATCATTAAGTACTTTCCTAATCGCGGGAAATTTAAAATCCAATGTCAACGCGCCAATAATAACTAACAACCGCATCGTTCAATTATTACAAACATAACCGTTTCTCAAAATCATTACAAAAATAGTTCATGAATTGAACTAATAAAACTCCCATGGTTGATCCCTACCCCGACTCTATGCATCTGCACGCTCACTTGCATCAACATTTACTCCCATGTAACAAGTTATATGATCATCGTCAAACACATACAGATAGGGTGAGCTCAGTTAAAATAAACAACACAACATAAGAAAAACATCTCAAAATTTAAATCCTGTGTTAGCATTTCTCATTTCTTAGTTCCTCCACTTCCAACCCTTACGTTTAGATTCTCTTGATCTTTGCTGCACGAGTGTCTACTCGCCCCTCCGACTACAGGCCACCACCTAATAGTCCACACATGGGAATAAATTGCCACGACCACAATCTGCGACACCAAGTGAAGTTCCCCAAAACGAACTGAAGTCCGTAGTTGTCCCCAAACTACCAACTCTATCAGATGCACTAAAGAGGGCAATCATTCGAAACCTCACCGTACAAGCCACGATCTCACACACTCCATTGGACTTCTTCAACCACTAGGCTACAACCAAGAGTGGCCATGTGTTACCCCAATACAAGTTACACTCGCAATTGGGCCCCCAACCAAAGCATCATATCATGACACTCATCCAAAGCTATGTAGAAATCCTCCTCATGAACCAACTCTACACCCAAAACCGCCTAGCGCGCCTCTCGCGTCGCTAGGCGGAACTTGAGTCCAAACCGCCTGAAGGGCATCTCACACCGTTAGGTGCCACACGTCTTACAGTAGTCTTGTCACACCGTCACCGCTTGGCGGGATCCACCCTGTCATCGCCTGCCATTGTTTTGGAACTCTATCGCCTGGCGACTCGCCCCGCGCCGCCAGGCGCCATACCAATAACGTAATTCTACTAGTTTTGGCATTTTCATCACGTCTTAAGGGACCCCAATTATACAATCCATCAATCTTAGCAAAACTCACACTATTTCAGACATCATGTTATGTCTAACACACAATTACACGCATATAACCCATGCACAAATCAATTATCCTTCCCTTAAACAACTATGGTACACTCTACTACCCAATCATCATGCTACCAGTTAACCATCCCATAATTAGTTGAATCAACAACCCATGGTGCCCTAATTACTGCTTTCCAATAATTACACTCCCTGTTAGTTTTCATAATTCAGTTGTGCTTTATACTTAGATATAATGTGAACAATTATGACTACATTATTTTATCAATGAATACCTATTATCTTCATTATAGATCACCATTCTAATGAGCACATAAGTACAATTCAAAGCATACACTACATCACATACTGTCTAAATATCCGTTCATTATTTCATGCATTTGATTCCCTTCAAACTCACCCTTTTACTCACTACCATTTGCTCCCACACCTGTTTCAAGGAATAAAACCTTTGCCAACTAACCCAAGTCATGTAGAAATCATTCGCAAAACCCCAAAGAACGCAACTCGTAGTTCTCTGCCCTACTGTGTCGCCTGGCGGCAAACTAGGTGCCGCTAGGCGATGCGTAACAATCTAGGTGTTGCCAGATTTCCCCCGCACCCGTCGTGACCCCAAACAATCCCATTTACAGTACCCACCATTATACTGATATAGTTTCAAGTGCATACATCATATATGGTTCATACTTCATTCATATTAACATTATTTCCATAACCCCAATGCATCATTCAAATTCAATGCTTAATCATCACCACCCCAACCTGAACCCTAAATTCCCAAACTCATTCATGGATTCATAAACACGTCATGCGTACATTGAATCTTAGTCCCATAAACACATGAGCACATAAACAATTTTATATTTTTACACAAGGACCCAATTCAAACAGTACAATTTCTCAAAACACAAGCAAGACGAGAACAACTGGCCCAGCCAGTTCGCGTCGCCTGGCAGAACACGCACTGCCGCTAGGAAGTTCATAGGGAAACACCTAGAAATGGGTTATGTGACATGCACCGCCTGGCGATTCATTTGACGCTGCCTGGCGGTTCATTCAACGCCACCAGGTGGTTTCTAGGAATTTCCATAAATACAAATAAAACCCAGACAAAAACAACAGGCAATGTATCATGATCATCAAACATATCATGCAATCATCTAATTAGTATTAAAAACACATAATGGAACTCCCCTAACCTGATATTCAAGCCCTAATTGCCAAAAACTTTGAATATCTTTTTTGCTCCACAATGTCTCCTCTTGATCACCCAAAATTCTGCACTATTCTCTCTCTCTCTCTCACCAACGGATGTTTGACAGACTCTTCCCCTAGTGCACACGAAATTCAAAAGTGTTTTCCTCTCCTAATTACTCTCTTCCCTCCCTTAACTAACCCAATTTAATCTCTTTTAATAAAAAAAATGAAATTCTAACTAAAAGTGTATTCATGGCACTTCAATTTCCATTACTAAGGGTTTCTCTAGCCTCTCCATCTGCTCCTCGGCTAGGGTTCCTACCCTTTCTCATCCATGCCAAAATTTGATTTTTAGCAAAAAGATAATTATTTTACTACACCCAAGATTTGAACACGCAACCATCCAATTTCAAAGTCCATGCATAATCAACTTAACTAATACATGTTTCGTGATATTTTCTATAATTGTAGAAAATTATATCTCCCAACATGCCCAAGCGTATTGTAAAAATAATAATTAATTAAATAACACACAAATGGCATACATAAAACTTGAACCCAAGTCCTCTCACACAATTAAAGTACTCTCAACCATTTGAATTAGTACTTTTCCACATCATGAAAGTTAGCATTTAGTGCCATAAAGACTTCCGCTACCTGCATTTATGAAATAATTATTTATTTAATTATTTAAATATCGTGGTTCTTACAGGTATCCTGAAACTCTAATAATCATTCATGCTCAGATAGAGTAGAATGGATTATGTCGTAATGAGTAGCAAGAGGTCCTAGCCTCTGGACTTGATCAAGTCCTAGGCGCGAAAAGGATTTACCTTGTGAGTGGTTGGGTGATAACCCCTTGAGGCCAAACTCTGCAGAGTTTGAGAATCACACACAGGTGCAAGCCACCAAGAGATCTAATGTCATTGGCATGTATCCGAATAATTGAGTTTAGTGTCAATTGTGTCTTTGTTTACATGTATGCCTATGTGTGTTATGTTGTTAAACTGAGTTAAATTTTCATATGAATATTTCCTTGTTTACATTAGCTTACCCTTGTTTTTTGTGTTTCTGTCATGTGTTGTATGTTTTCCTTTTGTGATGATCACCTTTTCGGTGGGAGTAGATGTGGTTGTAATGTTAGAGGCACTTCTGGAGGATAAGGAGCCATCATTTTAGGTGGGAGCTTTAGCAGTTATCAGTTTAAGTATAGAGTTTATTAGTTTAGTTTAAGTGTATAAGTGATATATTTTTATAGCATATCTTTTGTAAGACTGTATTAATATATTGTGTACACTAGATTATATGTTTGGAACTATGATGGAACTTCCTACTTTTATTAGTTTTAAGCTGCTAAAAATTGGGATGTTACAATAATTACTATTACTATTATTATTAATATTAATAATAGTATTTTTTAAGTATTATTATTATTATTATTAAAATTTACTTCTTTTTTTTTAATTACTATTAACTTTATTCGAAAATCGTTATTAAATCATATATATGATTTTAATTTTTAAATATAATTTTACAAAATTAATAAAAATCAAATAAATACCTTAACAATATTTAAAAACATATTTGGCCTGGTTATACGCATGGTATCAAACTAAAAGTTTTGCCAAAATTTTAATTGTTTATTAAAAATATGTTTTTTTCAAGATCAGGAATAATATTTTTTATTATTACGAAACAAAATTATGATAATTTGAACTTTTCATTAAAGAAGTTGAAAATTATCTAGGACTTATACATGTTATACTCTTGGCATAAATCTTTTTCTGTAGTTATACTATTTGGTAACTTTCTTTAAACATGTTATAGAAAATAGGTTTATGGTTAGGATGAAATTTAGTTGAACAAGGATTTTTAAAAATTAAATACATACCTTAATAATATGTTTTTAAAAATTTGGCCCGTGCATACGTACAGGTCTTGGACTAGAAGTTTTATCAAATGTAACATTTTCATAAGTATGGTTCATTGAGGTTTTGTCAAAAGTTTTATTTATTTTTTACCGAGGAGGTGTTTTTATTCAAGATTAGGAACCATTTTCTTTATTATAAAAAAAATTATGCTTATAGTTTGAACTTTTCATTGAAGAAGTTGAGAATCAACGTATCAAGAGCGGCTCATGAACTAAAGTAAATTTAATAAATGAGGTATTTTATTTACAATTATTTTTTAAGCTTTTTTGAATACAAAATAATTTATTAAATTATTACAATTAATTTCATTTAACATTTTTTTTAATAAGTAATAAGACTAATCCATTTAATCTTTCTTAAAACATTGTTGATCTTAAATAAATTTTTATTATTTTTAGTTTTGAGAAACTAATTCCGCCTTAAGCAAATGACATTAAAATTGTTAACATTATTTTATAAGCTATATATACATTTGAAAAAAATATCTATTCTTTTTATATAATTAAGAATGTCAATTGATTTATCATTTTCCAAACTTATACTTTTTCTTTAGATATTTAATTATGAAAATAAATCAAATCCATTAATATCCAACAAATTATCAAATTTTAAAGATTTTTCAAGGTTTAAACATTTTTCTTTCAAAAATGTACAATCTAGTGACTTTTGTTATAAAATAAAGCTAATAATAGAGGAAAAAAGAAAAGGAAGAATAAAGATCGAGAGAATGTGGAGCAACTTTTATGTCTTTCTTATTAATGATAAAACATGGTCACCCATAAAGAATACAAATGAAATAATTAATACAAAATATTTACATAAAGGGTAATGTAGAGAGTAATGAATATATGAGTATCAATCATATGAGTAATTGTATCAAATCAATTGACAATCATTTATTCATAACAACTTTAATTCTTAGCACTAAATAAAAAACATAAATATCTTCATATGTTTTAAATTGTTCAAATCTATTTGAAGTGTGGTAATTGTTTTATGTACAATATACAAAAGGTAATCAATTCTAAATGATTCTTGAAGAGATTTTACAATTTCATTCTTAATGTTTTCATCAAATTGTTTCTTTATGCATCTAATACATTTTTCACAACTCGATAGTAAGTTTTTCTTTCTCAACTCGATGGTAAGTTTTTTTTTATCCCTTAACTTGAATTATCTTTTTTTTTTTTTTTAAAAAACCAAATTTTGAATTACGCTCCAATTAATGTATTATCCATAAGAAGTTTAACCCCTAATATAAGTAATAGTTTTGTAGAAAAAATTCAGTTCCTCATCTCGAAACTCGTAAATCCACCGAAAAACAAAATTGGACAAAAGAAATATATTTTTAATTTTAAAACAAATCCAAAACAGAATAAAAACAACAGCAACACAAATAGAAAGAAAAAACATAATAACCAAAAAAGAAAGTTAAAAAAATGGTACACACAGATACTATGAGATTCAAAGACTTTAATATGTCAAACTCCTAAAAGAAGCACTCTTAGAAGAGAAAAAATTAAGGAGAAGCAAGAGAAGTCACATAGCGATAAAAAAAATAGAATCCAAATTGATTATAAGATAATAAAGATAATTAAACATTCTTATTTTTCGTAAACAAAATTATAGTTTACTAAATAAAGGTTTTAACTTATTAATTATAATTTTTAATACCAATAAAAATTAACACAGTACTAATAATTTAACTTAATTTTATTCTCAAACATAAACTTGTAATTAATTTAGTAAAACTATATTAATAATAAAATATTCTTTTGAGGTTTTTTTTTATTAAACATAGTTTTATAATTAATTTAATAAATGTATATTATTAAATAAAAGAATTTGAGATTTTTTTCTTAAATATAATTTTATAATTAATTTAATAAAAAAATATTAACAGTAAAACAAAATTTGAGGTCTTCTCTATCTAAAAATCTAAAACGAGTGTTTTCCTTATTTTCCTCTTCCACCAACTATAACTAGGACTTATATCGGTTATCTCTTGGCATAATTGTTTTTTAGCTATATTATATGGTAACTTTCTTTTAGACTTGTTTTAGAAAACAGCTTTATGGTTAGGATGGAATTTAGTTGAACAAGGATTTAGGCATTTTAAAAATTAAATAAATGGCTTAATAATATTTTAAAAACAATCTGGCGCGTCAAAGGTCACATTTTCAGATATATGGTTCATCGAGGTTTTGCTAAAAGTTTTATTTTTTATTAAAAAGATGTTTTTATTCAAGATTAGGAATCAATTTTTATTTTTATGATTATAATTACCAAACAAAATTAGGCTCATAATTTGAACTTTTCATTGAAGAAATTGAAAAACAACGGGAACTTATACTTGTTATACTTCTGGCATAATTTTTTTATGTAATTATATTATTTGGTAACTTTCTTTTATACATGTTTTAGAAAATAACTTTATGATTAGGATGAAATTTAGTTGATCAAGGGTTTAGGCTTTTTAAAAATTAATAAATGCCTTCATAATATTCTTAAAAAAATGCAGTTGTGGATACGCATGGGTCGTGGACTAAAAGTTTTGTCAAAGTTAAAATGTTCAGATTTATGGTTCATTTAGGTTTTGCCAAAAGTTTTATTTTTTTTATTAAGAAGTTGCTTTTATTCAAGATTAGGAATCATTTTTCTATTATTACCAAACAAAATTATGCTTATAGTGTGAACTTTTCATTGAAGAGGTTGATAAACAACGAGGACTTGTACCTGGTATACTCCTGGCAAAAATCTTTTTTATGTAGCTAATATCATTTGGTAATTTTCTTTGACATGTTTTAGAAAATAGTTTTATGGTTAGGATAGAATTTAGAACAATTTAACTTCATTTTTCTCTTATTCATTACGTCAATATATTTCAATATATCTCTATCTTTTAGACTATGTATATATTATTCTTTTTATCTTTGATGCGTTGCAGTATGGAAGAACATATATTATTATTATTATTATTATTATAATTCCTCAATTGGTATAAAATAAAACTAATAATAGAGTAAAAAAGAAAAGAAAGGATAGAGAATGAGAGGATGAGGAATAATTTTTCTGTATGTCTTATTACTAATAGGAAGAGTCTTATTTATAGATACAAAATATAATCCATAAAGGATATAAATCAAAATAATTAATACAAATATTTACATAAAGAGTAATGAGAGTAACGAAACATATGAGTATCAATTATACGAGTAATTGCATCAAATCAATGGACGACCATTAATTCATAACAATCCCACTTAAGTGTGCATTGATAAGAAAATGTGTCTCATTAAAACCTTACTAGGAAAACCTCTTTGGGATAAAAAATCTAGTGAAGGAAAAAGAGTACATCATTTTATATTCTTTAATACAATATTGTTCATCACATATGCATAACTCATTAGGTCTGATTATGAATCATTTGATTAAAATAAACTCGTACTCATAGTACCATTAAGGTAACGAATTATATGTTTTACTCAATCCATTTTCTTTTTATAGTTGAATAATTATATCTTGCTTAACAAATTTACAACAAATGCAATATCAGGCCAAATATAATTAGCAAGATGCATTAGTGTTCCTATGATACTAAGATATGGTACTTTTGAACTAAGAAGTTCTTCAACATTCTCTTGAGTTCTCTAAAAGAGCCTTTATCAATATCTAACGCCCTCAAAACCATTGAAGTGCATAATGGATGTGACTTGTCCATTTAGAACCTTTTAAGCACCTTCATTATATAAGTCTCTTGATATACAAAAATACCTTTAAATATCCAATTTCTAATCTCAAACACAAATTTTGTCATTTCAAGATTCTTCATCTCAACTTCTTTCTTTAAACAATTAATTGTCTTTGTGAGCTCATTAAAAGTTTCAACGACGTTTATGTCATATACATAAACAATAATTATGGAAAATTAATTTTCAAATATTTTCATATTAATACAAGGACAAAAAAAAATCATTTCTATACCTTTCTTTTAACAAGTACTAAATAAGGTAGTTATACTACACACATCCTGATTGCTTTAATCAATAAAATGACTTGTTCAATTTTATTGAATAACCCTCTTTAGAATTTGTCTTGTTGGACAAATTAAATCCTTCAAGGATTTTTATATAAATATCATTCTCTAAGAGAACTGTACAAATAGGCTGTAACATCATCTATTAGATGTAAATGCAAACCTTGTTATGCAACTAGGATAATCAAATATTGCAATGTTGTTGCATCCAATACTAGTGAATATGTTTTTTCACAAATAAATACTAGGTTTTGTGAAAAACTTGAGCAACCAACCATACTTTGTATCTAATAATTTCATCATTCTTATTTTGTATTTGCGCAAAAATCCACATGTATCCAACGGGTTTCACACCCTAAGGAGTGCGACATAGGTCCAAAAACCTTTCCCTAAGCAAGCAAATATAATTATGCTTCTTTGCATATTTTCATTTTGGTGAATCATTTCTTTGTCGACAATCTTCAATGATTATTGATTATTGATCCTCATTGTCATTCATAACATTCATCGTAATATTATATGTAAAAGTTTCTTCAATGTTGACTTTATTTTGGTTCCATATTATATTATTCATGACATAATTTATTGAGATCTCATCACTTTTAACAATTTTATGTACCTGAGGTTCTTTTAGAACTGAATCATTAATTATGTCAAATGAACCTTTTGGGATTTCCATATTTTTTATTAGGTCATATGGCATTTTAGCTCCCTTTCTCATTCAAGGTTTTTATCTTTGGAACTAATAGGTCTACCACACTTCAAGTGTGTCTTTAGAACTAACAGGCCTACCACGCTTCAAGCGTGTTATGAATTACTATCAATTATATTCAGAGCATTACAGCTGGTATATATATAACTTAGTTACCCTTTTTCTGTTAGTAAAAATATAAGTTAATTGATTGACTAATTTTGTAAATGAGTTATCCTTTGAAGTTCTAGTTCATATTCTTTTGTACGAGGATCAAGACGAGATAATGATAATTCATTCCAACCAATATATTTTCCAATTGTTTTCTTTTTCCCCCTAATGTTGGAAAAATTATTCATCAAAATGGCAGTTGAAAAATCAAACTATAAATAAGTCTCCAGTTGGTAGTTCAAGATATATTATTATTGAGGGAGAATCGTATCCAACATATATTTTCAATAATTTTTTATGACCCATCATAGTCCTTTTTGGTGGGGAAATTGAAACATATACACCACACTAAAAAAATTCTTAGATGAGAAATATTAGGTTATTGACCAAAAAACAACTACATAATAGAGTATTTATGATAGCTTGTTAGCTTGATGCGAATCAATAATGCAACATGCAAAATTGTATATCCCCAAGTAGCAATCGAAAGATTAACTCTCATAAGTAATGGTCTTGCAACCAATTTTAGAAGTTTTTGTAATGATTTTACAAGTCTTTTTTTAGTATGAACATATGCTACTAGATGTTTAACTTCAGTTCCAATTGATATACAATACTCATGAAAAGCATGAGATGTAATTTCACTTGTATTATCAAAACAGATTTTCTTAATTGAATAATCTGGAAAGTGAGCTCTTAATTATGCTAACAACTTTGCAAATGCCTAATTGCGACTTGGTAATAAACAAATATGTGACCATCTAGTTGATGCATCAATTAAAACCATGAAATATCTAAATGATCAACATGGTGGGTGTATTGGACCACAATATCACCCTGTATTCATTCTGAAAATGATATTGACTCATTTCTAATTTTTCTGGTGATGGTCTTATTATCAACTTTCCTTTGTGAACATATAGTACGTGAGAACTCATTGGTCTAAAGAAGTTTTTTTTTAACTCTTAAGTGGGTGTCCACATGAGTTTTTCATCATAATAGATCCAAGATGACCAAACTGATCATGTCAAACAAGGAATTCATTTTTGATTCATAAACTTTTGGTTTACCATGACATGCATTTTAATTGTACTAATATATGTGTAGTACAAATCATCCAACTAATCATGCCAAACAAGACATTTATTTTGATTCGTAAACTTCTGATTTACCATGACATGCATCTCAATTGTACTAATATATATGTAAACCATAAGAAAATGTTAATAATTTCTCCAATACACATCCTTTTTTTATTCAAATCAATTCTAGTGATATAAAGATATTTCATATCTTCTTCATTGTTAGTCTCAATATGATATCCATTTAGATAAATATCCTTGAAACTTAATAAGTTTCTATTAAACTTCTTGGTAGAAGTATACTAGCTCTTCTGGAGCCTTCAAATATATTTGTAGTGCTAGAAATAATGTTAAGATTGACTTCTCGCATTACCAAAGAAGAGAAAAAAAATATTACTCTTGAGAATTGTATGAGTTGTTGCACTATCAATAAGACACATATCCTCATCATTGGTGCTAATGCCAACATTCATTCTTCATATAAACATAAATATCAATATTAGATATTACTATGTAAAAGGAGAAGAAGAATAAAATATTTAGAGGATTTTATTGATCAAGAAAAACTTATATAAGCAACATGAAACATAAAACAAATATAAAGCATTGGCTTAAAATTAAGAACATAATATGAGAAAATCTACTTTTTTAACACACTCATCATCAATGAGGCAATCAATGCTTCCATTGGTTTACCAAAGAAAATAATAATATGAAGATGATTAGTATCCATATGGCCATAATCAGAATCACCATTTTCATAAACAAAGTGTGTTTCTATGTTCTTCTAATTATTTTTAAGATGCTTTGGTGTACGACAAGTATAACTCATATGGTCTTTACCATCGTAATGATAATATATACTTTCATCTTAGTTGTCATTAATTTAATTTTTTTCTTTTTCCTTTTTTATACTATTGTTCCACTTCTGATGATAAAATTTCTTTTTGAAATTTTCTTTATGACCATGTCCACAATCATGATCCCTAGCATGACCACAACCATAACCAAGGCCACGACTATGACCATGAAAATATATATAAGAAATATTATTGCATTCACTTCTAGGAATGGAGCAGAACCAGTTTGGTGGATCTCATGATTTTTCATCAAAAACTTCATTGTTTTATTCAGCCATACAAAGGCATGAAATAAATTCGGAATATTTGTGAAATCTCTTTTCACAACAGTGTTGTCAATGTAGTAAATTAGTTGCTCCGATATTTTATTTATTTCTTTAATGATATCACCAAGACCCATGACATTTAAATGTATTTCAACTTTTAAAATCAAATATAAGTAATTATTCCTTGTAATATCAAGGGTCACAAATTCAAATTTTGCAACGTTTGGTGTGTTTAGAACTAGCACATAAAATAATAGTAATAATAATCACCATAATAATAATAATAATAATAATCACCATTATAATAAAAATAATAATAATAAGATGGAGACGGAAATTGATAAAGTCAAACAATTCTTATCACAAGAATAAGAATATAAGGTAAAATTGTAAATGAAGAGAGTATTAGAGAGATCATGGATTTACACACGCATAGCATTGTTGTTAGAGAGATCATGGATTTAGACACGCAAAGCATTGTTGTTAGAGAAAAGAGACGCTTCCACCAGCGTTCAGTTGGTTGAAGCATTGTGTTGATAATGTATTATAAAATAAAGTTAATAATAAAGTAAAAAAAGAAATGGAAGAATAAAAAATGAGAGAATGAAGAACAACTTTTCATCGTGTCCTATACTTCTCACTGTCTCCTATTACTGATAGGAGAGTACTATTTATTGATACAAGACATAATGCATAAAGGATACAAAAATTAAAATAGTTAATACAAATATTGTACATAATGAAACATATGAGTATCAATCATATCAATTAATATCAACCATACAGGTAATTGTATCAAATCAATGAACGACCATTAATTCATAATAATAATATTATTAATAGTGATATTATTAGTTGTACTTTCCATAATCTATTACTTTTAGTATAAAAAAATTAATATTAAAATAAAATTATTTAATTTTAATTAATTTTTACAAAAGCAAATACCCATTATTAGTATTTTTTTTCATATTATCTAACTCTTTATTTAAATAATATATTTTTAACTAGACATAATTATAATACTTAAATAAAATTATTTAAAGAACCAAAAAACAACGACATGTTCTTAATACAAATTTAATACAATCTATTCAATATTTTATGATTTAAATAAATTGTATAAAATATTTAGCACATTATTGTTTTAACAAATATACATTACTTTCTAAATTATAAATCTTTAAATACCACTAGTTATTATTATTATTTTATACTACTCACAAATTTGTATAAAATAATATTCTTTTATTTTATTAATTTGTTTTTTAAATAAAAAAGCAAACACCCCGTGCGACGCATGGACCGTAGAGTAGTTATTAATTAAAAGAAAGATTAGAAAAGTTTGCATATGAGCAACCAACCACCACAATCATTCAAAAGTCAACTACCTCGCTTTTCACGGATCCTTCTTCAATAATTCTCTCTTTTTAATAGCAATACATTTATGAAATTGAGATCTACCATGCCGACTAGTTGCCCCACCCGAACACTTCTCGATGTTGCAGTAATTATTTGGTTCAAAATTAGTTGGAAAATGCTACACAATCAACAAATCCCATCAAATAAAAATATTAGAGCGGTAAAGAAAATGTCCCACATTTATGATTTTGATTAGGTAATAAACATGATAAATGTGTAAAATATGATAGTACTACGAATGAAATATGTAAATTCAAATTTCAAGATGATGATGATAAAAGATGTAAATGTTTTGTCACACAGACAAAATAATAATATGTAACCTTATTATTATGTCTGATATGCATTTACATGATACATAGGTTTTTAAGTTAACATCTTATTTTACAAATACTTACATATTTATCCTATTACTAAAAATGTTTGTTTCTTATATCTAGAAGATCTAATGTAGGAAAGTTTTATATCAATGAGAGACTTTTTTTTTATCAGCAAAGAATAAAATAAATTAGATAGAGCACTTAAGGGTACTCTAACCCTTATACAAAAAAACAAAATCTGGACAGATAGATACAATAGCTTAGCATCATGGCTCCATCAAAACAAAAGACCATTCAAAACTAGATGATCACAATTTGGAACAATTTTGTGATCCACAAAACAAAGGGGACAAAGAGTATGTATACCTAAAACACATACCTCTACCAAATTTCCAAACAATATAATAATAGTATACATTAATCACACCACATTCTTCCTAATGCCAATACTTCAAACGTTTGAACATGTCCTCCACCTCGTAGAAGGAGGATAAATGCATCCAAATGGCCCTCCAAGAGAACAAGAAATATTAAAGTACGCTTAATACATTTCATTCTCATTACATTTATTAAACTGGACAATTTCACTTCTGTCCCAAAGGAGATTGATCAACAAGTACTATTGTATTTATGATTTGTCTTGGTCCCTTCATCAATAGTGACCTGTATAAGCTTGCTTGGCACACTTAAACACACATCAGTTAATCATATCACAAAGATTTTAAGCATACATAAGGAGAAAGAAACCAATCACTATAAGAGAACATAACAGATGGACTTTTATGTTTCATCCAAACCCAAGTTGTTACTTGAGCAAGAGCAAATATCTCTACAGGATCAACTTTCCTATGTTTAAAAATTACCTCATTCCTATGTTTCCATATTTCCCCTACTATTGCTAACACATTCCTTGCCAAAAATTATTTTGTCTACTATTAAGGTTCACTAGATGGAAGTGTTGAAAATTGTCTCTTGCTTTAACATGATGCACTAAGCTCACCCTAATCTATCTATCACATATATTCCACACCTTTTGGGATACACTACATGAGAAGAATAGGTGTTTTGCATTCTCTTCACTTGCTAAGCACATCTCACATAGGTTATTTTGTAATTGAACTTCCCTTGCTGCTAGTTTAACCTTTGTAGGTAACTTATCCAGGAACAACCTCTACCCTAATAGTTGTGCCTTCGGGTCCACCCTAATACTCCATAATGTTTTAAACTCTTTATTCCCTTCCTCATCAAAGGAACCTTGTAACTTATTATAAGCATACTTAACCGAAAAAACACCATTGTCATTATCCTTCCACTTCCAAGTATCAGAGCTCCCCATTCTAAGACTATGTCTGTTTAATAATATGATAAGTTGTTCCTCCATAATGAGACGAATTTATTTTATAAATGAGTACACATTTTATTTTACAAATTAGTTTTGTAAAATTAAGTTAGATTTAAATTCACTTTTTAACATGAATATTATAGTAATGAGTTAGAGTCTATCCTAACAAAATTTATTGTTTGTTGGATCAATTATTTTACTTGTTATCGTGTCGTTATAGACCATCCATTAATATCTACGCTTGAGATGTGTTTATATATCTCGTTGTGAGAGAGATGTGTTGGAAGTAGGACTCTTTATAAGATTTAAGGTTAATTTATAACATATATGACAATATAAATCTCACCTTATAAGCATCTTTTGTGAGGTTTAAAAAGACTTAAAGTCTACTTGTTAACAACTTACGTTAAAGTTGTGTTGCTTCACCAACTTCCTAACACTTAGGTTTGTCAACTCTAAAAATGATTGTAATAGAGAATCATTATAAAAAAAATCAAATAGTGACTGAAAATTTAGTCACTAAATGACTAAATTTAGTGACTAAAAAAATTAGTTACTAATATGTTCGTCATTGATTCATTGTAATCGATTTTGTGACCGAAATTTGTAACAAAAATTAGTAATCGAAATTGTGACTGAATTTAAGTCTGAAGTTGTAAACAAAATCAATAACCAAGCTTTAACTTCACAAGAGTATGCCTAAGGGGACTTTTGCTTTAACTTCTTTATCATCCACCATCATTTAAGATTGAGGGACACCATTTAATATGTGTGGTTCAGATAAGTTAACCCCACTACATAATCACCACATAAATGCAATGTCCCCTCCAAAGTAACAAAATTAAATTGACACACCAAAGTCAACGATCTTATACTGATTTCTATATTAATGTCTTGTAGACCCATGTGTTGTGATAAATATTTGATTGCATTTCCTAGCGAAGAATTAGACATAAAACTGAGAGATGAAGAAATAAGAAGCTACCCTTCATAATTAACTTCTCGGCTGGTTTTTCTTTTCCAGTTCTTCAATGGTCATTTTCGTTTCATCCTCAGGAAAAAGGCTCCAAGTGAAAAACTTGATATATTTCATTTGATGTAAAAAACGACGCACTATTCTGTCGCCTAAAACGAATGCAGGTCAGCTAAACATGTGGTTTATGTTGCGGGTCACACAATTGTTCCGTGATGAAGGTCAAGTGGATCAAGTCACAATTCAAGTGAAAGAAAATTGTCAAAATTTAATAATCAAAATATCATTGTCCTAAATAAAAAGAGTTGTGTCCTAACTAATTGTAACGTCTTATTTAATTAATAAACCAAATTAAAAGGAAACGTCACGTAGAATAATATGTTAAGCAGTCTTGGAGTACAATCACAACTCCGTACAGTAACCAAGGCACACCATGATGTCAAAATAAAACATAGAGAAATAACGACAAAGTTTTCAAAAAGGAAGCCCAAAGGCCAGACAATACATGGGCCATTGCCCTAAAAGAAAAGCCCAATCAGCACAAGAAGTCCAACCCAGAAAGACTATGCAGCGGCTTCATCTCTCCCCTGTTGACCATGATTTCCTCTCGCATCTGCTCCCATCAATAAATTGATGATCATCGCAAAAGTAGAAGAACAACATACAAGCAATCAAATAAGCAAAGGGTAAGCTAGAGTCAAAAAGATTTTCATCATGCAATCAGGTATACTTTCACAGTCCAATATACATACAACACCCAAGCATGTTATGACTTTCAAATCAATACACTAAGACTCGACTCGACTCATCCGGATACATATAACCTGGTCGGATTCAGCGGATGCTTGCACTTGTGGTGGATACCTCTGCTCACCCCCGAGCTGCTCACCCCTGAGCTATATGTTACAAGTGTTATAATGAATCAATTCCCTCACACACAAGGTTAGCCCTTAATGAGTTTCAGGCCTCCTACTACTCTCACCACAGGAGTCAGTCCGCTCTAAATGAGACTAACTGACTCCTTAAAGTGTCAGGATGCAATCCTTACCTTGAATCCTTACCAAGTTATATAGATGGGGCACCACCATGGACACCCACTAACAGGGACCATGGAATTACGTCCCGACCACTGAAGCACGACCCTGAAATCTCACCTAGAGATTCCAAGGAATTACGCACTAACACAAACCAATCATACTCAATCAATCAAGAAAGATTTATCATACATATACATATATACATGTCACATACCAACTCTTCATAATCCACCTCTCTCATGTTCCTAATGAATCCATACCACCCCATTATTCTCAAACCATAAATGTGGAATTTCATCTCATGCCAATACCATGCCACTTTAAATACCAACCATCTCATTTGTTTCACATGCCAAGATCACACATTCTCATCATTTACCATCCATGAATCACATAACTCATACATCACCGTTCATCATATATTTTACCATAACAATTATATCCAAGCAAGTGCCAACCATCCAAGAACAAGAAATAACCAAACACCACACTTCCCTCGCCCAACTCCTCGCTCAGGCTGAAGGGTCTCGCTCAGGCGAGCCCCCTTCGCCTAGGCGAGGGCTCGAAAAGGGGGAATAGTAACCTCACGCGGGATCTCCCTTAAGCGAGACCCCTCTCGCTTGGGCGAGATGGTCGCTCACTCAGAAAGAATGTGGGTCGCATGAGCGACTATTCGCGTGAAGTAGCTTGGGCGAGCCTCTGTTAATCTCGCCTTGGCGAGATCATGCTCGCTTGGGCAAGAAAACCAGTGCTCACCACTGTTCTCTCGTGCAACAGTCCAATAACACAGCCCAAACAACACAATATGACATTTTATAAGCTCAAAGCAGTAAACAATCCATGAATCACGTAACATCATCAAAGACATCATGAAAAATCAAAGCTTTAACAGAACCCTAACTTCCCTTACTTGGAAATAAGCTAGCAAGGACTTCGACACCCAATAGCCGAGCACGGCAGCTCACGAAACAGATTTATGAACTGAACAAGATAGCAGAACAGATTTTAAAATGAGTTTACTACGAAACCCTAACTGGAAAATACGAAAATATGCCTAGAGAGGAGAAGTATGAGCTGGAGAATAACTTACATGGAGCAAGAAATGAGGTTGAGCTACTTGACCAAGATTGGGGCTAAACCCTAGCAGAGCCTCTTAGGAAAAAGGGGAGTGTGAGAGTATTGTTTCTACAAGAATGACAGAAGTGAGAAGGGTTTGGCTGCCTTAGGGGCCTTGGACACCCTATGGGCCAGCCATTAGGCCCATTAGATTAGGGGCAACCCTTTAAAAATTAGGGAAGAAAAAAAGGGTTTTACACTAATGACTGTAACTTTTGGCTTGGTGGTAAGTACTCGATCCTAACTATTTAATTATAAATTTCAAAATCATTTATCAGTTATAATTTTTTCACCTATCTGCTTTTTTTTTATGTCTTTTAGTTGTTGATGATGAGTAATTAATTTTACATACTTTTTGTTTTTGGATTTAGGATTTAGGGATTTTTTAAAATTTCTTTATGTTTGAGTCGAGATATTGATTATAATAAAGATTGAGTATAATACCGAATAATAACATGCTTACAAACTACATTTTACCTCTTAAGTGAATGAAATAAAATAAGGAATAAAGAAAGCAACTACAAAATTGAGATTCACACATAACATTAGACATACCCAAGAATTGACATATAAAGGTTAAATATTTTATGATTAAGGTTTTCGATATGATTACAAATGTGAAATTAGTTTTTGTTCACATTTTATGAATTAGGGGTATACAAAATTGTTTCAGTACCGACATGAGTGTGACAGAAGAATAAATGGAATCAAAGATTTTCGTAAGGGGTATGGCTGCGTTCACATAGTATGAGGAAAAAAGAATAAATTAAATGGGATTTCACCCGTATTGATGTGGTTGAGACCACGTGGATGTGGAAGGCTCATTTAAATTCGGTCTTATATATTTTTTTATGGGTTTAGTTTGGTCACTATTTTTTTCAAATTGTTAGATCATATATATAT
>Ga0214544_1002110_pt1 | contig 41901 bp, 21 predicted proteins | sample CNSS3metaG_FD_160074 | JGI IMG/M metagenome (GOLD analysis project Ga0214544, IMG submission 160074) | Root nodule microbial communities from cowpea collected in UCLA plant growth center, Los Angeles, California, USA - CNSS3 | ecosystem: Host-associated > Plants > Roots > Nodule | place: USA...
GGGGTGGGGTTTCTAAATGGAAGCGTGAGAGTTTGGGAATTTTTTAGAGTGAAGAGGAAAGGGGTTCTGTTGGAAAGAGAATGGGGTAAGGGTGAGAGAGTGAGAATTTTTCGGAGTGAAAAGAAAAAAGGTTTTGTTTCAAGATGTTTAAAAGAATGGGGTAAGGTGAGAGAGTGAGAATTTTTCGGCCCACGCGCGAAAGTGAGCTTCCACTTTTACCAGCCACATTGTTCAGCTTTTAATTAAATTCAAAAAAGAAAATAAAATGGAATGTGTCAGGACACGTAAGGTGGTAAGGGAAGTAGTAAAAGTTAGTAGTCATTTTATCATTTTCCTTTTATATTAACTTGTCAAAAAATTGATTCTCATGCACTCAACTTGAATGAAAAGCAAATGTATATATCCTCCAATCACTTTACGCAATTGCATTAGTTCTGATAACTCTGTCATGGTGCAACTAAGGTTCGATATGGTGATTTTTTTAATTATTAAATTTTTACAATTTTTTCTCATCATCGTTTAAATGATTTTTTTTGAAATACTAAAAGTTTAAATACACTTTTAAGTGTTGTACTTGGAGAATGAACCAGAAAACAGATTTTGAAAAGGGGGAAAAATATAATTCATAAATTTGATTTTTAGTTTTAAAGAAATCATGTTATTGAAGTTTATGTAATGACTTTTTCACTGTTGCTATGTTTATGATGGTCATTGTCACCACAATTAGCAGTATCTCCACCATAGTTACTTTTAGGATGTAAAGAAGTGACATCACATTTTCAAATCAATTTAATTCCACTGCATTTTGGTGAATTAAGTTTAGTCACTGGGTATTGGTCAAGCATAACAATTTAGAATTGAATTAAATAACCGAGTTTAGTAAGTTGTTGAACCCAACCTAACTATTTAATGAATACAAAATAAAGACATTAAATGTCTGACAAATTTGTTATAAAGGTAATTGTATATTTTATTACATAATAATATTTTATACTCATACATACTTACATATATTATGTATTTTCGTTATTTTATCAAAATTATGAAATATTAAATAATTTATTTTAGATAATTTTGGTATATTGTGGTTTTTTTTTATTCACCGGTAACCCAAGTACACCAAAAAGAATGATGGGTTTAGTTACAAAATAAACAAAAAAGTACAAACTCAACATTAATTAAATTTGATCGAGTTAAGCGAAAATAGAAGAAATCGCTCGATCTATAGTCAATCAATCTCATCTTTAGCAACCAATAACTCACATGATTCATAATTATCTACCTTATAATAAATTTGGGTGGAGAAGTTTTAGAAGATAATTATTTTTATAAAGAAAATTAAAATGGTCTATGATAATTGTGTTATTTGAGTAGAACGTTTTAAAAAAAATCATGAAAACAAATAAATTATTTAAAATGAGATAATTTGAAACTTCACATAAAAATAAATTTTTTAAATTCTTTCATAATTTAATTGTTTTTCTTATTTCTTTTATCAATTTTGGTTTGGATATTATTATTGGGATCACTATATTTTGATTAAGTTTAACTATTTTTTTTCTTAATGTTCATACGAATTATTTTATTTGATTTAACTTATTAAGGTCATTTTGTTGTTGTAATTTATTATTATTTTTATTTAACATTAATAAAAAAATTCAACTAATATTGAAAATAATATTTTTTACTAATAAATATTATAATTTTCCTTGTCGATAAGTGTAGTGTCTGTTTTTCTATCACCAACATCAATATTATTACTTATTTAAATTTTGTTGATGTTTTTTTATAATATTAATAATAAAATTCAACTAACATAAATTATAACTTTTTTCTTCTTTTAATCTCGACTTCACCTTTTCAGCCACATTAATCTGAAAGTAAAAAAAAAAAAAAAAAAAAAACTTGGGTCAACATTATTACAAAAATAACTTAAATAATTTTAATCGAAACAACGAATGTGTTTTTAATACATTATCTGGATTATAAAGTTTTGTCACTATTTTGTTCTTATAAAATATTTTTAAGAGCAGAGAAAGTAAAAAATATTTAAATTATGTTTGACTTTTATTCGTAAATAATATGAGATTTATCGAGTGCACAAAATATTAACTGTATAAAATAAAAAAAATAATTAATATTAATATTTTTAATTAATAATTATTTTCTGATTGAATAGTTTTTACCTTGAATGATAATTAAAATATTTTATCTAAATAAAAAAATTAAAATTTAATAAATTTAAATCATTTCATTCAAATTAAATATTTTAAAATGTATCAATTGAATACATTTGAATGTTGGACATTCTTATCCGAAGTTACTCTGTTTTTTGTATTAACAATTAGTACTATTTGTTAATATGTACTGGAAAAAAATTAAGTTGACATCAATAAAAAAATTAAAAGAAAAACTTAAATCAACCTGATAGAATTAATATCAACCAATATTAGCATAAATAATTGTAGTTAATATAGTTAATAAGTATTGGAATATGAACATAGTAAAAATGTCAAAATTTATGATGATACCGAATATACCCTTATTTAAAAAAAATTGTAAAAAAAATTGTAGTGGATATCAAAAGTTGTAATAATTTATTTGCAAAACACACATGCAAAATAACATTTCCATGATACTAATATCATTCATTCTCAGAGAATTTATGTTTTAACATTATATACACCATTGAGCTATTATGCCATTAACGCACTTGTATTCTTTTTACGTGATTAACAAAATTATGTATGGTATTTTTCAATATTTTACTATTTATTTAAGTATATGTAATTTTTGTTTAATAGAAACTAAATACACCTTTTTTAAATATTAACATTATATCTAATTCTTATCGTACAAATTATTCATGTCACTTGTGTTTATTATTATTTTTATTTATTATGATTATATTTTTGACTGTCTAGTTTATATCAAAATTTAAAATGTTTATGTTTATTATTTTTTATAGAATGAATAAATTGTTATTTTTTATTTATAATTTATATTCGAGGAGCTTTCAGTGAAGTGAAATAAGATGTAACAATCTTTTTTTAAATTTGTAACCATTTAAAAAAAAAAGAAGCTGAATGTAAAAACTCAAAATAAAAAGTAAAGTTTCATTTTAAAAATTTTCAAACCTTGACGCTGAACAAAATCTGGAAGAACGATGTCACGTTCAAAAATTTCAAATTTTGAAAGAAGGAGTTGCGTTTGGCAAAGGGCTTTCCCTTTTATTTGCATTCGTTAAACGACGTCGTGGTTGGTTGAGATTTTTATTCTGGTCCCACGAAATTTAATGGGCTGGGCCAATGAGGGTCCACCGATGAAGGAACCCAAAAAGAAAAAGATTATTGAAGTACCAAGAATACCAATAAAGAGTGACAGAGAATAGGTTCCCAAAAAGTAAGAAAGAACTAGAATTAAACTCAAGAGACGGTCATAACTTTATCTTTCTCTCCAAGATTCTATTTTTAAAACCTGTCATAACTAAAGTTGCTCAAAAACAGATTTACCTATACAAAAAGAAGGAAAATATAACATATAGAAATGATTTGATTTCTTGGAAGAGAGGTTAGGTTCGCTGGGTGTTAAATATATGCGTATATATTGCACAAACCAACAGTCGCAAAATTTGATGCTTCCCGCTTCTTTCTCCGCTACACTGTTCACTCTCTTTCTCGCTCAACTTTCTTCTCCTTCATTTTCACTTTCTTCCTTCTTCTAGGTATTTTCTCTTTTCTCACGCGTCTTAGCACTTTTTTTTTTCTCCGTTGAAGTTTTCTTCACTTTAGAATGATTGTTTCCATTGTAGTATGTTTCTGAGACCAGTTTAGGTATCCGGTTATTTAGTTTGGGTTTCTCTCTATGCGGTTTCTGTTTTATTGTTGTTTCCGGAGTTTTCTGGGGAGAATAATATGTAAATATCATTTTGTTATATGCTTTGTTTTTTATATGTCAAGGGGAGGAGGGAATAACGCATGGAATTTTGTTATTATGAGTTTTTAAGACAAAATAAAATTGTATTTTTCCTGCTTGTGACAAAATTATACTAGATTATTTGAAAGAAAGATGTGTTTTGAATTTTTGGCCCGCTTTAATGCTATTTATCTACGTGTGGTGGTGGTTTGGATTGGGGGAGAAAGGATAATCCTAGCTTTCTTCTCTTATTGTGTCCTTCTCTCAAGAAGAACGAATCAAAATTCAATTTTGTTAGTTTTGTTTAGATTCAATCATACAATGAAATTGTGTCCTTGAATTATTGCATTAGGGTTGTAGAAAAATTGCTAAATTTGTGCTTGAGTGTGAAATTTTATTGAGTTCTTATTTGTATGGCTCTGTGGTTTGTACAGCAATGTCGAGTTTTACTGCCGTAGCACTGGATAGGTTGATAGAGCCGGGAGCTTCAAATCCGGTTGATAAATCTAGTCCAACTTCAATTCCTATCCCGAACTCACAGAAGCTAGAGAGGAGTACTAAAGCGCTTGCCAATAAAAGTAAGGCTCTTCGTCCTCCATTGAAGCCTACGCTTTATTCCACTCCTGAGGTGACACCCCTTCCGGAAACTCCTTCCTCGTTCCCTCCTTCACCATACATCATCAACCACAAACGTCGTGGTCCAAGTCTCCTAATCAAGAGTTCCTCTGATGTGGATATTCATGATGATGAAAATGCTAATGACAAGAACTTCGTTGATGCTGTTGTTGCAAGTTCAGCTGGTGACCTCCATGTTACTTTAAAGAACACTGAACTTGTTAAAGAGGATAAGAAGGTGAATGGTGTCTATGATGGCAAACTGGATAACAGCAATGGTGCTGACCTTGCAAATTGTCCCAGAGAAACTGGAAGTAGTAGCTTAACAGATTATTTACTCAAGGAAAGGTCACTGACATTGAATCTGGACAGAGCTAGAGAGGTTGATGAAGACTTCTTTGATCCAGCAGATTCAATGAGTTTTGCAAGCAACACAGATGGAGAAGAGAATGCAACGGACCTTTCTATGAAATTTAGCAGTCCTATTGGGGAATATTATGATGCATGGGAAGGTAAATTGGGTTAGCTTTACTGCTAGTTATTTCTTTTACCGAGGAGCTAACAATCTTATGGTGTATTCATCTACTAATCATATAGGAGAGGTGAAGGATTATTCGATAATAATATGTAGTGTCCAATATATATTCATGTCCATTAGCTTACTTGGCTCTTTTCTTTCTGTAGAATTTTCTTCCACCAGCACGAGTCAAAATTCTACACACGATGTTGATACTGAAGTTGAATTGCGTGAATTGAGATTAAGTCTGTTGATGGAGATCGAGAAGCGGAAGAAAGCCGAAGAATATCTAAATAGCATGAGAAGCCAATGGGAATGTATTAGGCAAGGATTATATCAAGCAGGAATTATATTGCCTGCAGAGCTTACTTCTGTTGCGAAGGATGAGCAGATAATTTCTGATGGTGTGGAAGATCTATGTCAACAAGTTCATATTGCTAGGATTATATCAAATACCATTGGAAAAGGAATTGCCAGGGCGGAGGTAGAGAAAGAGATGGAAGCTCAACTAGAGGCAAAGAACTTTGATATTGCTCGACTTATGGAACGTCTCCATTGTTATGAGACCATGAATAAGGAGATGTCTCAGAGGAACCAGGAAGCAGTAGGTGAGACTCGTCATTTAATTGGTCTATAATTGTGTTGATTAAGGAAACATATCAATTGTTGTTTATTCTCCATTTAACTACATATATGATATATTCATTAAGCTGTGCTAGTTTTTTTATTTGTTAACTTATTTTTCCTCAATGCACAATTATCATTCTGCTGTGTATTTAATTTATCTATATTAGATTGGTACAATTATATATGGTTTAGGGATATGTTGATAGACATGAGTGTATGGACTGGTTGTTTTTATGTCTGTTCAAGTTTGATTCTCCTGGGGTGGAGACGGGGGTTTTACCAGGTCACTCCAAATTTATGATTTTGTTTTATTTTATATTTGATTAATTTGTTAATCTGGTTTATGTTTTTGGCTGTCTTATCTAGAGATGGCACGGCGTGAGAGGCAAAGGAAGAACAAGAGGCAGAGATGGATTTGGGGTTCCATCACAACTGTGATTGCTCTTAGTACTGCTGCATTAGCATGGTCTTATCTCCCTATGGAAATAGGATCATCTTCTGCTGAACTTGATCTGATTCCTGAACATGATGATGCAGCCAAGTAATTTACAACATAACCATTAGATGCAATGCCGTATTATGGTAGGTAGGAGAGAGCAATAAAAGTCTTACATGCCACTACATGGTCAGCTTCCTCTTTTTTTATCAGTAGCAATTTTCTGGCAGTCTGAGGGTGCTAGCGGTTTCACTTGGAAATTTTGAGACTTTTTTTAACCTTGGGATCCATCCGGCACAATGCTGTCATGAGAATTCTCTGTTTCAGCAGTGAAGAATGTCCTTGTAGAATTCTGACTTGATTGAGCCTTGTTTATGTTGGTTTGTGGTTGTCAAATACAAATATTTCGTAATTTGTTGACACTACAGGTAGAAATAGGTCACATCACAGATGCATTCCCTTGTTATATCGATTCAGATAAATCACTGTTAATAGCAATAATCCTACTCTACGTATTTTCTGTGCCATGTTAGTTGTATATATTGTAGTTGGATCCTTCATGTGTGTCCCTTTCATTTTATGGTTTGTCTAATCTGCATTAGGTTCCGATTCAAAAAGGTCTCTTCTCCATGCAAACCTCCACCCCCAAAACCCCTTTATGTCGCTTCTTAATTAAGTGTCTTCCTATTGACCTGAAATAAGATAGAAGACATCTATATTTCTCGGCCATTTCTTGTTCCATACCCATCTTCAAAACTTAAATTATTAAGCTTTCATAAAGATTATTTTTGTTTTCTTACAAAACTTAGTTGACCAAATTTTAGGTAGATTCTCTTATTAGGTTTGCCCCAACCAGTATTCCTAAGTAATGATAACACCTCGTTAGTTATAAGAGTTAAAATTAATCATTAATTTTTCATTCTCACTTTTTAATCTCTAATTAAAAATTAGATGATGACACTTCTGATGGTCACAAAACAATGACAATTTTATAAATGACAACTGTAAATTTGAATGTGTCGAGTGAGTTTGCACAAACGAGCAGGTTGAAATAACATAAAAAATGATCATGTATCGATAATGGGAAAAAGATTGAACAAGTTAAACCCGAAGAGAAAGAAGTTGGAGCATTGTATGAGGAAGTGACATGCGTGTGAAAACCTAACGGGAGAAATGGAAAGGCGAGACAAATGCACGAGCCTAAGGTGATGTTTTGAAGTGTTAGATTTCCTCATTTATTGCGCCAATCGTGGAGATATCCTTCACAAAAAATCTCTCTTCTCACGCATTCAGACCCACGCCTCAACTTATCCCCACCAAACTCCTCTTCTTTTCCTACTTTATTCATCGCAAATCTACATACCCTTTAAATGCCTTTTTTTCTATATGTTTTTTCTTTCCACTATTAGATCAATTGAAAATTTTATTTTAAATAAAAACAATAAAATCGAATGCATAAAAAATTTTATAAACATTAACTACTATGATTTTATATTAAAATTTTTATCAATTTTTTTTTTATATTAAATGTTACTATAATTTTTCATACAAAAAACTTGTATTTTCTTGGTAACGAGTCTTTTATTCTATCTTGCTAATTAAAATTTTAACACAAACTTATCTCAGTAATCTCAGTTCACACTCGCCATAAATTTATAAGTTTAATTAAAAATGAGTTCCCTTAATCCGGTTCACTTTTTAATAAATAAAAACTTTTGTAATCCGATTATCCAGTACAAATTTGTGGGTTAATCTTTAGAATACTTTGTTCTTTCAATTTATTTTATATATTTATTATTACACAATCCAAATGAATTATTTGACTCATTGTTTTATAACACTACAATTAAAATATTTGTCTATTTTACTAAATATTATTATAAGATAATAGTTGAAAAATAGTATTAATTTATCAATTTATATACTTAAAAGTAATAAATAATTATAATAAAAATTTGTAAAACATGATTGTTATCGGTGGATCGTGAATTTCATCTGGAACCCAGTTTAAACTAGATTAATCCGTGCGGAGTCAAATTTCATATATAAAAAAATTAAATCTTTTTAAATCCAACCCGAGTTGTAATCTGGGTACCAAAAGTTTAAATAGAAAAACTTAATTAGATAAAAGAAATGTTATAAAAGACTTTAGTTTTAGTATGGTTTGTTTATTTACATAGGTTTCTGTATTGCATTATTAAAAGCAAACCCCAGACACAAATATAGTTAGTTGAGAAACTGAATGTTGGATATTATTAAGAGGTTCTACCGACTGGGCTAGGTCTAATTCCAAGCATATGGCAATGCAAATGGTTGGGGGCGGGACAGAAGAAGGATGGCATCATTACAGTAGTGGTGGACCCCATCAAACTCACCCTGCCATAACAGCAGATGCTGCAAATCATGGGTCCAATTTCAGTGTTAACTTTTAACCAAACTATGCCGCGTGAAGGATCAGATTCAGATACCAGAATAGATAGGCATCGGAAAACAACACAAAACCAAGAAAATGTTAATTAATTCACACACACCACTGCAACCAGCCCTTCATCTTTAATACAGAACAGTTTCCACAAATTCTTCTCAACTCATTCTTCTTATTCCTCATTGTTATGCAGTGAAAATTGTAGGTTACAATTTTTTTTCAGTGACTGTGTCATCCATTGTTATGCATGTGTTCATCACGTTGGGTTACTGTCGGTGCAGTTCAACCAGTTAGTTGCATAATCTTCTGTGTTAATTACACTGCCGCCACTCCATTGAAGATGATATGGTTATACATAATTCTCATACTCAAAAAAGAAAAATAGTTCAATTCGAAAGAAATAATTTTCTTTAATATCATATTCATAAAAATATATTGAATAAATGTTTTTTTTTTATTTAATGGATAACAACTAAACAAAATCGACGAAAATATCATTGTTAGGTTTAAGTGAAATCGTTGGTTGTCATTTTCCATTGCAAAAGTTGGTAACACTGTTCTCTTTCATAATGTCTCGTTAAAAAGTACGGTAGTTGGTTTGCCTGTTTTTCACATTATACCAATCCTGTGTCGGTAGTTGTATAACCATCCTTTGTGGACTTCTACGTCCCCGCTTTTATGAATTTTTTTTTTTAACTTCACAGTTGGATTCTCATTTTTAAAGTTATATTTAATAGGATTCACATTCAAACCTATAAATATATTTTCGTTTAATGAGACTCTATTAAATGAATATTTAATTAACCTTATACCCTAACCTGCAATAAAACAATCTGGGATACGGATTATCTAAACTCTCGCGGTTAAAATCACACCACCGTCTGTGTTTTTGGAACAATAATTACAACAGGGAAATGACTGCAAAACACGAATCAACTAACAGAGAAATTAATTTAGTGGTAAACATTACTTTTATTTGTCACTTTCAGAAATCTCACATACTCTAGTAATAATGTTATTAAAAATTACATACGCATTATAATTGCATTTTTTCTGTTTTTTCTTCTGAACAAAACTGAATTTGTAATCTAAGAAGACAAACTCGCTTTTCACTTTTCAGGTTCTTAGCAACTGCAGAAGAACCGTACTTTTGCTTTTTCTCTTATCTCTATATTACTGCGAGCATATAAACAAGAAGAGAACCCATACATGAGTTTGTGTAAGAGAGTGAACCAGAGATGAAGCATTTTGCCTTTGTCTTTCTTCTGGCCATTCTGGTCCCTCAGGAGTGTTTCCATGCCACCGTGGAAGCAAGGGATGGTTTCGTCAGAACCAGAGGCACCCACTTCATGCTGAATGGATACCCTTACTATGCAAATGGCTTCAACGCCTACTGGTTAATGTACACGGCTTCTGACCCATCTCAGAGGTTCAAGGTTTCAAATGCCTTCCGAGAAGCAGCAAGTCACGGCCTTACTGTTGCTAGAACTTGGGCCTTCAGTGACGGTGGTTATAGACCCCTGCAATATTCCCCTGGTTTCTACAATGAGCAAATGTTCACGGTAAGAGACCCACACTTTCCACATTTTTTGCCTTTTAACATGTCATTTCTTGCTGTGTTTATATTTTTAGTTTCAATTTCTCTCTGTTTTCTGGTGTGAAGGGGTTGGATTTCGTTATATCTGAGGCCAGAAAGCACGGAATTAAGCTCATACTGAGCTTGGTGAACAACTATGAAAACTTCGGAGGCAAGAAGCAGTATGTGAACTGGGCTAGAAGTCACGGCCAGTACCTTACTTCAGATGATGATTTCTTCAGGAGCCCTGTTGTTAAGGGTTACTACATGAACCATGTCAGGGTTAGTACAATTTCTCGTCTTGCTTCGTAAAATTGTATGTGCAGATTAAAACCTTGGATAGTGAAATTAGCTTCCTTTAACCAGACAAGTCCTGGTACTTTTTTGTCTCTTCTAATCTGTGTTCCTTCTACCGTTACCATCTAATATAACTAAAATAATCTCAGTATAATAATCACTTTGCCATTTATTCTGCTCATACATCTAAGATAAACGTGTTATTGGGAAACATAATTTCAAGCTCTGAATTTTGTTCATCTTCCATAGACTGTTCTTAACAGATACAACAGATTTACTGGAACCCATTACAAAGATGACCCAACAATCATGGCGTGGGAGCTTATGAATGAGCCTAGGTGTACATCGGATCCTTCAGGAAGGACTATTCAGGTCAAATATTTTGTTCCTCTTCCACCTTTTTCTTTTTTCTTTTTTTACCTTCTAGCTCTTTCACCCTCATAGATGTTAGTGCTCACCATTTTTAAACCAAATCTAGCACTAAAATATATTACTTTATTCAAAAAAAAAAAAGGAAAGGAATGATGTGATTAGGACAAATTAACCTAAAGCAGCGTCCTTGTGTAGTAAAGACGCCAATCACGGTCCTGGTTTCATTCTCAATCATGAGTTGACTCGTTAACTCGCCACTTTTTTGTTTGATTATAGGCGTGGATCACGGAAATGGCTTGGTTTGTGAAGTCGATAGACAGGAACCACTTATTGGAGGCAGGACTGGAAGGGTTTTACGGTCAATCAACACCACAGAGAAAAAGATTGAATCCCGGTTTCGACATAGGCACAGATTTCATTGCAAATAACCGAATCCCAGCCATTGATTTTGCAACGGTCCACTGTTACCCCGACCAGTGGTTAGTTTAGTTAGTAACTAACTAAAAAGATCAGTTAATAACGTTATCAAATTCATATTTTTATTTTTGATTGCTCCATAAACAGGGTATCGAGCTCCAACGTGCAGTATCAGCTTTCGTTCTTGAACAACTGGCTCAGTGCTCACTTCACGGACGCGCAATACGCTATAAGGAAACCGATTCTGGTAGCGGAGTTTGGGAAATCGTTTAGGGGTTCGGGGTACGAGGCGTACGAGAGGGATGAAGTGTTCAATGCAGTGTATTACAAAGTATACGCTTCGGCTAAGAGAGGAGGAGCAGCAGGGGGAGCGTTGTTCTGGCAGCTTCTGACCGGAGGAATGGAATCTTTCCAAGACGGTTATGGGATCATGCTTGGCCAGAGTTCCTCTACGGCCGATCTCATTGCACGCCAGTCTCGGAAGCTCTATCTGATTCGGAAGATCTTCGCGAAGGTTGCGAACATGCGGCGGTGGCGAAGGGCAAGATCAAGAGCCGGCAGAGGGTTTTCTGGCGGTTCTGGAGGTGGAAACGGAGGTAGCCACGTCGGCAACTAAAACGGAAAATTACTACCTCACTACTTACTACTAGCTTATTATTACACACAGTTCAAGTTTGTTCCTTTGTGTGACACGGGTTTCTCACCAATACACGGCCATGGAGGATGGCCCCACCAGAATATCTTCGAGATGAATCGTTGTAGCCACTGGTTAGCTATGTACACGTGTGTCTTCTTTGTTTAACCTTCACTCCTATACGCAGCACAAGCAGCTCGTGAATTCTTCCATGGTGTCTACTTCTTGGTTGCTCAACCTCACTTTACTTTTTAACTTTGGAACGAGAACAAGAATGCTGTTCATGTTATTATAACCTAAAGTTTGAATTAAAAGTATATCATAAAGGCAAGTTATGTTTACTTTGACATATCTTATGTTTACATTTTTTTTCTTGAATGTGTATTCGATATTAAATGAATACTAAAGTTATGTCTACACAAAAGTTATAAAAGTGGCTCAAGAAAAGGGATATTTTCTTAACAAATAATAGGGCTGAAGCTCAACCAGAAGCTTCGAGGAAAAGCAACAGAGCTAACTAAGAAAGCAAGAGATAGAAAACCAGGCATTACTACAAGACAGTATTGGCGTAAAATGATTCATGTCATAACCATGCAACATAACATAAAACCTTAATCTTGAAACAAAGAAAATGAGATGTGTCATTAACACATTAAAACGCATTGCAATGTTTTACATGTGTCTTGAAGTTCTAGTCATCTTGAAGCCAATAACGAATAGTAAATAAAACAAAACCTATGCAGAGTCCCACAGACCCCAAAACAACAACGATTCTAACCCATAGAGAAGATACAAAAGCATCCAGTATAAAACCGTTCCACAGCCAGTACCATAAAATAGAGAAAATGGATCCAATAACAGCTCCAACAACCACTTGGCTCACTGTATGAAGCTGTTGCGACACCCTCAGGTACGACTGGAAACATAGAACAAGCATAAGCAACTCGTACTATAATCAAATTCAGAAATTATATATTCTGATTCAGTACGCTAGAGCAATGGAGCTTTCAACTATACCATAAACAAATATTTATCAATTCCTTTCTGTGATTTCACTAAGCTAGGGTAATGTACATTGTGTGACAAAATGCTTATATTCATATTCAAAATTCAAGCATGAGTGAAACAAGAGGATTTAATTCTTAGAGAGCATTCTACGAGATAAAGAATTCATAGAAAACTCGTCTTAGTGGTTTTTTTATTTTCTTAAGGAATAGAGATTTTTCGAAGTTGCTAACTTCATTTTGTATAGTTATATTTACATCAAATACAATTTTACACAACACTTCGAAACAATAAACATCATATAAGTTGTGAAATGACATGGTACAAACCAGGACACAATGTTCTAGCCTATAAAATTATACAGTATTTTGTAATGATGCACATGGACCTAATGAAGAGGTAATGCTCATATGGTAATTGAGATAGCCATTTTAAATGTATAATATAGAATAGCAGAATTTAAGGTACCAAAAACACAAGGAATAAAAGGTATACCAACGAGGCAACAAACTGAAGGCTAAAATGGAAATATTATACACTTACAAAGAAAGAACCAAATGTCAGGACCAATCCACTTATGGCAATGGTAAATACATTTAGCCCAAGCCATTCTACTCCTGTAATATAACAAGAGAAACAAACAAATGTTCATAGTGAAATCATATATTTCTACACGTCTTTAAGAAAAACAAAGAAATCTAAAACCATCGGCACCTCCACGATGTAACAGACAAAACAATTCTAATTAAAGATTTTTTTTTTTTTTGCTTGTATTGAGTCTTTCACATGAATGCCATGGAAATTTGTATTGTCATCACTGAAAAGGCAACTAAGATAATGGAGTTCTTTATTTCATGAAGCAAATCTAAAACAAAAAAACAAAGTTTTGCCAAGGAAATCCAAACCAGGCACACTTCCCATGTTAACAACATAGAAGATTGAAGATACGAGGCAGAGATACACTTAAATAAAATTTACAAGAACAAAACAACGTTAGTTCCTTTAACCATCAGAACTTTGATCACAATAACCTTTTTGAGCTACCAGAACAAGGAACATATAGTAAAAAAGGGAAAATATTTAATCGCTTTATATTGCTACCGACCAAAACTAATATATAAAATTATTTATGAAAGGATCACAAAGCTAAGATTTGTAAACCACCTTTCTTGCCAATTTTTTTTTTTTTTTTCTGAACAAAGAACTATTACGAGATATTACCTGACAAAATAACAAAGAAGACAGCAAAGAATATGGATTGTGCATGTGAAGATGGCATCCCCGGGTCAGATTTCAGGGTTGAAGGTCGTTCCTGATTGAGTATACGTTTGAGCAAAACAGAAAGCAATGCATTCAAAATTGACCCTGAGGTAAACCATAAGGCCTCTGCATCATGCCTCCAAAGAATGAAACCACCAAAGAGGGCAGTTACTATCCACTTGCTCTGTTAACATCAGCACTAAATGCATTAGCATATAAAAATATAGTTAAACTTTAATGTGGAAATAATTTTACAATGAACAAGCCTTAAGATGGGAATTCAAACTTAGTGTTATAAGACTAAAAGGTTTATCATATGAGATGCTTGTGAAAGAATCTATTTGTACAAATAACTTTAAACGGTATGACTTAAAAGAAGAATTGATCATAGAGACAAAAACTCCATAGCCAGATATGGTGATTAGGAGTTCAAAAATTGCTCTAAAAGGAAAACGAGGTCTTATAAGACCCCATCCATTGTCTGAAGAACATGCATAGAAAACTAAGAATATTGTGAGAATCAGTTGAATAATTCAAATATGACAGTGACACTAGTAGGTTGCAGGCAACTTGGCGGGACGTGCGGTAGCTGCATGAAAGCCTTAACAAAAGCTATTTGTTAAGGGAATGCACATAGTGGTAATGTAATAGGAACTTGGGTATTATGGGATGTGTAAATCCCACAATTCTAAGTGTTTGAACGCATAACAACAATTAATGCCTAAATCATATCAAAGTTTTTACAGGCCTCTGGAAAAATACGACATTGTTAAAGTACCACTATTTCTAGTTCCTCACATTAGCTGTTCTATTAATTATACAATAAGCCACGATTATGAAGGATGCTCTTAAAGCTGGGTATGCTTAGATTCTGGGCTTTTGGCCTTTTTTCTTGTTTCTTGTTCCCTTACATTCATTTTTTATTCAAGCCGCATAGAAAAAAAGATAAGAAGTAAAAACAAATCTACTTCAGTAGAAGAAACTAATGCTGAGCGTGTATTAAGGATGTGTTTTGCAAATCTAGTCCATATGCACTTCATTATTTAGGGAATATGCAACAAGTTGATCCTACTTAGTTAAGCTTCTTCATAAAGCCTTTTATATAAGAAAATGAACTAAAATGTGAAAAACTCAATTCAATTTGATTTTTTATTTCCTTCTCATATAACTAAGAGTAGACTGAGAAGCATCTGCATTATATATTTATTGATCATGATATTTTGGTTTCACTTCATCATGCTGGCAAACACACTTAACCAAATGTATTCTATGTCTCCTTATCTATACCTAGCTACTGACTGTGGTATATAACTTTCATTGTTTACACATCACAAGTGTATTGGACCTAGCTGACACACTGAGCCTGCAGGAACAGCCCTCTGGAATCGCAACACAGAAACTATTTTGAACGCCCCCTTTAATAGCACAATGAAAACATCTCCTTTGCATTCTATCAACAAGAATTCTCAAACCATGATTGACTAATCGTTCTCAGATACCATTTTCTCCATTTGAAATTTCTCGACTTCGAAAACCTTGGGTTGTAAAAATAAAAGGTGGTATGATATGTTTCCGAGATTGGATAGCATATTCAAATGAACCTAATAGTAGCAAACATAATTTTTTATAACATGGATTTCGATTCTTTTCTCACCTTCAATAACATGATACAGATTATACAGTCATGTAAAAAAAAAGCAAAAAAAAAAAAAAAAAAATTCAATGTAACAACAATATTAACTAGTGGGTCCTCTTCCCAGCCACGGGTTCATGGTTAAGCCTAGTATGATAAAAATGTATCTTTTTTCTCTTGCAACCACATTCCAGTTCTGCTAACATTCATTCCTTATAACAGATTCCTTGCATTTCAGAAACCATGTCAAAAGAAACCTAATAATACTTTTTAAGAAAATATATAGACAATTTTCCCTAAAAGAGTAAACATTCCCTCCACTTGGGGTGGGAATCATAAGAGTGAATATTCAGAACTTTAGTGGCCAAAACATTATTGAAAAACATCAAGGGAGGATTACGAACCAGTCGATTGAGCTTGTATTCCACCTCACTCGACAAAAACTTTGACTGAAGCGGGGATGGTCCATCGATGAAAGCTTCTTGTTCAAACACTTGGATATTTTCATCCCCTTCTCCATCTCTGAAAGCAGAAGTTCTCACGGATCCATCCATGGTTTTGGATACCCAGAACGAGTTCCTTCTCGAAAGAGGTCTCCTTGAAAGAAATCCACTACAAAGTAAGGATCTTGACGGAGAAAAAGAATGGGGAAGTGAAGTGTTTTTCAAATTTCTTCGTTTAAGACAATTTGACCCCTGAAAAAGCGTAAAAGGAGTTTGGGAAATTGAAGAAGCCGCCGCCATGTGAGAGGAAAAAAATCCTCTCCAGTTTATGGGAGAAGATGGCGCTGCTGTCGAACATGACAAAAGCTAGTCTTTCTCAGTGCTATTTATTATCTATGAAGGAAGATGCTCCACGGAAAGTCCAACAAACCAGTTCATTCTCTGTCCACAACTCCAAAACATAGGAGACGACTTATTTTCCTAAATAAAACAAAAAATAGTTTTTACTTTCAAAAACTTTTATTATTTATAATGCTTAACACGTGAAGTTATTAGTTAAAAAAGTTAATATGTACTTTTTATCTTTAAATTACTTTTAAAAACATTTTAAGACTTGGTGACATATAGTTAGATAATATGTACGGAATGATATCATAAGTTCTATCTTTCAATATTTTTTTTAGTGGAAACAGTTTTAATTTTAGTATAATTACTTTAAAAAAAAAATATTTTTATGTATCTTTTTTATTACCCAGTGCGTAATTGTCGTAAGCACATAAATTTTAGTTTGCCTTGTAAAGACAATCCCAACATCTTCTAACAACTAGTATTTAGTGAAAACTAAAGTAAATTATGAGCCCCTTTTGCTTTCAACACAAAGAAACAAAGTGAACTATGTAAAGGAGATATATTTCATCCAAAACTTGGAAAAACAATAAAAGAAATGACTAATTTTCTAACGAGAGTGTTCAAATTGAAAAGAGATAACCTTAATTATATAATTACATATAGATAATTTAAATGATAACTTAAACTATTTATTCTTATATATTTATTAATAGTGATAAACATAATCTCAAATATATTTTTTTTACTTTTTATTTTTCATAGATTCTTTATTATTGTTGTATGATAACATTTTTTTTAATTTAAATATTTATAAATATAAAACCGTTATTCAAAATAAAACTTATTAAAATTATATAAAATACATGTTTAAAATTAAAGACAAAAAATATAAAAGATTGAAAGTGCATGGAAATAATAAAAGAAATATATAAAATGATAAAAGAAAGTTACAAGTACCAAAAGTAAATTATTAAAATAAATTGTCACAAATTAGACGTAAATGATTGAATTAAAATTACTAAGATTTTTATCCATAAACTTGCATATAACTTAAGATATAAGTGTGTTTCTGCAACTTTAAATTTTTGTTATTAAATAATATGATTAAGTATTAATGAATTTCAATTTTGGATTGGGAAGACCCTTTGAAAAATCTCAAGAAGAGAAAATTCTGTACCGGAGAATCTAGCAAGACAAAACATTTTCTCCTCAAATACATATGTAAGAATGGTTGTATGGCGATAAAAAGAAGAAGTTTGAGGTCAGTGGTTCTAACTATTTATAACTTTTTATGTAATGAAAATATACAAAACTGTAATAAGCTATTTTTGTTATATAAATGTAGCCTAGGTAGTGCTGACATGGGAGCTAATAAAACAATTAAGTTTAAGATTCACAAGTGATGAGGAGCTAATTATAAACAAACTAGAAGACATGAAGATGGAGGTTAGAGATAGGAATTTGGAAAGGAGACAAAAAGTTGTTGGGTGAGAGAGAAATAATCATAATGAAAGTAATTAGTCTTAATGACAAAGTTGTTACGGGTATGTCTCATGAAATGGGTGATCCATGTCCTATGATTATATTATCTATTTTTCTTTAAAGTATCGAAGAGTGTATGTAATAAACTCACAAAAACACAAAGGAATCTTTTTTGGACATGGAGCTATGAGCATAAGAAGATTGTTTGAGTTAGGCGGGACAATATATATAAATTGAGGGAGGAAGGAGGTTGAGAGATATTGAGAACTTTAACATAGTTGTTCTCTTAACAAAATGGAAGTGAAAATTTGACAAGAAAGATCATGACGTTTCGAGAGAGATACTTAAATCAAAATATGGGTTACGAAAGAATATGAATGAAAATAACATATCTAGGTTTGACTCTCGGTGGTGAATTATTTTTATCTTCATTTCGATCGTTTTTATTTTCAATTTTTATTGATGAGATTCTCCTCTTAATTATTTTTTAAAAGTATTGTACTGTATGACCTATTGACATCCCCATCTAGACTATCAGTCAGCGGTCCAAGGATAAGCGGCTGAAGGCCACCCGTTACAGACGGACGGTCTCTTGAATTATTGATGTGACAAATTCTCCGGAGTGATTTAAGGCAGCTCACAATCGAACGGTCTCCGCCGTTCATTCTAGTGAAATTTTGTCGTCATAACACAATTATAGGGACCTCTGTCAGAACGCACGGCCTTTCGGTCGAGTGGCTGCACCAGAACTAAATCAGTAAGTTAAAAGTAAATTAAGATAATAAGTGAGTAATAAGTTTAGAAAGCAATTGGACTATGATTAAGAAAATCCTAATCACGGGCCCATGTCAAAAATTATAAATAGAATCTTATAATAAGTTGGTGAGGACTTTTACTTCGCATTTATTATAACATTAATTGTACTTACCCGAAAGGACTTGAACTGACTTAAGCATTGGATCAGAGCCTTATAGACAGATACCCCGATCGTTTGGACAGACAAACAAACTGTTGGAAGCGAGAGAAAATCGAATGGAAGAAAGAAAGAAAGATCAAACGGTGGAAATCGGTAAAAAAAATCATAAGTACAAATTGAATGTTACATATAGATGCTTAATCTCTATACCAAAAACAAACATCATGCACCAAAACAAATATCATGCATATAGTCCTAGCATGTGACATAAGATCATAGTTAACGGAATAAAGTTTCAATAATATATAGAACAATGTTGGTTAGGAACTATTTCGAAAATTGAATTGATGTGAAGGTTACCTAATATCCTATAGAATTTATCTTTTCACTGTAAGATAAGAAGAGAAAGACTTTAACCTAAATAATTCTAACATTTGTAGTACATCTTTTACCTGAACAAATTTCAACCTTATAACGCAGAATTTAATATTTATAATTTTCAGGAAAATAATTTTAATATTACTTCTTTTAATAAGAAATATCATTTTTTCCCCTCTGGGGAGAACTTGGTCATGTGTTTCATATATTACTTCTATCGTATTCCTTAATAATCTTAAATTATACCTTTTTATTCCCAATATATATTATTGTATTTTTTTAATTATCAATAATTAAAATTAACATTATGTTATAGTTTAAACGATTTATTATAACCATAAATATAATATTTATCTATTTGAATATATTTGCTTATTTTAAACATAATACTTACATGTTTTAATATTTAATAAAAAAAATTAGGCTTAAATATTTCTTTTGCCTCTTTTCGTTGATTTTGTTCAATTTGATTTTTATTTTTATTTTTGTTCAATTAGGTCATAATTTTCGTTAATTTTTGTTCTTTTTATCCTTTTTGCTAAAATCATTTAAATATTTAATGTCTGAAAACAGTATACGTCACATGTTAATTCCGGGTATATTTGATTTTTTTAATTTTTAATTTTTTTTAATTTTAAAAAAAGATTGTCCACATGTCAAGTAAACATTGTGCCACATGTCAATGTCAGTGTTATGTGTCAATTCATGACTATGTCACTGTCTTTTGTTTAATTTAGTCCTTATATTCATTATTTACGTACAATTTAATCCTAATTGTTTGTGTGTAATGGAGCAATTTTATTTTTTCTAAATTTCTAAATTGAGATCAAATGTAATTTTTATATGTTATATTAATATTTATATTAAAATTAACATTTTTATTAATTATTTTTGAAATTCAATTATAAATTAAATATAATTCTTAGATTCAATTATTAAATAAAATATAATAATTGTGGTATTCAATTGATTATGAATCTATTATTCGGTGGTAAGACAATTGATAATATTCAAGGTGGAACAGTATGATTGAGAAGTTAAGTAACTCCCTAAATATATCATTTAATCTCGTTTAACTCAAACAAAGATGGTTACTAAAGATAAAATAAAAGTGTATTGAAAATAGTATAAATAGGTGACACATTTAGTGTTCTTATACACTATCATTTATTATAGCCAACTAGACAAAAAAATATTTGATGAAATACCTTGTGCAGGTACAATACGACCGGACTGAAGACACTCCAGTTTGGAAGTAACAGACACCATAAAAAACAGAAGACTTCATGAAATCTATTCCACCTTGTAGCAACAAGATATAAAAAATTATTTGTTGGAATAACATAAAAAATTAAAAGGTTATAAACTTAATATTTATAGAAAAAAATATCTAACTAATTTTAATTATAATTATTCATATACCCCAACTACTCATTTTCTATCTTTCTCATACTGCATTACTTGTCAAGAGCTATGCTGCCTATACATAAAGCTGTTAATACATTTTGTCAGTGCCTATCCTCTTTAAAAATTGATATAAGGATCGTATAATTATTTATAACACACACTCACACACGAAAGTCTCAACTGCATAATGTTGGTTGAAAAGTTTAATCGGTACACTCCCAATCCAATACCAGGTCTTTTACTGAAGACAAAATTTCATATGAATAAAGAAGATAAAGTCTTGAAGTGACACTACATTAATATAATATAAGATAAATGTTCTAATTTAAAGGGTCGACTAGAACAAACATATATAAATATATTTACTCATTTGTGTTTAGAAAAGATACGTGACAAATAATATAACACTAGCTAGGATAGAAAAGAATAAAAGGAAAGTAAAGTGAAAGAGAATATTAAAATATTATGCAAATACGGAAACGTCAGTGGTAATATATATAATGAATTATGAAAGGGACAAATAATTTTTCTTCTCAACTTTGAAAAATAAAATCAATTAATAGACGTGGCTACTATAAATCCAAAAATAAATATAGAGGTGCAAGAAGAAGAAGCAACCTAAAATACAAGAAATAAGTGACTTTGTTGAAGTGAGAAGAGAAAAATAAAAGATACAGATGAGTAGATAGCAGCAGGTCTGATAGTTTAATTTTGGCACGCCAGTGGTAGAGAGTTTGGGAGCAGTTTTTGATTCTTTTCTTATATTACATGCAATCTCAGAATGACTCAATGTTTGACTGCTCCTTTCAACTAACTTCCTAACTTAATAAAAATCTTCTCTTTTCAATTTTAAGAAATAAAAAATCAAATTTAAAAGGTAATTCTTCTCTAATCAAATCTATTTCATTTTCTATAGTTCGAACGCAGTGTTATAGATTTGTTGATTAGCCACCTCCTTTATTTTGTGGATAAAGAATCTGCAGAGATTGTTGTTGAACAGAATAAGTAAGGATACATGAACTTGAGACGAGTCTTTTGGCACTTAAAAGTTACTTATTCCATGCATATACCATGGAATAAAACCTTAAACGGCTATTTAGAATGTAAATTCGATCATCCACACAAACTTACTTTATGGAGATTTATATTTGATTTGCTGTTAGTTTAAAATATAAATATAATGTTGCATGTCAGCATGTGTAAGATATTAACCTCTTAATTAAAGAACACTGTTACTGAAGAAAAAATGGCGGTGGCAGAGTTCAGAGTGTGTATATAAGAACACGAAGACGTGGAAAGAGAAAGGCTCTCTCTCTCTCTCTCTCTCTTTCTTTCTTTCTAGGCCATGGATGCGCTAGAGTTGAGCAACATGAAAGTAGGGAAAAGAAGCATTGTTAACAGCATTACCAAAACACTTCGCATTATTGAACTATGCGTCGCTCTCTTCTTCCTTACGTGGTTCCTCACGCGCCTCCCCTTAGCTCTGCGACTCTCCGCCGACTGTCTCCGCAGTCCTCTCTTCGTCTTCGCCGTTTTCAACGCCATCATCGCCGCCCTCCTCGCCCAGTCCCGCCGATTCACCCAATCCCATTCTGATGAGACGGTGGTGGCAGAGGCGAAGCACCGGCAGATCGGTGACACGTGTACGGACAGCCATTCAGGCGCCGCAACAGATCATCTTGATAGAAGAAAAGTTTATTTCCGGAGCCTGTCGGAGGGAGAGGGTGAGGATGGGAATAAGACGGGCGGACGAGAACTCCGGCGATCGGAGACGGAGAAGGCGCGGGAAAAATCGTATCCGCAGGATAAGCTGAGCAACGAGGAGTTCCGGCGCACGATAGAGGCGTTTATTGCAAAGCAAATGAGGTTACTGAGGGAAGAGTCGTTGGCCATTTCGCTTTATAATTAAGAAGTTAACGTTAATAAACATAAAATCAAAACCTCAATCACTCAACTAACCAATGAAATCAACTGCAGTATGCACTCTTTTTCTTCCCTTCCACACTTTCTATAGCTTCTTATATGTAAAAATAAATTAAAGAAGAAGATTGTTTATTATTTTTGCTTTTATTGATGTCTTGCACTTGCTCTGCAGTTTTATTGTGGTAGAGCAAGTATAGATTGGCACTTGCTCTATATACAATTAATCTCTTGTTTTGCCAGATATCTGAACTTTTCATGTGTACTATCGAATAAAAGATCAAAGGAGCAGGGTAATATGAACGCTTTAGAAAGCGATGAAATCTCATTCAAAGAAAGTGTATATTGTTGTTTTTAGTTGTTTAAAATTGACTTAGAAAGAGAAATTAGAAAGAAAAGTATGGGGAAATTACAATAACATGCTATCGGAATGAGGAAGAATATATTCGAGGATCCAGGTGGATGAGCATAATAGGGATTTTGGAAGAATTGGAATCAATACCGATCCTATTCTGCACCTTAACTATTTATTGCAAACAAAAGATAACTGAAAACTTCATTGCTTCTCCAATTGATTATTCATGGTAATACCAAGAAGAGATAGAGTTATGTTCCGCATATGACGTTGATGGGTGGTGCTTCTTTTGGTCTAACCAAGAAATAAATATATGTTCGGATAATATTATATTAACATTACGAAAACTAAAGTATTGATTCTTTTGAAATTTCGTTACATGAAATAAAAACACGTTAATGAAATGAATGTACGTTAGGCCTTCGGCAGCTGTTGTTATTTACTAATGTCTTTGTATGTATGATTATTTTAATATATTGCACCCAAATACATTTATCAACTTATCTTTTAAAACTCATTTACGTAAATTACTATAATTAAAATCATTCAAAAATAAAATAAATACTCATCTGCTCGTTTTAAAAAATGTATTTTCTGATATGTATTTCTCTAATATGCTTGTTTTAAAAATCCGTATTTTTCTACCTATTTTTAATGAGAAAATCATATATGTCTCTCAAATAAGTTATCATTTTAAACATACTGATTTTAAGGTTAATCAAACTGACCAATACACCTAACTTTCGGAGTTTTAAATAGTAAAAATGTGTTTCAATAGGGATCCTTTTCTTTCTTAGGATTGGGCTAGTCCTCTGTGATTCAGTAGCTGGGCCCAATTGTTCGGTTGGGCTGAAAGTCCATTTTATTTCTTACCTTTTGAGAAAGCCGATAAGGTTCCTTCCCAATCTTTTTCCTCTTTTTTTTTTTATTTTTATTTTTTTATTTTTTTTTACAGTATAGTTCCTTCTCATTCGAGTGTGGCTGGTTAATCGAAAGCTATCCATATTAAACGAGAAAAAAAGAAATCAATGATATAATTAACTCAAAAGAATGTTCACTTGGATTTCTTTTACTGGAATAGATGGTAAAATTTATCACATTTGATATACGAGTTATCCAATAAATAAACCAATCCTAGCTACTATATATTTAATCATATTTGTTTCCGTTTGAGTTAAATATCAAGACAAATTATCGACTCAAATATTACTGTGAAATTTATTCACTAAAATAGAATGAGAAGGTCTATCACCTTCAATATATGAGTTTTCTTAGTAAGAAATTTGATACTATTTTTAATTTAAAATTTTAAGACTTAATGTTTTTGGATTTTGTTTTCCTTATATATCATATTACTTTTTTATTTAGTCTTTTAAATCATACTTGAATTTCTAAAAAAAAAACGAATACAATATTATTAAAATTATTAAAAATTTTATATATTTTTTTATTTTTCATGATATTTGATCCTTTTGTCGTATTTAAAATATATGGTATTTAAAAAATTAAATTTAAATAAATTTGTCCTCAGTGACTTTTTCCTTTTTATATTTTATTTTGATTATATTTTTACTTATTTGAGACATCAAACTTCTATAATTATATGAAAACTATAGAATATGACCGATTTTTTAACAGAAAGAAATCATAATTAAAATAAAAATTATGTCACAAGGGAATTTCACGAACAATGAACAGTTGAATTTTTTTAATATCAAATTATTTATCACTTTTTCACTAGACTTATATTTTACAACTTTTATTACCATGATTATAATATTTTTAGTGTAAATATTGTTGGTTTTTAATTTTTTATAAGCAAATATAATAGGTCTGTTGATAATAGAAAAAAAAAGAGACATTTTTTCTAAATAGATACCAAGCATTGATGCAATGCACAGTTTTAAAATATTTTAGCTGCAGATCCCATGGTGTTTCCCGGCAATAATCATGAGAAGAGACAAAAAGAGGTTTGGTAAGCTAAATAAATACTCATATAACCCTTCATCCACTGGTTGTTCCTAATTCTGTATAAACTAACCTTTGATTATGACGTTTTATTAAATCACTTTTTTCTGATCACATGTTTGTTAAAAAAATTGATCACATGTATCTCAGTGCAATTAAAAGCTATTCAATATGTTTCTCATAAACTATATTATTCTTTTAAAAAAGAATTTCTATCTATAAATAAATATAAACCAACTTCTGATTTATTCATGTGCAGCGAAGGGATATGTCTGTTTATTTTCGATATTAAATTATGATCAATGAACTGCAATATATGTAGGTGTAATAAAAAGATTTAAACTCTTGTGGTCAGAACATAGGTTATCATTATTTGAAAGAACCGTAATTTAAACTCTAACTATCGACTACGGTTTTAACTGGACCGTAACCTAAACTTTTTTAAAAAGTTGTAAACATATCGTCGCATTTTTATATGCTATATATTTTTTTTCTTTTTTAATCGTAAAACATATTATGCTTAGTTAAATGTTAGTTTTTCAGTAGTCTTAAATTCCAGAAAAATTGCTAACAATTTGTCACAATAACAACAATTTTTTTATCTGAAATTTTTAAAACAAAACATATTCAATAAAAATGTAACACGGATAATTTTTAACTCTACCGTTTAATATTCATTTAAACAGAAAAAATATGAATATAATTTTAATTAAAACAACGACATTTTTATTTCCTTTCACAATGACTCTTAAACTAATTTGTTTTAAAATGAAAAAAGTATAAAAAATAACGTCTAAAACTAAATGTTGTATTAAACTAAAAACTAAAGACATATTTTAATTTTCAAAATTTTGAAACTTTAAATAACTAAAACTACCCAAACTTATTGTAACAAAACTGCAAAGAGGAAGTGAGGATGGAGAGGAGACGTACAGAAATTATAAGGAAATCATGTGGAACCTTATACGTCCAATGAAAAAAATTGTTTTTAATTATAAAAATATCACAATATATTTTAATCTGAGATATTTTATGGTCAGACACTAAATCACTAACGTAAATTACTTTTGTTTTGCACAAGTGATATTATATTTTGTTTCCTATTTTTAAAGAGTGCTTTGTCCAGTTGCTTCCTACCTTAATAATTCAACTCAATTTTCTATTCCTTCTAACCCTCAATCTCAATTATCATAATCTCTATCACCAAATAATGTTGTCAAACTATTTTTATGACTCCTTATTGATAACGTCAAACGAGGAAGAATGATATATTATTTAAAGTTGTGTAATTACTATGATATACATACTTTATGATATAACATAAACATAATATTTTTAATCATTCTTTTATCTTGATGTATATAACATAGACATTTTGTTTTGAATCATTCCTTCCTCTCATATCTTAAGTCTATTTAAATTATTTATCTTTTTATCATTTTGATTGTTGGTTTTACCAAATTATTTTTCATCATAAAAAGTTGTTATTCTTTACTTTAATAGTAGTTTACTTACCCTATAAGAAAATTGTTGAATAATGATCGATTTTAATAACAAAAAATAGTGACCAATTTAGATATCAATAATTATAAATTAAAAATTATTATAATTTCAAAAAATTATAATTGATTTCTAAATTAGTAACTAAAATGATTTATATTATTAATTGATTTCTAAATTCGTCACTAACATTAGCTATCAACATTTTGGTTATTAAAAAATTTGATTTTTAAACATTTTTTTTACTAAAAGTAGTCATTATTTAAGAGCTATTATATTATTCAGTTTTGGATATATATTTTCATTAAATTGTTACCGATTGACTTCAAATAGTTATGAGTTTTACATTTTTGTTAATCATAAAATTGTGAAGAAAAAAAAATTATTTCCGGTGAGAAAGTGACTTTGATGATAGTCTATGACTTATGAAAAACATTATGTAGTTATAATTAATTTGGTGATTATTTTCTTCTTATAATTCAAATTTATTTTATTTATTATAAAAGGTACACAATCTTATTCTCTATAACTTTTTTTTTTGTTTAGTTTAATTAAATACGATCTACTTTATTTGTGAAACGTCATTAAATATTTTAATGAAATCACGTGATTCAGATATAACTTTAAAAGTTATTATTCTTCAATGATTTGGTAATTGATGTGATGGTCCACACAACCTTAACCGATCAAATAAAAACAAAAGCATTGGGGGACAAGTAGAGGAAAACACGAAAATGATTGTGATAGTGTGAAAAACAAAATGTTGGCCTTGATGAATAAACTTAAAGAAAACCCCAAGTTGTAGTATGGTGAGGGTGATGCACTTTTAAAAAACTAAAAACGAAGAACAACACATGGTCCACTGAAACAACAGATATGAATCTTCAACCTCAAACAAACTGTATTTTTTTTATGCCATTTTCATGTGAGGAGAGAGAGAGAACGTCATTGCATTACGTCAAAACTTGGATTCTGCATGGTTATCTCCACCTTATCATAAACGCGTCTTTGATGTGAACACAAATTTTGTTGATCTTCATACTAACGCCATTATAGTCATAATAGTGAATTTCGGACTCAAGCATAATGTTAGTATAGAGCCTTAAGTGGTATTAAAGTTGATAAAAAAATATACACCCATCAATGGTATTAGAATCGATAGTTTGGGGTGACTGACTGCATAACTATAACTATAACAAAAAAGGATCATCAAAGTGATTGACCACATAACCATGGGTCACCATACACCTGGAGAAAAATATACCATATGAAAAAAAAAATAAGAGACTCACCATTGAGGGAAGATGGTTGAGAATAGTTAAAGTGTGAGTCAAAAGTCTCATATGGGATAGAAAAGAAAAAGTTAAACACTATATAAGGATAAAAACTCATAACATTATTGTCTTAAGGTTTTGGGGTTAAAGTGGTGTCAGAGGTCTTATATGTGTAAAACTAATATCATATAATCATATAAAATCACAATTTCTTAATAACCATAACTCATATGAATATATATATATATATATATATATATATATATATATATATATATATATATATATATATATATATATATAAAATCTATCATTAGTATAGGAGGTAAAATATGTATTTGTATTTATTTTTATAGCGATGGATTCATCATCGATGGATATGATTGATTCTTTTAACTTTTTAGTATAAGATACTTAAAAACAAAGGTGATTGTATGTGATATTAGACTCATCATTATTGATGGATATGATAAGTTTTTACCCGATTAATCCAATAAAAAAAATATTAGGAACAAAAGAAGATAAAAAAGTTTGAGTAAAGAATATAAAGGAAGAATTAGAGGACAAAACGACAAACAATATTAAATAAGTGTTTTGATCAATAAATTTATTACCTTCTCATTAGCTAGAATAATTTTCATCAATTAATTTAGTGTATTGTAAAAATATCAATGACTTTATATTCAAGTTTATAGGGAGTAGGAAGTAGTCATAACTTTCTCAATTTTGTAATTAGATATATTATTTTTATAGTTTTTTATAAAATAAATTAAGGATCAATATTATTAATAAAATTCACTTATTTTACTCTGTCACAGGTAAAAATAAATTTAAATAGTTTTATGTAAAAAATAAACGTTGAAATTTTTATTTAATTTAATATATTATTTTAGCTCTCTAAAATTATTCATCAAGATTTACTACACTAATTATCCTATTGTCATTATTATAATTCCCGTCTATCCAATTATTAATTTGTAAAATTCTTCTTTATTTTAAATTAAATAAATCATTGAATGGAGTGCTGTTTTTTTTTCTCTCAAAATTACCTTAAATTTCAATTAATTAATTGGGATCAAGTTGATGATCATGTTTTTTTTTTTATAAAGCGTAACGATAATGATAATCAAACCTGTTGTCATGCATTTATATTAATACCCTCACTATTACATTGACCATAATATATTATCAAGTTAACTCAATATTTAATTTACTTTAACATCAGAACTTTCATATTCACAAGTTATTTGTTTTCTTACTCCAATTAATTTAAGACAGGTTGCATTAATCTATTGAAGAAAAACAAATTCTTACCATACTTATCTTTTTCATTTATAAAACTGAATCTTAGTGAGAAAATAAACACGTTGACTGCCAACATAAATACTATTTAATTTCTTGAGTGTTTATAATATTTTGAAAATCAATGAATGTAAAGAAGGGATTAGTATCCACGAAGTAGTCATCCATTCTTGAATGTTTAACACCCATTATTAGATATTTTATTAAACTATAATAGAATTTAAAATTCTAAATTATATTAAATATATAAATTGAAATACTAACTATTTAACTGTTTATTTTTTAATCTTATTATTTCTCTAATTTTGTTGTTGTTAATTTTATCAGATTTTTTCTCGTATATCTCAAATTTCATTTTTTTTTTCACTTTTTACCATTTCCAATTTTGATGTGTTCTAAAAATAGTTTCAGAAAAAATATATATTCCTAAAGCACCAATCAAACACATTTCATCCAACATTTTAGTTTTTTTAATTTATTGTGTCCCTATCGTAACTCCAATCATGTTGCGCCATCTTCGGCTTTTTTATTAATCAGTTTCTTTATATATAGCCCACGTTAACCCCGGCATTAGGCGGATAAGTGTTTTTTTAAGTATCTTGGAAAGGGTTTAATCCCTAAATTTGTTGATAAAATATGATTTATTTAGAGACAAAATTTAACTTTTTAAGTATAAAAAAACGATTGTTTATTTTTTTAGATGTATATTAAATATTGATCTACCTTCTTTTTTTTAATTTACATATGTCATCGTTCAATATTTAAATTCACTCGCTGAGCTCACCCATGCTGAGAGCAATATTATATATTTTTCTCACAAATGAAACGTGCAAATACCCGTGTTTCTGTATATATAGGAGTGTCATCACATGAGTTTGATTGCACTTTATAACAGCACAAAAAATCAACTACCTCGGAAGAGAATCGAGAATGGAAGTAACTCAAGTACTGCACATGAATGGAGGTACCGGAGAAACAAGTTACGCAAGCAACTCTTTAGTTCAGGTATAAACGTATAACAAGTCAAATCATCTCTTTCTTTTTCTCCGATGCATCGGTGATTATGTTCAAGACAACTTAAGAAAGATTATTACTAAACTGTGAATGATTTGATAATTAACGAGTGCAGCAGAAGGCAATTTATTTGACAAGAGTTATGAGAGAGGAAGCGATAAGCAGCCTGTACCGAAGCATGCAGCAGCCGAAACGCTTAGCAATAGCGGACTTAGGTTGTTCTTGTGGACCGAACACTTTGTTTGTGATGTCTGAAGCCATAAAATTGGTGGAGAAGCTTTGTAGAGAACTGAAGCATGAGTCTCCTGAATACGAGATCTACCTGAATGATCTCCCTGGGAACGATTTCAACAGCATCTTCAAGTCCCTTGAGAGGTTCAAAGAGAGACTGAGGAATGAGATAGAAGATGAGCATGGGATGGGTTCATGCTTTTTCAATGGGGTTCCCGGCTCTTTTTATGGCAGAATCTTTCCCCGCAAAACTCTGCATTTTGTCCATTCCTCCTACAGCCTTATGTGGCTATCCAAGGTATCGTGTAATTTCAATAATAAAATTAGGTTTAATTAGTCTGATAATACCTACTTTTATTTATATGTGTCAAATTGGTATTCGATTTTAAAGATGTGTCAATTGAGTTTCAAATTTTGAAAAAATATCTTAATCAAGTCCCTTTCAAACAAAAATTATTAAAACTATTAACTTAATTAATGATTTCTATCACTAAATTTTAATATAAATATAAATACTTAATTTTGTAAGTCATTTTAAATATCAATACCGTTAACGGTGTTAATAATTTGTTGCTGAAAAAGACCTATTTGAGGCATCTTTTCAAAAGTTGAGACTCAATTAACACATTTGTAAAGAAAGGTGGGTACCAAACTGACACATCTGAACGAAAGTGAATACCATCCGACTATATCAAACCATAAAATTACACCAACTTTGAAAATCAATTTAGAAAAAAAAAATATATTTAAGATGTTCAAAAATAGAAAAATAATAGTTGATTCCTTTCAGAAAAAAAACCCAATTTAACACTCCTTTTAATAATATACAATAGTATATATAGAGAGAGAAAGAGAGAGAGAGTTTTAAGGTATAAAATAAATAAATATTATTAAATTATTGTTAGTTTGAGTTGATAAATAAATATTTTTTATTTCATAGATGTTAAATTATAAATAATAAAAAATATGATTTAGATAAATAGTATAAATAATATGCCCTATGAAAAAAAGTAAAATTAAATTAAATATATCAAAATATTTATTTATTATCAATACTATTTATATAAAAATAAATATTATCTAGTGTGTTACAAAATCTAAAATACTGTTTTAAAGAAATTTATGAAGAAATTTTCACCAAAATTATACACATATTTTTAATAAAAAAGAAACATAATGTATTTCAGCGATAATTTTTTTTTGTTTAATAATTTAAATTACGAATATTAATATCAATTTTTGTCGGTTTTTGGGTGTAGTTCTTCTTGTAGTATACTTAGTTGTTCGAAGATTAAATTTAACAACATTTGAGTTGGTAAATATGAACCAACACAGCTTCTATGTGAGTGAAAGAATGATTTCGAATTGAAGAGGAAAATGAATGATTGTTTAATATTGATGATTGATTAGGTTCCGGAAGGTGTAGAGAACAATAAGGGCAACATTTATATGTCCAGTACCAGTCCCTCAAACGTCCTCAAGGCTTATTACGAACAGTATCAGAAGGATTTGTCGTTGTTTCTGAAGTGTCGAGGGGAAGAAATGGTGGAAGGGGGTCGCATGGTTCTCACGATTTTGGGAAGAAGAAGCCATGACCCATCTAGCAAAGAGTGTTGCTATATATGGGAGCTTTTGGCTAGGGCTCTTAATCACATGGTCTCCAAGGTGAATATTCATTAATAATCTTATTACTTATTAAATAACATGTTAGTTTAATTTTTACAATCTATCTGAAGTAGAATTTGTGGACAGGGAATCATAAAAGAGGAGCAAATGGAGGGTTTCAACATCCCTCAATACACACCTTCTCCATCTGAAGTAGAATTTGAGGTTGAAAAGGAAGGTTCATTCACCATTACTGGTATGGAAGTATCTGTAGTACCTTGGAATGCCAACGATGATGGTAATTTGTCTGAATCACTCAGAAACGGAGGATACAACGTTGCAAAGTGCATGAGGGCTGTTGCAGAACCATTACTGATAAGTCACTTTGGAGAAGCTATCGTTGAAGAGGTTTTTGACCGCTATCAACAAATCTTAACAAAAACAATGTCTGAGGAGAAAAATCATTTTGTTAATGTCACAATATCTTTGGTCAGAAAACCCAGATCAGCATGATGTTGTTTGTATATTTGTATATATAGTTTCTTATTAAAACCAACCCCAAAAAACTTCCTCCGTTGTGGTTGCTGTGTGTCTAGTTACACTAGTCATTTTTATTGTGTTGTGCTGCTGGTTTCTCAGAGTATTATGTAAAATAAACTAGTATTTATTATGTAGTACTGTTGGCTTGTTATTATTATCAATGTGATTTATGCATATTATGATAACTAGTTTTCTTTACATGAATGGATTTTCATGTTAATTTTATACTGAGTTCTAAATTGTCCAAAACTTCTGGATCTGGAAATAGTTTCAAAACAGTCATTTTGGAATGTAGAAAATTTTCAAGAACAAATATTTCGGAACTGAAAGAATGAATCTTTTTATTGCAGGTGTTCAATGTGCATCTTTCCACCATACAGTTTGCCATTAATGTTTGGGTTGAATCACACTTTCCCTCCCTCGTTATTACTTGCTTTCTTTCACAGTATCTCCATTCCTTTGCTTAACCTTTTTTTTTTTAAACTCTCCTTTACTGGAGAGAATGCCTACAAAAATGTGATGAGCCAGCGGAAGAAGAAAAATGAAGAGAGAATGAGGGTGGCTGAGGGTTTTGCATTTTAGGGTTTTGGAGTATGGGTAAAACGGGGATTTCAGATTTTATGGGGATGCAGGAAGAAAATAATGGGGTGCAGGAAAAAGAAACCTAGAAAAAAAAAATACAAATTGGCTGCAGCCCGTACAAAGAAATGGAAAGAAACTAACACAAATAGGCCACAACACAACCCATAGAATGACGAGTATTTCTTCCTCCACCCATGATTTCTTCATTGATTGTACTGGAAAAGTTTAAATTATTTTTGCTTAATTGAAAAATCCATGAATATGTTTCGGATGATACAATCTCAGATATATTTTCAAATCATTTAAAAAGATAATTATTATAAGTGTTTAATAGAGAAAATTTAAGTAAATTTATGTATTAGAAAGAGTGTTTATATGTAAGATTTTGTAGTTTTATCTTTAATTTTGTTGATAAAGTTGTAATGGAATATTATATTTGAGTTATAATAAAAGATAATTGAATTTTTCGGCTTTATATTTGTTGAAATTTGTAGGATTTTTGAAAATATGAGAGATATGATATATATATGAAATATATATGTGATATGTTATACGGAGAAACATGTTGTATTTTATTGATATACTTCTATATATAGAGTAAAATATAACAGAATATCAAGTATAAAATATTTAGAATATCCTACCCCTAATCTAAAATAATAACAAATTTCTAAAACTAAAAATATTTTCTAGAAACTAATTTAAATAAAAAAGATACTAAGTAATATTCTCAACATTCATCTTTGCGTTTATTTAAATTTTATATCTTTAGATTTAATTCTCCATTTTTTGATGCTTGATTTTCTCTCCTTTTTGTGCTTGTAGTTTTTTTTTTCTCTTTCTTCCATGGCAACACCTCTTTTTCAATTTGGCATCATCCTTTAAATTTCTTCTTATATCAACATCATCTTTTTCTTTGTCAGGTGTGAATTTCATTGTATAGTGACATTGAACCTTTTGTAAATATTAGAATGTGAACCTCCATCTACTTTCTTCACTTGGACATCTACTTTCTTCTAGAGATATTTATCTTCTGATTTTGATCCTTCTTTCGTACTCACTTTATTTGTAGCACATTCCTCCTTCATGAAATCCAACTCAAATCTTTTGTCTAGAATTTTTTATCACACAAACTTTATTTTCAAAGGAGACCTTGTAACCTTTCTTTAACATTTGAGCAACACTTAACAAATTCTGGGTAATCTCGGGAACATATAAGACATCAAAAACCAATTTGATACCTGAATGAGTTTCAATTGAAACTGTTCCTGTACCTTTCAGGGCAAGTTGTTCTCAAATTCGTTGGTTGTGACACATGATGTTGTAAGAAGTAGTTCCTCCTCTGATTTATCTTTCACAATCTTAACATCTTCTTGAGAATCTTGATATTTGCATACCTTTTTCATATGTCCCAATTGACCGCATTTGTGACATTTGACATATGGCCTCCACCAACACCAGTTGGGTTGATGACCTTTTTTCTTGCAATGGGGACAAGATGAAAAAACCTGTGTGTTGTTGTATTTGTTCCTTTTATTTAAATTACCTTCAACTGCCACATGATCTTCTCTCATCAATCTTCGTTGTTCTTGTGCTTGCAAGGCATGTATAACCTCTGTCAAGGTAGTTGTAAATAAATCTTTTGTGTTTCCTAAGAAAGTAATAGATGCCTCATATCTTTTTGGCACCGTCACCATAATTTTCTCAACGAGTCTAGAATCTGGAAACTCCTTTCCCAACCATTTTATCTTGTTGACAATACCCACCAATTTGTTTGAGTATTCTTTGATTGTCTCTGACTCTTTCATTCTTTGCATCTCGAACTCTCTTATCAAGTTCAAAACTTTCATAGCTCGAATCTTCTTGTTCCCTTCATATTCTGCTTTCAAGTATTCCCAAATTTCTTTGGGAGATTTTAGAGTCATGATCTTGGTCATAATCATTTGTGAAACACCTGCGAACAAGCATGACTTTACCTTTGCCTTTCTCATTTTTTTGTCTTTATGTGCTTTTATTTGAGCCACGGTTAGATTTTCAGACAAGAGAACATCATCTTCCTCCACCAATTCCCATAAATCTAGCCCTTCTAGATATGTTTGCATCCTTACTGCCCATAGATCATAGCTTTCGCCATCAAAGAATGGAATAGCGACATGTGACATATTTCCTTCCATTCTATTGGTAGTAAGAACAATGGTTCTGATACTACTTGTTGATATTTTTTGGACTTTTGAAAATATGAGATATATGTGATATGATATATGGAGGAACATGGATATACCCTATATATAGAACAAAATATAACATAATATCAAGTATAAAATATTTAGAATATCTCATTACTAATCTAAAATAATAATTAATTTCTAAAATTGAAATATATATCTAAAACTGAAATATTTTTTAGAAATTAATTTAAATAAAAAAGATATTAAGAAATATTCTCACCAATATTTAAGTAATTACTAACTAATAAATTAATCAATATGATATTTAGGTTATATTATGAAAAATCTGTTCTTTGTTATTAGTCTAAATTTTACGATAAAAAAGTTGAACATTTTTAAAAAGGAAGAAAATTTATAAAACTATTGTCATAAAGTATTAATTGAAACCTATATAGGTTAGATTCATATTTTATTATTATCATTATAAATCTCTCAAAACACATATCAGTTATATTATTATTATCATCAAATGAACCAAAATATATAAAAGAAAGCAAAATAAGATTTTAATTAAAGTATTAAAAAAAGGTGGACCACAAAAGAAGAATGTTTTTCTTGTTGTAACACTATCCTTTTATCAAGTTGGGAGAGAAAAGATTTTGCTGAGTATGAGTGAATCTTCAATTGAATTTTTATTATTTTTATTTCTGTTACATTTGCGTATCCTTCAATTGAATTCAATTGTTTTAAAATAACTGTGACTTTATACTTGGAAAAATAAGTTTGGTATCCATTTTACAGAAAGGAAAGGATATGTATAATGAGTAAACTAGTATTTGGTTCAACCGTTCATTGGCATTGGCCAAGTTGACAGTGTAAAATAAGTATTATAGTTCACCAAATATCAACAAAAAACCAAATAATAAGCTCATTGATCCAATCAATTGTGAGAACTTCATCAAATTAAGTTGAAAAAAATATTAAAAGTAGAATTCCAATTAATCATTCGACAATGGCGTTTTCTGTATTTGACTACTCCTATAATATATCTATCCACAATTCCAACCCTTTCGCTTTCAAGCAATGTCACTTCACAAGGACAATGCAAGTTGTAATAAATCGCAGACGGCAAAATCAACATAAAAAAATAAATCTCAGGTAGAATTACACACGACAACAGAACAAGAGACAATGTTCTACAAGTTTAGCCAAGGACGGTAAACAACCATACAAGAAAAAGCTGTTAATTTCATCATTCTTTTGTTTGGTTCACCTCAAATAATATACCTCTTAATATTCCAACACCAACGTTGTTGTTAAGTTCGCAAAGCCGGTTCTGTTATTTCCCAGTGCGATCAGAAGAACAAGGTGAGTGGTTATTTCTCCATGGTTAAGAAGACGGTGTTGAAGGTTGACATCACTTGTTCCAAATGCAAAAGGAAACTCCTCAAGACTGTGTCTTCACTTCAAGGTAACATAACCAATAATCGATGCTGTAGATATATTATTGGGATTTAAAATTATACGATTCCTGCGCTGTTTTAATAAAATTATTATCTTCTGGAATTTTAAATTTTTGATTGAATTTTAGGGGTGGATAAAATTGAAGCTGATGAAGGGAAGGGTACGTTGACCGTGACAGGGGATGCAGACCCGTATGACATAATAGTTCGCATTAGGAAAGCTGGGAAGCATGCTGAAGTTGTGAGTGTTGGGCCTCCCCCGGCGCCTCCAAAACAAGACCAGAAGAAGCCCGAAGAAAAAAAGCCCGAAGAGAAGAAGAAGCCCGACCCGGTTAAGCAAGAACAAAAACCGAATGAGCCCTACATGCAGATGCCGTATTACTACCCACCACACCAACCGGTGGTGGTGTACATGAACAGATACGAGGAGCCCAATCCATCTTGCATTATATTGTAACCACGAACACAAGTGCAGAATGCTCAATTTTCAGCAAAACTCAGACCAATGGAGAGAGAAATATAAAAGGCACAACCAGTGGGGAAAAAATGGAGAATTTGTTTGGGCTGGTTTTGAAGAAGTTATTATTGTTTTCTGGTTGATGAGAGATTGGAAATAATATATGTTAGTGATTAAGAAAGTACTTTGCATCGTAAATTTCTAAAGTCAGTTCTTTCGTATCAATAAAAAGGGAATTGTGTACAAGCACTTTGAAGAAAAAAGAATGACGAATCATCTCCGATAGTTAGGAACACAGTTTTAAGTTTGATTCTTATTTTACATTTTTATGAACATGCTATATTAGATGCATTTATATGGTAAAATTGAACAATATTTTAGTATTTAGAAATATAATGTCAATTTATATAATTAAAAATAATAAATAATTATAATAAAACATTTATGAAAAAAGTAATAATAAAGTTAATAAATGATTGTTGTTAATAAGTTACAAGTCGATCTATTTTCAATTTTACTCAAGCATGTAAATTAATTGAGTTGGATTCGGTTTAAATTAATTTTAACATATCTAACTCTGAAGCTAGTCTACATACTTTAAATTGATCGTTATTTTACTCCAATTTTATGCTTACATTTTATACAGAATCTTATACTTATGAAAAAGACAATGTGCGAAGAAAGTTCCTCCCGAAAGTTTTTCCACGTCATTTAGATTTTGTAGCCTTCCACACACCATTTAGCCAAATTTAATGTCAAATCCAAATAAAGTTGTTGAGGGAAATGGTTGAAATAATAGGTTTCTTTTCTTCCACGGGTCTGTCTTTCGTTTTACATAAACATTGTCCAAATAGTATTAGGCGTGCTTAACACGTGACTTCACAACGCCCAACGAAATAGAATAGTAATATACTATCGATTCATATCACACATATAACTACTTATTTAATTATTTATCAAAATATCATTTGTTAATTCAAAAAATTCTTCACTTAAACAATTTTTATTTTAATATATATATATATATATATATATATATATATATATATATATATATATATATATATATATATAAAGAAAAAATAGATGTTATGGAAAGATTAGACTAAAGTCTATGTAACGCCAATCACAGTTAAGTAATGAAAAATAAATATTCTTATGTGTAGATTAAGTTAATGTCAAGAAAGAGATAACTTTTTTTTATGATTAGGAATGACAAATAAACCTGTTTCATGGATACTTTGAACTAATCTTCGTCATGAATCCTTGTATTGATTGAATATGGATATGAGTATGGGTAATATTTAGTTTTGTCAATTGGGTATAAGGACGAGAATGAGTATGGACATATTTGTCCGTTTCGTCCCCATTCCAACTATAATATATTCATTTTCGTCTTTTCATATATATATATATATATATATATATATATATATATATATATATATATATATATATATATGGCGAAATTGCACTACTATAAAATTATATTCATATATTATTTATAATAAATTTAAAATAATTCCTCATCATTTTATTTATCTATTATTTGTTTATATATCTCTATTGTTTAAAAAATAAAATTAAAACAATTTTATGGATGTTGATTAATAAAAAAAATATGATTTTGTCTTTAGGACCATAAGGTTATTTTTCAGTAAGTCATCAAAAAAGTATGACACTCATAAAAAAAAAGATAAATCAGAATACAGGGATTGGAGAACAGAGATATTGAAAAACGAATTGTCATAGTATCTCTCATTATTAGTATTTTATTATGAGTTATGTATGTCAGATGGTTAGATTCAAGATTCTCCTATTATGATGTTCTCTCCTATTTAGTTTTTTCCAAATTATTATGAACTTAATTATGATTTTGGGATTCTATAAATTTGGCATGAATCCTAATTATATTTTTCCCCGAATCAATATAATCATAAATTATGAAATTTAGGGGTTTTGTGTGTTTCCACTACATATGGTAAAATTTGTAAAATTTGATAGATGTATCTTGAGTTGCATTATGAATTCCGATGCATATAATCACCTACTTGAATAATCTTGAATTGAAATATAAATTAGAATATCTATATAAAAGTATGTGAATCACTGTGTGAAAATAGTTTAAATAGAGAAAATAAAACGTTTTTTTATTTAATTAGAAAAAAATAATTCATATATGAAAAAATGTAATTTGACACTTCTGAATATTGTGTCCAAGTTCCACCAATATATATACCACACTATTTTTTATATTTCTTCTAATTGTTATGGTTGTTATCAAATTCATTCAGATCTCGAACATACTTTTCCTCTTATTACAATTTTTGTGCAATTACGTTCAAATGATGTATGTTAATAATTGTTTTTTACATTTCAATATTTATACTACTTTTATTTAAGTGTATTTTTTGATATTTTAAAAGTTTTCCTACATCTCTCAGGTATTCTTTATCTTATCATACAATTAATTATACATTTATTTTCTGTTCAACGATTTCATTCAATAGTCTATTAAATTGTTTATAAGACATACAATTGATATTTTTGTAATACTTTTATATGTTTTTTATTTCTTTATGTAGAATACTCTTTCGATATTTTTTATATAATAATTTTAGTTTTGAACTCATTATCATAAATGTAATTTTATCACCATAATTGTATAAATAAATTTTATTTACTATAATACAATAATTTAATGTTTTGCCATTAATCTTTTTTATCATCATTGAACATATATTAAAGTTCAAAAGATAAAAAATCTATATTAAATTTAAATTATTATTAGTTTAATCTTTGTTCTTTGTGTGATTTTTTATCAAGTGATGTATTATAATTTTGGTTAGTGTATAAAAATATAAATTTCATTAGAATTTAAGAAATTGATGTAAGAGACATTTAAAATATTTTTTAATTTGAATATTTGTTTTATTTTTATATTTTTTTGAAAATAATTTTAAAATTTATCAACTAGATTTCATTAACGTTTGCAAATTTAATAATTGTTTTGACTCTCATAAAATTCTATTTGGTATTCTAATGTGAAATATATATAATTATAATTTTTTTAAAATATTTAATATTGAAGAAACAATAATACTTTCATTTTGATATTGAATATGTAATAATATTAATTTTTTTGTCATAATTTTTTATTATGTTATAAAAATTAATTAATTGATATTGAAATTAATTAAGGGACGGTATCAGTATTGGTGTCGGTGATAACATTTCAGCTTCAACGTTTGCATTTCTTTGAAGTGTAAACCTTGATTATTAGAAAAAATCAGTGGCACTGTGGTAAGAAAATTGAATAAGGTGCCACCACAGTATTCAAAGACATGATATTTTTCTCACGACCAGATACTTTGATAAATTTTTTTCATAAAATTTGATAAAATTTATTTTTCAATACACACTAAACATTTTTCACCCATTCATATATTGCCACACGTGTAGGTTATCAAAAGTTTATCGACAAAATTTTGTTAAAAAATATTTGTTCTTTTCCTAGATATAAGAAATATTATTCCACAATGAGATGAAGATTCAGATCTTTCTTTTCTTTTCCATGGTTTAATTTTAAGAAATAGATTTTCCCTTATTCAATTGGATCATATTATCATAACACATAGTAAAACTCATATTACAGCGTGCATTTTCAATATTGTAGTGTTAGGGTTCAAGTCCCATCCTTTCACCCCATTGATCTCCACATAATCAGTACACTATTTATGTGGCAATAATATATATTTAATGAATAAATTATGATATCACTATAAATAATACATTTAAATTACTTTTAGTGAGATACTAGGGAGTATTATATTAATAAATATAATGAATCTAGTCAATAAAAAAAATATTCATATCAGAATATTTAAATAAAGATAACAATGAAAAATAAATTGCACAAAATGTTCTGATTTAGAGCCTGTTCGCTTGGGATGATGACACTGTTCAAACCAATTAGGGAGCGAGATTCATGAACATTGATGTGTTCCATTGCATGGATTTAAACGGATTAGGAAGTGCGGATTTGAGGGATCTATAATTTTTTTCATCCACCATAGAATGAGCAGATTATGGAGTAATACGCGCAAATTACCGTATTTGCCCTCACTTTTTCATTTGAAATGCAGTTCGCTTTTCATCTCACATGCACATGCAGTACAATATTCGTCCTCTGCTGCCATGGTCTGGAAAGATTCTTGAAGCAAGATTCCTGAATAGATTCTTCTCCACACAGAGCACAATTTAAAATGCTGCAACACGGGTTGCTTGTTTGGTTTTGTGAAGCAAAGATCATCATGAGAGGTGAGTTACTTTGGGGTGTGGTGGTCTCTCAGAGGTGTTGTGTTGCGGGAGGGCTGTCACTGGTCTTGCAGGGTGGTGGAGTGAGTGGTGTTGGAGGTGGAGTGGCGCACCGGTGTGTTGGGGTGGTGATAATGCACTGGTTGTGAGGGGTGGTGAGGGAGGCACCGATGCCCTCGCTGTCATTGTTGCGTGGAGTTTGGGAAGGCACCGGTGTGGGCACCAGTGTTGTCAATGGTTGCAGGGGCATGCAAGTGTTGGGGTCAGGGGCGGAACTAGGATAGGACAGGGGGAGCCACGACTCCTCCATTTTTTTTTTGAATTTTTTTTATATATATTTATATATTTTTTAAAATTATATTATATATTATTTATATTAAAATTATATTATGGAAAATTATAATAAAAGATAAAATAAAAAAAAATTAATAGAGACATTAATTTATAAAAGAGATTAGGGTTTTTTTTTTTTTGACTATAAGATCTTTCAACCGTGTAAATT
>Ga0214544_1002111_pt1 | contig 41881 bp, 22 predicted proteins | sample CNSS3metaG_FD_160074 | JGI IMG/M metagenome (GOLD analysis project Ga0214544, IMG submission 160074) | Root nodule microbial communities from cowpea collected in UCLA plant growth center, Los Angeles, California, USA - CNSS3 | ecosystem: Host-associated > Plants > Roots > Nodule | place: USA...
ATATATATATATATATATATATATATATATATATATATATATATATATATATATATATATATATATATATATATATATTTGGATTGAAATATTGAGCATGGACTCAAAACATATTTTGGATTAAAAACGATTGAGCACGAGGACTCAAAAATGATTTTTTTGGATTGAAATATTGAGCATGGGGACTAAAAAATCTAGTTCGTGTGAAATAAGGTGAGAGCCTTCGTGTGGTGTTTGAACCTTGACTTAGAGTGAGAGGATAATGTGTATATTGAATTTCATATTTTGGTATATTTTTATTATAAAGAAACTTGATTTGATGTCAAGATATGATCAATTTTAATATGGTGCGGTGACACATGTTATGCTTAATTTTTCTTTTTATCAATTACATGACGCATAATGTGCAAGACACGGGAAAGAGGTGTTACATGATCACACATGTCATGCTCAATTTTGCTTATGATCAATTGCATGATTCATGATGACAATGATTCATGTTTTGAACATTGGTATGTTAACACATGTTTTTTTTTCTTGCATGATGTATGGTTGTGCTTAATTTTGCTTCTAATCAATTGCATGATTCATGGTGACAATGATTCATGTTTTGAACATTGGAATGTTAACACATGTTATGTCTTTTTATTTTTTTTGAACTTGCATGATGCATGGTTATGCTCAATTTTGCTTCTGATCAATTCCATGATTCATGGTGACAATTGATGAGGCTCCTCCATCGCGGTACTCGCCGGAAAAGCTCTCCAATCGGTGTTCTACCAATCAAAACTCGCAGAGGCGAGGGGAAAACACAGCGGAAGACTCGATTATGGTGTTCAACACTCGGATTGCTCTCGTATCTCACTGGTTTGGTAACCTTAGGAGGAGAAATCCTCATCTAAAGGGAAATGGGAGCTAAGACGTACGGTGGGAGTGATCTCAACCGAACTAACATTCATCAAAAGCTGAAGATTACAAACGATGGCTTGCCTTTTATAGATGAAAAGGTAACCGAGAAAAAAAGAGATTAAAGTCGACTAACAATGTTTCCTAACGGCTAAAGGTTGGGGAAGAAATGTGAAACCCTAACGCTAACGTATGGAAGGCCGTGAATGGAAACCTAATCTAAAAGAAGAAGAAACACGTGAAGGAGGCCACGAAAAGGTTGAGTGAATCTCAACAACGTGAAATAACCCTAGCCGCTGTGAAGGTTTGCATGATGTTTGGCTGGCAGAGTGAAATGTGAAGATGGAAGAGTTGCACGTTCCGTGTTTGGTTGGTCACGCAAAGAAGTGGAAGAATTGGGCTCGTGTCGTGGTGTTGGTTGTAGTAGGATTACGGTGTTGGAAGCAGTTTCAACACAGGCCCCATAAAAGAGAAGGGCGCCTGATGCCTTAAATCACTATTGGCCATAGACACGGAATCCATAATGTTGGCTACAATAGCAAATTGGAGACTCCGCTTGATGCAATTGGGCTGCTATATGTAGGGCCAATTGTTGTTGCTGCTAAAGAATTTGTTGGCTGCTAGCGTGGAGGTGTGGAGGAGAATTGGGTCGCAGGCCCAATATCAATTGGCAGCTTGGAAAATGACTACAATTAACAAAAGACTAATTAGAATCAACCTTTATTTAATTAAAATAAAAGAAATTAAAAGGAAGGGGCCTAGGCGTTAGCCTAATGCTATAAGCCTTCTTGGGGTCACATCATCCCTTCCCTTTTGAAGAGGATTTGTCCTCAGATCAAGACGGTTGATAAAGCTCACAACAACCAATTATGGTTCCACCAGGATCAAAAATAAATTTGTAACATCCCTAAGGAATATTACTTAAATAAATAAGTAATTAAAGAAAAGAAATTAAAACGTCAAGATGTTATTATTCCCAAAACGTGGGAAAATTTAAAATGTTTAAACATCGCGACAAAACTATTAAAATCGTAGTATTAAAACTTTACAACTTCCGAAGTCCAAAACATAAATGATAACATAATGAAAATCCCTAGCTTTAATCCTAGCTAGCCCTCACTCCTTCGCTTGAGCATCCTCAGCATCACCTATATCAACATCTGCTCCCGTGTAACGAATCACACAATCATTGCCATATACAAACAAAAAGGGTGAGCTGATAAAAATAAAAGTAACATATATAATCACAGATTATAAATAAGACACCCATCTTAATTAACCTATTTAGTTCTTGGCCAAGACCTTAACCCCAAGACTTCTCAGTCTTCAAATCACACAAATGGTTAGCTTTGGACTCGAGAATATGATGCTCACACAAACCTGCCCGCTCGTGGTCCTGCCTCTACGAACCTCCCCGCTTGTAGTCCTGCTCTACGAACCTCCACGCTCGTAGTCCTGCTCCACGGACCTACCCGTCCGTAGTCCAACACATGTGATCCATCAGTCACGTACCTCCCCGCACGCAACATCTCTCAAGCGTGAGCACGGAACATACAAACCTACCTCGCTCGTATCCCCATGCGAGAGTAACTGGATATGAACCTCCCTACGCATACCATCACATGTTAACCACCATCCATGAACCTACCCGCTCATGGCACAACATCTCCCGATCCAAGCATAACATCATTGCTTTAAAATGCAACACATACACAAGTCATAGTCTGTTGGATTTTCGCCCGGTGCAGCACCAAGCGCCGCCAGGCAAAACTGGTCCAGACCGCCCGGTGGTTCACTCCTCACCGCTTGGCGCCAGGTTAGTTCAACCTTCTTTGTTGAACATCGTCTGCCTGGTGGGTCACGCCTTGCCGCCAGGCGCTACACAATGCAGGTACTTCCCTGGATGTTATATCGCCTGGCGCACCTACCCGTGCCACCAGGTGCTATATGAGTAGCGTATTCCTACTGGTTTTTAGCATCCAAACTAATTAAAAACTTATGATTATATGTACACCTAAGTGTCTAGATGTGTCCTCTTTGATCCAGATAAGATTATTAGCATTAAGCTACCCCTCTATGATTCATGAACCCACGCCTTAAAATTTCCAATTCCTCTATTCCAAATCTCTAGTTTACCAATTGAACAATTATTATATAAGAATTCAGTCAAGTTTATGGCAGCACCTACCAACCTAGTAAGCGTACAATTCACATATCATAATTCTACTGGTCGGAAATAATATCAGAACATGTGCCTAACATATTTAACTTCCACTATGCAAACCATAAGTTATGTTCACCCCCAATATTGCGAAATCACACATCATCCCACCATTCATAGAAATCACGAAGGACACACAACCCCATATATCATGATCACCAAGTACCCTGTACACATAAGTAATGAACTATGTTTCCAAAGCCTGCATCATTTCTATTAGAAGCATTCTTCCTCCTACTTACTCTTCCCTTTAATATTATTTCTCACTCACATACAAGACTATCCGCCACCGGATTCTCCTCATTAATCCTTTCCATTCCCGGCTTTAATACACCCTTCTCATCACCTTACCTCTAATAATTTCCCCATAACTCAATTCACTAGCTCTCTCTCTCTCTCAATCACAGACCCCGAAATTCTAGGCGGCACATCAGTTCCTAGGAAAACCAGGTTCCTCTATGCCATGGAATACCATTTTGTTAACCCACCAAAACCAGTATGTCATGCACAGTCTAGTAGTTCACGATCATTACAATTCCAGGCGTATAATCAACTAATGACATCATATAAATCCAACCCTAACGAAATTGATTCCTCTTTTCCTTAGTTCTAATTCTTTCATAAGTTTTAACCTACTCGTCTCATACTCACGTTCATGATTTAATTATCCCCACATCATAACTATGATGACACAATGTCAACACACAATTTCACAAGAATAGCCATCTAAATGAAGAGTCATAGCATCACAATTCACGAAACATAACCCAAAACAAAAGCGATCACGAAGCGACGCCTAGCAGACCCACCTTGGCCGCCAGGCGGATGGTAACAGAACCCATAAAACTGGACAACAAAGAGGCATTTCCTGGCGGCATATTCATGACCAACAGGCGGTTTCTGGGTAAAAGTCCAGAAACCACGAAAAACAGTGTCAGAATGGGGAAAAGTTCATGCAATTGTACTTGGCAGACCATAATCATTCAAATACGAAATAAACACATAAGAGACAACTTCCCTTACCTGAAATCCTTACTCTAAAATTGAATTCTTAATGTGTCTCTAACCCAAAACCTCTCTTAGCCTTCTTTTGCACTCCAACAACGTTCTTCAGTCTCACCACTCCTTGCAATCAGTATTACTCTTCTGGAAATTTCGTGCCTAGCCCTTACACGAAATTGCAGCACCCTTTTCTTCTTTAATTAGCCCTCTCTCTCTTACTTACTACCCTAATTGAGTGTGCTTAATGCTAAAACGAAAATTACCTTTAAGTGCCATGTTAATAGCTAATCATGAACCATTATTTGGTTGTTTCTAGCCCATTAGGCTGCCTCCCTATACAACTAGGGTTTCTACGTCTCTTCAATACCATGCAAAAGAAATTTGCCAAAAAGAAAATTAGTTTTGTTCTTAGCAAGGTTTGAATCCACAACCCAACAATTACCAAGTCAAATGCACAACCAATTCATATTTGTGATAATTCCTACAATTTTAGGATTTTATTATCACGTCTAGCATTCAAGTATATCATCAAAATAATGCATAAATTAAATTAAAATAAAACACAATTAGCATACTTAGGACTTGAACACAAGCCCTCTCACACAATTAAGTACTCTCAACCACTTGAGCTAGTACTTTTCCACATCATAGCTCTCTACATTAAATGCCTTAAAGGCTTCTATTACCCGCATTTATTAAATAATTATTTAATTAACTATTTCATTTTCTTAGGTCTTACAAAATCTGTAATAATCATCAAACAAAATAACATTAAAATTATAATGACCATGCAGTAAACTTGATTGGGAAATTTGTGAAAGTGGCTTACAAATTTTGAAAAAGTTGGTATTAGGCCCACTTCACAAAAATAATGGCTCACACTTTGATGAAGATGATATTTGAAAAAAAATTTAGAGTCAAAGTGTGTGTTTGCACAAGATGTGGAGGAGGATGAAATAAGGGAATGAGATGGGAAACAAAATGTTGGAGAGAAAAACAACTTGAAAGATTTAATGAGAAAGTGAATAGAGTTTAAAGATGGAAGAACTCCCTTTGAAAATTGGAACTTAATGGAAGGGATTAGTGAAGGATGGAACACCAAATCCTTAACAATGAGTTCCCTTTTTTCCTTTTGAAATGAGCTTTAACTCAACCACTTGAGATTGTATTAGCTCACTCTCTTGTCTTATGTTCTCTCTTTCCTCTAATTCTTTTCTCTCATTCGTTTCTTTGGCTTTTCTTAGACTCTCCTCTCTAGCCTTTTCTTCCACATCTCGTTTCTTCCTCTCTTTTATCTCTTGTTCCTCTTGTTCTCTTTGAGCGCAAAGCTTCTCAAACTGTTCTTTTTCTCTCTTCTTTTCATACTCGTGAAGCTTTTCAAGTTTTGCTTGCTCTCTCTTATATTTTTCTCTCTTTCTTTGTTCCCTCAAGAGCAAGTCCAAATTGTGCTTAAAATCTTTTTCTAGTCTAGAAAACGTAGCAATGTTTTGGATGAATGCATCCCCAATGTCAATGAAGTCTTATATCCTAGCTTGTTGCTCTTTTGTGATCCTAAATGAAGGGGGAATGAAATGTTTCCACATGCATGTTTTTAATTCATAAAATGTATTGATGCATGATTTTATCCCCTTTTTCACTTTATATTGCCTCTCTGGCCACCAATCAAATGCACGTTCTACAAACCTAGAAGTAACATGCCTAAGAATGTCTATTTGACTATACTTAGTAAACATTGTTGCACCAATTTCTCAGTATCCCACATCCAATCTCTAAATGATATTGGTCCTATATCTTCCCCAAAGAATGGAATGTCACTATGAATGGTATGATGTAACTCATAACTACGATTATGCCTACCTAAATGCACACTACTATGCCCATCTAAATGCATACAGCTAGAAGAAGAAAAACTCATGTTACAAACAATTTTTTTTGAAACACTTTTATCCAAACAAATTTGCACAAAAGAATGTACGAATTCGTAAAGAGAAAATCGAGTGAAAATAGTCTAGAAATACTCCCAGGAAAGGGAGGTGAGTCTCTTTTACAAGCTTAGAAACCAAGTCTTTCATAGCCAGAGATTTCTAAACAACTTTCACAAAAAATTCTCAATAAAATTCTAGAGAAAACAGATTGTGTGAAAATAATTTTGCAAAGTGTGTGGACCAAATAAAACCTAAAGACCAAAAGAAGGTCAACTAGGTGTTAAACACATAGCACATAGATATCACGGTGACCTAAAAAATAGAAACAATCAAACAAATCACACAAAACTTGGACATTGAAAACATAAAACATAAAGACTAAAAACATAAACTAGACGAAAATCCTAAGTAAAAATTCAAATGGCCTTTGGAACCCCTTGAGTCTCACACTACACGTTTAAAAACTATTACAAACCAAGCTAGGTTGGGATTGCTCTAAAGCATTTTCCCACCTAAGCCAAATGAAAAGAAAAAACTGAAATAAAGAACATTTACAACCCCAAAGTACTGTGACATGAAAACATCAATACAAAAGAAAATAATTAAGCTATGTCTCTCAAGCTCTCGGTCCAACCTCCAAATATGTCACCCTCAAGTGTTTGCACTCCTCCTTAAAGGTCCCAGCTCACTCCTTTTTCTTCTCGGTGTCCACTAAATTTATTTTTCCTCACCACAGTTGCACCTTTCATAAAGGTGATCACCTACAAGGCTACCAAAAATAGTGAGTTTCAATCCAAATGAACCAAGAGCAAATGAGCAGTGAGCAGTCAGTCACTTTTGAGAGTAAAAAGCAAAAAACAATAAAAGTTCAAATTTGAGGTAAGGACAACATCAAGTGATGGATTTAATGACAAACTCAATGGAGAGCCAATAAAGACAAACAAGAAAATAAGCTAACCAATAAAGAAGGCACACAAAAGGAACCTATGGAATGTATCTAGAATTTGATGAACAAAGCTAAAATCAAACAAAGACTCAAAACAAGTTGAATCAAGGGCATATGCAATTGACATTGAAAAGAGAAGTATTCAATTGCGGAACTGTGCAAATCAACTTGTATTTTGTTGAAACAAATAATGTGTTCAAATTCAATCAAGACTGAATCACTCTCTTTCAGATGCTTTTTCTCATTATACATTCTTTTTCCACTGATTTCTTTCTCCTTTTCTTTTCAGCTCTCAAAGATTTTAAACACAACTGACACAGTGCCAATGTGCTACTGCTAAATCAATGATCAAATGCATATAACAGAGTTCAAAGGTGATTCAACTTAAAAACAATGGAAACAGACATACAAGAAAGGAATCCATCGGCCAATAGATATAACTCAACAGTATACAGCAAAATTGCGTAAACTAGAATCCAGTTAATATGACACAGATTGCAACAAGAATCAACAAAGAAATGCACAACTAGTGTAGTGAACTAGCAGAATTATACATCAAAGTTCACAGAAATTGTGCCAACACAATCAAAGCAAAAAAATGAAACTGCAGATATATGACAGATGCACAGTCTAGGCCAATCACAGATACAAAAACAATTGTGATATAGCAAATAGAAGTGAGCAAAATAGATTTAATGTCGAATAACTGGAAACTGTTCAAACAAGAAAAGCACATAGCCAATCAGCCAAGATTTTTCCAATTAACAAACTGAAATACTTTTTCCACACATATCAACTAATGAATTGGAAACAGAAATGGCCAAAAACTAAGTCACTCAACCATAACAGATAGGTATGATTTAGCCAAAATAGAACGGTCAAGGGTGAAGTCTGCATAGCAGATTGTATCCACAAAGATAGTTAATCCAGAATGCACCAACACAAAATTATAGGGCAAAACTGAATTTGTTACACAACAGTAAGTATCCACTGTAAGCCAAAACGCAAAGAAGGATCAACAGGATTTTACTTCAAATAGATGGATACGACTCTATGTAGAGCACTCAAAAATCAATCACGAGATAGGACTCATTTGTTGAAAACAAAGTATTCAAGAACAAAGTGCTAACATAGCCTATGCCTTCACATGACCAAACTTGCATTTCCACACATAAAGTCTGATATGACTTAGATTACCGTGATGGAATGCGATTGAGGTGTGTCGGTCACAGCAATCCTTGGACAACAATTTTAATTTCAAGAAAGCAACAAATTCAAAGTGAAATAGAAACGCAAATGCACTTGGACAGGAAATGGAATTCAACAACAGAACAAAGCAATCAGTAGCAAACTTAGCAGAAGTAAACAGGAACAACTAGAATCATACACTGTAGAACAATCGCCAATGATCTAATAGTAATTAAGGAACTCCACAAAACACAGACGCAGACACAAGACTAAACATATTACAAATGAAAAGTAGAACAACACACAAAAAGTAGAGACAAATCTATGGAATCAATGACATATAAAACGAATTACACAAACTGATGACAAAATACGAGATTATAAAACTGAAAGCTAGGTAAGCAAATTGAAAGTAAAACCTATTTGACATGCATTGGAGCGGCAGATTCAACAATCTATACATTTCATCGTAGTATTGATTCAGACAAATCAGAACAAGCAAACTTGAATCAATTTCAGCAAGAAAAACATCAAGAGCACGAAATCAACGGAGAATCATACTCAAATAATCACGAACAAGATGGAATCGAACATATAAAGAGAAAAATAGTAAAGATAAGGGTCGAATACTTAGCTTTGAAGACATCCGAGAACCGAGTGGCTCTGAATACCACTTGATGAGGCTCCTCCGTCGCAGTACTCGCCGGAAAATCTCTCCAATCGGCGTTCCACCGATCAAAACTCGCAAAGGCGAGGGGAAAACACAACAGAAGACTCAGTTATGGTGTTCAACATTCGAATTGCTCTCGTATCTCACTGGTTTGGTAACCCTAGGAGGAGAAATCCTCATCTAAAGGGAAACGGGAGCTAAGACAAACAGTGGGAGTGATCTCAACCGAACTAACATTCATCAAAAGCTGAAGATTACAAATGACGGCTTGCCTTTTATAGATGAAAAGGCAACCGAGAAAAACAGATATTAAAGCTGTCTAACAATGTTTCCTAACGGCTAAAGGTTGGGGAAGAAATGTGAAACCCTAACGCTAACGTATGGAAGGCCGTGAACGGAAACCTAATCTAAAGGAAGAAGAAACGTGTGAAGGAGGCCACAAAAAGGTTGAGTGAATCTCAACAGCGTGAAATAACCCTAGCCGTTGTGAAGGTTTGCGTGATGTTTGGCTGGCAGAGTGAAATGTGAAGAGGAGAGTTGTGTGTTCCGTGTTTGGTTGGTCACGCAAATAAGTGGTAGAATTGGGCTCGTGTCGTGGTGTTGGCTGCAGCAGGATTGTGGTGCTGGAAGTAGTTTCAGTGCAGGCCCAATAAAAGAGAAGGGCGCATGATGCCTTAAATCACTATTGGCCACAGACACGGAATCCATAATGTTGGCTGCAACAGCAAATTAGAGACTGCTTGATGCAATTAGGCTGCTATATGCAGGCCCAATTGTCGCTGCTGCTAAAGAATTTGTTGGCTGCTAGCATGGAGGTGTGGAGGAGAATTGGGTCGCAGGCCCAATATCAATTGGCAGCTTGGAAAATGACTACTATTAACAAAACAAGACTAATTAGAATTGTACCACACCTAGCCAAACTCGACCATATAAGCAAACAATGCATATATCAAGGCAGCCAAACTCGACCATATAAGCAAACAATGCATATATCAAGGCAGCCAAACTCGACCATATAAGCTGGGTGGCCCGATGATCTAGAGGCATGACGGCCCATACTGCACGATTGTGCCGTCAAGTTCGTCAATATGGCCCGGTCCAACTTGTCTAGGTCATTGGCCTAATGCTCTAGATGGGTCCGACGACCCGAACGGGCCCGACGACCTGGACAAGCACGACAATTCAGACAGGGCCGAATATCTAGACAGGTTTGAGTACCCAGACGGGTCCAAATACCCAAATGAGCCCGTACACCCAGACGAGCCCAAAGACCCGAACGGGTCCAACGACTAGGATGGCCCGAGGACCCGAACGGGCCCAAGGACCCAGACGTGCCCGACGACTCGACACGTTCGACGACCCGGACGTGCCCGATGACCTAGACGACTTGGACACGTTCGACGACCTGGACATGCCTGATGACCTAGACGGGCCCAAGGCTCGAACGGGCCCGACAACTCGTACAGGCCCTTTCAAATCGTCAGGCCCGTCCGGATAGTCTGGGTCGTACGAGTCCTTGGGCCCGTCTAGATCGTCGAGACTGTCTATGTCATCGGGCCCGTCCGGGTCATCGTTCATGTCCGGGTCGTTGGGCTCGTTCGGGTCGTCGGGCCGGTCCAGGTCGTCGGGCTCGTCCGGGTTGTAGAGCCTGTCTGCATCATCCTGCACTTCCGGGTCGTCGGGCCCAATGATTTGGAAGGGTCCATCCTGGTCGTCGAGCTCGTTTGGGTCGTCGGGCTCATCCGGGTTGTTTGGCCCGTCTAGGTCGTTAGGCCCGTCCGGGTCATCGGGCTCATCCGGGTTGTCTGGCCCGTCTAGGTCATTAGGCCCGTCCGGGCCATCGGGTCCGTCTAGATTGTCGGGCCCATTTGGGTCGTCAAACTTGTCTGGGTCATCGTGCCCGTTTGGGTCGTCGGGCCCATCCAGTTCGCTGGGCCCGTCTGGGTCGTCGGACACGTTCAGGTCGTTAGGCCCGTTTGGGTCATCGGGCACGTTCGGATCGTCGGGCACGTCCATGTCATCGTGCTCGTTCGGATCATCTAGAATGTGAGGTTGAGTGGGAAAAATTTCAAATTCCACCTATTTTGAGGGTATTTGAATTTATACTAATTTAGCTAATTGAAATCCTTCAAAAAACTGCTTGCATTTGAAATGCTTTTTAATTTCTCTATCCAAACAAAGCATTTCATTACAAAGAAATCTAAATTCTTCAAAAAAATGAATTGCTTTATTAAAATACTCTATCCAAACACACTCTTAGTGTTTCTTTATTGTGATATTACAAATCCAGCCATGACCGTCACTTATAATTTTGTAATTTAATTTTTTCGAACGTAAATTAAAATATTTTAATGTATTAAACAAAGTATAAGTTTATTCTATCTAACTTTAACTTCGTTTTTGAACTTTAACTTTTCGCATACGTACGTTTATTATTACATTGATATAAAAATGTCAATTGCAACAAACATGAGTATAAAAAACAAATGGCATTATACAAATATATGCTTATTTGACTATATAAGATTAAATTATATATCTATTCAATTTATATATTGCAATATCAAGTGGCCTGTAAGTACAAATATCACCAAAATATAGGCAATCATAAAACATCCATATAGAATATTACCACTATACATCTTCCCAAATTTAAGTTTGTAATATGTCACAAAATGAATCATGTTCAAAATCCCGCTACTGATATGGATTCTACCCACCTCATTTCTCTTAGTCCTACAATAGCATACATGTCTCTTAGGGTCTATTAATTTCACTTACCCAGGTTCAAATTCCTTACCCCAACTATATCCCAGAATTTGAAAATCCAAACTATCCAGCATACGAACAAAATTAATACACTGAGTTAGCCAAATTAACAATATTTTACCAACCAAGTATGATGAAACTGAATTGATCATCAAAACCAACCATATACCTTATTGATCTGCAACGAAGTAGTGAAGCAATGGAAGAAACCAATCCTCTCTCCCTTATTGGCCATGAGTACCTCTCGCATCTGCTCCCATCAATAAATTGATGATCGTCGCAAAAGTAGAAGGATAACATACAAGGCATTCAAACAAGAAAGGGTAAGCTAGAGCCAAAAAGATTCCATCAATACAGTCAGATATATTTTCACAGTCCAATGCACACATATCAACCAAGCATGTCATGACTTCTCAAACAATACACTAAGACTCGACTCGACTCATCCGGATACATATAACCTGGTCGGATTCAACGGATGCTTGCACTTGTGGTGGATACCTCTGCTCACCCCCGAGCTGTATGTTACAAGTGTTACAATGAATCAATTCCCTCACACACAAGGTTAGCCCTTAATGAGTTTCAGGCCTCCTGCTACTCTCACCATAGGAGTCAGTCCGCTTTAAGTGAGACTAACTGACTCCTTAGAGTGTCAGGATGCAATCCTTACCAAGTTATATAGATGGGGCACCACCATGGACACCCACTAACAGGGGTCATGGAATTACGTCCCGACTACTGAAGCACGACCTTGAGAATCTCACCAAGAGATCCCAAGGATTACGCACTGACACGGACCAAATTATGTTCACACAACCAAGTAATATTTAGCATGCATGTATATATATCATGCCAACCCTTATAACCAATCCTCTTTCGTGTTCCAGGTCAAATCCATACCAACTTGTCGTACTCCACCCATGAATATAGGGTTTCAACTCATCTCATTACCATGTCACATTCATAACCAACCAATCTCATATTCATCACATGACAAGAATTTATACAAGTTCATCATTCACAACTCACACACCCTCCCATTTCATGCATATTCATTCATTTCATACTTTGGCATAGCAATACAACCAAGCATGTATTTAATACCCAAAACAAAGATTGAAACAGTACCCACACATCCTCTCGCCCAACTATCGCTTAGGCTAGAAGCCCTCGCTCAGGCGAGAGGGGTTCCCTCGCTCAAGCGACAGGCCCTCACGTAGGCGAGATCGCAACAGAGGTAAATGGAGTGTTTCTCACGTACTCGCTTAGGCGAGCCCTCCCTCGCCTGAGCAAGCCCACTCCTCGCCCAAAAATGAGGTCCCTCGCCTGCGCTGCAGCTGCAGCGACCCAACCTCGAACTCCCACGCGAGCTCGCTTAGGCAAGCGTCTCTCGCCTGAGCGAGATAGCACCTTGCTCAAAACTAAGACCCTCCGCCTGAGCGAGAGCTCGAGCACGAGCCGGGGTTGGTTCTCTGCAAGTCTTGCTTAGGCGAGACCAAGTCGCTTGGGCGAGAATAACAGGTCACGCCATTGTTCATCCTGCATCAGCTATATTTCCATACCCAATAATATTTCCAACCATCTCATACGTTCACAACAACATGCAATTTCAACCAATCACGATACTAACACACAACCACAGAAAATGCATCACACAAATAGAGGGTTCTAGCTTCCCTTACTTGGAAATAAGCTAGTAGGATATCCCGACGCGCCCCCGACACAGAACGTAAGAACGCAGCAGCTCTAGGAACGAAATAAGTGGCTGGAAGGAAACCAAGAAATAGAGCAGAACGGGTTATTGAAATGAGTCTCAAGGGAACGCCACTATAGAGTTAGAGGAAGGCTACTACGAGTTCAGGAACAACTTACATGGAGTGGAAAAGTCGAAGTTCGCTTGGAGAGGGTTGACGGCTAACCCTAGCAGAGCTCTGAAACGGAAGGGAGGCAGTGTTTAGGTTCAGATTGCCAAAGTGAGGCTGAAAGGAAAATCCTAGCAGCTTTAAGGCCTTAGCACCCTATGGGCCAGCCTTTAGGCCCAACAGATTAAGGCCAACCCTTAAGCATTAGGGCAAAAAAATGAAACTGGCCTTACATTTTTAATCTCTAATTGCATTAAATGTTTTTGTTGATGATACAATTTTAACTAGAAATCTATATTTGTTGATGTCGAACATTGAATTTCTGTTTTATTGCTTTCTCAAAATTGTGAAACGATAATTTGAAAGATGATGTTGATATATGAAATAGTTAGTATTACTTGATTGAATATATTTATTTATCTTAAAAGGAATATTATAAATTAAAAAAGATTAAATATTTTATAGAAATAGAACTGGAAAAACAAAATTATACAATTAATGTATCGTTTCTCGTATATTAATGAGATATAGATTGGTTTCTCGTATTTGTTCAATAACTATTAATTAACTTATGAGTATTGATATTAAACACACTACCACTTAAACCGTTCAAAAAACAATTTTTTATTTAATTAGGATCTAAAATGCTAAGTAATTATTTTCTGACAAAAGTCATGGAAGTTCTGTTGAATGATTAACTTTAATTTTCTTAAAAAATATATAAAAGAAAATGAGTTAAAAATTATATAAAATTACAAAAAAAATTATCGTTCAATTCATCTCAACTTCTATTGTCTAATTAAGATTACATGTGGTCATTCTAAATGAAACAAAAAAAAATTAGATAAAAATAAATAGAGGAACTAAATTGAGATTTTGTTATAAAGATGGGACCAAGACATGATTAAATCTTTGTTTTTTGTTTTTCCAATATTTTTAAGTTGGGACCAAGAAATTGAGATTTTTAAGATATAAATAGAGGAACTAAAAATTAGCTACCTAAGCTTTGTCTACCAAACTAACTTAATTACTAAATTGTTCTCTAATTAATTAATGACAAATTTAGTGATCGATTATAATTTTTTATTTATATTAGTGTTTTAAGATAATCCCAGAATAATGAGGTAATTACTGCTAAAGGTCGGTAATGGTTAATAATGCACTATTCAATTTTATGGTATGTTTTGCTAATTGGTAGTGTATGTAGTTTGTAACAGGTTGTACACATAAGTTAGAAAAGTACTTCTATGTAGTTCTTGAACAATGTGTAGATGACAGCCACAAAATTGATTGTCATGTTCCAACCTCCAGTGACAACCAAATTGTAAGTATTGATATGATTTCTATTTTTATTATTTGCTAATTTTGACTGTATGTATTTCATCATACAGATTGCAGATTTTAGCTCGAAAAGCACATGTGATTTAAGTGTTGATACTAATAGATTATTGTAAGTATTTACCATAATTAAATTTGGTTATTTATACCAATAGTTCTACTTCTAATATTTTCACAGTTTTCATATTTATAAAATGCACATTTGTGCTTATGTAGAATAATCTCTCAGGTACAACAGACCATGATCCTCATTCATAAGTTTATAGAACACCTGTAAAAAGATTGTCCACTGAATCGACCAATGATGATGACATGTCACAGGAGGAACAATCAAGACAATTATCAACTACTAAGATGACCAAAGTGATAAGAAGGAGAAATGAATATTGACGAATCTGTAAATCAGTTTTGTATATAAGTAGTGCACTGTTTTGGAAGCTTTAACTTATAAGGACTTCATAATGTTTACCCTTTTGGAAGCTTCTGTTTTGTATATATAAGTACTTGCGTTGAAAAATTTAACATTTTAGAAGGTTTAAATTATATAAGTAGTGAAGCTTTAAATTGTTATTCCTCATTAATAGTTTAGTACTTGTATGCAACCTTTTCTATTACAGGTCTCATTAATACTAATGCTGGTCTAATCTAATATTTGTACATGAATCTTTTCTTTGTTTTCCTAAATCAATTTTATACTCAGAACATTTGATGTAGTATTATATAAAAAGCTATTGTGATTTATAAACCCAACATGACAAACAGTAAAACTGGAAGTCATTGATTTGTTGTGAGAGTACTCTCTAGAAAAGTTTCCCAACTAAGAAATAGAATTGGTAGCATTTGTTTTCAGCCCTTTGCCTTTCGGTTGTTGTTATATTTTGGATACTTCTACATTTTTTTTTTATTATAAGTCTTTCACAATTTGAAATAAGTAAAGACTAAATAATTTAAATTGTCTGATTTGTTAATTTTAACTTTCATGTTTTTTTTAATATTAATTAATTTTATATTATTGTTTCTTTACTAATTCCTTTAGTGTTTCTTTATAGTGATATTACAAATCCAGCCATGATGTCTACTGTCACTTATATAATTTTGAAATTTAATTTTTTCGAACGTAAATTAGAATATTTTAATGTATTAAACAAAGTATAAGTTTATTCTATCTAACTTTAACTTCGTTTTTGAACTTCAACTTTTCGCATACATACGTTTATTGTTACATTGATATAAAAATGTCAATTGCAACAAACATGAGTATAAAAAACAAATGCCATTATATAAATATATGCTTATTTGACTATATAAGATTAAATTATATATCTATTCAATTTATATATTGCAATATCAAGTGGCCTGTAAGTACAAATATCACCAAAATATAGGCAATCATAAAACATCCATATAGAATATTACCACTATACATCTTCCCAAATTTAAGTTTGTAATATGTCACAAAATAATCATGTTCAAAATCCCGCTGTAACACCCCCGGATCCTCTTGGGCTTACCAGGCATCCCACCTGCCACCCTCAAACCGGTTGTGTTAGGTCTGCAGCCCAATACACCCCAACCCATCACCCTTCTCTGTCCATTCATACTGAGTATGTTGTTGCCAGTGGGAATCGAACCCCCAACCTGACCTTTAACACCTCTGGCTTAGCACAACTGGTAGCATCTGCTGGTGAGCCAGAGGTGTTAAAGGTCAGGTTGGGGGTTCGATTCCCACTGGCAACAACCCACCCAGTATGAATGGACGGAGAAGGGTGAGGGGTTGGGGTGCATCGGGCTATAGTAACCTGACAGCCTCTGGGACCCGATGAGGGGTAGCCACAGGGATGTTACACCCGCTACTGATATGGATTCTACCCACCTCATTTCTCTTAGTCCTACAATAGCATACATGCCTCTTAGGGTCTATTAATTTCACTTTCCCAAGTTCAAATTCCTTACCCCAACTATATTCCAGAATTCGAAAATCCAAACTATCCAGCATACGAACAAAATTAATACACTGAGTTAGCCAAATTAACAATATTTTACCAACCAAGTATGATGAAACTGAATTGATCATCAATATTTCTAAAAATAACGTTTTTTGGTATATATTGAGTCACTTCTTAATAAAAGAAATTATTCACTGGAAATCTAAAAAAGTTCAGTATTTAATTACTACTAATTAGTTTATCAATTTTTTTGTTAAACATGCCTTTATAAAATGGGCAGTGAGAAAAATTAAAATAATATAATTTAAAAAATATAGAATATTACAAAATTTATGTGGTATAATTTTTAAGTAGAGAAGTTACGTACTTTTTTTTTGTCAGTAAAAGGACACTCTTCACTTAATGAATAAAATATTTTTATTTGTTAAATGATACAATTATTCAATTAGAAGTTAACACAAAAGCTAGTTATAAAATATATTTTATTTTTATATAACAATATAGATATATGTAATTGATATAGGCTTTATTTTAATTTTGATAATGTAATTTAAAAATTTTGTAAGTTTGGCTCTGATAATTTTTTGAGTAATTTTTTATTTATGTTTTAATCTTTAATTATACGTAGTTTTGTTGTTGTTTAGTTTTAAAAACGCTTGTTATTGTCCTTAATGTTAACCAATGTGTTTGGCTGTATAATGTTTTAGTTTATAGTGTTTTTGTTCGAAGAAGCTTAACAAATGTAACTTTAAAACTGAGTTGATTTACTTCTTTGAAAACATATTTGGTTTGTAGTTTTACTGGGCAGGCAAACTTTTGGATATGTGAAAAAATCTTGATGACTTTGATAGACTTCGATATGATGCTCCTAAAGGTTGAAATATAGAAAAATATCCACTTACAAAAAGACTCTTTGACGTTTAAGTCAATAAGAGAGATATGATCTTTAAAGTATGAGAATATGTGTTTTCTTGAAGATATAAGGTTTTTGAGCCCATAGGTCTAAGCGATAAAACTAGTAATGAGATATTGAATAATATTAGTAAAATAACGACTTACCTCAATTAAATAATAACAATAATAATAATATTCTGCCAACATATTTCTTATACCAAATATTCTGTAAATATATGATATTAAAGAATATCATGATGTAATCATACTACTGATATTTGTCATAGATAGTGTTAATATGAGAATATTCACTCTTATGGGTGTATCTTATAATATCTCTATATTATTGAGGCTTAATGGGCCTTGTTGGACCGCATTATTGGACCGAGTAGGTACAATTTCATATATTGACACAACGACTCTCTTTATGTTATAACAGGTAGTAACATGCAAAGTAAAAGAGTAGAGAGTACACTTACTAATTTTAATTTGATTCATTTAATAATAAACTAATGAGTTCCACTAAGTAGACTAATGTTGCGAAATATAATTTGAATATTCTTTGGGCTCATAGCCACTCTTGATTAACCCCTAGAGTACTCTTTTGATAAGGTACTATTGGCTCAATCAAATATTCTTTTTCAAATCACTCTTGGATCAATCTAGGGTATTCTTTTGGCTTTCAACCACTCATAACTGAATTCATTAAAGTATTATTTCCATAAACTTCTTTCCAAAAGCCACTCGTGGCTTAACCAAATATTATTTTACATGCCACTTGTGGCTTAAATGAGTGTTCTTTGTGTAAGGAATTGGGAAAATACGAAGTGTAGAAGTAGGAGGGGCATGCTTGTAAGAATGTATATGATTTTGGTTTAGATATTGGGAAATGGTATTTTGAGAATGTTTGGTATGACAAACTTTGACAAACAATTATTTTTTTAGAAAAATCCCAAAATTTTATTACTTTATTTTTATAAATTTCATAAAAAATAAAAAAGTTATTAAATTTAGTACCATTGACAACTTTGTCAGAGAATTTGTTTGTGAAAAAATCAATTTTGTTAGATATTAGAGGAAAAAACGGGTGGTCCAGTCAATTTAGTCCCATCACGTCATTGGTCTTGACTTGTCTAGTGACAGGAGTTGATGGATTTACCTGCCAAATTTTTTTATCTTTTTAAATTTTACGCACACATAATTTCATAATTTTTTATTAAAGTGGACCACTTTTTTTAATTTAGTAAATTCAATATACCTTGTCAAACATTACTTAATGAAATACACTGTTTTACTATATATGGTACAAATTTGTTTCTCGGACAAACAAAAATACAATGTGATTTTTTTTTCCAGAATCCCTACTGGAATTTGGCTCCCTGAGAGACGAACTATGAGCAAGTTTTTTTTTCTTCTAATTTTAGAAAGTTAAAAAAAATTAAAAATTATTTTTGTTTATTAAAATTTTAAAATTTTTTATTTATTAAAAGTAGTTTATTATAAATTTAAAATTTCGTTGTTGTGACAGGTGAATTTGAAACTAAAAAAATATATTCAATTTAATTTTTATAAATAAGTAAGGAGTAAACAATTTGAAAAATAAAAATATTAAATAAGATAATATAAATATGTATGGAAATTATGATAATAGAAAATTTATGATAATAATATACTATAATGATCGTCGTGTAACACCCCATTTAATTAATAGTCGTAATTAAAGGAAGTGTCACAACAAAATAGTAGAGTAGCACAATCTTAAAGTTTCCACAAAACGCCTTACGATGAACCAAGGCATACAATGATATCGAACCAAACAAATACAGAAATTTAACTGAAACGAACTGGAAGTTTAAAGGACAACCAATACATGGGTCGTGGCCCTAAAAGAAGACAACAAGACAACAAACAGGGTAAGCTAGAGCAAAACAGTTCATCAAGTAGTTATATGTCAATACACAATCCAAGCATTTCATATATCATCCAAACATGTTCTGACTTTTCAAACAATACACTAGACTCTGACTCGACTCATCCAGATACATATAGTCTGGTCGGATTCAGTGGATGCTTGCACTTGTGGTGGATACCTCTGCTCACCCCCGAGCTGCTCACCCCCGAGCTATGTGTTACAAGTGTTACCATGAATCAATTTCCCTCACCACAAGGTTAGCCCTTAATGAATTACAAGCCTCCTGCTACTCTCACCACAGGAGTTAATCCGCTCTAAGTGAATCTAACTGACTCCTTGGAGGACAGGTGACTCGACTTGGGAGTTAGAGGAGGCCATGAGAAAATCACATCCACATCTGTTTACTTGTTAAGTCTTTATTTTCAAGGTCGAAAATTATCTTGTTGGAGAGAATGTAAGGCCTAGTTTTTCTGCCCTAACATTTTACGGGTTGCCTTACAACTATTAGGCCTAAAGGCTGGCCCAAAGGATAAAACCATTCCTAGTTGCCCTAACTCACACTTTCCACTCATTTCAGAGAACCTAGAACTGCAGCCGTCAACCTCTCTGCTGTGGTTTGCTTCCACTGTTATGTTGAGCTAAGAGGACTCGTTGCTCCACGTAAGTATCCCTTTCTAAGTCGTGCTGGTTCCCCTTTAATCATCTTTCGTATTCCCAGTTAGGATCCTCTATTAACCTGATCTACTGGTTCTGTTCACCTTTATTTCAGCCTTGTAGTTCATCCCTAGAGTTGTTGTGCTCATAATCATGTCGTCAGGGTCCTTACTGAACTTTTTCCAGGTACGGGGAAGTTAGAGTTTTGGGTCTTGAATGATTCTCTGGCTGATTTAGAGTTTGTTGGGTGTTGTATGAACTATATGATTGTGATGAATCTGTGAACGACCTTGTACTGTTATTTGGGTGCGAGCATGTGACTGTTGCTGGAGAAACAGTGGCGAGATCTGTTACTCTCGCCCAAGCGAGAGTAACTCTCCCAGGCGAGAGTAACTCGCCCAGGTGAGACTTGCAGGAGCAAACCAGGGGTTTTGCGAACCCTCGCTCAGGCAGAGAGCTTTGGTTTTGAGCGAGGCACTGTCTCACTCAAGCGAGAGTCACTCGCCTAAGAGAGGAGGAGTGAAAGCTTTGGGACGTTGCTGTAGTTTAACTCAAGCGAGCGACCTTAGTTTTGGGTGAGGGGTTGTCTCGCTTAGGCGAGGCAGGGCTCTCTTAAGCGAGGCTGTGAGAACTCCCAGCACTACAGTCAGCGTAAGCCTTCTGCCTACTTTGAGAAGCCTGCATTCTGTTCCTCACCATCCTCACTTTCTCGGTAGTTTGTTCTAATAACTCTGGTCCAACAAGCGTTGCCTCCCCATCATGATACCAATAGAGAGAAGTCCAACACCTCTTGCCATAAAGAGCCTCGTACGGTGCCATGCTAATGCTCACATGAAAGCTGTTGTTGTAGGTAAATTTGATCAAGGGCAGTACCTCATCCCAAGCACCCAAATGGTCTAGTGTGCATATTCTCAACAAATCCTATAATGACTGAATTGTCCTCTCAGATTGGCCATCGGTCTGTGGGTGATAAGCTGAACTCATGGTGAGCTTGCTACCCATAGCACAATGTAGCGTCTGCCAAAACCGAGAAGTGAACCGTGGGTCTCTGTCGGAAACTATGCTCGAAGGCACCCCATGAAGCCTTAATGTCTCCTTAATGTACAACTGGGCCAACTTGGCCATTGACATCCTCAAGTTCATCGCCAAGAAGTGAGCACTATTGGTCAATCGATCCACTATCACCCAGATGGTGTCATGCCCTCTAAAAGTTCGTGGCAAATGGGTCACAAAGTCCATTGAGATTTTATCCCATTTCCACACTGGTATCTCCAAGGGCTGTAAGATTCCACTAGGTCTCTGGTGCTTCACTTTCGTCTTCTGACACGTCAGACAGGCGGATACAAACTGTGCCACATCTTTCTTCATTCCTTGCCACCAGAAGTTTTCCTTGAGATCCTGGTACATCTTAGTCATGCCAGGATGCAGACTAAGACGACTCTTATGCCCCTCCTCAAGGATCAACCGTTTTACCTCAATATCGTCAGGTATACATACTCTGCTCTGGAACCTAAGTATGCCATCATCACCCAAAGCAAAGTCTCTGGCCTCATCTGACCCAAGTTGTTCTCTGACCCTGTTTAGACTGGCATCCAATAACTACCTCTCTCTGATTGAGTCTAAGAAGTCACTAGATACAGTAAGGGTACTACACCTAATGGACTTGGACCCCAACTCCACCTGCAGCCTCATGTCTTTGAACTTCTCCAATAATTCCACCTCCTTGATTATAAGGTGTGCAGCATGTACGGTATTCCTACTCAAGGAATCAGCCACTACATTTGCCTTCCCTGGGTGATATAGGAGCTCGGAGTCTTAATCCTTCAGGAATTCCATCCACCTCCTCTGCCTCATGTTCAGCTCCTTCTGATCAAACAAGTACTTGAGACTCTTGTGGTCACTGAATACGCGAAACTGAGCACCAGTGTCTCCAGATCTTCAAGGCAAACAATATGGCTGCCAACTCCAAGTCATGAGTGGGATAGTTATGCTCATGCACCTTAAGTTGTCTTGAAGCATACGCCACTGCCTTCTTCTCTTGCATCAGAACACAACCGAGCCCAAGATGAGATGTGTCACAGTAGACTTCAAATGGTTTCCCAACATCTGGAATTACCAATATTGGAGCATTAGTCAACCTCCGTTTAAGCACTTGAAAACTCTCCTCACACTTGTCCGTCCAAGTGAAGGGTTGGTCCTTCCGAGTAAGCAGTGTCAGAGGTGCCACTATCTTGGAGAATCCCTCTATGAATCTCCTATAGTAGCCCGCTAACCTCACAAAGCTCCTGATCTCTGTGGCCAACTTAGGACTTTCCCACTTTACCACTACCTCGACCTTTGCTGGGTCCACTACAATCCCCTGGGCGGATATCACATGCCCCAAAAACTGAACCTCATCCATCCAGAACTCACACTTGGATAACTTGGCATACAGCTGCTCCTCCCTCAGAACAACAAGAACCAACCTCAGGTGTTCGGCATGCTCCTCCTGAGTCTTAGAATAAATGAGAATATCGTCTATGAAGACTACGACAAACTTATCCAGGAAGGGCCGAAAGATCCTGTTCATGTAGTCCATAAACATCATCGGAGCGTTGGTCACACCAAAAGGCATAACCACATACTCGTAGTGCCATATCTGGACCTGAAAGTCGTCTTTTGTACATCATCAGCCTTCACCAAGATCTGCTGGTATCCCGACCGCAAATCTATCTTCGAGAATACTGATGACCCATGCAGCTGGTCCATCAAGTCATCAATCCTCGGAAAGGGGTATTTATTCTTAATCGTCATCTTATTCAACTGTCTATAATCCACACAAAAGCGTGAGCTCCCATCTTTCTTCTTCACCAACAGCACTGGTGCTCCCAAAGGCGAAGTATTGGGTCGGATGAACTGTTTTCCCAATAGCTCCTCAATCTGACTCTTGAGTTCTACCAATTCTACCAAAGCCATGTGATACGGGACCATCAACACCGGACCAGATCCGGGTACTAAGTCAATAAAGAACTTCACCTCTCTATTAGGAGGCAACCCTGACACTTCATCTGAAAACACGTCTTCAAATTCATGTACAACCGGTATCACCGACGTCACATTTCCTCTCTCCACCTCCAGATGGGTGAAGATCATGAAACATTGCGCACCACCTTGTAGCTCTTTCCTGACTCCGTGAGATGATAACAGCTCAGGTTCCACTGAGTTGGGGAACAACAATTTCTTCTCTCGGTAATCTATAAGAATGCGATTGGCAGAGAGCCAATCCATCCCTAAGATTACCTCCAACTCTTGTAGGGGCAGGCAGATTAGGTTCACTTTGTACCTGCGTCCCTCCACCTCCACCGGACACCTAGCACATAAGGACGACGTCCTGACCAAACCTGATGCCGGAGTAGATACCACCAGCTCACACTGTAGCTCACACACCGGTAGACCCAAACGTTTCACACAAGCATCTGACACAAATGAGTGTGTCGCTCCAGAATCATACAACACATAGCATGAAGTATCAGTTATTATGCAACTACCCATAACTAAGTTACTTGAGCCAGTTGCCTCAGCTCCTAACATAGCATACACCCTGCTTGTCACTTGAGGCATGTTGCCTGTGTCCCTCCTCTAATGCTGGTGGGGAGTCTGAACTGGAGGGCCTGTCGCTACCTTAGCAAGGTTGGGACAATCCTTCCCAAAGTGGCCTTCCTTGCCACAATTGTTGCATCTACAGTAACCCTCCATGCGCGGGCAAGCACTCCTCAGATGAGGGCCCCCACATATGTAGCACTGCACTCTGCCCTGCTAGGGAGGAAGGTTCCTAGACCCTTGAGCCTGATGGTGAGGTCTGTCATATGGTCTCCTCCACTCATCATGTCTAGGCTTGGACCCAGATGGTCTACCAATCCTTTGAGGTTGTTGTGGTCGTTGACCCTCTACCTCATTCTTCATCTTCTCTATTACTCTGGCCTTCTCCACCAGAGCAGCAAAATCCTTGATTGATAAGGGTGCTACCATCAAGCGAATATCTCCCCTGAGGTCGTTCTCAAATTTCCAGCATCTCCATTCCTCATCGAGCGGAAGGTATAGAAGCGGTTGAGATGCTTGAACTTCTCAGCATAGTCCATCACTGTCTTCCCTCCCTGGGTCAGCTGGAGGAATTCCACCTCCTTGGCATACCGAACACTGTCTGGGAAATATTCTGAGAGGAATTTCCCCCTAAAGGTCTCCCACGTCACCAGCTCTCTTTTTTCGTCCATGATGGATTTTGTACTAATCCACCAGTGCTCAGCCTCTCCGGTGAGCATGTACATTGTGAAGGCCAACCTGTTCTCTGTTGGGCATGTTTTTGCATCAAAGATCCTCTCCAAATCCTTTAGCCACTAGTCTGCTGCGTCAGGGCTAACCTTCCCATTAAACTTCACTGGGTGGTGCTTCAGAAAGTCCTCCAGGCTCCACTCCTTGGCTGCAGGTTGTGGCTCGGGACCAAACACAGGGGCAGCCGCCCTGTTCTCCTCCAACTGGCGGAGGGCCTCTATATGCTGCCTATACGCATCCTCGGCAGCCACTCTTGCAGCCTTCATCTACTGCATCACCATCTGTTGTTGCTCAAGTGACGCCGCCTGTCACTGCATCGATGCCTCATGCTGCTGCATCATCGTCGTGCCTTGCTGCATCATCGCAGCTACCATCGCCTCTATTGCCCTGGCGATATCGGGTACGTGCCATAGTTTACTAGCACACAGAAAATCACTTGGTTAAGCTTGACAAAGGCAAGAATATAACTAAGAACACTCAGAAGACACAGAGAAAGCTAAGAGGACATCCAAGTTCACAAAACTAAGGAGTGATTGCTCTGATACCATAAATGTAACACCCCATTTAATTAATAACCATAATTAAAGGAAATGTCACAACAAAATAGTAGAGTAGCACAGTCTTAAACTTTCCACAAAACGCATTACGATGAACCAAGGCATACACGATATCGAACCAAACAAATTCAGAAATTTAACTGAAACGAACTGGAAGTTTAAAGGACAACCAATACATGGGTCGTGGCCCTAGAAGAAAGCTCAAAGAAAAAGAAAATCCAGCCCAGATGGCTAAGCAGCGGAGTCACCGTTCCCCTATTGACCGCGAAGACCTCGCACATCTGCTCCCATCAATAAATTGATGATCATCGCAAAAGAGAAGAGCCACATACAAGACAACCAGACAACAAACAGGGTAAGCTAGAGTAAAACAGTTCATCAAGTAGTTATATGTCAATACATAATCCAAGCATTTCATATATCATCCAAACATGTTCTGACTTTTCAAACAATACACTAGACTCTCATCCAAATACATATAGTCTGGTCGGATTCAGCGGATGCTTGCACTTGTAGTGGATACCTCCGCTCACCCCCGAGCTATGTGTTACAAGTGTTACCATGAATCAATTTCCCTCACCACAAGGTTAGCCCTTAATGAATTACAGGCCTCCTGCTACTCTCACCACAGGAGTTAGTCCGCTCTAATTGAAACTAACTGACTCCTTAGAGTGTCAGGATGCAACCTTAACTTGAATCCTTACCAGACCATATAGATGGGGCACCACCATGAACGCCCACTAATAGGGGCCATGGAATTACGTCCCGACCACTGAAGCACGACCCCAGAAGTCTCACCTACAGACTCCAAGGAATTACACACTAACACAGACCAATCATAATTCAACAATAAGAGAACACTAATCATGCTTATGATTTCATACCAACCTCTAAAAATCAATCCTCATTCGTATCACATGTCGAATCCATACCACTGGTTATTACCCCTCCATGAATATAGGGCCTCACCTCATACCAATACCATGCCTCTTTGATTTCCAACCCACTCATTAATTTCGCATGCCAAGATCCCTTAATCACATCTATTCAATTTATAATACAGAACATACCATGCATTTCATTTCACAGATTTCATACCTCATACAAAATACATCATAAACCAACAATCCAATTACCAATTGAAGAAAACCATCCAACCTGCAGCGGATCTCGCTCAAGCCAAGAGCCCTCGCTCAGGCGAGAGAGGTGTTCTCGCTTAGGTGGTAGACCCTCGCTTAGGCGAGATCACGACAGGTGCTGGGAGTTCTCGCAGGCTCGCTTAGGCGAGCCCTGCCACGCTTGAGCGAGATAACCCCTCGCCTAAAACTTAGGTCCCTCGCTTGGGCTAAACCACAGTAGCGTCCCAAAGCTTTCACTCCTCCTCGCTTAGGCGAGTGACTCTCGCCTGAACGAGATAGTGCCTCGCTCAAAACTAGAGCTCTCCGCTTGAGCGAGGGTTCGCGAAACCCCTGGCTTGCTCCTACAAGTCTCACCTGGGCGAGTTACTCTCGATTGGGCAAGTTACTCTCGATTGGGCGAGAGTAAAAGATCTCGCCACTATTTCTCCTACAACAGTCATATGCTCGCACCCAAATAACAGTACAAGGTCGTTCACAGATTCATCACAATCATATAGTTCATACAACACCAACAAACTCTAAATCTGCCAGAAAATCATTCAAGACCCAAAACTCTAACTTCCCCGTACCTGGAAAAAGTTCAGTAAGGACCCTGACGGCACGACTATGAGCACAGCAGCTCTAGGGATGAACTACAGGGCTGAAATAAATGTGAACAGAACCAGTAGATGAGGTTAACATAGGATTCTAACTAGGAATACGAAAGATGATTAAAGGGGAACCAGCACAGACTAGAAATGGATACTTACGTGGAGCACCGAGTCCTCTTAGCTCAACGTAATAGTGGAAGCAAACCCTAGTAGAGAGGTTGAAGGCTGCAGTTGTAGGTTCTCTGAAATGAGTGAAAAGTGTGAGTTAGGGCAACTAGGAATGATTACACATACCATGTTTGATGTACTTGGTATGGACCATAGTAATTACATTGAAGTGCTTATGAATCCAAACTATTGAATTGTCTTGTCTATTGTCCCAAATAAATGACATACCACCCCTCACCCATATATGGTAAGCCTTGCGCAAATAAATGGGGAGCTGGGAAGAACTTTTTGTACAAGTTTTTAAAAACTCAGAATGTTACAGACACCATGTTTGATGTACTTAGTATGAACCATAGTAATTACATTAAAATGCTTATGAACCCAAATTATTGAATTGCCTCGCCTAAAGTCCCAAATAAATCCCATAGCACATGTCACACATATGTGGTAAGTCCTGTGCAAATAAGTGGGGAGCTGAGAACGACTTTTTGTACAAGTAATAAAAAACTTTGAAAATTATACACACCGTGTTTGATGTACTTGATTTGGACCATATAAATATTTATAGATATTTTAAATATAGAAAAATATAGAAATTTTTAATAGAATTTAAAAACAAAAAAATTAAAATAGAGAAAGTATAATTTTTTTTTAAAAAAAGTTTATTTTAACAAAAAAATGATAAAGAATAAGTTGAAGATGAATACAAAGAAATGAACATGCATGCATTAAATACATTAAGTAATGGTACATGGAACACACTTTTCTAAATGAAACATAATCAACAAGTGAGAAGTGGATGCCCCAGCATTGTTCAGACATGTTCTTTTGGTGTGTCTTGGTGTTTGGTAGTATGAACATTTTTTGGGTCAATCATATTGTTCCTTTACATCCATCTCTGTTCTAATCCTACTTGACTTAGGTCAACCCTTTGATGTTCTTTTCATTTGTGGATTTGGACGTAGTTTTCAGCCAGTGTAAGGAGGCCAATAATCTTCATTTCTTAGTTCACCAAACAAACTTTCGTATACTTGAGACACTTGGTTCAATCTATACATAGGTGTGATGTACTTTTCAAAATCGTGGTGTGCATATTTGCATGCATCAAGCACATGTGAGCATGGTAAGTGTAGTTTTTGGAATTTACCATAGTCACACAATAATTCATCTAAGCGGATAGCAAATCTTCTTGGTGGTCGTATGTTTCTTGGATTTTGTTGTTGTCGCTGCTAGATTTGCTCCGCCTGTCATCGTCGCTGGATCTGCTCTACTTGTCGTCGTCGCTGGATCTGCTCTGCTTTGTAATCAAATCTGCTACTTTAATCGTCGTTTCTACTCCACTCATTATTATTGTTGTTCCATTCATCGCTAGTGTTGGTTTGCCATAAGGATTGTTGTTCATCATCAAAAATGAGAGTTGTTAATGAGATTAATGTATTAAAATTTAAATCTTTGATTTGATTATCTTGTGCTAAAGAACTCCCCTTGTAAGCGCTTAACTATGAATTTATGTTGAGAATATTTGGTTATATTGATCTTGGCTCGAGGCTAGAGTTCTATGTTTAATTCATTTAGTATGTATATTCTTTTATTAAGTAGCAATTGTAAAGATCATATATTGTAGTTGACAAAGATGCCTTGTTTTGTAAAAATAGATATTACATATGCTATTATTCTTTTTGGTCAAGATTGCTAGTAGGAACAGTTTATGTATGTGTAACTTTTTTTTCTCTAATACAATATGTTACATCGATTATCGTAGAACTGATGTAAAAAAATGTAAAACTTATTATATTGTTAATATTTACATCGGATTCAAAATTGATGTAATAAGAAGTAAATAATCAATGTAAAACGTATTTTTTGTACCGGTAAGTGAGTGAGTTCTAAATAATTCTTTTTTTATAACATTGTAGCATTAGTCATTCTAGTAGAACTTAATAAGTCGATAAAGAACTCGACATAATTTACATTTATAAACGAACTACGAACTAGTATAAAAAAATGCATAGCGTAAATTTCATGTTATAAAATATGTCCTAAAAAAGAATGATAATTATAAAAATAGTAAGATTTAAGAAATTTGTCTGATGACATTAAAAGTTTGAGACTATAATTATTCTATCATACACAACTTTGCTAAATATTTAAAAAGTTTTGATACACAATTTAACTCCGATTCAAGGGCGGCTCAACAGTTTGGGAAGTCTAAAACAAACTTAAAAATTGAGGCCTTTTATTTAAAATTTATTTTTTGAGTTTTTTTTATACAAAATTATTTATTAAATTCTCATTAGTAATTTCATTAAACATTTCTTTCTCAATATACAATAAGATTAATTTGTTTAATCTTTCTTGAGACATTGTTAGTCTTAAATAGATTTTTATTATCTTTAGTGTTGAGAAACTTCTTTTGGCTGAAACAACTAACACTATAAAGGTTAACATTATTCTATAAGCTATATATGTATTTGAAAAAAATATATATTCTTTTTATATAATTAAGAATTTCAATTGGTTTATCATTTTCCAAACCTATAATTAACTTCCCTTAAGATAACTTCCCTTAAGATATTTAATTGGTTTATCGTAATACTCAAGACATTTGTTCTTTTCAGAGCTCCATTTTGTTATGCAATTAAAGCCTCAATTCTTCTTTTATTTTGAATTTTTGAATAGCCTGATTCAAATTTTCTAATTGACATGTCTATATATTTTTATATGAAATAAAAAATGATAACATATAAAACACTATTAAAGATAAATATATAAAACGAATGAATTAAAACAAAAAAACCTGGTTCTGGTTATCAAGAAAATAAACTCGATAGTAGACTTGTATCTCTTTTTCGTTCTTAAGTCTCAACTTTTTCACAAACCTGCCAAGTTATTTATTTTAAGATTAATCATTAATAAAAAATATATATTACTTTTCTCATCTCGATAGTAAGTCTTTTTTTTTCCTAAACTTGAATTATCTTTTTACAAAAAACTCAACTATGAATTATGCTTCAATTAATCTATTATACACCAAAAGACTAAATCATAATCTAATTGATATTTTTGTAAAAATATTCAGTTCTTCCTCAAGATATATGCAAAAAAAAAAACTCTCGAAACCCGTAAATCTAAAAGGACTGAAAAACAAAAATCGTCAAAAGAAACACATTTCTAATCCTAGTACAAATCCAAAATAGAATAAAAATAACAACAACACAAATAGAAAGAAAAAACATACTAAAACTTGAATTATCTTTCTACAAAAAACTCAACTTTGCATTATGCTCAAATTAATCTATTATCCATCAAAAGACTAAATCATAATTTAATTAATAGTTTTGTAAAATAGAATCAATTCTTCCTCAAGATATCTGCAAAAAAAAACTCAAAACTCGTAAATCTAAAAGTACTGAAAAAAAATTAGACAAAAGAAACATATTTCTAATTCTAATACAAATCCAAAACAAAATAAAAATAACAACAACACAAATTGAAAGAAAAAACATACTAACCATAAATGAGGATGAAAAAATTGGTACACACGGATAACATGAGATTCAAGATATTTAAGGAATGTAATATGCCAAAACCCCCAAAAAAAAGACTCTTAGAAGAAATTAAGGTAAGAAGAAGTAAGAGAGGTCATAGAAAGATAAAAAAGAAATATATATATATATATATATATATATATATATATATATATATATATATATATATATATATATATAATCCAGATCGATTATAAGGGAATAAAGATAGTTAATTTATAATTTACTAAAAAAATGTTTTAACTCATTAATTATCATTTTTACTACCAATAAAAATAAAAATACACTAATAATAATTTAATTAAATTTTATTCATAAACATAAATTTATAATTAATTTAATAGAGCTACATTTGTAATAAAATATTTTTTTGAGGCCTTTTTTTTATCTTAAACATAATTTTATAATTAGTTTAATAAAGGTATATTAATTAGTACTAAAAAAATTTGAGGCCTTTTTTTTTCTTAAACATATTTTTATATTTTATTTAATGGAGAAATATTAGTAGTAAAAAAAATTTGTTGAGACCTTTTTGTCCTTGAGGCCTAAAGCGAGTGCTCACTTTACCATTGAGTCAGCATTGCTCCGATTTTTGTCTATATGTTTTTCACACTTGAGAAACCATAAAAATGGGTGACATTAGCCATGGATACCTATCATTTACATGTTTTACATCACTATAACAAAATCTTCGATTAGAAATCAATTTTAGAAACAAAAAATAGTTAATAATTATAGTTGACCAACTTAGATACCAATCTATAAAATTAAAAATTATTGATTTCTAAAATAGTCATTATTATAAATAAAAAATATAATTAGTTACTAAATTTTTTACTAATTAATTAGAGACTAATTTAGAAATTAATTCATTTTGTAATCGAAACTTAAATAGCTAATTTGTAGTAATTAATTTCCTTTGATAATTAAAATCATGGTAGCTAATTTTAAAGATCAATTTAGTGACTAATTATAATTTTTTATTTATAATAATAATTATTTTAATAACCAATAACATTTAATTTTATAAATTAATATTTAAATAAATGGCTATTTAGAAATTTTCTTCTAGAGTATCGTTTGGAGTTCATTGGGCTGATGTTTGTGTGTCCACTTGTAAGTAATGCATGAAGCAGACGAAAAAGATTCAACTCGATGATTCACTGAGTTTATGGTTCTATTAGCCACTGTAGTAGATCATATATATTTGAAAATAATCTACTTTTATTTTCAAATAATAAATATTTTTTATATTATAGTTCTTAAATTTTGTAATATTGATATAATTTTCGTTACTTAACAATATCACAATATATTATTGTAGTGTTCGTATTAACTATTTTAACTATCTTTAAGATTTTTTGTGTTATCTTTCTGTTACGTATTAAAAAGAAAGATAAAATAAAGAGACAACACAAAAACTTTAGCAAAAATTTAAATTATTTTACAAACCATCGGTAACATGTTAATTCAAAAATTATTACAACATATTTTATTGATGATAATTTATATTACATTTGGAGACATATATTGTGTTCGAGTTACAAAGGCTTACTAGCTATCCACCTGCTGAACATGGCATAACCTTCTTCAGGCTTGTACTCAGGAGCTGTGTGTCCTGAATCCTATAACCAATTATGATATCATTAATAACTTATAAATATTAATTTTTAGTTTGGTAGAATAAATATTTACGTATTTATTTTTAATATAATAAAAATAATAATAATTCTATTCATTTTATTTAAATTTCATAGAATGTTGTAATATAAGGAAAGAACAGTTAAAATATCTAAATTGGATGCTGATATGTTTACCTTCACAGTTGCAAATGTCATTTGATTAGAGTATGTTCTTGTGTATCTGCGTGGAATGCAAATTATTCACAAATTAGTATAATAGTAAATACTTTTTATCATTAAAAAAAAGTAAAGATTGCTTTTTAAATACCTACAATATTAATTTCACTGAACTCATCTTCACTCTTGGTAATTTTATATTATGATATATCATACTGTTTCCTATGCTATATAGTTCTTTTGTTGATAAAAAAAATTATAATATATCAATGATAAATCTCTTTAAGATCATTTCACCCAAAACAAAAAAAATATAATAATAAGTGGTATCAAATTGATGGTGGTTTATTTTGATAACTGACTTAAACAAATAGAGTATAAATTAGGTGAAACTAGGTGAAATATTTCAAGTTTATAGATTTTTTACATTAGAAAGTCTAAGTGAAAAGATTTTTAGACAACCATTAATAATTTATTCACGATTAAAAGATGATTTCACTAAAAAAGGAAGTGAATGTATCATACTATCAAGAAGTTCACACTTAAAAAATATTATTAAATTTTAAATTGAAACTCTTGTGCTGAATAAAAGTCAATAAAACGAACAAATATATAAATAAATAAAAAAACCTCACGTATCTATTATTTTTAATATTTGAAGTTTAAAATATAAATTCTTTCAACTTGATAGCGGCTCAAATCCCCCCTCTTTAATTTTAAAAATACGTTTATAATCTCTTATCTTTAATAAAAATTAGAATTAATTTATATTCAAAATTTTGGTTAAATTTAATCTTATAATTTTAAAAATAGGTGAATTTAATCTTTTTAATTAAATTTTATTAAATTTATTTATATTTAAAACGTGTTTTTGAGTTAGTATTAAAGTAAAAATATGTAAAACAATATAAACAACTCAAATGTTATCATGAAACACAATTTAAATGTCATATAAACTTATAAAGTTTAGTTAAAAAAATTAAATTTATGTATTTTTAAAATTAGATGACTAAATTAGATTAAAATTTAAAAAATGAACTAATTTCAAATTTAATTAAAAATTAAAAAACCAAAATCATAAATTAATTCTCACCCTGCAACTTGATCTTCTAGAAGCCATGGCCTCCAATCTTGTAGAATGGAGTAGTTCAGAGCTCTGATCCATGCTTGAGTCGACATGAAAGGAACAACTGTATCATGATCCCCACTGCCAACAAAACACCAAACATCCTTAACACACAAAACATATGCAAACACAATTTTTCAAAACAAAACATATAAAACTCTTCACCTATATATTAAAGAACGATATGCTTTCGCACTCAGATTTACATGAAACGGGAAGCTACTATAGATCTCATACTCATAATCACTACTCCAACAACGTTCCCATTTGCCCTTGGTTCCCTGCAATCAACATATAAAAGATTAAAAGTTTATTTAAATCACTATCATCAATTTATTTGATTTAACACACATCCCAATATATATATATATATATATATATATATATATATATAGGGTTAAATATATTTTTGTCTCTTAACTTTCGGTGAATCTTGAAATTAGTTCATTTTAAAATTTTGGACCAATTTAGTCATTCATCTTTCGAAATATGTGAATTTAATTCTTTTAATCAAATTTTGTTAGGTTTATTTGATGTTTCGTATGGATTTCAGGATTGTATTTGAGTTGTTTATACGGTTTTGACAATTTTGTATTTTAGGATCTTTGTTGGAAGTCCCACATCGACAAAAGATAAGGCAATTTCATAGTATATAAGTGAAGTGCAAACCTCACCTTCCAAGTTGATTTTGTGGGGTTGAGTTAGGTTTAAAGCTCACCACTAACATGGCAAAATTAACATAACACACATCCTTTCACCATTGTAAAATTATATCAATTATAAAAAAAAGTGAATTATGTCAAACCTCTCGAATGTGCAGCGATTTGCGAACGCTCCCATCATTGGCCCATTGAGTGACAAGGAAATTACGATATGTCTGCAACAACGTAAAATGGTGAAATAAAATTGAAACCATGGTGGACAAAAAGTTTGAGAGTGCATTTAAGGTAGGCAAGAATTACTTGGCATCTTGTGTCTAACTCTGTGAGATGAGAATTAAGAGAAGACTCAAAGTTTTGAGTCAGAGATCTTATCCATGGACCTTCCTGTTTCTTAGCAGAATCATATTTGCAATAGCGATCCAAAATGTTGAATGCATTGATTCCTGAAAGCAACTGAACATAAGAAATAATATTTATTATTACGATCAATAAACAAAAATAAAATAAAACAGAACACAGAACTAGGATGGTCGTTACTTGCCTCATCATAGTAGTTGAGATCTCTTAAACACAACTCATTTGTAGAATCTACATATGTATATTCTCCTTTACAATTTCTCTTCAGTGACTGTCCATACATGATGATTAAGAATTCATTTCATTTAAACAAGTTATTTTTTAATAAGTAGCATACTATTTTTGAATAATCACCATACACTTTTAAACAAACAACGTATAATTTATTAATAAGCAACTTGTTTTTATCAGTTATGTTTTCGTCATTATATAAATTTTTGAAATAATATAAGATCTACCACGATATCTCTGAAAATAGCATATATAACTGATATTTTTCATAACAATAAATTATTCCTATCATTTATGAGTAATTAATATCACTCTCTTAATTTTTGGTTGATTAGAATGTACTTATCAATATAAAAAGGATGCCTAAATATTTTCACACACAATTTAAGTCATCACTTCATTTTGGTACGTTAGAAGGGAGGATAGGAGATATGTGATCAACTCCCCTCACATAATACTAACATGGCGTAAGTATACTTTTAGTAGTATATGAGTTATTTACTCCAACACATCTCTACTTTAATATTTACAGGAAAAATGCATCTCACATGTACAAATATTTTAAGATAATTGAATGAAAATGACTATATTCATTCATTTTTAAAATTTGAAAACTAAAATATATCAAAATTTCAAATATGGACCAATTCTATTTTTCTTTCAATATCCAGAAATTAAAAACATTCTTAACCCTAACAACTAACCCTTGTCGAGATAAAAAAAAAAAAGTCAACAGTTCAGCGGTTGCGACAAACTTTACTCAAAAGTACAATGCAAGTAGCATTATTAAAGAGAAGAAGAACACTTTTATTACCTCATATAATTCATCAGAAATAAGTCCCATCCCATGAGAAAATGGGATTTGGTCATTTTTTTCTTTCCTTGTTGTTATTGGGTTCCCTAGCAGATATCCCTGAAAATAATGGTGGATCTTGATAAGAAAGTTTGAAGGGACCAAAATAATATACTCAAATTTTATATATTTAATTATTACTAATATAACAAAAGTATATATAATTTAGTATTGAAATCCTTGTATGTTTTTTAGTAAAAAAAAGTATAGTTTTGAAATTGTATATGATATGAAACTCATTTTAAATAATTTTTTTTAATTTAATCTCTTCCCCTATATATTTTCACATTTGAGAACGCTTTCTTATAATAAATTCCAAGGAATTAATCAGAAACATTTGTTCTTGTAATTTAAAAGAATTAATATGAAACTTCTCACTTATAATTTTTTGAATATTTAGGAATGGTTCTCTAATTCAACAATTGAATTCCTAACATGCTTGAAAATAGGTGAAGCAGTGGATTTGTATTGTTTTCATCTTCAAGGGTATCTTCTTTTTATCACTTTAAAAAAATAAATATATTGTTTTATTTTTCATCAATATACCTATTAAAATAAATTAAGACTAAAAAATAATTTATCAACATCTAATCAAAGATTGAGAGACATAATTACTAAAAAAATAAATATGATAATCAAGTCACATCTAAGAAATGGTTATAAAAAAAACATATAGTACATATATAACTTTTATTTTTACATTCATAAAAAAATAAATATACAAAAAACTTAGAAGATGAAAAAAAAATAAAAATATCAAACTAAAATTTTCCTAACAAGAGAAATGAGAGAGTTGCCTTTTTTTATCTTAAACTAGTAGACTGACTCGTGCATACGCATGAGTTGTATTTTTTTTATATTTTGTATATTAAAATAATAAAGTAGTGAAAATATTATGTAATGAAATATTATGAAAATTATGTTATATTATTGTAAATATTGTTATTAAAGTAATGAAGTAGTAAATCTAAGTGATGTAATAATAATTTCGGTTCTAAATATAATAAATAGAATTGATATCATAATATAGTACAATTAATTAATTTTATGAAATAATTATAATAGCATGTGACTTGTGACGTAAGCACGTTTTTATTTTGTTTTTTTTTATTTCAAATCTTTTTATAATAATAATATAATTATTATTATATTTATTTAACCATTAAAAATACTAATAATAATATTAATTATAAATTATAAAAATTTTAAAAGATTAAAAATCTATTTAGTAAAAGTATTTAGTATAACAATGTTTTTTATAATTAAAAAAGAAAACACTTATATTAATAACACTACTATGAATAGTAATAATAGTAATAATAAAAATAATAATAATACCAATAATAATAAACTAATGATAATAATAATGTTTATGCTATAAATATTAATGTCAATGTTAATACTAAGGCTAATGTTAACCATAATAATCCATAATTATATATAAAGATATACATAAAAAATAAAACAAATAAAAAGAATAAGTAATTGAAATATGATCCTGTAATAAATTAAATTAAGGTATGAGTCTAATTATAATAATTATAACACCATTATAATAGTATCTCGTAGTGATAAAAATAATAATAATAATACAACAACTACATGAATAAAGAGGTACATATTTTGTGTGTCCTCTTTTATTTTTACAATTTCATCCTCTTAATTATTATTCGTTAAATTTAAATAATTATTTATAATAAAAAAATATTTGTCAGTTTTATCATTTTACTAATTTCAATAACTATTTTTTTAATTCAAAAAGTTACACAGATCTAAAGATAAAATGAACAACAGAATAAATAAAAAGTGCAAGTAATTGAAATATAATATCGTAGTAGATAAATGTAAGATGTATGACTAACTATAATAATAATAATAATAATAATAATAATAATAATAATAATAATAATAATAATTAATAATAGTAATAATAACACTAAAATAATATCATGTAAAAAATAAAAATAATAATAATAATACAATTACATATATAAAGAGATAAACATCTTTGGTGTTCTTTTTTGTTTTTTCAATTATATCCTTTTAATTATTATATATTAAATTTAAATAATTATTTATAATAAAAAATTATTTTTAGTTTTATTATTGTATTAATTTTAGTAACTATTATTTTGAATTGAAATAATTGTTCAAATGTAAAGATAAATGAACAACAAAACAAATAAAAAAAACAAATTGAAACATGATTCCTATATGGTAAGTAAAAGTAAGATGTGTAACTAACCATAATAATAATAATAACTATTATAATAATTATATTTTTTATTAATAATAATAATAATATAATAATAGAAATAATTATAGTTAATAATAATGATAATAATACTTATAGTTGGAAGTAACAATGATCATAATAATTATAATTGATAATAATAATAATAATAATAGTTAATAATAATAATAATTACAATTATAGTTAGAGCTGCTCATAATAACAATAATTCGCTACTAAAAAAACTCATATAACAATAATTTTTTTTTTAGAAGATTGCAGCTCTAACTATAATAATAATATACTAATAGAAATAATTATAGTTAATAATAATGATAATAATACTTATACATGGAAGTAACAATGATCATAATAATTACAGTTGATAATAATAATGATAGTTGATAATAATAATGATTACAATTATAGTTAGAGCTGTTGATAATAACAATAATTTGCTACTAAAAAAACTCATATAACTATGATTTTTTTTGTAGGAAAATTGCAGCTCTAACTATAATAGTAATATAATATAGAAATAATTATAGTTAATAATAATGATAATAATACTTATAGTTGAAAGTAACAATGATCATAATAATTATAGTTGATAATAATAATGATAGTTGATAATAATAATAATAATAATTACAATTATAGTTAGAGCTGTTAATAATAATAATAATAATAATTTCCTACTAAAAAAACTCATATAATAATGATTTTTTTTTTAGGAAATACTTAAAAATTTTATTATTAAAAAAATAATTGTATGAAATTACTATCAAATTTTTTTTGCAAAATATTTTGTATAAAACACATTTCATAAAGGTTTTGTGAAAAATACTTACGAATTTTATAATTTTGTAGGAAATAATTAACCACGAAGGAATTACTTGCCAATTAAGATTCTTAGAAAAAATCACGGGAAAAAATCTTTTCTTGCAAATTTTTTTAACAAACTAGTAACATGCTCACACAAGAGTTGTATTTTTTTTATTTTGTATATTAAAATAATAAAGTAGTGAAAATATTATATAATGAAATATTATGAAAATTATGTTATATTGTTGTAAATGTTGTTATTAAAGTAATGTAGTACTAAATCTAAGTGATGTAATAATAATTTCAGTTCTAAATATAATAAATAGAATTGATATCATAATATAGTGCAGTTAATGGATTTTACGAAATAATTATAATAGCATGTGACTCATGCATGTATACACATTGTTTTTTTATTTCAAATCTTTTTAGAATAATAATATAATTATTATTATATTTATTTAACCTTTAAAATACTAATAATAATATTAATATAAATTGTAAATTGTAAAATTTTTAAAATTTTTAAAATATTAAAAATGTATTTAGCAAAATTATTTAGTATAAGAACATTTTTTATAATTAAAAAAAGCACTTATACTAATAACATCACTATGAATAGTAATAATAATAAAAATAATAATGATACGAATAATAACAAACTAATAACAATAATAAATATACTAATAATATTTATGCTATAAATATTAATGTCAATGCTAATATTATGGCTATGTTAACTATAATAATCTATAAATATTTATAAATTATATGTAACGATATACATCACCAACCAAACAAATAAAAATGAAAAGTAATTGAAATATGATATTATAGTGAATTAAATTAAGATGTATGTCTAAGTGTAATAATAACAATAATACCATTATAATAAAAATCTCGTAGTGACAAAAATAACAATAATACAACAAATATATATATATATATATATATATATATATATATATATATATATATATATATATATATAGAGATATACAATTTTTTTGTCCTCTTTTGCTTTAAATATTTTATCCTCTTAATTACTGTTTGATAAATTTAAATAATTATTGATAATAAAAAATTTTATCAATTTTATCATTTTACTAATTATTTTTTTAATTCAAACTACTAGATAAATATATAGATAAAATGAACAACAACAAAAGAAAAAGTTCAAGTAACTAAGATATGATCTCGTAGTAAAATATAAAATGTCTGTCTAATTATAATAATAATAATAATAATAACACTAAAATAATATCGCGTTAGTGATAAAAATAATAATAATAATACAACTACATATATAAAGAGATAAATATCTTTTGTGTCCTTTTTTATTTTTTCAATTTTATCCTCTTAATTATTATATTTTAAATTTAAATATTTATTTATAATAAAAAAATTATTTTTCAGTTTTATTATTCAACTAACCTTAGTAACTATTCTTTTTTTTTTTTTTTAATTAAAACCATTTTTTAAATTTAAAGATAAATAAACAATAAAACAAATAATAATGACAAATAAAAGAAATATGATTCTAACATAATAAATAAAAATAAAATATGTATATCTAAACATAAAAATAAAAATAATAACAATAATAAAAACAACAACAATAGTAATAATAATAATAATAACTACTATAATAATAATTATTATAATAATAATTATTATAATAATAATTATAATAATAATAATAGTAATAATAATAATAGTAATATAATAATAGAAATAATTATAGTTAATAATAATGATAATAATACTTATAGTTGATAGATCGTCATAATTATAGTTGAGAATAATAATGATAGTAATAATTATAGTTAATAATAAAAATAATACTTAAATTATAGTTAGAGCTGATAATAATAATAATAATATAAAAATAAAATAATAAATGTAAGCCTTCTTTTTTTTCTTTCCTTTGTTGTCCCAGAGGTGTGGGCCTGGCCCTTCGTAGGCCCAATGGCAGCCCTTCTGAAGGACACCCTACCCTGTCTCTAGCCCCTCCATTCTCCTCATTCCTCAGCTTTTCCTTTTTTCAGAAACAACAGTTCCATACTTTGCCCTCTGCTAGGTGCTCTGCTAGGGCACGTATCACCTCCCATTTCCAAGCTAGCATAAACCATCCTGTATTCTTGGTAAGTCGAACTCGAGAGCTTTAGTTTACTTCTTCCCTTTTCTTCGCTGTTGAGCGCTTTGGGTACATTAGGGTTCGATCTCCTAACCCCATGTTGATCTGGATCTTCATGTTTCAGCTCTACTCTTGTTCCTGTAGTTGCGACACCCCACAGCTAGGTTGGTTGCTTTTAGTACTCCAAAACAAAGGTAAGGGAAGCTAGTTTTAACCGTTCAAAGTTGTTTTCGGGTGTCTCTTTTTGGTTTGTTGCATGTTTATATGCTTGAGAAGTGTGTGTAATCGACTGAAACTGAGTGCATGTGTTTTTGGGTGTGGGATTGAACTGTTGCTCTGCTGCATGTGTGTGGACAGTGGCGAGAACTGTCAATCTCGCCCAGGCGAGCTCGTCTCGCCTAGGCGAGAGCGTTTGAGACTCACCCAGGTTCTACTCGAGCAGCTCGCCCAGGCGAAGGGCCCTTGTCTTTGAGCGATGCGTTGTCTCGCTCAGGCGAGAGTACCTCGCCCAAGCGAGTTCTCGAGGGAGAAGCTAGTGTGCTCTGTTCGCAGCCTCGTCCAGGCGAGGCATTCTATTTTTGGGCGAAGGACGGTCTCGCCCAGGCGAGCTGGTCTCGCCCAAGCGAGATGCTCGCAGAGTGCCACTGTTCCAGACCTCGCCTAGGCGAGAAGGCCTAGCTTAAGCGAGACAGTCGTTGTAGCTTAAGCGAGGGCTTCTAGCCCAGGCGAGAATAGTGCAAATTTATGTTTTTGGAGCCCTGTTGACCTTGGGTGTGGCTATTTACCTCGAATATGCAAGATTTTGGTGTGTTTGCATGAATTGTATGAGTTATAGGTACCAAAATCTGTATGATAGCATGAGTAATGTATGAAGTTGTGTATGGATGGTTGATAATGAGCATGAGAAACTAATGTTGAGGTAACAAGTGGTGGTTATGAGATATGAAACATGAGATTGGTGTGAAATAGGCGTAATTCCATGAGTCTTGTGGGGAGACTTTATGGTGGCGTGTAGTGTATATATTAAGATAAGGATTCAAGTAAGGATCGCATCCCGAAACTCTAAAGGGTCAGTGAGTCTCAAGTAGAGCAAACTGACCCAAGTGGTGAGAGTA
>Ga0214544_1002113_pt1 | contig 41872 bp, 17 predicted proteins | sample CNSS3metaG_FD_160074 | JGI IMG/M metagenome (GOLD analysis project Ga0214544, IMG submission 160074) | Root nodule microbial communities from cowpea collected in UCLA plant growth center, Los Angeles, California, USA - CNSS3 | ecosystem: Host-associated > Plants > Roots > Nodule | place: USA...
TTTTTTGTATGATATATATATATATAATATATATATATATATATATATATATATATATATATATATATATATATATATATATATATATATATATATATATATCAATATGTTATCCCTATCTACAAAGTACGGATGATGAAAATATAAATATTTTAAGAGTACTAATAAAAGTAGAAATTGACTTTTTTTTTGTGGTGATCTTTATTCTTTTTAATAATCTAAGAAATCATAAACAAATACCACTTAAATCCAAAATTTTGATTTATGACTACCTAACTCTTGTTGACTATAGCGTAACAACGTTGAACTTGTTTACCTACAGTACGACGCAAATCTGTGAAAGGAAAATGAAACTCATTCATCCAACTTTCATTAGGTGACGTCTTCAACTTGGAATCTCTTTCTCCAATTTGGATTCCACAAGTTGCTCGAACAAGTTTTCTTTTTTCAATAAAATAAAATAAAATACTGAATTTGGTACTCTTGAACATGCTTTCCTATTTTAGTAACATATAATAAAAGAAAGATCAAAGCATCCATAATTTGTGTAAACATTTTTCAATTGCATTATATATAACAATAGAGTTGTTAAATTAAGTGTTTAATCTAATTTTTTGGTTGATCCTACGTATTAATTTTATTTAAGCTTGAAATTCTGTTCTGTGTTGTTTTTCTTGCCAATTTTTTAAGCCATACAATTAACTTTATAAAAGAAAAAAGTTGATAAAGGTTTTTTTTTCTAAATTGTTCGTTTTTTTGATAAATTTAAATCATCATTAAAGTTAAACTTTTTCCAAGAATAGTCAATCGACGTTTAATAATTTTTTTTTGTTAAAAAGGTATTTTATAAATTTTAACCATTAATAAAGTTGTAAGTATTCCGTTTCAACCTAGTGCAAAAAAAATATGAGATAGCAACACAACATATTCAATAAAATTTTTATTTATCTTTTAATTTAATTAAGTTTTAAAGACATTATAAATTTAAATGTTTTTAATATTTTGGAATGCGTGATCAAAATATTTGTTATTTTCACCTAAGTACTTATTTAATTTTGCCGTCATGGAAATATTGTGATTATTAGTTTTATCTTTTAATTTTCAATTCGTTCAATCAACATGCATCTCTCTTTTCTAAGTTTTTAGCGATTAATTAATTTCATTTGTTCTTAGACAGATAAGGAACGAATTGACTCACAAGTCAAAGAAAATTAAAAAGAAAAAAAAATATCAACGAAAAATAAAAAATATCAAATACATCATTCATTAACAACAAAAATTAAATATTACAAAAAAAAAATACAAAATATTTAAAACACTTAAGAAAACAATTTTTGAACAAAATCTTACCGTAAATGTTAACGAAAAAAGTTTTTTGTCGTATTAGCATTTGCATATTCATTCTCACTGTGGTGATATATGCACACGCTGAAGCCATTTTTGTCATCTGAACTAGGCTTGGGTCATAATATCTTCTATTTCCAAGTTGGTCATTTCATACTTGTCAAAATTCACACTGCTTTTTCTGTGAAAATACTCAGAGCTTCTGCTATATATATGCATATTGTGTTATATACTCTGTTCTCAATCACTCTCTTCTTCTGTTAAGGCCTTCACTAAGAAGAAACAGAGAATGGGAACTCTGTTTCCTGATGAAAAATCTGAGGACCCAAATGGTGTTCATCAACTTCACCACCAACATGATGCTGATGCAGGAGCTCTTTTTGTTCTCAAATCCAAAGGTAATAATAACCTTTTTCTTCAAAATCTCTTTCTTCTTCTATGCTTCACCTTTTATGGAACACGTTTTTGAACCATACATAGGATTCTGATTCTTCTTTCTTTCCCTTCTGTGTTGCACGGTTTTAAAAGTTCTGGTCCTTCCAAAACCTTAGTAAGTTGTTCAGAAGCAGAACAGCAGATGAATGAATTTAACTTTTTTGAAAATATGTTGATACTATGATATAGACTAAATTTAAGGTTAAATATGTGTAATAATTAAATTTTTACAAAGCAAAATTAAAATTTGTTTCAGTATCAAACTTTAGTATGATTTAACTTACAAAATTTAAAACTAAATAAATATAATCATTCTAATCAAATTATTTTAAATTTTTTTTAATGTTATATAATGTTTTAGTTTATTGTTTAAACTGTTTATGTATCTCTAACACGTTTTAACTTAAATATTAATATATAATATCATTTAATATGTAAAGAATTTTAAAAATTAGATTGATTTATTTTTAAAGTCTAAGAATTAAAATTATAAAATTGAAAATAAAGATAAATTCTAATCTTCTGTTTAAGTCTACGAAACAGGTGAGTTTTTAATCCATAAATTTAGTTAACAAAATTTAATTGTTAGATGAGTATTACCTAATTGATCTTGTTTTTAAGAGTTTTATAAATAAACAAACACTATATATATATATATATATATATATATATATATATATATATATATATAACCATTACTACTGTATAATTTACGAAAACAATAAACTTGATTAAAAAAAGTATTGATTGATGATATATATTTAATAAATATTGTGCACATGGTGTACTGGAATCTCTAAACTTTTAAGCACATTAACATGTGAGAGCTAATAATAATTATATAAAATTGCTGAATTGAATAAGATAGTAACCATTTCAATAAATTAAGTGGAGGTTTAATGATTACCAAACCCTAGCTTTCAATGAATTAATGATTTCATAGTAGAAATCATTTCGTTGTTGTTAATGCTTTCCCAGCCGACTTTGATGAACCAAATGGTTGACTGTTTGGCTTTTCTTTTTTTTCTTTTACAACCAATCGTTGACTATTTGGTTTTTAGTGATGGAAGCACATGGCACGAACAACAAGCACTTAAGATAAGAAAAAAATTCTTCACACCATTCAAAAATGAATATTATCAGTGTTGAAAATTCTAAATGGAATGAATTTATAATGTATGGACGAAATTTTTATCTGATTAATTTTGTGAAGATAGTTAGATTTATATTTTAAGATTTTAAGTGGAGTAGAATCAATTTATAATATTAATATATAAATAAGTATAAACTATATCTTATTTTTATAGAGTTAAATTAAATTTAAAGTTTTCATCTATTGTAAAGTCATTATTATATTTAATCACATGTTTGAGACATGTATGTTTATGTTGGGAATCTAAGTGTGAGTTTAAGTCTCACATTAAATAAAAATGAGAGAGTTGAGTATAATATAAAGATAAAGACTCGTAAATTCATTGTCTTAAGATTTTGACATCAACCCATCCTTTTAAGGTTTTGGATTAAAAGGAATGTCAATTTCTTATGTATGGATTAGACTCATATATCAATGATGTTAAATCTTCCCGGTAATTTTTTTCACGAGAAGAGTGTATTAAGTATTATACATCTATGAAATCAATTAATATTAAGTAAATGTAAATTTTATCCAATAAATCAATTTGATAATATTGGATTAAATTTAAAATCTATTTCTTTTAGTATATTTATTTCCTAATAATTAGTGTTTTTATTATTTGATGAATTATGATATTGTTTGTAATTTTGCAGGTTCTTGGTTGCATTGTGGATACCATTTGACCACATCGATTGTGGCACCACCTCTTTTAAGTCTTCCTTATGCATTCACATTTCTAGGATGGACGGCTGGGATCTCATGCTTGGTGATTGGGGCATTGGTGACTTTCTATTCATATAATTTAATATCTAGGGTTCTTGAACACCACGCCCACAATGGAAAACGTCAACTACGCTTTAGAGACATGGCTCGTGATATTTTAGGTAACTCACCTTAACACTATACTCTTATGTTGTTTCTATTACATCTCTTCAATTTTTATTTATTTTTTGTTTGTGTCTGTTATCACTATAATTTGTAAAACTAAGGATATTGAGAGTGACATGTGGGTTTTATTTAAGGTTTATTACATTAAAGAAAATATAGAATTTCATGAGATTATAATTTATGATTAAATATGTTTTTATTCCTCAAGTTTTCGTGAAATTTAGAATTAGTATTTTTTTAAAAATTTTGACCAATTTAGTCATTTATCTCTAAAAAATGTGTGAATTTAATTTTTTTAACCAAATTTTTTTAAATTTATCTGACGTTTCAAACATATTCTATGATAGTATTTAAATTATTTACACTGTTTGACATATGTCAGATAAACTTAACAAAATTTGATAAGAAGGGTTAAATTTACAAATTTCTAAATATAAAAGACTAAATTAATATAAAATTTCAAAAAAAGACCAATTTTAAAATTCACAAAAATTTAAGGAATAAAAACATATTTAACCCTATAATTTATAAACAAGTGTTCTTAATTTGACTCACCGTGTGCTTTATTTCGTTATTTAAAGTTAGCTGTATTATTACGTTAGTCATTTTATGTTAGTGTGCATATGAAACTTTGATGAATTATCACTCCAGAATAACAACTCAAACAAAAAGTAAAGAATGGGATGAACTAATCAAGTGGAAAATTCAATCTTTAAAAAAATTATTATTTTTATTTCTGCACTAAATAATTAATTAATTAAAGGTTAGATAAAATGAACGTATAAATGAAAAAAATAATACTTAAATAAAGATAAAATTCTAAAAGGATTTCAGTAAAAGAACTGAAGGAATGTTTTAAACCTAACGCCCCCACTTTTCATTTCTTTTTCAATTAGCCAATTAAATTAAGAGTATAATCGTCTTTATTTAAGTTGCTTAATTCTTTTTACTAATTGGTAGTACATAAATATTTATTTTATACAATTAAAATTTACATTAAATAAATGTTTTGAATAAGAAGTCTATATTATAAATAGATAACAACTTTTTAAAATAAAAATTCAGATTTTTTGAAAAATAATTTATAATATGATACTAGTGTATTTTTAATTATAGTTCATTTTCAAATATTTAAATTTAAAAAAAAATAGACTATAAGAAAATGCTTTATTAGTAACCAATTTTAGTGATCAAAAGTTGTTAGTCACTATAATGACCAATTTAGATACTAATTTAAAAAATAAAAAAAATTATTGGTTACTAAAATAGTAATTATTATAAATAAAAAAATTATAATTGGTCACTACATTGATCATTAATTAATTAAAGACCATTTTAAAAATTAAGTCATTTTGGTAGCAAAAATCTAGGTAGCTAATTTTTAATTACTAATTTTTTTTTTTGTAGTTAAAATCATGGTAGCTAATTTTAAAGACCACTCTAGTGATCAATTATATTTTTGTATTCATAATAGTGACTATTTTACTAACCAATATTTTTTACTTTGTGAATTGATATCAAAATTAGTTATTATAGTGACTAACAATTTTTTGTCACTAAAATTGATTACTATGAAATATTTTTCTTTTGTAGTGATAGATGAAAGTACATATATATATATATATATATATATATATATATATATATATATATATATATATATATATATTTGAACAATAGATCTTTAAAACATTCTCAGATAATTGTTATAGTTAGTTCATAAAAATGACTTTTTACTCGTCTAAATAAAGTGTTATTGAGAGAGTGTATTTTTTTCTCTGAGACTATAGTAAAAAAATATTTGGTGCATTTAAGCTTTTATTTTCGTTTATAATTCTTCGTTCTTGGTTTTAATAATGCAAATCCAAACTTGGCAGGTCCAAGATGGGGTCGTTATTTTGTTGGCCCAATTCAGTTCGCTGTTTGTTTTGGTGCTGTAGTGGCTTGCACTCTGTTAGGAGGACAATGCATGAAGGTTTTCATCAACTTTTCATCCCACTTATTCTTCTCTATTCAAGTCAAAAACTATATTTAATATTATACACTTTTCTGAAGAGTACAAATCCTGTCTTATTAATAAATTTTATAAAATTGAGTTAAATTTAAAATATATTTTTTAATATATTCTTAAATTAAATTAATTTAACTTATTTTATTTTAATGAGATTTTTTGTTTGTTAGTTTATCAAGTTACCTATTATACGATCATCCTAGTCTCAAGTTATATATATATATATATATATATATATATATATGTCTTTAAGGTTTTGATTAAGGTGACATGGATCCCTTATTTATATTAGGCTTTTATCTTTCATTATTATCATGTCTTGGCAAATTCTCTCTCAAAAAAAATATATATTGTTTATATTCTTTGTTTTTACAAAAAAATCATATTGATGAAATGCAGGCAATTTACTTGTTGTCAAATCCAAATGGGACCATGAAACTTTACGAGTTTGTAATCATATTTGGATGCTTCATGCTAATTTTGGCTCAAATCCCATCTTTTCACTCACTTAGACACATTAATCTATTGTCCCTCATTCTCTGCTTAGCCTATAGTGCTGGCGCTACGGCTGGTTCCATTTACATTGGTAATTTCTCAAATCTTCTTTTGGCAATTTAACAATTTACAATTTATGCTTTTAGCAATTGAATCATACCTTTTTGGTTTGGAATTCACAATATTGTCTCAGGAGATTCATCAAAAGGACCAAAAAAGGACTACTCTTTAAAAGGTGACACTGAAAATCGCTTATTTGGAGTGTTCAATGCAATTGCCATCATTGCCACAACCTATGGAAATGGAATTATTCCAGAAATTCAGGTGCTTGATTGTAATAAAAAATAACCCCATTTTGTTTCATTAATTTGTGCTTAATTGCATTTTCTTCTGTGGTTGTAGGCAACACTAGCACCGCCAGTGAAAGGGAAAATGTTCAAGGGACTGTGTGTGTGCTATTTTATACTTATAGTCACTTTCTTTAGTGTGTCTGTTTCTGGTTATTGGGCATTTGGCAACGAATCTAAAGGCCTCATATTAAGCAATTTTGTGGACAATGGAAACCCTCTGGTGCCCACATGGTTCATTTACATGACCAATATTTTCACTATAACACAACTATCAGCAGTTGGCGTGGTAAGTCACATCCTAATTCAATCATCACCACTTAATTTGTTTTAGAGATATAAATCTTCTCGAGGATCTTTTAATCCAAATATTATATATCAACTAAAAAATTATTGTTGGAAGTCTCACATTTGATGAGAGATAAGGTTAATTTAAAGTATACAAGTGGATGCAAACTTTACCTTACAAATGGGATGCAAACCTTACCTTACAAGTCAATTTTGTGGAGTTGAGTTAGACTTAAAGTCCACTTCTTAACATGATATCAATTTAATATTTTTTGATAAAGCCAATTTAGAGTATATAAGTGGGTGCAAACCTCATCTTTATTTATATTACTTATTTTGACATACTCAATAGTTAGTCGTGTAAATATTGATTCCTCCTTTTAACCTTCTAGATGTCTTTTAAGTATAAATTCGTGATGGAATTTCACAATACCTCATATGAATGCAATAATTGACTTTAATGACGAGAGTCGTCCGACTTGAAATAGAAACACTACTTAATTTCTTTTATTTCTATTTAATGTGATTCCTAACAAAAACAATTATTGAATTTGAATTCAGGTTTATTTGCAACCTACAAATGAAGTGCTAGAGCAAGCATTTGGAGATCCAAAAAGCCCCGAGTTCTCAAAACGCAATGTGATCCCGAGAGTGATTTCTCGATCATTAGCTATTACTATTTCAACCATTATAGCAGCCATGCTTCCCTTTTTTGGAGACATAAACTCTCTTATTGGAGCTTTTGGCTTTATCCCTCTCGATTTCATCTTGCCAGTGATTTTTTACAATTTCACATTTAAGCCATCTAAGCGAAGCTTTATTTTCTGGTTGAATGTAACTATTGCTGTGGCTTTTTCTGCATTGGGAGCTATAGCAGCAATTGCAGCAGTTAGACAAATTGTTATTGATGCAAAAGATTATCGATTATTTGCTAATGTATGATCTCTTTTTCATTTCACCATCTAATAAAAATTTGGTAGTTCAATTCTTATATATATACACAGGCAGTGGCAGATCTAAGACCCTAAGTCAGTGAGAGCAAGTTAAGTGATGTATTTGTACACTCTTAACTATACGGAGGTCTATTATAGAGCAACAGTCAGCGGATTCAAGTATATAAGATTAAGAGGAGAAAAATATTTTTTTCAGATACTTAGTTAAAGTTTTAACAAAATTTTAACAAAACCAAAGGGTGCACCTGCACACCCAGGTGTACACGTTGGTCGATTAATCATCGTATTTTTTGTTGTATAAACCTTTGAACAAAATGTTATCTTTATCCTTGAATTATAAAATATAGAAGTCTTTGGGTTTCTTTGACTTGAAATCGGATAATTTGTGTATAGGTAAAATAACCAATTTGCTAAGATATCAATGCTTTTTCGATCCTATGAATTACTTAAAAGAATGAAGTAACAATCTAGAAAAACCATATGAAATTCTTAAAGTGAATCGGGAAAATATATACTTAAGGTACTTACTTAGTAACTATTATTACGTCAATTCTGTATTCAAAGGATAAAGAATACTCATTAATAGGAATACATGGTAACATAATTACCGAGTAAAAACCTATAAAATACACCTGCGGCTAAAAAGTTGCTGCTTGCTTGATAATTATTAAAACTTGTTCATTAAGGTGTTTGATAAAATTATTGGTTGAAGTTAAGGTTGTGAAAGATAAATTTAGTCATTAATGTAGTTAAAACAATGAGTTAATAGTTCATCACTTAGGTTATTTGAACTTGTTATATAGATAATAAAAAATCAATTTAATTAATATTTTGATCCCTATATACATCACAAGAATATTACTACTCCACTGCTTCTAAAGAAATAGAAAGGAGAATAACTATCTCAATTTCTGTAAATAAACTACTTCATTGCTAAAGGAAATATACACATTGAATATTTTTGGCCTAAACATGAACAACTCCATTTTTTGTAAGTTCTTTCATGTTAACTTGCTATGTCTAACTGCAAAACAATGATAAAATATAATTACTTTTAGAGTTATAAAAATATAAATTGACTTTTCTTAGTGGTGATCTTTATTTTCTTAATACTCTAAAAAATCATAAACTAATACCACTTAAATCCAAAATTTTAATTTATAACCACCTAACTCTTGACTATAGCGTAACAACGTTGAACTTGTGTAGCTACAGTACGATGCAAATATGTGAAGGAAAATGAAACTCATTAATCCAACTTTCGTTACGTGGCGTCTTCAACTTGGAATCTCTTGCTCCAATTTGGAATCCACAAGGTTGTTCGAACAAGTTCTTTTTCCTAGAAAAAATGACACAGAATTTGGTCCTCTTGAACATATTTTTCCTATTTTAGTAACATATAATTCAAAAGAAAGATCACCCACAGAGCATCCATAATTTATATAAACATTTTTCAATCACGTCATATGTAACAATATAGTTGTTAAAATAAGTGTTTAATCTAATGTTGTGGATAGATCCTACATATTAATATTTTATTTAAGCTTCAAATTCTGTTCTGCGATGTTTTTCTTGTCAATTTTTTTAAGCCATACAGTTAACTTTATAAAAAAAATGATAAAAGTTTTTCCAAAATTGACCGGTCAGTTTGTTTTTTTGTTTTTTTGTTTTTTATAAATTTTAGTCATCTATATAGTTAAACTTTTTCCAAGTATAGAGAAGGAACGAATTGACTCACAGGCTAAAGAAAATTAAAAGGAAAAAAAAATTATGAATGAAAAATAAAAATATCAACTACATCATTCCATTCACAGCAAAAATTAAATATTACAAAAAATACAAAAATATTTAAAACACTTAAGAAAACAATTTTTGAACAAAATCTTACCATAAATGTTACCGAAAAAAAGTTTTTGTCGTGGTTGCATTTGCATATTCCTTCTCACTGTGCTGATATCAACTATATATGCACACACTGAGGCCATTTTTGTCATCATCTGAACTAGGTTTAGGTCATAATATCTTCTATTTCCAAGTTTGTTTCATTGCATACTTGTCAAAATTCACACTGCTTTTTCTGTGAAAATACTCAGAGCTTCTGCTATATATATGCATATTGTGTTATATACTCTGTTCTCAATCACTCTCTTCTTCTGTTAAGGCCTTTACTGAGAAGAACCAGAGGATGGGGACTCTGTTTGCTGATGAAAAATCTGAGAACCCAAATGGTGTTCATCAATTTCACCACCAACATGATGTTGATGCAGGAGCTCTTTTTGTTCTCAAATCCAAAGGTAATAATGACCTTTTTATCTTATACTTCTTCAAAATCTCTTACTTCTTCTGTGCTTCACCTTTTATGGAACACTTTTTTGAACCATACATAGGGATTCTGATTCTTCTTTCTTTCCCTTTTTGTGCTGCACGGTTTTAAAAGTGTCTGTCCTTCCAAAACCTTAGTAAGTTTTTCAAAAGCAGAACAGTAAATGATTGAGTTTAAACTTGTTTCGAAATATTCTCATATACTATGATATAGAAAAAATTTATGGTTAAACATGTGTAGTAATTAAACTTTGAAACAAAAAATTAAAATTTGTTCTGTTTTAAATCTCAATATAGTGTTCTTATATTTTAAAAACTGTCTAGATATATGATTTTGATACTATTTTTTAAAACGTGTCAATTTCGTTCTGAATGATTAAAAAATATTTTCATTAAATCATTTAAAAAAATATATATTTATAATATACACAAAAATGGATATCATCCAACTAATTAAGTGTGTGTTTAGTTTTGCGTTAAATTGATGTAAAATTGATTAGAATTGATTTTTTAATACAGAATCATTACGTGTTTGCTTTCCAAAAATCAATTAAAAGATAAAAAATCATGTTGAATGAGAAACAACTAATTTTTGCTTATGCGTTAGAGAATTAATTCAACTGAAATCGATTTTTCAATAATGACCGAACAAACCTTAAGTCTTACATTATTTGATATGTTACAATTCAAATGTAAATACGTAACATTGTTACAATTTTTAAAAACATTAACTTAAAAAGACTATATATATATATATATATTTATTTTTAAAATTTTGAGAATTAAAATGTGTAGAATTTAAAATAAAGATGAATTTTAATTTTATATTTAAATTAAATTAAATGCTTAAATTTAGTTAACAAAAATATAAATATTAGATGAGTATTACCCTAATTGATCCTAATTTTAAGAGTTTTTTAACTAAACCAACACTATATATGACCATTACTGCTGTATAATTTACGAAAACGATAAACTGTGATTAATAATAAAGAGTATTGATTGATCATATATATTAAATAAATATTGTGCACATGGTGTGTTAGTATCCCTAAACTTTTATGCGTAGTGATGTGTAAGAATTAACTAAAGATTATATAAACCTGTTGGATTGAATGAAATAGTAACCATTTAAATAAATATATTGGTCCTAATTATAATTAATTGGAGGTTAATGATTAGCAAACCCTAGATTTCAATGAATTAATGATTTCATTGTAGAAATCATTTCGTTGTTGTTATTGGATTTCCCAGCCGACTTTGATCAACCAAATGGTTAACTGTTTGGTTTTTTCTTTTATCACCAATCGTTGACTGTTTGGTTTTTAATGATGGAAGCACATGGCATGAACGCCAAGACTTGAGACAAGAAAACAATTTCTACACACCATTCCAAAATGAATATTATTAGCGTTGAAAATTCTAAATGGAATCAATTTATAATGTACGGTCGAAATTTGTATCTTTGTTAAGAAATGAGTTTTAATCTTAAATCAATAACAAAAAACTAATTTATAAGATAAAGTTTACGTTTCATTTATATTTATATATTATAAAATTATTTTATCTTTAATTAGCATGAAACTTTTAAAAATTTTAAAAATAATTTTGTGAAGATGGTTTAGATATTAAAGATTATATATTAAACAAAAATAATATCAATTTATAATATATAAATAAATATAAATTGTATCTTGATATTTATTGTATCATTTGTTATAAAATCATTATCGGATGATTATAAATATAGAAGAAATACATGTTTGGATGTGAGAAAATTATTAAAAATTCAATACGACTCATCTACGAAGTTAATTCATATTATTAGTAAATGTAAATTTTATCCGATAAACCAATTTTATAAGATTGGATTAAATTTAAAATTTATATTTTTTAATATATTTGTTTTCTAATAATTAGTATTGTTATTATTTGATTATGATATTATTGTGTGTGATTTTGCAGGTTCTTGGTTGCATTGTGGATACCATTTGACCACATCGATTGTTGCAGCACCTGTTCTGAGTCTTCCTTATGCATTCACCTTCCTCGGATGGACGGCTGGGATCTCATGCTTGATGATTGGGGCATTGGTGACTTTCTATTCATATAATTTAATATCTAGGGTTCTTGAACACCACGCGCACAATGGTAAGCGTCAACTACGCTTTAGAGACATGGCTCATGATATTTTAGGTAACTTACTCTAATACTACACTCGTACGTTGTTTCTATTACACCTATTCAATTTTTGTGTGTGTCTGTTATTAATTTAAAATTTATATTTACTCTTTATTACTCAATACACCACCAACACTCAATAAAAATATTCTATTATTCAACATGAAATTTGTATCATGATAAAATTGTAAAAACTTGTGTTCTTGCAACTTTAATAAAAACAAAAGGGTTAAATACGTTTTTGGTCTCTTAATTTTCAGTAAATTATAGAATTAGTTCATTTCGAAACTTTGAACCAATTTAGTTCTTCATCTTTCGGATATGTGAATTTAGTCATTTTAATCAAATTTTGTTAGGTTTATTTGATGTATCGTACGGATTTCAGGATTAAATTTGAGTTGTTTATACTATTTGAGACATTTTTGATTTTATGTTAAGTCAAATAACATTATGAGACGCATTTGAAATGTCAACTAAATTTAACAAAATTTGATTAAAAGGACTAAATCTACGTATTTCGATAAATAAATGATTAAATTGATGTAAAGTTTTAAAATAGACTAATTCCAAAATTTACAGAAAATTAAGGAACAACAGACGTACTTAACCCAAAATAAAATCTTCTTAGTTAACTTTTACCACGATAAAATTGTAAAATCTCTCATGTAACTTGTATGCTAATAAAATTATTCCTCTCATATACAACCGTTACATTGATAAGTTGATAATCATCTCATAAACAACAACCAAAGTATTATGTACATCTATATTTTTTTTTTCTTTTTTATATATTAGTCAGTATAGAACTACGATGAATTTTCATCTGAGAACATGTCAAAAATTAATGAATGAGATTAACTAATTAAGTAGAAAATTCAGTATTCATAATATTTTATTTTATTCAATTTTATTTCGGTATTGCAATAAATTAACTAATTAAAGGTTAGATAAAAATAAGGATACGAATGAAAACAAATAATTAAATAAAACTAAAATTTATAAACAATTTCAATTAAAAACTTACTGAAGAAAAAAAACACACTCTTGTTGAACAATAGATCTTAAAAACATTCTCAGATAATTGTTCTAGCTAGTTTGTTCATTAAAATGGTTTTTTACTCGTCTAAATAAAGTGTTAATGAGTGTCTTTTGTTTCTATGAGACTTTAGTTAAAAAGTACGTGGTGCATTTAAGCTCTTGTTTTTGCTTATAATTCTTCATTCTTCCTTCTAATAATGTAAATCAAACCTTGACAGGTCCAAGCTGGGGTCGTTATTTTGTTGGCCCAATTCAGTTCGGAGTTTGTTTTGGTGTTGTAGTGGCTTGCACTCTATTAGGAGGACAATGCATGAAGGTTATCATCAACTCTTCATCCCAGTTATTTATTTTTAGGGTTAAATATGTTTTTGTTTCTCAACTTTTAGTAAAAGTTGGAACTTTTAGTAAAAATTGGGACTTTTAGTAAAAATTGAAATTAGTTCATTTTTGAAACTTTGACCCAATTTAGTCACTCAACTTAAAAAATGTGTGAATTTAGTCCTTTTAACTAAATTTTGTTAAGTTTATTTAACGTTTCAAATGTGTTTCATGATAATTTCTTAGCTAATATTGAAGCAAAAATGTGTCAAACGATGTAAACATCTCAAATGTCATCATGAAACGCGTTTGAAACGTTAAATAAATTTAACAAAAATTGTTTGAAATGACTAAATTCACGCAATTTTGAAATTGGGGGAGTAAATTGGGCCAAAGTTTCGAGGAGGAACTAATTTTAATTTTCACTAAAAGTTGAGGGACCAAAAACATATTTAACCCTTATCTTTATCCAAGTCAAAAAACTATATTTAATATAATGAATTATGTTAGAAGATTCTTGATCAGAGATAAGTGAAATTATTATTATTATTATTATTATTATTATTATTATTATTATTATTATTATTAGTTTGTTTTGTACAATTGAATTAAACTTAAAATCCATTTATTTAGATGTTTTTAGAGTCATCCAAAGTATTTAGATTTATTGTTTGTTAATCTATCGAGTTACACCATCCATTAAAGTGATGTTGATCCTTATTTATAGAATTAAATGTTTTTAGTTTCTAAACTTTGACATGAAATTAGAATTTATATTTGTCTCAAACTTTAATACATTTTTATCGGTAAACTTTAAAAATGAATGAATATAATCCTTTAAACCCAATAATATTAATTTTATTGGACTTGTTATATAGCATTTCAGACTCACATATGAGATGGAATGTGTCAAACAGTAAACAACTCAAATATCAATCTTAAACATGTTTGACGCGTCAAAAACATTTAACATAATTGATTAAAAAGATTAAATATTTACTTTTAAAGAATTTGAGGATCAAAATATATCAAAATTCCAAAGATTGACTAATTTCAATTTTGCACTCAAATTTAGGACTAAAATCATATTTAATCTTATTTGTATTAGACTTGTGTCTTTCATTATTGTTGTATTTGCATGGTCAATTATCTCGGAAGATAAATCAAATATTATTTCATATTCTATAATATGCGTTTACAAAAAATTATATTGATGAAATGCAGACAATTTACTTGTTGTCAAATCCAAATGGGACCATGAAGCTTTATGAGTTTGTAATCATATTTGGATGCTTCATGCTAATTTTGGCCCAAATCCCATCTTTCCACTCACTCAGACACATTAATTTGTTGTCACTCATTCTCTGCTTAGCTTATAGTGTTGGTGCTACGGCGGGTTCCATTTACATTGGTAATTTCTCAAACCAATGTTCTTCTTTTGGTAATGTGGAAATTTTCACTTTATGCTTTTATCCATGGAATCAAACCATTTTGATTTGGAATTTACAATCTTGTCTCAGGAGAGTCATCCAAAGGACCAAAAAAGGACTACACTTTGAAAGGTGATATTGAAAATCGCTTATTTGGAGTCTTCAATGCAATTGCCATTATTGCCACAACCTATGGAAATGGAATCATTCCAGAAATCCAGGTGCTTAATTGTAATAAAAAAATAAAATTAAATATGTTTTTGACCCTTAACTTTTGAGTAAAAATTGAAATTAGTCCCCCTTCTAATCTTTGACCCAATTTAGTCTCTCAACTTTATAAATGCGTGAATTTAACCCTTTTAACCAAATTTTGTTAAGTTCATTGGATGTTTCAAACGTGTTTTATGATAGCATTTGAGTTGTTTATATTTTTTGACGCATTTTACTTTAGTGTTAACTGAGAAACACATTTAAAATGTTAAATAAACTTAACAAAAATTGGTCAAAATGACTGAATCTGTACATTTTTAAATATGTGAGACTAAATTAATTCAATGTTTCGAAGGGAGACTAATTACAATTTTCACAAAAAAGTTAAGTGAAAAAAACATATTTAACCCTAAAACATAACCCCTTTTTGTTTCATTAATATTTGCTTAATTGAATTTTCTTATGTGGTTGTAGGCAACACTAGCACCACCAGTGAAAGGGAAAATGTTCAAGGGACTATGTGTGTGCTATTTTGTAGTTATAGTCACTTTCTTTAGTGTATCTGTTTCTGGTTATTGGGCATTTGGCAATGAATCTGAAGGCCTCATTTTAAGCAATTTTGTGGACAATGGGAACCCTTTGGTGCCCACATGGTTCATTTACATGACCAACATTTTCACTATAACACAACTATCAGCAGTTGGTGTGGTAAGTCACATACTAATTCAACCATCACCACCTAATTTGTTTTTAGAGATATAATTGTTCTCGGGGATCTTTTTATCCAAATATCATATATCTACTAAAAAATTATTGTTAGAAGTTTCATATCAATTAGAGATAATGTCAATTTAAAATATATAAGTGGGTGCAAACCTCACCTTACAAGTTAGTTTTGTGGAATTGAGTTAGACTTAAAGTGCACTTCTTAATATGATATTATAGTCATAGTTTAGAGTCTATCCTAAGGAACATTAATATTTGTTGATTAAGTCAATTTAAAGTATATAAGTGGATGCAAACCTCACATTTATTCATACTACTTATTATGATACACTTAATAATTAGCAATTTAAATACCCATTCCTCCTTTAACCCTTTATATGTCTTTTAAGTACAATTCTATGATGAAATATCACAATACCTCGGATGGATGTGGTGATTAACTTTAATAATGACACTCGTCTGACTTGAAATTCAAACACTACTTAATTCTTTTTATTTATATCATTATGAGACTTTTAACTTGTATTTAGATTCCTAACAAAAAAAACTATTGAATTTGAATGCAGGTTTATTTGCAACCAACAAATGAAGTGTTGGAGCAAGCATTTGGAGATCCAAAAAGCCCCGAGTTCTCGAAACGCAATGTAATCCCAAGAGTGATTTTTCGATCACTAGCTATTATTATTTCAACCATTATAGCAGCCATGCTTCCATTTTTTGGAGACATAAACTCTCTTATTGGAGCTTTTGGCTTTATCCCTCTCGATTTCATCTTGCCAGTAATTTTCTACAATTTCACATTTAAGCCATCTAAGCGAAGCTTTATTTTCTGGTTGAATGTAACTATTGCAATGGTTTTTTCTGCATTGGGAGCTATATCAGCAATTGCAGCTGTTAGACAAATTGTTCTTGATGCAAAAAATTATCAATTATTTGCTAATGTATGATTTCCTTCTTCGTACATTTCACCATCCAATGAAATCTAGTGGTTCAACCAAATTGCTATTACAGTAATCAATGATGATATGCTGAAAGCAAAGTTTGTACTAGTTAAATCTAAGGGAGTTACCATCTTGAAACAATGTTAAGATGAAAAGTAAAAAAAATAGTACATAAGCTGTGATATAAATAGATATATAATATATATATATATATATATATATATATATATATATATATATATATATATATAATTTTGTTGTATAAAACTTAGAACAAAAGGAAGATAACTTCAAAATTATCTTTATCTCTAAATTATATAGGTCTTTGGTATTTGGCTTGAAATGAAGAATCATGTGTCTTCCTTCTCATCTCTTCATTAAGAGCACCGCTCTTTGCCATCTGAAAAGAAATAACACCATTCGAGGCAGAGTTCGTAATTGAAACCCGAAATACCTCCCAAGACTTTGGTAGAGTATTAAGCAACCATAATCCCATAACTTCATCATCAAACTTTATGCCCATTCCTGACAATTGATCTAGGAGCCCTTGAAACTCATTTAAGTGATCAGAAATAGAAGAATTCTCCCTGTACCTCAAATTCATCAAGCAATTTAACAAATATAATTTATTATTGTCCGACTTAGAAGCATAGAAAGACTCAATCTTCTCCCACAAAGCTCTGGCATGTGTCTCATTAGCAATATGATTATAAACATTATCTTCAACATATTGTCGAATAAAACCACATACCTATTGGTGCTCAAAGTCCTATTCTTCTTCAGACATAGAATCTGGCTTTTGTGTAGTAAAGACCAGAAGATGCAATTTCTTGACAAATAATAAATCTTTCATCATGCCCTTCCACAAATGATAATTTGTACCATTCAAAGCAACCATCTTTGCATTTGTCTCTATCATTCAAGCAAGTAAATATAACCCAACCAAGAGCTCTGATGCCACTCTGATGGGAAAAACAATAACACAAACAATATACCAGAGAATGCAGCGGATATAATTTCCTCTAACTTGCAAGAATCTATGAGGAGCAATAATCAAAGAGCAGCAATAATAAATCACCAAAGGCACAAATAAAGGCACCAAGATTTTTAACGTGGAAAACCCCTCAAATCAAGGGTAAAACCCACGAGTCGTCCAGACCAAAGAAATAGTTCCACTATGATCAACAAGAGTACAAAAGAGTCTCAATCAATAGCACAAATTAGTGTTAATACCCAACCAAATAACAAAGCAACAAAGCTTTCAAAATAGAGAAGAAGAAGAAGAGAGGAAAACATATAATATCACTGTTGCAATGCGAAATTAATATCTCCCAACTTAGACCTCGTATCAACGATCCGACCGGTCAGAATGAAGAGCAATGAGTTCCGAACCTGCGGTAAATTTTCAACCCAATCCAATGGTGAACGAATTCGCAGTGCCGAATTTACGATGACAACTCTGTGAAAAACGTGAACAGAATTTTCCCTCTACCTCTCCCTCTATGTACTGGGGCTTTCAGTGTGTTCTAACTCTATTGTTCTGCATCTCTCTTTATTTTATAGCCTCCTCTCCACTAGGTTAAGTGAGACATAGACTTTTCAAGTTTTAGGCTTTTTCTTCACATAGAAAAGGAGTCCAATACCCAACAGTAACTAATTATTATGTAACTAAATATTCAAAGAATAAAGAAAACTTGTTAATAGGAATACATGGTAACAAAATTAACAAGCCAAAACCTTTAAAATACGCATGTGGGTAAAAGTTGTTAGTTGATAATTATAAAAACTAGTTCATTAAAGTGTTTGATGTAATTTTTGGTTTAAGTTAAGGTTTTGAAAGAGAAATTCAGTCACTAATCCAGTTAAATCATTCGGGTAATAGTTCATCACTTAATATAACTATTTTGTCTTATCTCTTTCCCCATTTGGTAACGGGTGTACCTATGCCTTATCAATTAATTGACTTTTGTAAAAGAATGAAAAAGCATGACAAATGAGAACATTGAGTTAATATATAATTCTCTAGGTTACCTAATAAAGTCTTGGTACTTTAGTAATTTAAACAAGACAATATGAGTATTAGGGAAGTTATAGAACAAGGATATGATATAAATTTATATACCCATCATTGTTCTCATATCTAAAATCGGGTATTGTCCATACCGTATTGTACTCAATCAATGTGGGAGTTCTTCATCAAAACAAGAATAAAAGTTCAGACAATACTCATAAGGACAAATTTATTTCTCATCTCTATTTCCAAGTTTTCAAGAAATTCTGATTAAACTTGTTAGTTCTATATTTTAACGTGCCAAGTTGTCACAATTTAAATTTAAATATCATTATTGTCAATAACATAGAAGGATGAACATTGAAATAAAATTGAGTTAAAAAATATTAAAAAATAATTAATATGTAATTCAAATATAAGGATGAAATTAATAATTCAACCTAACTTTTAATTTGGTTTGATTTTATTGGTAAATTATATTTTGGAACATTTCTACTTTTAGGTTTTAATTAGTTTTAAGCTTTGCAGTTTTTTATTCACATATTAATTACATTTTATTTTCAGTTAATACTTTTTCATATTGTTTATTCTAACAAATAAATATTTAAATATTTTCATTCAAAATTAAAATGAAAAAAATGATTCTTTTGACTACATACTGTATTATCAAAAAAGTTATTCAATAATAAGATTAAGATTTCTCAAAAAAGAAAAAGTGATAAGAGAAAGAAAAATAAATTACTGAAAGATCTAGGAAAGTATAAAAAATCTATTTTATTAACTACAAAATCTTTCAGTTAAATGTGTTGGAAATATTTCTTTTTTAAAAAAAAATAGAATTCCACAAAAATATCCAAAGAATATTTCCAAAATTATTCCTAGAATATTCTCATTATAAAAGAAAGGTTCGTTCTAGAATATGTGTCATTTATGAATCTAATCACCTCATCTATGACTTGGTTAAGGAAGTTACAGTTTCCCTCTTTTATGTGTCAGTTTTTGTTATCATCAATTCTTCTTCCCTCATTCTGGTTTTTAGTTTCTTGCCCATTTTAAAAGACTTCGTGAATAAATGAGAGTTTATTTATATGATTTAAGTGTCTTTATTTAGGTTTGTAGTTATTATAGTGCATTTGTTATCTTAAAAAAAATTCTTGAAGGGATGAATCAACAATGTATTTAACCATTAACGGATCACAAAAATGTACCTTATTCAAATCTTTTCATTCTCTTTCTTCATTCAAATTCTTTTATGTGAGTTGATAAAAAAAAAACAGCACAACATAAGAAGTATCATTCTATCATATCTACTCCTGTTGAAATAAAAATATATAAATATTGCAAATAATATAATGTTAAAATAAATAGTTAAAATATTAAGCAGTCGAATACTAATTTCAAGACATATAGCAGAAAATGAAATCACAGAAAAAAAACCTGTCACATTAATATAGTTACAATGCTGACTAACTAGATGAACAATTCTTCAAAGTCATACACTATAAATACTTAATTAACCTCTGGCATAAACCAGACAACATAAAATTTAATCTCCACATTGAAAACTACAAACAAAGAGGCTATAACAGACAGTTTCATAACTCCATAACATTTGCATTCACTTCTGCAGAAGTCTTCTGATCTGAATCATCTGATGCAGATTGCGGTGCCTGGTGATCCATATCAACACCAATAACACATGCAGAGTGCACATTGTGTGGAGTAACAGTAATATCTGCTACTCTTTTAGGAGTAACAGAAAACACGTTATTTGTTACTTCATTAGGTGTAACAGAGAACACGTTATCTGTTACTCCATTAGATGTAATAGAAAATACATTATCTGCTACTTCGTTAAGTGTAGCAGAAAACACATTATCTATTACACCATTTGATGTAGCAGAAAACACGTTATCCGCTATACCATTAGGTGTAATAGAGAACACGTTATCTGCTACACCATTAGATACTGTTGTTGGACCAAGTTCTGTTGGTGGTGGTGAAGAACAATTTTTGTCTCCTTCTGTCAACTTTTGAACTTTCGTTTTACCTCTTTCTGAATCTGGACTTTCCAGCATAAGGGGGCCATTAGAAAATTCTAACAATTGTTTCCTCTTGAATTGACTGTTGATGTTTTGCTTGAAAGTGGCCATAACAAGCTGATGCACACAAGAGACAGAAAGCTTGAAAATGATCATAATGCAACAGGGTACGATAATACATACATAAATATATAAACTAGGTACATCGAACAGAATTTAAGGACAAACTAATTTTAGTATTATTCTACTGATCTGCATTAAATGGTTAGCATAGATTGAGATAAAACTACATATAATTCAATAACAAGTGCCTAAAAACTACCTGTTCAAAATTAACTTTCTTGTGAATAGTAAACACCAGATTTCAAAAGCACAAAGGTTCCAAAATTCTTGTAGCTTTCACAAAAATTTCTTCTCGTCCTCTTAAGACTCTAAAGTTTAAATCAACATGTGTCGATAAAACAAAATTTACATCTATTTATATACTATAAATTTGGTTTATTTCTAGTTAATGTAAGACCTTTAATTCACGTGGATACATATACATATCAAACGTAAAATCAAATATTAATAGATAGTTCAATAAGTAAAATAATAAATCTAACAATATATGAATATCGTAATGATAAATTTAGATGATTTTGATACTATCTTAAAATATAGATTTTAAATTTAACTCAAGATTATAAAATTGATTTATAAAATGAAATTTAGAATTATTTATATATTATGAATATGTCTTATTTCTAATTAATTTAAGATCTCTGACACATCCACCGCAAAGACACAATTCATACGGTATATGGCCAATACAGCTATAATCGTAAATAACTCCTGAGTAATTGATTGAATCATCTTCCAAATTTACTTTAAATCTCATAAGGTGTTCAATGTTCAATAGCCCTATGTGTGTCAGATAAAAGGATAAATCTCCAGCACATCTTATAAGATTCTTACCTGAATAGGGCAAGATGCTACCAATGCACTCTCAAGAATTCCCCCCAAAACATTTCCATCAGATTTAGCCATTGAAATGCTCAACGATCCACTTGTACGAACTGGACCATTAATACCACCAACGAAGGTGCAAGCTCCTGATAATGACAATATCTCAAAGGTACCCTGTGTGCAATAAAAAAAAAAAAATCAGAAAATGAAACACAAGCACACAGAAAAAGAAGTGACAAAACTTGTCTAAATATTGATGGTTTTTTTTTTTTTTCAAAATGCAAGATTTATTAAGAAGAGATATGAGCCAAACATATATATAAAATTAAGAAAGATTATGTAAATGTGATTTGAATTTAATCTAGATAAGAGATTAAACACTTCTAACCTAATACATAATAGGTTTATGAATTTTGTTTTTTTGACATTAGTATTTTGACACCAGAGTTTTTTTTTATTACTATTTGACACTGTCTTTCATTACTATTTACTTTTTCTTTCTTTTAGAAATATAAAAATTAATTCTTGTAAAGAGTATTTTACTTTTTTAAGAATTGTCAAAAAGTCGTCAACTGATGTCAAATATTCTTTTTCCTTTTTTTATATAATATTTAACTTTATCATTTTTAATCGATAATTATTTTCAAATTTTGTCAAGTGAAACAAAATAAAGTAAAGATTCATGCAGTATTTATATGGGAGATTTTTTGTGTATTTGCACCTCAAATCTCATAATATGATTGGAACCAGCATGTTCACGAATGGTGACGTTTGAAATAGCACCAGTAGCAGAAAGTATGCAAACCGATAGAGGGCCTTTCTCAAAAAATGACATTATCGTTCCAACCAAATTCTGAAAATTACCAAAAACATGTTATATTCAGTTGATAGCACAATTATAAAATAGTTTTATGAAACTAAGAGAAATCTGAAACATGAACCAATCTTTTAGGTCTTTCATTACCTCTCCAATTTGCACAGTGAGCACGTGAGGTATGAAGCTTCCCCCTGCTGTTTCTGCCATAAACCCACCTGTGATAAACAAAGTTTCAAGCATAAGAAACATATCAAAACATGTTTAAGCATGAGATTAAAACATAGTGATTTGTTGTTCCTTAAGAAATGGTCGTGCCAACAAAATAAACAGAACAAGTACATGTTTAGTTTCAAGTTGTAGAAGGTCTTTTTTTTTTTTTAATTTCGGTATAAAATTATGCACCCCAGTACAAAATTGAGAAGGAAAATTTGATTGCTTCCAGAATTTTAGTGTGTTGTGACAGGTTTTACTGACACTTTCCGTAACATGGTTTTGTATTTTAGTGTTTTGAAAATCCAAATTAAAAGAATTTGTTTCATACCTTTTCCAATTTTATTAATAAGATAAATAACCAGTGAAATACAATAATAAGTAAAATGTTATAGTAGTAAAATACAATTATTTATCTCCGTAACGCATCTTGGTCTGGAGAAAAAAATCTGTATATATAAAAAACGCATGTTTAATTTCAGCAAACTTCTGTCCTTGTTTTGTTTATTTACTCAATTAATTTTTTTGCCAGGGGAATATTTTAAACTTTTTCAGAAAAAATTGTGTTTTTTTTACTCTCAAACACCTTCCCAATTCAGATTCAATTGCGCCCTTCTGTTTAAAAACTTCATTTGTCAACAAAAAACAATTTTGTCAAACAATACTTATGTGCAGAAAAATTTTCTTTAATCAGATTAAAATATAAATTTTATGTGACAAAAACTCTCTTAAAGATTCTTGGTATCGTTATAGATTCATACATATCATTGTCCTAGTTTATAAAACTCTCTTAAAGAAAAAAAAAATTATTTGATGACAAATTTTTTTCTTGACAAACATGACAAAATTTTTATAAATAAAATTAAATAGATTAATATTTTATTTTTTAATTAAAATGAAGTAATAAAATAATATCTTTTTACTTAAAAAAATAATTTGTTAAATTTTATTTTTCAAAATATGATTATTTTTAAAAAAAATTTACTATGATATTATTTTTATTTTTTATTTTCTCATATCTTCTCTAATTCTGCAAAAAAAAAAAAGAAACACAGCATGCAAATATAAACAAGGAAAAATATATATTTACACCTATTTAACTTTAAATAAAAAAAAGTTAACTTTTATTTTTTTATTTAATTTTTTCTTAAATTATTTGATATTTTAAAATAAAAATATAATTTCATTAATGTTGTGTATATCTGTCACCTGAAAACAAGTAATAAGAAAACTCACCAATGGAAGCTATAACCTGCAGTTTCCCAGAGCCACGAGGGCGTCCCCTGCCTCTCTTGGTCTGATCGGAAAATCCTGGCGGCGGCGGCGGCACCACCGCCTTCAACGGAGACGCCGTGCTCCCGACTGCCTCGCTCTTCCGAGGCCTCCCTCTTCCTCGCTTCACCACCAATGCCGAACCTACAGCCTCGGAGTTTGCTACGGCCACAACGAGCTCCGAACCAGAACCAGAACCTGAACCAGAACCAGAACCAGGACCAGTTGCAACGTTAACTGCGCCAACAACATTGTTGTTATTGTCGGCGGCGCTGACATGCGGCGTTGATTCCTTGGGACTCTGTGAGTCGTCCGATGTGGCGCCCAGAGTCAAAAACTGATCAGTGTCTGAAAGATTCTGTTGTTCCATGAAATAGAGAGACACCTTTTTTGTTTAGTAACAAAGGAAACAAATTTTATGTGAGAAAAAGAAAAATAATAATGAGAGAAGAAGGTGATAATGGTGAAGGTGTTATGAAGAAGGTGACAGAAGACAGAAAACCAGTTTTTGAGGGTCTTTCAGAAACTGTTAAAAAATTTGGATGTTTTTGAAAACTTTTCCTAAAAATATGAAAATAACTCTTCTCACTCACATGATAAGCTTTTATTTATCATGTGAATTTATAAATGAAGAAAATTGGAGATGGACTCTTATTTTTGTTTGTATATGTTACAATACCTTACTTGGATTTTAATTTTGAGATAAAAAAGGACAAAATAAAATTATTATTTGTTATTATTATTTCATATTGCATTTGATTTTCTTTTTATTTTTAATTAATATAGGGTAAAAGAAGGAATCTCGTGGATTATAAAAATGAAAATAAATAAATAATAAATGTTTTTTATTTATTGGCAACAAAATTTTTAATTGCCATGAATTAAAAATTAATGTTTTATAATATTTAAGCAGATTTTTTCCTATATATTATTTACCGTGTAAAATATTTATTAGTTTTAATATGGCATTAATTTTTTATTTTTGGAAAAATGTTTCTCTCTCTTAAATCTTCAAGAATTAAAAATTATAGCAAATTGCCTTCAAATATTAGTATTTTTAACATTGAAAAAAAAATAATACTTTCCTGATACAAATTTAATAGTAATTTTCTCTTTTTTAGTATAAAAACTTCTTAAATAGGTTTTATGTTTTATAATAAAAATCATTTTATTCTCTTTTTTTAGAAAAAAATATTTAAATTTTCCAATAACTTAATATAAAAATAAAATGTAAGGTTATTTTTATCACGAAAATAATTTTATTCTTTCTTGGGGGAAAAGTAAAATTTGAATATTTAAACAAATCAATATTAAAAGTGAAAACAAATAGTTTACGGAGGAGTTAAATAAACACAAATCTGAATTCATAATTAATACTTTATTTTATATATAATATATATTGTGGAAAAATCCTATATTTAAAAAAATAACTGATTTCGGTCTTTATATTTAAAATTGTTCATTTCATACTTTAAAATACATTGTTTTCAATTTTTAGTTTTTATATATTATTTTTAACTCTCTTAATCTTTATAATTATGAATTTTCTTTAAAGGTAGGAACTAAAAGGTTAGTTTTATTCAATTAAAAAGATCACATAAATAATTTAAAAGAAAGAAGAAGAAGAACAAGATAGAAATAGACTTAAAGTAAAGAATTTGCACGTGAAACCAGAGGACTATACCTATTGCAAATGGCAAAAAGACCATACAATGGCACTATTAAATTTTAGTATAATAAATCATCTAACAAAAATTTTTATACTATAATAAAACGTACGTAATTTATATATTATGCATTGAAAATGGAAAAATGTTTTATAATATCCCTTAAGATATTACATAACTATAACGTAGACTATGATAAAAACAATTAATTATTTTATGTATGATAAAAACGATTGATTTATTATGGAATAAATTTAATAGTTACAATTTCATTTACATTAATAAATATTATTTATTTTTATAAAATATTTTTTCTTTACGTCATATATATATATATATATATATATATATATATATATATAATAAAATAGCATTAGTCAATGGCAAAGTCTTTTTCAAACACAGTATTTAAAGGTAAATGTTATAAAACTATTTAAATTTAAATTCATGAAAAAGTATTAATGTTTGACACGTTAAAAATTAAAAACATTAAATGGATTTTTTAAATAATTAAGATATATCTTTAATTCAAATTATTTTAAAGAGTGGTTGATAATCAAACGTTGGCTAATTTAATTGAGAATAATCGAAACTATCATGTTTAACAGTTTACAACGTACGTTAAGAGAAATATTAAATATAATGTAACAAATTATAAATTAGTTTAAATATTAAGTTTAAAATAATTATTATGAGAATTATTTTTATATAAATATAGTGAAGCAATTTGTTACTTCGCAAAAATGTTGGTATAGTACGTAGTGGTTTGAAGTGCTAGATAGTTTTTTATTTTCTTAAAAAAATAAAATCGAAATACTTCTCACGTCACGTGGCATTATAAGAAAAATAAAGCTAAGTAATTAAATATCAATATTAATATAAAATACAATTAAAATAAATTAATCAATAATTTAAAACTGAGTAAATTAAGAAACATAAATATAAATACCAAATTTAATTCAATTAAATTATTAAAACAATTCAATTAACTTTAAAAGAGTATTATAATAAACTTAAAATTAATTTTATTTAATTATTATAATTAATTAATTTAAAAATAAGTTATTTAAGTATTATGATTAATTAATTTAAAAATAAGTATTAACTAAAATCAATTGAAAACTTAAATAGAAATTTTAAATTAAAATAATCAATAAACGTAAACAAAATTTAAAAATAAATTAATTAATTAAATTAAATATTAATTGTAAAAAATAAATGAAGTTATATATTAAAATCAATACATAAAACTTAAATAAAATATTAATTAAAATCAATAAATTAAATATTAATAAATCAATAAATTAAATTAAAATAAATATTAATTAAACTCAATAAATACACTCGAATAAAGTATTAGTTAAAATCAATAAATATAGTTAAATAAAATATTAATTATAATTAATTAATTATTAATTCAAATCATTAAGTAACCTATGACATGAAACAAGAAATTCATGTTTAATCTTATTATTATATATAAAAATTTATCATATGAGTGATAATTATAATATTAGGAACAAAACTGGTCTCTCAACGTGTGATAGTAAAAAAAAAAATCCATGTTTCAAAATATAAAAAAATAAATAAAAAATCTACAAAATATTCCTTGCATTAACTTTTTTCTTTTTCATTTAGCATGGTATTTGAAAAGGATGTGAGTTTAGCTTAATTATTTTCTTTCTATTTGTGAGCTTTTGATTTCACATATATTTGATCAGTTCAAAAGTGAAAACATTTTGTTATATTAAATTAGTGGTTATGCTTTTTACTTTTAGGTTCGTTTTCGAAGCTTAGGATAAGTTTTATATGTTACGGGAGTTGAGGAGATATTATATTACCATTTTCTGCATAGCATATACAATAAATGATCTCAATTTGAATTATGGAATTTGAATTCTTGTATGGAAATATTTGCCTTGTGTTTGGAAGAAGGATTTTAACAATTTCAAAAAAATTAAAATATTTAATAATTGAATTATTTTTATTTTTAAAATTTTAAATTTGGATAAAGTAATTGAAATATATTGTATTTTAATTTTTTTGTTTAGATAAAATAATTTAATTTATATTTTATAACGGACTCAACTCTACATTTGAGTTTAACCTAACTTAGTTTAACCTTAGCTAGTTCGACTTAGGTCGATTTGACTTCAACACAACTTAACTTGGTTCGACCTACATCATATGCAACTAGGCTCAGCCTTCAACTAGGACTGACTCGGTTCAAAGCCATCTCGTCTCAACTTTCGGTTAGAGCCAACTCCCTCAACATTTGGCCAAGGCCGACCTAACTCGATTTGCGACTCAAGTCGACTCGGCTTCCAACCATCTCGTCGCGACCTTCATCCTGGGCTAGCTCAACCTTCGGCTTGGGCTAACTCAGCTCAACCTTCACCCTACCCGACACGACTCGACCTTTGGCTTGGGCCGGCTCGAGTGGACTTTTGCCCGAATCGAGTCTTGACAATCTGCTCGACTTGGCTCAACTTTTTGGACATGTGGACTTTTTTTGTCCTAAGCAATTAGAAATTTTACAAATTAGGAAATTTCAATTTTCTCTTTTTTAGTGAATTTCGAATTTTACTATTTTAGTTATTTGAAATACTTTCTCAAAATTCCTCAATTTCAATTTTCTTTTAATTTTGGGTTAAATATTTTTTTGGTCCCTTAACTTTCAATAGATTTTGGGATTAGTCTATTTCGAAACTTTGAACCAATTTAGTCCTTGATCTTTCAAAATACGTGGATTTAGTCATTTCAATCAAATTTTGGTAGGTTTATTTGATGTTTCGTACGCATGTTAGGATTGTATTTAAGTTGTTTATACTGTTTGACACATTTTTGATTTAATGTTAAGTTAAATACTATTATGAAACGCGCTTGAAATATCAAATAAACTTAACAAAAAAAATTTTAAAGGATCAAATTCACGCATTTCAAAAGATGAATGACTAAATTGCTCAAAAGTTTCGTAATGAATTAATTCTAAAATTTACTACAAGTTAACGCACCAAAAACATATTTAGCCATTTAATTTCCTTGTACAAATATGTCATTTTCCTTAGAAGAATTTCAATTTCTTCAAATAAATGAATTATTCTATTAAATTGTTTCATCCAAACAATTCGTTAAGTTTATAATTGTGTAGAATTTGAAATCTTGTGTGGAGTTGGATAATATGTTTTTATATTAATCTGGTATATTTGATCGTGATCGTGGGTGATGAATTTATTTGGAAAAAAAAATAGACTTTGTAATGGGAGAGTTAGAATTATATTTGGTTAAAAATGAGAAAAAAAATATATAAGAAGAAAAACATTCAAGAAATAAATGTTTTAAAATTTTAGATTAATAGTGGTAGTATGGATTTGTACAGACTTGGAAAACTCAAGCGGTTCTATATTTAATCATGGACTCAAATCAAGTTGGTAAGTCCAATTTCAAAACATAAGTTAATATAATGGAAAATCAAATCTACAAGGTTATTTTACAAAGTTTCAGCAAATTTATTTAAACTTTTAAACGTAATTGGTTTTAAATTCGTGCTTACTCATGAGTTGATATTTCTTTATACGTGTTTTTTATTTCAGTAAATATATATTATATTAAAAGATATTTAGATATATATTTATATTAAATTATATTTAGAGATTGAGAAAAAAATAATAATATTTTGGTTAAATTATTTTTTTGTTCTTGTTTTTTGTTAAAAAGTGTCAAATTAGTTCTCCAAAAAAAATTTTGTCACAACTTGGTTTTGATTTTTTTAAAACTAATTCAATTTATTATTACCGTTAGTTTGATCAAACGGTGATATAGTTAATGTCATGTTACATTTTGTGGTTTTTTGAATTTTTTTAAAATTTATTTTTTTAGGTTATTTTATTTTCTTTTACACATGTCAGTTAATTGGTCCTTATATTTGTTTTTAGTTTCAATTTAACCCCAATATTTGGATAAATGGAATAATATTGTTCCTCCATACTCAATTTACTTTTTTTTATAAATCTTATGGTGATATTCTTACTAAAATTAACATTTTCATTAAATAGTTATGAAAATATTTTCAAATTAACTTTAAAATATATAAAATACATGTTTGAAATCATGTTAGTTAGAGTTTGAAGGTGATTATTAAATCTAACGTGAAACGGAACCCGAATTATGCAACTAAAAATACATGAACAAATTAAAATTAATAAGTTCAATAGTGGAATTATCATGATTCAAGTATTAACTTCATATCAATTTATCCATGTTAGTTGTCCTAAATATTTTGTATAGATTTTAAAGTTTGTTTAAAAATATTTATACAAATATTAAATAAAAATGTCAATTTTAGTAAGAATATTTATACAAAAAGTATATTGAGTCTCAGTTTAAAAAGACACAATATTGTTTCATTTTTACAAAAAATGAGACTAAATGAAACTAAAAACAAATATAGGGACCAAACTTAGACTTTTTAACATGTGGTACAACTATTAAGTGACATTTGTAAAAAATAAAAATAAAATTGAAAATTATTTTAAAAACAATTAAAAATAATCCAAAAAACCGTAAATTGACACGTAGCATTATCTTTAACGGTGTTTGATCAAAACTAACACCAAAGACCAAATTGAATCATTTTTTAAAAAAACTAATACCAATTTGAGACATAAAAAAGAGCTAAATGATCAATATGACACTTATTGACAAAAATAATGACTAAATGAGTGATTTAACCTAATATTTTTTAAGTTTATAATTAAACTTTAAATAGAATTAATGTGAAAAAAAATATTCATAAGTTTAGAAAGTCAATAAATATATGTAAAAATGTAAAAAGTAGATTTTGCAAACATACAAAGGATATAACATGTGAAGAAGTATAGAGTAAACTCTCTAAAAATACAAAGGATAAACTATACAAAAATACATAAAGTATATTCGTTATAAATGTGAATTAGTGTATGGACATATTGATTTAATGTGTATGGCTAGACTCGTATAATCAATGAATCGACAAATTTGTCTAATCTATGTACTGATAGACTCACCTAATATGCATCTTAGACTTATTTAATTAATGCATGGAATGACTTGTTTTCTCTTTTATGCACAAAATACTTGTCTAATTAGTACATGGATATACTCATTTAATGTATACTGCTAAATTCGTTTAATTAGTGTATGAATATACTCGTCGAATGAATATTGCAATATTCATCTAATATGTGAATTGACATACTCATCTAATGTGTATTAATAGGTTCGTATAATCTATGTATAAAAAAGCTTGTGCAATGCATATTCTTAGACTCGTCTAACCAATATATGAATGATTTGTCTAATGTGTATTGCTAGACTGGTCTAGTCAATTCATTGATAACTCGTCTAATCAAAGTATTCCAAAAGTCATCTAAACAATGTATGGATTGACTTGTCTAATATGTTTTTGTTATACTCTTCTAATTAGTGTATCTATAGTCTCGTCTAATGTGTATTGTTAGACTCGTATAATATTTTTTTTATACTTGTCTAATAAGTGTGTGAAAAAACTTGTTTGTTTTGTATTCCTAAACCCTCTTAATCAATGAATCGACAAACTTTTCTAATATGTATTGCTAGACTTGTCCCATAGATGCACATGTGGCAGCAAAATAAATATAAATAAAAAAAATTAAAAATGTCAAATGACTAAAAAACTAATTCATAGGACATTTGTCAACATAATAAAATAGGTAATAAAGTAAATTTTCTTGTATCTTCCTTTCTTATATTATTATAGATTATAGATAACTTTTATGGCACCTGTCAATAAAATAAAACAGGTAATAAACTTGGATGAGTCGGGTCAAAAATTAATCCGTACTGAAATTTATAAAACCAATTTAATCCAACCCAACCCAAACCCATGATGGATCGAGTTGGCCCGCGGGTTTCGACCCACTTTGCCAGCTCTACTTTTACCCCAAGTACACACACACACACACTTTTCAAAGCAAGAATTTAACCCAAACCTCACAACACTTTACTACAAGAGTATAAGAAAAGTGAATACAAGCTTAACATGTCTTTGATTTGGGCAAGAAACGCCATGTATTAGAGTCCATTATATAGTCACTAACACTCACTCCCTAACTTATCCTAGGCGATGTGAGACTTTTCATGACATTATTTTCATCAGTCCAACATTTTCCACCCTGATTAAAATAAAAGCATCTTCATTGCCTATACCAACAATCATACTCAACCCTAAATAGTATAATCACTTTGAATTAAACCATCCTAAGAATTTCCATGCACCCTGCATCAATGTTAACCAATATATGTGTATGTAACACACCCTGCATTAATATAAGCAAATACACGCGCATAAACACCATACACCATGCATCAATGCTAACTATGCTTGTGTATAATCACCACACATCTTGCATTAATATTAGCAAATGTTCGCACGTAAACACCATACACCATGCATCAATGCTAGCTAATACTCGTGCATAATCACCACACACCCTGCATCAATATTAGCCAATGCTCGTGCATAAACACCATAAACCCTACATCAATGTTAACCAATGTCTGCATATAGCTTTCACCCACCTTGCATCAGTATTAGCCAATTCTTGTGTATAAAATCACCATTAGAAAATATTGATCCTAGCACTCACGATCTGTCCAACCAGGAGCTGCCATATCATCTAATTTTTCCTCAAGTAGATCTGCAAACACAACCAACGTTATTCTTCATCACACAACCACCACTGTCATTGAACACATGTCACAAAAGAAGCCACTGCACCTCACAACCTTCATATGCCTCTTCGAAAAGCATTAGCCACTACGCAGATCCACTGCACGCAAATCATTGAAACACTAAGCTTCACCGTGTGTAGATCCACGAACACAACAACCAAGATACATGTGCTACAACACACGAACAATCGGAACAAATATGTAAATCATAGAGCACTTCCTCCATGCACATGTCGCTAACCGCTACTCATACAAATAAGATCTCCATCGTGCATCACTTACTGAGCCACGCGAGCACGGACAACGACATCTTCTCCAGATCCAGCACAACTCACAGACCTTGCACCTCCACAAACCCAGTTGCAAATTCATCGTGCCAACACGACGTTGACATTGATCCTTCCATCAAATTTGTTATTGCAACTTCAGGAAACAAGGATGATTCTTCAATAACAAAGATTTGATCTTTTCTGGATGTGGAAGATTAGACTACGTTACAACCATAGAGCATAATAAAAAAAACTATCGAATCATAGGCTTTAATACTACTTGTTGGAAAAAACGCATCATCAATGAAAAACATTATTGTATTTACCCATAAGAATCACCCTATTAACATAGAAATAAGATCCACACAAGGAACACAATGATATAACATGGAAACCCTAAAATCGAAGAAAAACCACAATTGTTTCCTAATGACAACCAAAAAATAAGATTATGTGAACATTTGTTGAACACATATATCACTTTCTCATTCCCTTTAACCCCAAGTACATCCACACTCTCCAAAGCAATAATTCAACTCAAACCTCACAACACTCTACTACAAAAGTATAAGAAAAGTCAAATACAAGTTGAAAGTGTCTTTAACTAGGGCAAGAAACATCATGAACTTAGAGTTCATCATGAACCAAAACTCACTCCCTAACTTATCCTAAACGATGTGGGACTTTCAAAAACATATTATTTTTATCAGCCCAACAGTTCCATAGAGTCTTAAAGGAGTTGGTACCGGTGCTTGCATATTTTTGTAAGCATATCGAGTTCAAAGTTTTTGATATTTTTCATGAAAAAAATCATTGTGTTGATAAGTTAACTAATTTAGTTTCTATTCATGAAAAATAATATAAGTTATTTAATGTTTTATCTTTATGTATTTATGTAGATTATTTTTCATAATAGACATAGTTTGTTTATATTTTGTGAGGTGTAATTTTTTATTATGGATTTAGTGTAGTCCTTTATGCTTTATATTAGTTTATTATTTTTATTATATTAAATTTTTATGTGATGTGGCAAATGATTGATAAACTTTGGGGTATGAGAATAACTTAATATTAAAGTTCATAGGGATACCTACCATGAACTTATTTGAAAGTATGAAAATAAAATGCTAGATTTAATGAAATTGAGTTATGGTTGGCATATTTACAACAAAGATCTACAAATTTAGTGTTTTAATATTTTAGGATTGATGTAATGTCAAATTTATTATATAATTAATCTTAATTAGTAATTTGGTCTTATATTTAGACATTTGATTTGTTGTGGTCTTTATATTTATTTTTGACTTGATTGAATCCTAATTTTAATAAAAGACCGAACGTTACAATTTCTATTAAATTGATGTTAGCATTGTTTAAAATTGTAATATGTCAAAATTTGAATTATTTTTCATCTTGAAATCCTCTGGTATTGATATGTGATACCTTTAATTTGGATTCTAATATATGACTTCGACTTTGATTTTGACATGTGGTTATAAACAATGATAACTTCATTGAAATTTTTACAAAAATGTGGATTTAATTTGTTATTATTATTTTAATTAAAAGCTCAACTGAATAAAAAAAATTTAGAAACCAAAATAAATAAAAAATCTTAATAGGTAAACTAAATTACTAATTAAGCTTGTTAAACAATGACTCATCAATAGACTGTGTATAAACTTTATGTGTAGCGATTAAATATTTTAGTATCTAGTAACAAGTTTATGGGCATGATTGAATATTTGCATATATCTTTTGAAATATGAACGATAATAAAAATAAATTCTCACTTATATGTATAACAATTCAACATCTCTATTAATACTTTCTAATAGTAATATTTATTTTGAGAAAATATCTAGAATGAATATAAATAAACAGATAAAAATAACAAAGTAGTATGATAAATATTCATGGAACAATAAAAATTAAATACTGAGGAAAAAAAACCCAAAAAATTGCATGACGGATACACTGTATATGAAATGAAACCATTTATTTGAAGAAATGGTAGCAAACCTAATTAAGCGGGAGGATTGTTCCCGCCAATATTTTTCTGTAATTATTAACTTTTTCTGAACCAAAAGAAAACAAGGAAAGGTTCTTTGGTGCAACATGCAGAGTCATTACGCTACCTGAGTTGACTCATCATTCATTGCGAGTTAACTCATTTTCTCATTTTTTAAATGTTTAAAAAATAGAATGCTTATAGGAGAAGAAACTATTAGTGCCCATAAAAAAAAATACATTAACTACTATGATATAACGGAATTATTAGTCTGATTGAACTGAATTCTATGAGAAAGGCAAAATATTAATTTATTTGCAATAAATAATACATTATATTTGCAGTTTTTATTATTTATGGTCAATTACTTGGTATTTGTGTGGATGTACTTGAAATACTCACAATTTAAAGAAGTTCTACTGAAAAATAGTAGTGCAGAATAGGATGTAAATAGGACGCTAGGATACACATAATAGCTTTTTCATATGATATAAATATTTGTTTTGTATATGTATTTATATTTGTTAGGTATATGAGAGTATTTTATTTAATTAATACAAAAAATAAAAGTAAATATTCAATAACATATTTTAATTATAAATTTAAATAAAATAAAATACATAATATTCATAAATTTTAAACAAAGTTTAAATAACTCATTTAAATAGTGTTGAATGTCAGATTAAAAAAATGATTTTCTTAAAACTAATTGATAAAAAAATAACTCATTCAAAATCAATATCTTAATATTTTAATCATTTTTTAATACCTGTTAACATGCTAGTATTAAAAATTCTCGTAGACAGTATTCGCGGGTATCCATTCACAATATTTATTTTCTATTGATTACGAATTTTATGCACGGATTACAAATTTTTTTGACATTTCTAAGATATAAGATTTTATTTTATGTTTGTGGAAAATAAAATTAAATATGGACATTAAATTGATATGTGAATGAATTAAATAAAATAATAACAATTATTTATTTTATTTCTATATTAATTAAGGCATTTTACTTTTAAGTCTTCATATTTACAAATTTGTATTTTATATTTTATTCATGTCTTTAATAAGCTTTAGCTTTAATGAGTTGAATAATAGAAACTAAAACAAAAATTAACAGTCTATGCATAAGAATAGAAAAGTAATGAACAAGACCAATTAAGAGTTGTTATATATATAAAAAAAATGAAAAACCTACATTAGTATGTAGTTATCATAAAATGTAATTAGTCGTAGAAGGTTCTGGATAAATAATTCACAATTAGACCAAGTGGCATGAAGAATTATTCGTACTTTTTTTTGTTTGAGATAAAATAATATTCTCTATTAACAAATAATCTTATTTCAGTGTAACACATGCGCTAACATTATTTCTTTATATAATAATAAAATTATTATTTTTATTATTATTATTATTATTATTATTATTATTATTAATAGCACAAAAGCAAAAGCGTTTGTGTCTTGCACCCATGTGTATGTATTTTTTAAATATGTTTGATATTATATTAATAGATAATGATAATGTAATATTACTAAGTTAACATATAAAATAAAATTATATTTATTAGAAATAAAGTGAATAAAATGAAATATTTCAGAAAATATGAAATAATAATTGTTGATAAATAGAAAAAAAAATAAGAAAAAAGCAGAGATAAACGATTTTATAGAAGAGTTTGTAAAAGTAACAATTAATTTTAAAAAATTTAATAAATAATTATGTTTTAAAGGATAAAATTGGTATTTTGAAATGTAGATACAAAAGAGAAAATCATGCCTATATATTGTTATAGATAAAATTAAATATAAAATTTTTTACTATAAATAAATTTTATTTATTTTATAGTAATTTTATAATTTAAAAAAATTAAATTTTAAAGAATGGTCAAATAAAAAAAAACAGTTAAATTAAAAAAAAACAGTTACTTAAAAAGTAAAATTAATAAAATAATTATTTTAATTTAAGAAAATATTTATTTAAAGGATAAAATTGAAAAAACAATTGTGAAAAATAAATGAGAATCACTTTTATATATAAATATAAATATTTATAAGGTTCGCAACAAAAATAAAAGCCATGTTATCCAAACTTTTATATATATATATATATATATTCCACTCGACTAAAGAAATTGAGATCCATTCAAATAACTAATTAACAAAATTATTTTTTGTACACAAGAAGTTGAGGAAGGAGATTCTAATTTAGATACTTGAAAAACAAAGTTATCTATAAATTATGAATCCATCTTCAACCTTAATTATGTAGACATGGATCTTATCTTAAAACACCAATAACAATTATATGATGTAAAACACATAATCTTAGAGTACATATAAGTATACATAAGAGATGGTAGATTATTGGATAATGTTAAGGAGTGAACTTTAAACCTAACTCAACCTTATAAAATCAGCTTGTAAAGTGAGATTTGTCTCATGTATCACTTATTTTCCGAACCCACGAGAATGGAGATACTCGAGAAGAGAGTCGATTTCCTCGTCGCTTATTTGACCGTCGTGGTTGACATCAACTTTTTTAAAAGCACGATTGGCTCTCCATCTAGGAAAGAAGGCGCCTAAGTCTTTTAGAGCATGCTTGAGTGGTGAGTTAATTATCACAAGCATTTTTGGTTTCACTAAGTGTTCTTTTGATCTTTCTCAAAAGAATGAGAATGGATGAAGGGTTATGGTTTCACTAATGCTAAATAGAGGGCGTTTTATAAAGGCCATTGTGTGTCAGGTGAAGAATCTTCTCTTTATTCTAAATTAATCACACTCCCTTTCTAATTATTTCACTCTCTTGAATAACAAAGTTACTTGTAAGGGTATCTTTAAAAAGCTTTGTCGATGTTGGTTCACAAATAAGATGCTAGAGATATTATATATATATATATATATCTATATCTTCTGGCCTTAATTCTATTGATGAAGATATAATATATTTCATTCTCTCTTATTAATATCAAATATTTTGTATTATGATGATGTATTAGGTTTTAATTTTCCCTTATATCTTGGGATATTGTACCATATATATTGAACAAATTTCTAATAGATCAATATAATTGAGTGGCTCTTCATCAAAAACCTCTTATGAATATTTTTCCTTTCTCATGGCTTATACATATCTAACATACCTTATGAATATTTATTCTTTCTCATGGCTTATACATATATCAGAGGGAAAAAACACCTTCTCATCGACTTTCTCCAGGTTCTTCTCATGTTCTTCTGATTTCTCCAAGTTCTCGTCGACTTTCTCCAGGTTCTCGTCGAATTTCTCCAGGTTATTCTCGTCAACTTTCTCTAGGTTCTTCCCATCGACTTTCTCCATGTTCTTGTAACTTTCTCCAAGTTCTCACCAACTTTCTCCAATCTCTCGTCGACCTTCTCAAGTTCTCAAGATTCTCTTCATCTGACCCATTTCCAAAATTGCTACTTTCAAGTTGAGTCTTCATAAGTTAGAGATATCATATCCTAGTCTTCTATTGATGGAGGTATAATATATTTTATTCTCTCTTGTTATGATATTATGATGATATATTAGGTTTTACTTCTCCCTTTATATCATGGGATATTGTACCCTATGTATTGAACACATTTCTGATAGATCAATATAAAAAGAAAAATGATATTTTGACTACTAAATTTTGACAACTTTCTCTTATAACATGAGGTGTCATCTTCTAAGTAGTTTTGAAATATTGAGAATGAGAAAATAAAAAAATAAAAAACCACTTAGAAGATGCCACCTAAGGTTGTAAGAGAAAGTTGTCAAAATTTAGTAGTCAAAAAATTATTTTCCATATAAAAAGCATGAAAATTCTCATTAAGTGGCTCTTCATCAAACACCTCTTGTGAATATTTTTTTTTTCTCATGACTTATACATATCTAACATACCTGTTGTGAATACTTTTCTTTCTCATGACTTTTACATATCTAACGTAAGATTATGAATTTATAGGGTTTTGTTGGTAAAAAATACATAAATAAAGTCATTAAAAAATGATCAACATATATAGAAATGATTAAAAGTTAACAAAACAATATTAGTGAAACTTTTACTTTTTAAATTTTATGTGACTAGTTTTACCTACTAGACAATTTCTTGAACTCTTATTTCCACTTCTCTGTCTAACCACACTACTAAAAAAATTCATATTTCCTGTTAATTTTATTTCGAAAAATTTTTCGTAGGAAATACTTATAAATTTTGTTGTGAAAAAAAAATTGCAATAAATTACTACCAATTTTTTTGCAAAATATTTATATAAAACGCTTTTCACAACAAATTTTGTAAGAAATACTTGGAAATTTTATAATTTTGTAAGAAATAATTACCCATAAAGAGATTACCTGCAAATTAAGATTCTTAGAAAAAATGACAGCAAAAAGTCTTTTCTTTAAAATTTTTTTAATAAATTTGCAAGAAAAATCTCATATAATATAAAAATTTTTAGTAATGCCAGACATACCAAGCATTAATATATGACAAATTTTATTGTACTCGAATAAATTATCAATAGTTGTTTAAAGAAATGTGATTATTAAAAAGAACATTTTGCAAAGAATAAGGTGTATATTTGTTTTTGACTGAGATTCCAAAAAATATTCATGGAAGTAAACAATTTATTATTATAATAGTAGATAACCGTTATTCTATGTTATGTTATTATTTTATTTCCATAAAATCAAACCTATTAACTGAGAAGATACGTAGAAGTTGTTGTTATTAAAAATGGTTAAAAATGTGTGAGTGTGAGTTAATACCTAATTAACAAAACTGATATATTAGAGAAATTGTTTAGCCAATTAGGTATGCATGCGTATATGAGCAAGCATGCGTGAGATATGTTGTCGTAAAGAAAAGGAATCTATGTCGTATTAATGGTTGATATCATATTTTCCAATTTGGCAAGAACACGACAAGACCAGTTATCCCAGTATCTTGGTTCTCCAAAACAGAACAAAATTAAAATAAAATTAAAATTAAAAGATTTTTATAAAATACCAAATAATTTGATATATATATATATATATATATATATATATATATATATATATATATATATATATATATGTCACGTTTTTCAAATAAGTTTGTGGCATATGATTCCTTCATAAATAGTGAAAGTAAGTTTGGTGAAAGCATAAAGGATAAGGAAGAATCTCTACTATATGGCCTACATTAGCAGCACCAGCAAAACCGTTACCCCAACTATTTTAACTCTTGTCGTTCATGTGATTTGGGGTTGTGAAGGAGATAAAATTTACTTAAATTTTTGCTTTCTTAAAATCTTAGATATTTTTTATTTAATTTTATTAATTTTTCTTTTACATTGAATAATTAAAATATTTATATTTTTAATTAAATTCATTTTTATATGTTATTTATTAACTTGTTTATATATATATATATATATATATATATATATAAATTTTTAGTCAATGATCAATTTAAAGATTATTATAATTTTTTATTAATAATAGTAACTATTTTAATAATTAATAATTTTTTATTTTGTAAATTAATATCTAAATTGGTCATTATAGTGATTAATAATTTTTATCAAATTTGATTGTTAATGAGATATTTTCCTTTAAAAGAACCTGATAGCTAGTGTATCATAGAGAATCCAACCTCTTTTATTGTCCTAAAATATAAGTTTATTATAAGTTCGTAAAGTGTAAAAATGTATTACATTTTTTTATTTGAATGCTTTTTGTGATTAGATTGAGTTGATATTGTGGTGTTAGATAAAGATTCTAACATCGAACTCAAACACATTCTTGTGAGTGTTTTTTGTCTTGTTTCTATAGGTTCTATTTTTTTTACATGAAAACAAAATTTGTGATGCTTAAATTACATTTAAAGTACCTTTTTTCCTTTTCTAACTGCTACATTACAAATAAAATAGAAGAAAATATACATAAAATAGTAATTGCCTTAAACTACCCATATCATGCGAGATGTATCCATTATTGTATCAGTTATTATAAGTAACTCTTTACTCGATTAACTTTATTCTTTGACTCAATTGCACTTTTCTTAATATTTTTCTGGCTCGATCATGTTTCTTTAGTACCTTGTCAACACTTTCTTTTTTATTCTCCTTTTTTATCTTATGTCTCTTGATACATTGTTTTTTACCATTCTATCCCCTCAAACCTCCTCTTGTCGATTCACTTTTCACTTCTTTGATTCGATTTATTCCTTAATGTCTCAAGAGATATATTTTAATGAATATTTGAATTTCATCATTTTTAAGTTGGTCAAGTTGATATTCAGATTCAATTATAAATCTAAGTTTAATATAGTATACGTTCGATAATAAATTTATATTTAATATAGGGTTAAATATGTTTTTGGTCTCTCAAGTTTTAGTAAATTTTGGAATTAGTCTTCGAAACTTTATATCAATTTAGTCATTCATCTTTAGAAATGCGTGGATTTAGTTCTTCTTACAAAATTTTGTTAAGTTTATTTGACATTTTAAACGCGTTTTATGATAATATTTGAGTTAATATTGAAGTGAAAATGTGTCAAACGGTGTAAACAATTTAAATACTATCATGAAATACACTTGAAACGTCAGATAAACTTAACAAAATTTGATTAAAAGAACTAAATTTATGCATTTTTAAAGATGAAGAACTAAATTGGTCAAAAATTTTAAAAAATGACTAATTTCAAATTTCATTTAAACTTGAAGGAGAAAAACATATTTAACCCTTTAATATATATATATATATATATATATATATATATATATATATATATATATATCAACTGTATCAGC